>TARA_R110001599_G_scaffold84084_5_pt1 | contig 64356 bp, 50 predicted proteins | sample TARA_R110001599 | Tara Oceans TARA_R110001599 (sample SAMEA4398360) | marine metagenome | biome: Polar Biome; feature: [MES] marine water layer (ENVO:01000295) within the mesopelagic zone...; material: water (ENVO:00002006), including particulate matter (ENVO:01000060) such as...... | reverse complement strand
GATTTCAGCACGTAATAGAATGTCTATTGCATATTTCGGGTTTAAGTCTAAACGGAGGCTTTTGAAATCCATGATTCCCCTCCTTATTAATTAGTGGGATTATTTTGTTCCCCTCTCTAATGGCTCTTATTTATTCTCCTGATTGGGTTTGCAAAGCGAGTATTTAGGTTTAAACTATTGTGCTGTCACTTCATACTGTAAAAAAAAATGTAAATATTCGTCAAATTTATTTGTTAGACAAATCTAACTTATTAATTTTGTGAGTGTATATAATTTAATAATATGAATCTAATAAGATACCAAGCGCTATTGCTAATACTTTTTGCATTGTTTTTATATTCCCCTGTTAGAGGGCAAAAAAGAGGAGTGGTGACTGGTAGAGTGGTCGCTGAATCAGGCGTAGCACTGGAATTTGCCAATGTGGGAATACGTAAAATTTCTTTAGGAGGAGTGACGGATCAAAATGGTTCTTTCTCTATTCAGAATGTCCCATATGGTGAGCATATATTAACGGTATCGATGATAGGCTTTGAACCAAAGCAAATTAAGATAGAAGTTTCTGCAAATAAATCAGGGGAGTCTTACTTATTTACCTTAAATGAAACTGCGGGAGCTTTGGGGGAGGTAGTGGTTTCAGGAACCATGAAAGAGGTTTCAAAATTGGATAGTCCGGTACCTGTAGAAGTCTATTCAGCCAATTTTTTCCGAGCCAATCCCACACCTTCTGTTTTCGAGTCTCTTCAGAATGTAAATGGAGTCCGTCCCCAAATAAATTGTAATGTATGCAATACAGGGGACATCCATATCAATGGACTTGAAGGTCCTTATACCATGGTTTTGATAGATGGTATGCCCATTGTAAGTGGGCTGTCTTCAGTATATGGTTTGACGGGTATTCCACAAGCGCTTATTGAAAGGGTAGAGGTGGTTAAAGGTCCGGCTTCTACTTTGTATGGATCAGAGGCAGTGGGTGGATTGATAAATATTATTACCAAAAAGCCCTCATCTGCTCCCTTACTGACTGCAGATGTTTTCAGTACAGACTGGGCTGATGTCAATGCAGATTTGGGATTGCGATACAATTTGTCCGATAAAACCCAAGGGCTTTTAGGTGTGAATTATTTTAACTACCAAAATGCTTTGGACAAGAATGAGGATGGCTTTACTGATGTAACCTTGCAGAATAGAATTTCTGTATTTAATAAATTTAATTTTGGGAGGAAATCTGGCAAGAACTTTTCTGTAGCTGGGCGTTATGTCTATGAAGACAGATGGGGAGGGGAAATGGATTGGTCTTCTGAATACCGTGGAGGGGATGAGATCTATGCGGAAAGTATTTATACCAGCCGTTGGGAAATGTTTGGGGTATACCAACTTCCTGTTGAGGAAGACCTCAACTTTCAATTTAGCACCAATGGACACAAGCAAAATTCTGTTTATGGTGACACTCCTTATATAGCGGATCAATACATTGGTTTTGGCCAGCTAACCTGGAATAAACCCCTGAAATACCATGATCTATTGTTTGGCATGGCCTACAGGTATACCTATTATGATGACAATACTCCAGCTACAGCTACAGAAAATGAAATAAACGAGCCCTCAATCACTCATTTGCCAGGGGCTTTTATTCAAGATGAAATTACTTTCAATGAGACCCACAAAATATTATTAGGGATGCGCTATGATTATAATAGTCTGCATGGAAGTATTGTTTCACCAAGGATAAATTACAAATGGACCTCCAAGAATAAACAAGATGTGATTAGGTTAAGTCTGGGAAATGGATACCGTGTAGCCAATGTCTTTACTGAAGATCATGCAGCACTTACCGGAGCAAGGGAAGTAGTATTTGAGGAGGAGCTTGATCCAGAAACCTCTTGGAATGCCAATTTAAACCTTGTAAAGAAGATCTACACAGCCAGTCAAGTTTATATTGGCTTGGACGCATCAGCATTTTATACGTATTTCAACAATGCCATATTGCCTGATTACGAGACAGATCCGAATAAGATAATTTATGGTAACTTAGATGGGTCAGCGGTTTCTAAAGGAGCCTCTTTAAATGTAGAGATGTCCTGGTTGAATGGTTTGAATATCATAGTGGGAGGTACGCTCATGGACGTTTCAGTTACAGAAAATGATGTTACTTACAGGCAATTGCTTACTGAAAGATTTAGTGGGGTATGGAGTGTAGGTTATACCATTTCTTCCATTGATTTGACCGTGGATTATACAGGAAACCTTTATGGCCCTATGAGGTTACCATTATTGGGAGATCTAGATGATCGCCCAGCTTATTCCCCTTGGTATAGTCTACAGAATTTACAACTTACCAAACAATTAAATACTAAATGGGAAGTATATGCAGGGGTGAAAAATCTACTAGATTTCACCCCTGCATCTAACAGTATAGCAAGGTCCTTTGATCCTTTTGACCGCAACGTTTTATTTGGGACGGATGGACAGGTGATTCCTACCGCCGAAAACCCAAATGCGCTTACCTTTGATCCTTCCTATGTTTACGCACCCAATCAGGGGAGGAGGGCTTTTTTGGGGATAAGGTTTACATTAGATTAATGATTAGATCAGTTACTATATATACCTTTTTACTGATGGCATTTCTCGTTGTAAATGCCAAAGGACAAAGCCTTAGCTGGACCTTAATAGAGAATCTTGAGGATAGTTTAAGGGCCAAGCCAAAGCCAATAATGGTTTTTATTCATACGGATTGGTGTAAATATTGCAAAATGCAAGAGAAGGTCACCTTCAATGATCAAGAATTAATTAATTTACTCAACCGAGATTTTTATTCTGTGAAATTAGATGCAGAAGGTGAAATCGATTTGAAGTTTATGGGCCGAACTTATAAAGGAGGATCATCGAAAGATTACCATGAATTGTCAAAAATGTTAGGCATGAAAAACGGGAAATTGTTGTTCCCTACAACTGTATTTTATTCTCCAACTTCACAAGGTTTGAGTAAGTTTCAAGGTTTTCAGCAAGCTGGGGATTTGAAAGCCATTATTAAGAAATTTGAAGCAGGTATTTAGCAATCAATATAGCTGGTATAAAGCCTTCTAGCCAAGGTTTGAAAGCATTAAAAATGCCAAATAAGTTAAACGCTGGACATTGTGTTTTTCTGAGGAACCTATTATATATCAATATTTTAGTGAATATATAGTGTTTTTTCACATAGGCTGAAAAAATGGAACAGGTTTATTGAGGAGTTGGATTTAAATTCAACTCTTTTTTATCTTAAAATCTTGCGACGTTATTTAGGATTTCTTTCCAAAAGCTGTGATAATGCGTAGGGTTTTTAAATATTTAGGCATAAAAAAAAGGCATCCTTAAAGAAGGATGCCTTTTGAGGTCGAGAGCGGATTCGAACCGCTGTACAAGGTTTTGCAGACCTCTGCCTAGCCACTCGGCCACTCGACCATTTTCAATAGCGAAGCGCAAATTTAGGCATTTAAAATTGGCTTTTCAAAGGTTAGTGCTAAAAAATATTTACTGTTTAAAACCAAATGAGTCTCTAAAATTGAGTTTGAAACGAAATGATATTTGTTGTGGACAATAATATTTTTTAAATTATTTCAAATTGACCCTATTTATAACGGTTCTAAATTAAACTTTCCTTCAGGTAAGGATATATAATTCACTGTTAAACAATGATTTAAACAGTATATTTAGATTTTGATCCGCTTAACTGTTCACTTTCTTTCAAGTTTGAAAAATAGAAGTTGGGTAGTACATTTGTGGGGAATTTGAATTGCACTGAGAAAATCTGAAAAAAGTATACATAACTATGTCGATCAAACGCTCAATATTAGGGGTTTCAATTCGCGTATGCCATCTGTTGGTCCTGATATTCCTATTTTCAGGAATTCAGGCATATGCGGTGGACCCTGAAATTCCGGATAGCGAAGAAGCTATATCCGCGGGTCAGTCCATTTTTAATGCCAACTGTAAAACCTGCCATAGACTGGATCAGAAATTGGTCGGTCCGGCACTTAGAGGAGTCACCGATAGAAGGGAATTGGACTGGACAAAACAATTTATCACCAACTCTCAGGTATTGATTCAAGGTGGAGATGCAACAGCCGTAGCTCTGTTTAAAGAATTTAACAATACGGTGATGCCTTCTCACGACTTTTTGAGTGAAGAGGACCTTACAAATTTACTTTCTTACATAGAGTTCGGTGACAAAGCCGATCCAGCTGCAGCTGCTGCTGGTACTGCTGAAGGGGGAGTGGCTACAGGTTCTGGAGGAGGAATTCCAAACGAATACCTTACCATAATCTTGGTTGTCCTTGTTATCGTCTTGGTTCTTGTTTTGGTTGTATTGGGACTGATTGTTTCAGTATTGACTAAATACATGAACAAAAATGAGAATCTGGATGAGGAAGATAAAGCTTTTATCAACCAAAAGACAGATTACAAAGGCATCTTTAAAAGTGATGGCATGATCATCATTGTTACGGCCATAGTGCTCGCTTTCGTAGTAAAGACAGCGATCAACGGCTTGTACACAGTGGGAGTTCAGCAAGGTTATGCACCTAGCCAGCCTATTGCTTATTCTCACGAACTTCATGCTGGTCAGTATGAAATCCCTTGCCAATATTGCCATACAGGAGTAGAGATTGGAAAGTCTGCAAATATTCCTTCGGCTAATATTTGTATGAATTGCCATATGCACATTCAAAATGTGGAAGGCAAAGATGGGATATCTCCTGAAATAGCTAAAATATATGATGCTGTAGATAATAATAAACCTATTGAATGGGTCAGGGTACATAACCTTCCTGATTTGGCTTACTTTAATCACTCTCAACACGTAGTTGTTGGTGGAGTTGAGTGCCAAACTTGTCATGGACCTATAGAGGAAATGGAAGTTGTTTCACAGCACAGTGCATTGACTATGGGTTGGTGTATCGACTGTCACAGGAATACAGAAATTACCACTCAGGGCAATGAGTATTATGATAAACTCGTGCAACTGCATTCAGAATCTAAAGATGCTTTGAAAGTCAAAGACATTGGCGGTTTGGAATGTGCAAAGTGTCACTATTAAATCTTTACGAACATTCTTTTCTTTAATATAAAATGAAAGAAAATAAAAAGACATATTGGAAAGGGTTAGAGCAGCTGACAAACGATCCCGAGTTTGTGAAAAATGCTGATCAGGAATTTCCTGGCTTTACCTCTAAAAGTAATCAAAAGGAAGATGGAAGTTCCACTAGAAGGGACTTTCTTAAAATGATGGGTTTCAGTGTGGCTGCGGCCTCATTGGCGGCTTGTGAAGCTCCAGTTAGGAAAGCCATTCCTTATGTTAACAAACCTGTTGATATCAATCCTTCAGTTCCCAATTATTACGCATCTACCTTTTCTAAAGGAGGAGACTATGCTTCTATCGTGGTTAAAACCAGAGAAGGTAGGCCTATAAAAATCGATGGTAATAAATTGTCACCGATTACAAATGGTGGAACGAATGCCATTGTAGAAGGATCTGTCTTATCACTTTATGATGATGCAAGATTAAAAGCTCCTCAAATAGCTGGCAAGTCTGTTGAATGGGCTGCTATCGATGGAGAACTTCCTGCAAAACTTAAAAGTGCAGGTTCAATAAAAATAATCAGCAACACGATTCTATCTCCTGGTACAAACAGGGCGATAAATGCTTTTGCTGAACAAATGGGTAATGTAGAACTCATTACTTATGATCCACTTTCCAACTATGGCATCACCAAAGCGAGTGAAACCTATTATGGAAGCAGTATACTTCCTTCTTACCATTTTGAGAAGGCCAATGTAATTGTCAGCTTTGGGGCTGATTTTTTAGGTTCATGGATATCTCCAATTGAGTTTGCCAGACAGTACGCCAAAGGGAGGAAGATTTCTAAGGAAAACCCTAACATGTCAAGGCATTTCCAGTTTGAGTCTACCTTGTCCCTTACTGGTTCAAATGCTGATTATCGTACACCTATCACAGCTTCCCAAAGCGGTCTTGCTGTTTTAGCATTGTACAACCTTATAGCTAAAAAAGCTGGTGTAAGTTCTGCAGCAGGTGCTGGTGTAGAGATAAACCATTTAGCAAAAGCTGCAAACGAATTGTGGGCCAATAAAGGCGCCTCTCTCGTTGTTTCTGGATCAAATGATCCTAATGTTCAGGTGGTTGTTCATGCCATCAATGAACTTCTAGGAAATAATGGCAGCACAGTTGATTTCCAAACTCCTGCATTTTTCCGTAAAGGAGATGATAACAGGATGAAACAATTTGTTGCTGAATTGAATGCTGGTAAAGTAGGAGCTGTAATTTTTTACAATTGCAATCCTGTTTACGATTTTGGAGGAGGACAAGAAATTGCTGCTGGAATTAGTAAGGCTAAAGTTTCTGTATCTACTTCTGAAGTGAAGGATGAAACGGCTGCCTTGGTTCAATACCTTGCTCCAGATCATCACTTCCTTGAATCTTGGAATGATTTTAATCCTAAAAAAGGAGTTTATAGCTTGGCCCAGCCAGTTATCTCTCCTTTATTTAATACCCGTCAGGCAACTGAAAGTTTCTTAAAGTGGTCAGGAAATAATACTTCTTATTATGATTTCCTACGCCAAGATTGGGAAGCTTCATTTGTTGCAAGAGGAATAGAAGGCGACTTCCAATCTTTTTGGGATAAATGTCTGCACGATGGTATCTATATAATGGATGGTGCTTCAGAAGATGGTGAAATCACTGTCATTGAAGCAACTGGTGATATAGCTGCTTCTGCATCTGCTATTGGCAAATCCTATAATGCTCAGGGTTCAGGTGCTGAACTTATTGTTTATACTAAAGTAGGTATAGGTTCAGGTGCATTTGCCAACAACCCATGGTTGCAGGAAATGCCTGATCCAATTTCAAAAGCTACCTGGGACAATTACCTAACGGTATCTCAAAAGTGGGCCAATGAAAATGGACTTAAGATGAGTGAAGGAGCCACCAAATTGGCAAACGTTTCTGCTAATGGACAAACTTTCACTGTTCCTGTATTGGTTCAGCCAGGACAGGCAGACGGTACATTCGGTCTTGCATTGGGATATGGAAGAACAGCCGCTGGTAGAGTTGCTGATGGTGTAGGTGTTAATGCATATGCCCTTCTAAACGCCAATAAAGGTTTTGTAGAGTACAATATCACTGAAGGTGTAAGTGTAAGTCTTACTGAAGAATCTTACAAAATAGCTCAAACGCAAACGCACCAGACCTATATGGGTAGGGATTTTGTAGTGCAGGAAGCTACGTTGGGAGAATACCAGGAAGATGCTAGCGCTGGAAGATACCACCCAGAGATTTATAAAGACGGTGAATTTGTTAAACCTAGCAAAATTTCACTATGGTCAGGTCATAAATACAGTCAACACCATTGGGGATTGGCAATTGACATGAACTCCTGTATAGGTTGTGCGGCATGTACTGTAGCCTGTCAGGTAGAAAACAACGTAGCTGTTGTAGGTAAGCAAGAAGTGCTTAACAGAAGAGAGATGGCCTGGATAAGAATTGACAGGTACTATAGTTCTCCTGACGGAGCTACTTCTAACGCAGAACTTGAGATAGCTGCTGACAACCCTGAGGTTACTTTCCAACCGATGATGTGTCAGCACTGTAACAATGCACCTTGCGAGACTGTATGTCCAGTAGTGGCTACCACTCACAGTTCTGAAGGACTCAACCAAATGACTTACAACCGTTGTATAGGAACAAGGTATTGTGCCAACAACTGTCCTTATAAAGTAAGAAGATTCAACTGGTTTAAATACCATGACAATAAGGATTTTGCAGGAGTAAATACAGCTCAAAACGATGATTTGGGTAAAATGGTACTTAATCCTGATGTAACTGTAAGAGCGAGGGGTGTGATGGAAAAATGCTCCATGTGTGTACAGCGTATTCAGGCTGGGAAACTGACTGCAAAACGTGAAAACAGGAAGGTCAAGGACGGTGATATTAATGTTGCCTGTGCAGTAGCTTGTCCTACTGAAGCCCTCGTTTTTGGTGACATGAACGATTCTCAATCTAAGGTTTCTCAATTGCTGAAAATCGAAGAGAATTCTACAGATGCTATTAAGGAGGTAAATGAAGAAAGAGCCTACCATGTGTTAGAGGAGATCAATGTTAGCCCTAATGTTTGGTACTTTACCAAAATCAGAAATAAGGACAAAAACGAAGCTTAAAAAATAAAACAATAAGATATGCAGGTTACTTCACCCGTACGCGATCCGCTAATAACCGGCGGTAAGACTTACAAGGACGTCACCAATGATATTGCTAGGCATGTAGAAGGTAAGCCGACGAAAGGTTGGCTACTTGGATTGGCAGTATCGTTGACTGTACTTTTACTCGGTAGTTTGGCTCTGGTAGCTACCCTTTGGGAAGGAATAGGAATGTGGGGACTTAATAAAACTGTAGGCTGGGCCTGGGACATCACCAATTTTGTGTGGTGGGTAGGTATTGGTCACGCAGGTACCCTTATTTCTGCGGTATTGTTACTTTTTAGACAAAAGTGGAGAACTTCAATTAATAGGGCAGCGGAAGCCATGACCATTTTTGCCGTTATTTGTGCGGCAGTATTCCCTCTGATTCACATGGGTAGACCATGGATTGGAGCGATATGGGCACTTCCTTTGCCAAATACCTATGGTTCTTTATGGGTGAACTTTAACTCACCTTTACTATGGGATGTTTTCGCCATATCAACTTATTTCTCGGTGTCTCTTGTTTTCTGGTATATCGGTTTGATTCCTGATTTTGCTACCATTAGAGATAGAGCTACCGGAATGAGAAATACCATATATGGTGCTTTGAGTTTCGGATGGGACGGAGGAGCAAAAACCTGGATGAGATATGAAAGTGTTTCACTTATTCTTGCTGGTTTGGCTACACCTCTTGTACTTTCTGTACACACGATTGTATCCTTTGACTTTGCCACCTCAGTAATTCCTGGATGGCATACTACTATCTTCCCTCCCTACTTCGTTGCGGGGGCGATATTTTCAGGATTTGCAATGGTATTGACCCTTATGATTGTAACCCGAAAGGTATTTAAGCTTGAGGATTACATTACCATGGGTCACATCGAATTGATGAATATTGTAATCATCATCACAGGTTCCATAGTAGGTATTGCTTATATCACGGAATTCTTTATCGCTTGGTATTCTGGTGTAGCTGCAGAACAATATGCATTTGTGAACAGAATGTTTGGTCCTTACTGGTGGGCATACTGGTCTATGATGACTTGTAATGTTATTTCTCCTCAGTTATTCTGGTTCAAAAAGATTAGAACTTCAATAGTTGCCACTTTCATACTTTCATTGATAGTAAATATCGGGATGTGGTTTGAAAGATTTGTTATTATTGTTACATCGCTCCACAGGGATTATCTTCCTTCTTCATGGGTGATGTTCTATCCTACGATAACAGACGTTGGCGTATACATGTTTACCTTTGGTTTCTTCTTCACAGCATTCTTATTGTTTGCCAAGTTCTTCCCAGTGATCAACATGGCTGAGATCAAATCTGTATTGAAATCTTCATCTGAAAAAATAATTAAATAATCATGGAAAGAGACAAGAACTTTATCCTGGGGATCTTTGATGATGAGGACATTCTTAAGAATGCTGTCAGAGAGATAAGAGCTGCAGGAATTAAAATACACGAGGTATTTTCTCCCTATCCGGTTCACGGATTAGAAGACGAATTGGGCTATAAAAGAAGCCGATTGCCAATTGCCGCATTTCTATTTGGTCTTTTAGGAACTACCTTGGCATTGACCATGCAGTTTTATATGATGAAATTTGACTGGCCAATGATAATTGGTGGTAAGGATCACGCCGCTTTTCCTGATTTCATTCCTGTTACTTTCGAATTAACAGTTTTAGTAGCTGCTTTCGGAATGGTTGGAGTGTTTATGATCAGTAGTAACCTTAAGCCTTGGGGTCAACCTAGAATTTTTGATCTTAGAAGTACAGATGACAAGCACGTTATGGCAATTGATATTGCGAATAATGCTGCAGTTGATTTGGAAATAATTAAAGGTGCTCTGAAAAATTCAGGGGCAACGGAGGTGAACAGTAAAAGTTTTGAATAAGTAATCTGTAGCAAATGAAAATTATATCATCAATATATTCAATAGCTGTAGTCGGGATATCACTAGGATTTGTTTCATGCAAAGCTGAAGGGGATTATCCAGGTACGGAATATGCTCCTCAGATGTATCATTCAGTTCCTTATGAAGGCTTAAGCCAGATCACGAACGAAGAAGAGGGACAATGGTTATCCAATAGAGAGGATGGCAAAGGAGAGTTTTTTAATAGCAATACAAACAACCCGAATAGAATGAATATGCGGGAGCCTGTAGCTAACACTGTACCTCGAAACAAAGACGGTATTTTGCCTTACAGGTTGAGAGTTGCTGACTTAGAAGGAGCTGCTGCTATACAGAATCCTATTCCTCTTACTGATGAGGTATTGGCGGATGGAAAAAGATTATTCGTTCAATATTGCTCTCCATGTCATGGAGCCGGCGGAGAAGGTGACGGTAACGCAGGCATGGTAATAGGTGGAGTTGCAAATCTAAAAGGAGGAGCCTATTTAAATTTACCTGAAGGCCATATATTTCATGTGATCACACATGGTAAAGGTAGGATGGGTGCCCACGGATCGCAGATTACTGCTGACAGAAGGTGGAAAATTGTACACTATGTTAAACAAGAAATTCAGAAGCAATAATGGCACAGGCAAGTAACTACAATTTGGATCAAAAATTTGATTTTACCGCTTCGGTAAAGAAAGTGATATTCATACTTGGTGGTATCGGTGCGCTATTATTGGTATTCGGTATAATCATGGCTGCCTCAGGTGGACATGGACATGGAGAGGAAAGTGGACACGCTTTTCATTGGACACAAAGGTTGTACGCCAACCTTTGGATTAATAATGTCTATTTCACAGGGATAGCAATAATAGGTGTATTCTTTTTTGCCATTCAATATGCTGCTCAGGCTGGCTGGTCTACAGCTTTGCTAAGGATCATGTTGTCTTTTGGCTATTGGTTGCCTATTGCTGCTGTTTTGATGCTGGTAACTTTCTTTATCGCCAATCACGATTTATTTCACTGGACACATAGCTATGTTTTTGACAAAGCAGGTGATCACTACGATAAAATAATAGACGGTAAAGGAAATTTCTTTTACTGGCCTATGGAAAAAGGTACCTTCCCGATATTCTATATCGTTAGAATGGTCTTGTTCTTTGGCTTTTGGGTGTTCTTTTTTAATAAACTTAGAACGCTTTCAAATGAAGAAGATATAAATGGAGGGACATCTTATTGGTATACCATTAGAAAATGGTCTGCTATTTTCCTTGTTTTCTTTGCAGTTTCTTCTTCTATAAGTGCTTGGGATTGGGTGATGTCAATTGATACTCACTGGTTCTCTACCCTATTTGGATGGTATGTGTTTGCTTCTTGGTTTGTTGCAGGTTTGTCTGCAATCACCTTGGTTACCATATTCCTGAAAGATCAGGGATATTTGGAAATGATCAATCAAAATCATATCCATGATCTTGGGAAATTTGTATTTGCATTTTCTATTTTCTGGACTTATATCTGGTTCTCTCAATTCCTATTGATTTATTACGCCAATATTCCTGAGGAATCTGTCTATTTTATAGAGAGACTTTCAAGTGATGTTTATGGATCTTACATTTTTGTAAACCTAATTTTAAACTTTGCGCTTCCATTTTTGGTTCTTATGACTAGAGATGCTAAAAGGCACAATATATTTCTAAAACTAGTATGTACACTCATTATAGTTGGACACTGGGTTGATTTCTTCCTTATGGTTCAGCCAGGCACTTTAGGCCATAATGGTGGGGTTGGTTTAATGGAAATTGGAATGTTATTGGTTTATGCTTCAGCTTTTGCTTTTGTTGCTTTAACGAATCTTTCCAAGCACAATCTTATTCCAAAAAATCATCCGATGTTAGAGGAAAGTTATCATCATCACATTTAATTTAATTCCGAAACAGTTATAATTATGTACGGATTTCTTATTTCAATAGGTGTAGTACTCCTGATCATGGTGATCTGGATGGTATACAGAATACAAACCTTGATCTCGGTCGCTAAAGGTTCTGATAAAAAGATTGCTACAACCAGTAATAAAGTAAACGCCATTTTGTTTATGGTATTCCTTATTGGAATCGGTGGCTGGATGTTTTGGTATTCAATTAAAGAGTTTCACAATTATCAATTGCCAATTGCCTCAGAGCATGGTGTAGTTACTGATAGGTTGTTCTGGATTACAATGGCCGTTACTGGTTTTATTTTCATCCTTACTCATATTCTTTTGTTTTGGTTTAGCTATCATTACCAATACAAAGAGGACCGTAGAGCTACCTTTTTTCCAGACAACAATAGATTGGAGATTATTTGGACGCTTGTACCTGCAGTAGTTCTAACTGTACTGGTTATTTCAGGATGGAAAGCTTGGTCAGATATTACCAGTCCTGCACCTGACAATGCGCATGTAGTGGAAATCATGGGGTACCAATTTGCATGGGATGTAAGATATCCTGGTGCTGATCAACAATTGGGGGATTATGATTATCGACTTACAACTGCTACCAATTCAAGAGGAATAGATTTTACGGATAAAAATTCTTTTGATGATTTTCCTTCGCAAAATGTTGTAATACCTAAGGGTGAACCTGTATTATTTAACATTAGAGCCAGGGATGTGCTTCATTCAGTTTTTGCTCCGCATATGCGATTAAAAATGGATGCCGTACCAGGTATGCCTACCAGATTCTGGTTTGTCCCTAACAAAACGACTGAAGAAATGAGAGCCGAATTGGGGGACGATGAATTTGAGTTTGAAATTGCTTGTACTGAGGTTTGTGGCAATGGTCATTTTTCAATGAGAAAAGTGATCAGGGTTGTAGAACCTGAGGAATATAGAAAGTGGTTTGCTGAGCAAACGCCTTTTATAAAGAGTAATCCGGATCTCGTTGCCGACCTTCCTGTAGATTTAAAGGAATTGGCTGAGATTTATATAAATGAAGAATAAATTTAGAGAATAAATTATAAATACCATGGCAGTAGCAAACGTTTCAGCTCATGATGCAGCATCTACACATGATGATCATGACCATGAGCACCACGATAACTTCATAACGAAGTATATATTTTCAACTGACCATAAGATGATTGCGAAGCAATATCTTGTGTCTGGTATATTTTGGGCATTTATCGGTGGTTTTCTTTCTGTATTATTTCGATTGCAGTTGGGTTTTCCTGATATGGATATGTCCTTCCTTAGACCTATTTTGGGTGGATGGATAGATGCTACCGGGAAATTGGATCCTACCTTTTATTTGGCCTTAGTTACTATGCACGGTACCATTATGGTATTCTTTGTATTAACTGCAGGTCTAAGTGGTACCTTCTCTAATTTTCTAATCCCATTGCAAATTGGAGCCCGAGATATGGCTTCAGGGTTTATGAACATGCTTTCCTACTGGTTTTTCTTTATCTCCGGTGTGATTATGTTTGCTTCCCTATTCCTTGAAAAAGGACCTGCCAGTGGTGGTTGGGTTGTTTACCCTCCTTTATCCGCACTTGAGCAAGCCATTCCTGGTTCTGGTCTTGGTATGACACTTTGGTTGGTAGCGATGGTTTTCTTTATCGCCTCTTCTTTAATGGGTGGGATAAACTATATTACTACTGTAATTAACCTTCGTACCAAAGGGATGTCTTTTTCCAGACTTCCTCTTACAATATGGGCCTTTTTCTTAACAGCCGTTATTGGATTGTTGTCATTCCCTGTATTGTTTTCAGCTGCCTTGTTATTGGTATTTGACAGAAGCTTTGGAACGAGTTTTTACCTTTCCGATATCTATATTGGTGGTGAAGCTTTACCTAATACAGGTGGTAGCGCCGTATTGTATCAGCATTTATTCTGGTTCCTTGGTCACCCTGAAGTATATATAGTATTGCTTCCTGCACTAGGAATTACCTCTGAAGTAATAGCAACCAATTCAAGAAAGCCTATTTTCGGATATAAAGCCATGATTATATCAATGCTTGGTATCACTATCTTGTCTTTCGTTGTTTGGGCGCATCATATGTTTGTATCTGGAATGAATCCTTTCCTAGGATCCATCTTTATGTTCCTTACTTTGATTATTGCCGTTCCATCTGCTGTTAAAGTATTTAATTACTTAACCACTTTATGGAGAGGTAACCTAAGGTTTACTCCAGGAATGTTGTTCTCTATAGGTTTGGTTTCTTTCTTTATCTCAGGTGGTTTGACAGGTATTTTCCTGGGTAACTCCGCAATTGATATTCAACTACACGATACTTACTTCGTTGTAGCGCATTTCCACCTTGTAATGGGAGCTGCTTCATTCTTTGGAATGTTGGCAGGTGTTTACCATTGGTTCCCTAAGATGTTTGGTAGAATGCTTGATGAGAAATTAGGCTACGTTCATTTCTGGCTAACATTTATCGGTGTATATCTTGTATTCTTCCCTATGCACTATATCGGGATAGCAGGATTTCCAAGAAGATACTACAGCTGGACTAACTTCTCCTTTTCCGACATGTATACTGATTTGAATATGTTTGTGTCTGTTGCTGCGATCGTTACTTTCGTTGCTCAGTTCATCTTCATATTTAACTTCTTCTACAGCATGTACAAAGGAAGAAAAGCCAGTGCCAATCCATGGCAGTCCAACACACTAGAGTGGACTACTCCAATCAATCCTGGACATGGTAACTGGGTAGGAGAGATACCTTCTGTATATAGATGGCCTTACGATTACAGTAAGCCTGGATCTAAAGAAGATTTTATACCTCAAACTGTTCCACTTTCTGCTACTCCTGAATCAAACCTTCCACATGAAGAAAAACTTGTTCAATTGGAAAAGGAAATAATGGCTGAAGATGGAGAAGTGTTGGTAACTAATGAATCAAACGAATCTAAATAATATTAACAGCTTCCGTAGTGTATGTTTCATCACTACGGTTGCCGTTTTTCTTCTTATTCTTATTGGTGGGGTTGTTAGAAGTACTGGTGCAGGCATGGGTTGCCCTGACTGGCCAAAGTGTTTTGGAAGTTGGGTTCCACCAACATCAGTAGATCAATTACCTACCAACTATCCTGAAATCTATGTTACCAAGAGGGTTGAAAAGAACGAGCGCTTCGCTTCTCTTTTGACCAATCTAGGTTTCGATCATTTGGCTGAGGATATAAGGAACGATAAAAGTATCCTCGAACAGGAGCCATTTAATGCCACTAAAACTTGGATAGAATATGTGAATAGGCTTGCAGGTGCCATTATCGGTTTGCTAATCATATTGACATTGATTTATTCAATTAAAGTAAGGTCAGTTAACCCTAGAATAATGTGGCTTTCTTTCCTTTCTCTTGTTTTAGTGTTATTTCAGGGCTGGTTAGGATCCATAGTGGTTTCAACTAACTTACTGCAGTGGATGATAAGCGTCCACATGATTGTTGCACTGTTAATGGTCTGCCTTCTTTTGTATATTTATCATTTATCAGGTAAGTACACCCCTTATAGAGACAAAACAGTTTTACCTGTTGGTGTTTCAAAGAAATACCGTTTATTTCTTGGTTTGGGTATCTTACTAATGGTAGTTCAAATAATACTTGGGACGCAGGTTAGGGAGCAAATTGACATTATAGCCGGAAATGCTTCCTATTTGGGAAGGTCTACATGGATTGATGAATTAGGACTCACCTACTATATACATAGAACGTATTCTCTGGTTATTTTGGCTTTGCACATATATATTGGTTACCAATTATTCCCTTATAGGGAACAAAACAAAAAAATTGCTAATCATTATTTAATATTGATGTTATTGTTTGTTACGGTAATTCTCTCCGGAGCAATCATGGCATATTTTGGAATACCTGCTTTCATCCAACCTTTGCATTTATTCTTAGGTTCCTTGATAATCGGTTTTCAATATTACATTTGGCTTGAATTAGGGCGAAGAGAAGAAGCCCCTATAAATATTGCTTTATCATGAGTACAGTAAATTTATCAGAAAAGTTTTTGTGGGACAGCGTGTCGATGAGATTTAAAGCTTATTTGGATTTACTTAAATTCAGATTATCTGCTTTGGTAACGTTTTCCGCTGTGTTCGGTTTTATATTAGGACATCATGGACAGAGTTTTTCCTGGAGTGGATTTATTGGACTTGTAGTTGGCGGTTTTTTAATTAGTGGTGCATCCGGTGCTGCCAATGAGATTAAAGAACGCGATTATGATAAATTAATGAAGCGTACTCAAACCAGACCGCTACCTATGGAAATAATTTCTGTAAGGGAAGCCATTTGGTTTTCAATTATAGCAGCCGTTTTGGGTGTTTCTCTATTGGCTGTTTTTACCAATATTTTGACTACCTGTTTGGGTATTCTGAGTATGGTTCTGTATGTCTTTGTTTATACCCCACTTAAAAGAGTTGGACCGATAGCGGTTCTTGTTGGTGCCATTCCTGGAGCTATGCCTCCATTACTTGGTTGGACAGCGGTTACTGGAAGTATTTCTTATGAAGCGCTAATTATTTTTGGCATTCAATTTATCTGGCAATTTCCTCACTTCTGGGCAATCGCTTGGGTGAGTGATGAAGATTATAAGAAAGCTGGTTTTAAGTTACTGCCTTCAGGTGGGCAAAAGGACCTTAATACTGCTATACAAATAATGATATATACCTTATTTTTGTTGCCTCTTGGACTTTTACCTACCTATTTTGGACTTACAGGTTTAAATTCAGGAATTGTGGCTACGATATGCGGGGTACTTTTTCTTGCTCAAACTTTTTCTTTGATGAAAGATTGTTCAAGGAAATCTGCACTTAAAATTATGTTTGGCTCATTTTTGTACCTTCCTATAGTACAAATCGCCTATTTACTGGATAAAGTCTAACATGGAAGAAAGATTATCATTTATCGAAGAAGCAGAACAGCCATTGGCAATGCATCCAAAGAAGTTTGCTCTTTGGTTATTCATTGTAAGTGTTGTGATGGTTTTTGCTGGGATGACCAGTGCATACATTGTCAGACAAGGCGAAGGCAATTGGCTTGAGTTTGATCTACCAAATGTATTCTGGTATACTTCGGGTATTATCATTTTATCAAGCATGACTTTGCAATGGGCATACTCAGCTGCTAAAAAAGATAATTTCAATAATTTGAAAATAGGGCTTCTGGCCACCACTGTTTTAGGTATTTCTTTTCTGGTTGGACAATGGTTCAGTTGGGAAGCGCTTGTAGCAGAGGATGTGTATTTCGTGGGTAACCCATCAGGATCCTTTATGTATGTTTTTACTGGCTTGCATGCAATACATCTTATTAGTGGTGTGATATTTCTAATATTTGTATTAATTTCGGCTTTAAGGAATAGAATCCATTCCCAAAAATTGGCACAACTAGAAATGTGCTTGACCTATTGGCATTTTTTGGGAGGTCTATGGCTTTACTTGTTTATGTTTTTGCTTCTAAATCATTAAAATATAAGTTAATTTACTAATTATGTCTTCGACTGCTATTGAAATTCAATCAAAAAGAGGCGTTTGGGGTGGAGGTAACGAACCACTAAAAGCGAGCTATGGTAAGCTCATGATGTGGTTTTTTCTCCTCTCAGATATTTTTACCTTTTCAGCCTTTCTAATTACTTATGGTGCTATTCGAGTAAGTTATCCTGCATATGCTGGAGAAGTTGCTGATTTTGTTAGTTCAAATGAACATTGGCCCATTCCTGAAATGATATTTGATGCCATCCCTTTTGTACATGGTGGGCATTACCCTCTTGTATTTGTTGGCTTGATGACTTTTATCTTGATTATGAGTTCTGTTACAATGGTACTTGCCGTTGAAGCAGGTCATAGAAATGATAAAAAAGATGTAGTGAAATGGATGCTTTGGACTCTTTTAGGAGGAATGACTTTCCTTGGATGTCAAGCATGGGAATGGACTCACTTTATTCACGGTACGGATGAAGGAATTTTGATGACCTATGTTAATTCATTCAATAATGTAGTAACTGAGACTGTTTATGGTGCCAACTTATTGGTGAATGAATACGGACCAGCACCTTTTTCCCAGTTGTTTTTCTTTATTACTGGTTTCCACGGTTTTCACGTTACTATAGGTGTATTCTTATTGTTCTTGGCTTTTTATCAGGCAGCTGTTGGTGTATACGAAGGCAGAGGTCACTACGAAATGGTTGAGAAAATTGGCTTGTACTGGCACTTTGTAGATCTAGTATGGGTATTTGTATTTACCTTCTTCTATTTGATCTAAAAATATAAACTTATACTATAATGGAACATGTTAATAAAAGTGGGTTGGAAGTAATTCCAAGAGATCCTGCCAAAATAAAGAAAATCTGGCTTACTGCATTGATATTATTAGTGATAACTGCAGTGGAATTTGTTCTGGCCTTCACCATGGAAAGGGGACTGTTTTTGTATTTCCTTTTTATCGCCTTGACTATTGTTAAAGCCAAGTACATCATGTTGGAATTCATGCACTTGGGAGATGAAGTTAAACCTTTGTTCTATTCTATCATCGTCCCTCTTATATTCCTTGTTTGGTTGATTATTGCCTTAATGAAGGAAGGTGCTGAGATCTTTATCATGAGATGGTAATTACCTTTAAGAAATTTTAAAAATGAATGGTTGAAGGGGAATCTTCAACCATTTTTTTTGTTGTAGTACTGTATGAAAATGTTGCGTGTTATTCAGGTGCTGGTATTGGTTTGTGTTTTAATGATACCCGTTTTAATAATTCTTTTTTTAAGAGGGTTTTCAACAAATCATTATGAGATCCCTATTCTATATCAAAATGGGGTTGATGACCCTTTTGAACAATGTGATTTTGAGGACAGTACTCAACATTATATTCCTGACTTTACTTTTACAGATCAACTCGGTCGAGCAATAGGTAAAGAACAAATGATGGGCAAGATTACTGTAGTAGATTTTTTCTTTACTAGTTGTCCCAGTATTTGTCCTGTTATGTCTTCTGAGATGGAAAGGGTTCAGGATGTGTTCCGAAACGAAGATAAGGTACAGATTTACTCCATAAGTATAGATCCTGAGTTTGACAATACCGAAGTATTATCTGATTATGCTAATGAACATTCAGCCAAGAAAGACAAATGGTTTTTCTTAAATGGGCCAGTAGGTGAAACCTATGACCTGGCAAGGTGTGGATTCATTCTACCATCTATAATTGGTGGAGCTGTTCCTGAAGACTTTGTACATTCTGATAAGTTCGTGCTGATCGATGAACTTGGACGTATAAGAGGTTACTATAGTGGAACCAAGAGAGTGGGCGTAGACCAATTGATATTAGAGACTAAAATACTGCTACATGACGAAGAATAATTTAAATACTGATAAAAATGAAAAGGCTGTTTATAAATGGATTACGGTGGTATCAATATTGGTTCCAATAGCTGTAGCCGTTCTTTTGTTTATGCCTTCAAAAGTTAACGTAGAAGAAGAATGGGTATACTTTTTACCTCATTTGAATGCAGTTATTAATTCTTTTGCTTCCATTATGCTTCTATTGGGGCTTTATTTCATTAAAAAGGGCAAAAAAGAATGGCATAAAATGTCCATGTCTGTCGCTTTTGGGCTTGGAGCAATATTTCTGATAAGCTATATAATCTATCATGCTTCTGCTGAAAGTACTTCTTTTGGTGGAGTGGGGTCAATAAGGTACGTTTATTATATCCTTCTGATTAGCCACATTATCTTAGCTGCAGTGGCTTTGTTTCCGATTCTACTAGCTTATTATTTTGGGATGACTGGAAAATTTGATAAACACAGGTCTATAGTTCGTTACGCTTATCCTATTTGGCTTTATGTCACTTTATCAGGGGTGATTGTGTATTTGATGATTAGTCCTTATTACAGCCATTAAAAAGCAAAAGTCCTTAACTTTGTCTATATTTAAACAAAGGTTAAATCAAACCGTTTAGAATTATAATGAATAAATCTTTCAAAATACTGTTGGGAGTTTTCACCATGTTGCTTGTTTCTGTGCAAAGCGCCATGGCTCAATGCGCGATGTGTAGAGCCACTGTTGAAAATAATGTTAGCAATGGAGACACTACGGTTGGAGCAGCCCTAAACATAGGTATTTTATACCTGTTTTTAGCTCCCTATTTATTGCTTATGACGCTAGGTTATTTTTGGTATAAAAATGCCAAAAGGAAAAAAAAAATGTCCTTATAGTCAATTTGATTCAGTAGTTTATTACCAATCTTAACATTGGTAAAGTAAACGTATATATTTTTTCTTAATTTTTTTTGGAGTATCTTAAACTTAAAAGATGCAATTGAGTTTGTTATTGGATTAGCGGAATAATTCGTTTAAAGTCGGATCTTTGGAAGAACCATAATTTAATGAAGTCCTATATTGATCTGGTCATTTTGTTTTAAGCGGACAGGATTATTCAATATCTTTTAAATGGCTTATTTTTGGTAAAGGGAGGCAATAGTTAATAGGTTTTTCTGTTTCTATTGGTGGGAGGAATGCTAGGTTAGGATTAAAATACTATTGCTCACATAGAGCAACCATTCAGCAAGATCAATCGCAATGTTAAGAAGAAGAAGGCTAATACTTGTTTTGTCCATTGTACTTTTAGGGATAGTTCTTTCCTTGAATTTTTTCATGGGAGAAAAGTACATGGTTGTTCAAGAGGAATATAAATTACAATTGGAAAACCAGTTAGCTTCCGTTATCAATGACTTTGGTGATGATTATTCTCAAATCTTAAGTAGCGGTTCTGAAGACAAGCAAGTATCTTTCAAAAGTCTCAATATCGACCATCAATTTCCCTTTTACTTGTTCACAGAGGTTGGGGAATTGACTTATTGGTCCGATATAGAGATGGTTCCAGAGTTCAATGATTTTTCTACATCAAAAAAATACCAACTTCTCGAAAACAGCCGCGGGATTTATTTTACCCAACTTCGTAAACTTACCCGTAATAATAAGGAATATTGGTTATTACAGGTGTATCCGCTTTTTGACAAGGTAGAGATTGGAAATGAATACCTTAATAGTGGTTTTAACCCAAATGTTTTCGGTAATGACAGGTTTTTACTGTCTGGAAACCAAAAGGAAAACTATCAAAATGTATACTATGAGGAGGACTATCTTTTTTCTGTGTTTTTCAGGGTTGGGTATGAAGCTCCAGGTAAATCGATAAATCATACATTACTCATATTTTTCTTTTCCTTATTGGGCTTAGTGTTGATCATTGGAGGAGGATTTGTTTACACCTTATGGACCAAAGGAAATAAAATCCTGGCTACCATATATACCTTTTTAATTCTTTTTTGTGTAAGGGTAATGATGCTTGCCTTTCGTTTTCCGAATGATTTTTTTGAAACGGGAATTTTTGATTCTAACCTATATGCATCCTCTCGGCTAAACCCAAGTTTAGGAGATTTGTTGTTGAATGTGGTTTGTTATTTGATCGTGCTGACCATGGTGATCGCTATTTTAAGCCGAAGACACGTTGCTATTTCTTTTATTAAATTTAGAGACAAATACCCTTACTGGCTCTACCTCACAGCCACCTATTTGCTTTCTACAACCTTAATGTTTTTGGTATTTTACCTTTATATAAACATAGTTGAAAACGCACAATGGAACTTGAACATAGGAGCCATTCCTAGTTTTGATTATCTGAAAATTGTAAGTTTATTAGTGGTGTTTTTAGGAGGTGCTGCTTACCTTTTATTTACCATTATTGGGTTAAATATGGTGTTGTTTAAAAACACGAACAATCAAATTTACCCACTAAAGATGCTGGTGCTATTTGTGTCTCCCATTTTACTTTTTTTACTTTTTTTTAATTTTGTTTTATTTATAGCATTTATCGCACATGTCATTCTTTTGGTGGCGATTATTAGCTTTAAATTATACGAGAGTTTATTTAAACTTGACTTTAATACCTTCCTGACGTTTTTCTTTGCCTGTTTGATTGGTGCTGTTATCACAGGAGCGGCAGCCTATCAGGATCTTCGTTCGGACGAGATTAGGTCGAAAGTGAAATTTGCCAATAACGTTATGCTTGACAGGGATGTTATGGGGGAATTTTTACTTGAGGATATCTTAGCAAGAATTCGGGAAGATGCTTTTATTAAAAGCCGAATGTCCGATCGCTTGCTCTCTAAAGACCCTATAGAAAAAAAGATAAGGAAAATCTATCTAGCAGGTTATTTTGATCAATACAGGCAGGAGGTAAATGTGTTCGGTTCTACAGGGCAATTAGTTTCAGGTCAAGGGAATCTCAAAGATTTGGCCGAATATAAAAGGAGGTACATGAACAGTGACTATGCGACGCAGGTTCATAACCTTTATTTTATCAATTCAACTGAAACGAACACTGGCAATAGATTTGTAGCCTTTGTTAAAATCCAACGTGACAACGATTTTCTGGGAACAATAGTCATTGAGCTTAATCAGCAGAGAATAGAATCAGGTAAAGCTTTTCCGAAGTTGCTAATGGATGCCAAATACGTATCCAATTATATAGAAAGGGACTTCGACTTTGCGATTTTCGATGAAGATGTGTTGAGTTATAGTTCTGGTATTTTCAGCTATCAGGGAGTAGATATGGAAGAGATCCTTGAAAACGAGGATGCCTTTAGCTCAGGTGTATTGTTAAATGGATACCATCATTTGGCAGTGGAGTACAATGACAAAGTAATTGTGGTTTCTTCCAGGCAGTATCCTAATAGTTATATCCTGGCAGATATCGCTTTTCTATTTGTTGCTTACCTGATTTTCACCCTTCTTTCTGTAGCGGTTTTCCTTTTGTTAACAGGAGTGAATCAGTTGAGATTCAATTATGCAACCAAACTTCAATTGTACCTGAATTTTGCTTTTTTCTTTCCCATGTTGGTCATTAGTGTCATTGCTTTGGGTTTTCTAAGCCATTCCTATACCGAAGATTTGCATCGCCAATATTTCCAAAAAGCAGGTATAATCAGAGAAAATTTGGGTCGTGACCTTGGTGGCGAACAGTTCAATACGCTCAATAAGGATGAGATTAATGGGGAGTTGTATGCTTTGGCAAGCGCTACAGATGCAGATATTAACCTTTATTTACCGGATGGGGTGCTTATGGCTACCAATCAGCCAGCCATATTTGATAAAAAAATCCTTACTCATTTTCTTCACCCTAAAGCTTATGCTTCCATTATAGAATCGATGGAAAACCGCTTATTGCAAACTGAGCAAGTTGGAGAACTGCAATACAAAACGGTTTATTTGGCCCTTAAGGACGGAGAAAACCAAAGGCTTCAAGCCATTATCGCCATACCATTTTTTGAGTCTGAAGAGGAATTAAACCTTATGATTACAGAAGTGTTTAGCAATATATTGATCATTTTCGTGCTCATTTTCCTTGTCTTTTTAGTTATATCCTATTTTGTTTCCAAAAATCTTACCCATCCTTTTAAATTATTAACCCAAAAATTGAAAGATACTGACTTGGATAACAATGAATACATGGTGTGGCCAGCAAAGGATGAGATAGGCCTGCTAGTCAATGAGTACAACAACATGCTTTATAAACTTGAAACCAGTAAAAAGGTATTGGCCTCGAATGAAAAAGAGTCTGCATGGAGAGAAATGGCCAAACAGGTTGCCCATGAAATAAAAAATCCGTTAACCCCGATCAAGCTTACACTACAACATTTATTGCGACTACAGGCTGCTGATAAACTAGATAGCGGGAAAGCTTTGGTAAATCCCTTAAATTCAATTATTCATCAGGTAGACACCTTAAGCGATATTGCCAGTTCATTTTCAACATTTGCAAAGATGCCCCAGCCAAAAAATCAGGAGCTTGAGTTTAGAAATGTGGTGTTTGAGACTGTTGCCATTTTTTATAACAGAGAAGATGCAGAAATTGATTTGCAAGACCTTACAAATGAAGGCAGTTCAACAAAAATTATGGGAGACCCCAAATTGTACAGTAGGGTCATTTCCAACCTTATCATTAATGGAATACAGGCCGTTTTGGAAGGGAAAAAACCGCAGATTCTTGTAAAGTTGGTTTTTGAAGGTGACAATCATATAAAATTGATCATAAAGGACAATGGGAAAGGCATTTCTGAAGAGTTTAAAACCAAAGTTTTTATGCCGAATTTCAGTACAAAAACAGAAGGCTCAGGCTTAGGTTTGGCGATTGCTAAAAGAGGTGTAGAAACAGCAGGGGGTAAGATATGGTTTGAGACAACTTCTGGGTCAGGAACAACCTTCTATCTCCTATTCCCTCTTATCCCATGATCCCCCAATTAATTGACAGGAATTGCTTACTTTAGCTCCTTGTAAGAGATTGAGCTATGCAGTTGGTGAAGTATTTTTTCGCTTTTTCATCAGTGCTTTTAGCATTGACCAATCCCATTATGGCACAAGAGGAAGTGTGTCTTTGGAAAACTGTCGGTGATCAAAAAAGCATTTATTTTTTAGATTCCATGTCTTTGCTGGAATCAAGTATTCAGGTACAAGATGCCCGTGGAATTGCCTTCTCTTACGAATATGACCTTAATACAGGTAAGTTGACCCTCATTGAGGACAAGCAATCGCCAAAAGACTCCCTATTGATTTGCTTTGAAAAGCTGCCATTTTCTTTAAATAAGGTGTTTCAAAACAGGACACTTGCTGAGGATTATGATTCCTTGGCCTTTTTCAAAGATGGACCACCTGAAAAAAAAGCCATATATGATTTTAGGGAGGAGGTTTTCACATCCAGCAAGCTCAATCAATCTGGAAATCTAACGCGAGGGATATCCTTTGGGAATACCCAAAATGTTTTTGTCAATTCAGCACTCAACCTTCAAATGGATGGGGAATTGGCGGAGAACCTTAATATCAGGGCAAGTATAACCGATCAAAATGTACCCTTTCAACCAGAAGGGAATACCCAACAGATTCAGGATTTTGACAATATTTTAATTGAGTTATACAATGATAAAATCAATCTTGCCGGAGGAGATGTGGTATTGCAGCAGCGCAAATCCGAATTTTTAAGGTACTATAAAAATGTACAAGGACTTCAATTTACCTCAGACTATGTCATCAACGGTAAATGGGAGGCCTCAAGTAGGGTAGGTGCAGCCATTGCCAAAGGTAAGTTTGCTTCCGTGAATTTGGAGGTTAACGAAGGCGTACTAGGGCCATATCGTATTAGAGGGCCGGGGAATGAGCGTTTTGTAATTGTACTGGCCAATTCTGAAAAGGTATTCCTGGACGGAAAGCAATTGAAGCGAGGTTTTAATAATGACTATACCATAGATTACAATCAGGGAGAAATTACTTTTACCCCTACAGTAATGATCACTCAGTATTCAAGAGTACGGGTCGATTTTGAATATGCGGAAAGAAATTTTTCAAGGTCTGTCGTCACTGCTAACCATATTCAAAAAAATAAAAATGTCACCTTTTACCTTAATTACTACAGAGAAAAAGACGACAGAAACAGGCCTTTATTTACCGAGTTGAGCGATGTAGATAAAACCTTACTAAGCAATGTGGGAGATGCCATTTTCTCTGCTTCCATTCCTAGAATAGACAGTATCCCTTTTGATTCAAATAGAATATTATACAGAAAAGTTACTGAATTTACTGAGGATGGCGAAAGCCTGAATTACTATGAATACAGTACAGATCCTACACAGGCTTTCTATGCGATAAGCTTTACAGAAACGAGTCAGGGTTTAGGGAATTATAGAAGAAAACAGCAGTTAGCCAATGGAGTGGTCTATGAATTTATAGCCCCAGTAAATGGTGTTCCACAAGGGAATTTCACTATAAACTCACCCTTGCCCTCTCCTAACAAAAAGCAGATGATCACTGCTGGGACGGAAGTCCGTTTGGGGAAGCACGAGACCACCTTTGCAGAACTGGCGATTTCCGATCAGGATCTAAACCTATTTTCAGATTTGGATGATGAAGACAATAAAGGGTTTGCATTTAAAGCTGGATTAAGATCAGAAGGAAGAAGTTTTAAAATATTTAAAGATTACCTGTTTAATGGACAGACTACTGTTGAATACAATGCTGCCAGTTTTTCCTTCCTGGATAGACTGAGGTTTATTGAGTTTGATCGAGACTGGGGTTTAACCAATAGGTTAGAGGAAGACAAAGCCGCAGAGAAATTGTACAATATTAACATCGAATTGGTGAAGGATGAGCAAAATCAGATTGCTTATAATCTTGACCTTAGAAATAGAACAGATGTTTTGTCAGGTATACAGCAAAGAATTAAACTGAATCAGAAACTATGGAATAGGCTTTTGTTGACCAATGATTTTTTTCAGCTAAATAGTAATGTTTATCCTTTACAATCCCGATGGCTGAGGTATCAGGGCGAGATTAAATATCCGACACGAATAGTTGTGCCGGGTTATCGATTTATCATGGATAAAAACAAGGTCCTAAACCCTCAGAAAAATGAGGTTGTAGCCACTGCAATGAACTTCGAGGAACACCAGTTTTCATTAAATACCAATGACACCTTAACCTATTCCTTTTTTGCTACTGCCAGTTTGCGGGAAGATAAAGCAGTGGTTGAGGATCAATTGGAGCCAGATACCAAAGCATTTATGACCACTTACGGGGTCAAGGGTAATTTTGGAGCACATACTGTTAATGGGTCATTTACTTATAGAAAACTCATTTTCTTAAACAAAGACCTGCCCGAAGAGACCACGGTAATGGGGAAATTGGATTATAGAAGTGCTCTTTTTGAAAATAACCTAAACAATGAGTTTACCTATGCTTTGGGAAATGGACGGGAACTAAGAAGAGAATTTGTCTTTTTACCTGTTCCAACTGGTGAAGGAACCCATACCTGGAGAGATGATAATGAAGATGGAATCCAGCAATTAAATGAGTTTTACCTTGCGATAAATCCAGAGGAAAAGAATTTTATCAAGGTATTTGTGCCAACAGACGAGTATGTTCAAGCCTATACAACCCTATTCAATTATCGACTAAGCGCTAAATTCCCATCTAAATGGAAAACTAATTCAGGCCTGAAAAAATTATTGTCAAGGTTTTCAAACAACACCAATTTAAATGTAGAAAAGAAAATTACTTCCCGGGATTTCTTCCAGAGAATAAGTCCCTTTCAGGCTGGTATAGCTGACACTTCTTTGCTCTCTTTGCGGCAATCCTTTCGCTCTTCTTTCTTTTTTAACCGTGCCTCACCAAAGTTTGGCATGGATTTGTCTTTTTTTAATAGTCATCAAAAACAACTCCTAACGGGAGGGTTTGAGGATTTGTCTCAGGATGATTGGAGGTACAATGCCCGCTTTAATATTGAAACCAGATGGAACCTGTTGTTATATGCCAATTGGGGCAATAGGAATTCCACCTCAGACTTCTTAGATAACAGGAATTTCTCAATTAAACAGGTGACAATAGGGCCGGAAATAAGTCTTCAACCTACCCCGCTATTTAGAACAACCCTTCAGTACAGGTTGACAAAAAAAGAAAACTTGGCCAATGTAGAATTTGATGAGAAAGCCCAATTGCATGAAGGAGCGCTTAGTTTCAGGCTTGCCAAAGCAATCAAGACCACGATCAATGCCCAGTTGAAATACACCTATATCGATTACAATGGAACGGTGAACTCACCTACAGGCTATGAGATGTTACAAGCTCTTACGCCAGGGAACAATACAAGCTGGAGTTTGAGCTGGTTACAGAAAATAGGAGAAGGCTTGCAGTTAAACCTGATTTATGAGGGCAGGAATTCCGAAGGCCTGGATCAACTGGTGCATACAGGACGTATGCAGGTTTCAGCCTTGTTTTGATTAGGCCAAGCCATTGAAAAATTGTAGATTTGCAACAGTTATTTTTGTTGTTGTACTAATTATTAAAGCACAAACTAATGTCGAAAAGTATTTTGGTTACCGGAGGTACTAAGGGTATTGGGAAAGCCATTGTCCTTGAATTTGCAGCTAAAGGTTTTGATATTTTCACCTGTAGCAGAAATGAAGAGGAATTGGAAGCATTGAAAAATGAGCTGGAATCAAATTTCTCAGCAATAAAAGTACATGTGAAAAAGGCAGACCTATCTGTCAAGGAAGAAACAAAAGCTTTCGCCGCTTTTGTAAAAAAAATAGCTGTGCCTGATGTTTTAGTAAATAATACTGGTATTTTTATTCCAGGCAGTCTACATTCAGAATTAGAGGAAAATTTTGAAAAGACCATGCATACCAATCTCTTCAGTGCTTATTATCTCACAAGGGCCTTTACTGAAGATTTTATGAATAGAAAAAATGGACATATTTTTACTATTGGAAGCATAGCAGGGCTTACAGCCTATGCCAATGGAGGGAGTTATGCAGTGTCAAAGTGGGCCATGTTGGGATTTACCAAATGTCTAAGACAGGAGATGATACCTCATGGAGTAAAGGTGACGTCTGTATTGCCCGGCGCTACTTATACGGCGAGTTGGGAAGGCGTTGATTTACCGGAGAACAGGTTCATAGATGTTGCTGATGTAGCAGCATCTGTATGGTCAGCTTATAACCTTTCGCCCCGTTCTGTTGTTGAAGAGATAGTAATCCGGCCTCAATTAGGTGATATATAATTATGGAATTGAAAACAGTCACAGAGAATCAGCAGTATTGCAATAGTCTCACAAATTACTCAAGAAGGAAAACTATTCCTGTAAAAATTGGAGACGTTGTTATTGGAGGAGATAATCCCATAGTTGTCCAATCAATGACAACTGTGGACACCATGGATACACTTGGCTCTATTGAACAATGCATTCGCATGATTGATAGTGGCTGTGAGTTGGTGCGGATAACTGCTCCAAGCATCAAAGAGGCAGAAAACCTTCGACAGATTAAAGAAGGGTTGAGAAAGAGAGGGTACAATACCCCGCTTGTAGCAGATATTCATTTCACACCGAATGCTGCTGAAGTCGCTGCCCAAATTGTTGAAAAGGTTAGGGTAAACCCTGGGAACTATGCCGACAAAAAGAAATTTGAAGTTTTAGAATATACAGATGCCTCCTACCAGGATGAATTGGATAGAATTAGAGAGCGTTTTCTTCCTTTGGTGAATATTTGTAAAGCCAATGGGACAGCCATGAGGATAGGAACCAATCATGGCTCATTGTCGGACAGGATCATGAGCAGGTATGGGGACACCCCATTGGGTATGGTTGAATCCGCACTTGAATTCTTGCGAATTTGTGAAGCAGAGAACTACTACGATATCGTGATTTCCATGAAATCATCTAATACGCAAGTAATGGTTCAGGCTTATAGGCTTCTGGTGAATAAGCTGAATGAAGGAGGTTTTAAACCTTACCCTCTACACTTGGGCGTGACTGAAGCAGGAGATGGTGAAGACGGGAGAGTCAAATCTGCTGTAGGAATTGGAGCACTACTGGAAGATGGATTAGGTGATACCGTTAGGGTTTCGCTTACAGAAGACCCGGAGTTTGAATCGCCTGTAGTGAAAACCCTAATAAATAGGTATGTTTCTCGACCTGTAGCATCTGGTATTGAACCAATGAATAATTATCCCATTGATCCATTTAGCTACAATAAAAGAGTGGCTGTGGAAGTAGCCAATTTTGGAGGGAGTAATGTTCCGAGGGTAATTACGGATGTTTCTACGGTACAATTATCCATACCGAAAGACCTGAAATGTACAGGGCACTTTTATCTTCCAGAGCTGGATAAATGGAAAATGAATGATCAGGGATGTGATTATATCTATTCGGGAGACAGCCCTGTTCCCTTTATGCTTCCAAATGGGCTTAAAGAAATTTTAAATTATAAGATTTGGGACCAACAAGAGGACAAAAAGAACAAGTTTCCTGCTTTGATATTGACCCATTTGAAAGACAATTTACCCTTACACGAGGAGCTGAACTTCTTGCTTGTGTCTGCTGAAAACATTAAAGAAGCAATTCCATTTCTGAACAATGAACTGCCCATAGTCCTTCTTTTGTTCGCTAACAGCCAACATCAAATGCAGGCCATTAGAAGAGCCATTGTTTCACTGATCAATGCAAAAATAAACTTACCGGTAGTTCCTAAGGTTAGTTATGAAGATGGAGATGCGGAGAAAACCATGCTTTTTTCCGGAACAGATGTAGGAGGCTTGCTTATAGATGGTATTGGTGATGGTATTCTTTTGGGTTTAGACCGGCTTAAATTGAAAGATAAACCGTCAATGTTAGAGCAGGTTAAACTTCATAATTCGGTTAGTTTTGGTGTCTTGCAGGCCGCAAGAACCAGGATGTCTAAAACTGAATACATTTCTTGTCCCTCTTGTGGAAGAACTCTTTTTGACCTGCAGGAGACAACGGCCATGATTAGAAAAAGAACAGATCATCTTAAAGGGGTGAAAATTGGAATTATGGGATGCATTGTCAATGGTCCTGGAGAAATGGCAGATGCAGATTATGGGTATGTAGGTTCAGGAAAGGGGAAAATCACTTTGTACAAAGGAAAAGAAGTGATGAAAAGATCCGTTCCATCAGAAAATGCTGTAGACGAACTTATAGACATCATCAAAGAAGACGGTCAGTGGATAGAGCCCGAAACTGCCGATCACGAATAGTTTTATCAAGAAAATCTGAATTAAGGTATTATGGCTGGTAAATTAAAAGAGTTTTTTCAGTTGGGTGAAGTAGGTGAATATTTTATAAGGGTATTCAAGAAACCTGATCCCAACAAGAAAACCAATTTTAACCTTAGAATGATGCATGGCATCAATAAGATTTCAATCTTGGTTTTTCTAGCTGCTTTGGTCTATTGGATCATTAAAAGGCTGGTTTAATGAATATTGAAACCTTTAGGGATTACTGCTTAAGCAAAGCAGGTGTGGCAGAAGACACTCCTTTTGGTCCAGACACGCTTTGCTTTAGAGTTGCAAACAAGATTTTCGCACTTTTGGATATGGACAAATTTGAAAGTGTTAATTTGAAGTGTGATCCCGAAAGAGCCGTCCTGTTAAGAGAACAACATGATGGAATTGTACCTGGCTACCATATGAATAAAAAGCACTGGAATACGGTTTCATGTGATGGAAGTGTAAGTGCCGATCTACTTTTAGAACTGGTGGATCACTCTTATGCTTTGGTTTTTTCAAGCCTCCCCAAAAATGTGAAAGAAGAAATCAACGGATGAGTTATCTGAAAATTGAAGGGTTAACCAAAACTTACAATGGTGAACTGAAAGCCCTGGACGCACTTTCTTTAAATATCTCAAAGTCAGAACGCTGGTCGATTATTGGTGCAAGCGGAAGTGGGAAGAGTACCCTACTAAAGCTTATTGCTGGTATGGAAGTACAAAACGAAGGATTTGTGTATTTGGAGGGTGAAAAGATCCTAAATCCAAAGCAAAAGCTTGTTGCAGGTTATGATGAACTCCAGCTTGTTAAACAAGACAATGGTTTGTTTCCACTGTCTACTGTTGCAGAAAATATCAGTAGACCTTTGCTCCAATACGACAAAGAATATGCAAGTGAGAGACTGGAAACCTTATTACAGGTCTTTGGTTTAGAGGACAAAAGAAATAGCTTTCCCAGGGAGCTTTCGGGAGGACAACAACAAAAAGTAGCCATTGCCAGAGCCCTTAGCTTAGAGCCAGAGGTTTTGCTTTTAGATGAACCTTTTAGCTCATTGGATAGCCTTCAAAAAAGAGGACTTCTGGATGAATTAAACTTGATTTTTAAAACTTTGGGGATTACTGTTATCATGGTAACCCATGATATTCAGGATGCTCTGCTCCTTACCGAAAACTTATGTGTCCTTTCTGAAGGGAAACTATTGCGACAGGGTAAGGTGAATGAGATCTATGAAAACCCACAAACGGCCTATGTGGCAGGTTTTTTCGGGCCGCTGAATAGCATTCCAGGGCAAACCAATCAATACCTAAGGCCCTCATCCATAAAAAACTCAACCACGAAAGGTAAAATAAAAGGGAAAGTATTGTTGAAACGCTACTTCCCTGATTATGATTTGCTTACTGTTGAAGTTTCTGAAGAAACTCCTCCCTGGCAAATTACCCGCTACGAAAGGGATGTCTCCGAAGGGGCAACAATTTATATGAGCTGGGAAGAAAATAAAGTTTTAATTCTTGACGAAAAATAGGATTTCAAGGTGGATTAAACCTTGAAACCTTCTTCTTTTTCTTCCTCTGTAGCTTCCCTTAGAGCAAATACTTCACCATCAAAGTGTAAGTTCATTCCCGTAAGTGGATGATTGAAATCCAACAGTACTTCCTCTCCCAGGTCTTTCACTACTTTGGCCTGCATAGGATACCCATCTTCATCGATTAGTGGTAGGAAATTCCCCTCTTGGAGCATTTCTTCTTCAAAACCTCTTTCTTTATTGAACTGTGATTTTGGAACAGAGACAATAAGCTCATCATCTGGTTTGCCATAAGCTTCCTCAACTGATAGCGTAAAATTGAATTTGTCTCCTTTTACTTTGTTTTCAAGCCTTTTTTCAAACGTTTTAGGCAACCCACTGTCACCGAAAAGGAAATAAAAAGGGTCTTCTTCATCCCTTACTTCAACACTAAAGGGGAGGGAATCTGGAATGTCATTGGTAACTTTTAATTCGTAAGTCAACCCTACGATAACATTTTCTTCGATTTTCATACTTTTTATTTAAGCAGACAAAGTTAATCTTAATTGATTGGAATTAAAAAATATCAAGGGAACACCCTGATAGTACAGGAAAGTTAATTCAAATGTTTTGCTTACTTTGAGATTCCAATTAAAATCTATTTATGGATTTACGGATTGAATTGCTGCAATGAGGGCGAATAGAAATGGATTCTGTCTCATAGAAAGTGTTGCCTGAAAGTCAATTTGAATTCTTTATTAAAATTAATATAAATGATTGCTGTAGCCTTTACGATGAAGTTATTGCCTGGAAATGAAGAAGTCTACGAAAAAAGGCACAATGAAATATGGCCTGAGCTGGCTGATTTACTGAAAAAAGCAGGGATTGCTGAATACCATATTTTTCTTGACAGACCAAGTGGAGTGCTTTTTGCTTTTCAAAACCTTGAGGAACAAAACCAAACCAATCGCCTGGCTGAGGAAGCGATAATGAAACAGTGGTGGGCATTTATGGGGGACATTATGGAAACTAATCTAGACCAATCCCCTAAAGTTACACGCCTGGAAAAGGTATTTAGTTTATAAAAATTACCTAATTAAACCTAAATGAAGCTAAGCTCGAAAGGAAAATCATTAAACAATACCTTGTTAACTTTGGCATTAATCCTGTTGGTTGTCTTGCCAGGTTGCAATAATAAATCCTTTGAGGATAGTGAGCGAAATATAGGACAATGGCCAGAACCAACTTCTGAATCAAAGCCATGGGCAAGATGGTGGTGGATGGGGAGTGCAGTAGATAAGGCAAACCTTAATTATCTAATGCATGAATACAAGCAAGCAGGAATTGGTGGGCTAGAAATAGCCCCAATATATGGTGCAAAGGGGTTTGAAAGTAAATTTTTAGATTACCTTTCTCCCCAATGGATTTCTATGCTTCACCACAGTATAGCTGTTGCAGATAGTTTAGACATGCAAATTGATTTGACCCAGGGTACGGGTTGGCCTTTTGGAGGAGAAATGGTGACTCCTGATATGGCCGCAAAGAAAATGCGCATTCAGCAATACAGTTATTCTGAGGAAAAAGGACTTGACCGGCCTATTCTAATTGAAGAGAAAAATATTAAGGGAAAAGCGCATTATTTACATACCCTAATGGCCTTCCAAGAGGGCAAGACACCTGAAAACCTAACAAATAGGATAGGAGAAGATGGTAGCCTAAGTTGGGATGGCAAGGGTGATTGGGGATTAGTGGCTGTTTTTGAAATCCAAACTGGTCAAAAAGTAAAAAGGGCTGCACCGGGTGGACAAGGTTTTACATTAGATCACTTTTCCAATGCTGCTGTTAAACAATATTTAGATCATTTTGACAGTGCTTTTAACAAGGATTTTCCTGGAATCAGGGCTTTTTATAACGATAGTTTTGAAGTTTATGGATCTAATTTTACCGGAGAATTCTTTAATTATTTTCAAGCCAAAAGAGGGTATGATATTAGAAATCATTTAGACAAATTGGTTTCTGAAAACACAGATGAAGAAGTCAGTCGCCTAAAATCTGACTATAGAGAAACCATTAGCGATATGCTATTGGAAAACTTTACCATGCAATGGTCTGACTGGGCGGGTAGTCATCAGAAGTTAACAAAAAATCAGGCCCATGGATCTCCGGGGATTCTTCTTGACTTATATGCGGCTGTTGATATTCCCGAAGGGGAAACGTTTGGTTCAAGTTACTTTCCTATTCCAGGAATCCGCAGAGACAGTTCGGATATCAGAAATGTAGATCCGGATCCTATTATGTTAAAGTTTGCCTCTTCGGCAGCTCACCTTACAGGTAACAAACTGGCTTCCACTGAAACATTCACTTGGTTAGGAGAACATTTTAAGTCTGCTTTTTCCCAAGCCAAACCTGAGTTGGAGCAAGCATTTCTAGCTGGGATCAACCATATGTTTTACCATGGGATTACTTACTCTCCTCAAGAAGTAGCTTTTCCTGGATGGCTTTTTTATGCCTCATTGAATTTAAATACCCACAATAGCTTATGGCCACATATCAAAGGCTTTAATGCTTATGTTCAGCGGACACAATCTGTCTTGCAATCTGGAATGCCTGACAATGAACTGCTGGTTTATTGGCAGGTTTATGATGTATGGGCAGATCCTGAAGGGTTAGGCAAAACACTAACCGTACACGGAATTGATGAATGGCTTCATCCTACACCATTTTATAAAGCATCAAAATCGCTCATGGAAATAGGGTATGGAGTGGACTTTGTTTCTGATGCATTGTTGAATACTTTAAAGGTGGAAGGCAATACCCTTGTTGGGGCAGGTGGTAAACATAAGATTTCAGCGATAATAGTTCCGAAAACAGCCTTTATGCCAGTGGCCACGCTTCAGCGCTTATTGAATTTAGCAGAAGCTGGCGCCCATGTGGTTTTCCAGGAAAAACCTGCTGATGTGCCAGGCTTTAAAGATTATGCTTCCAGAAAGAATACCTTGGACAATTTGTGGGCAAGTATCCAATTCAAATCAAAATCCAACAGAAGTGAGGCTGATTTTGGGGAAGGTAAAATAATAGTATCGAATGAACTTCCTGGAGCATTAGTGTCTCTAGGACTTAAGAGGGAGAAACTAACCGATTTAGGACTGAAGTTTATCAGGAGAAGTTTAGGAGAGGATAAGTATTATTACCTGGTTAACCATACATCGAAAAAAGTAAGTGAAATGGTTTCTTTTGCAACGGAGGGAAAAGCGGCGATTTTGATGGATCCTGAACAAGGAACGGTTGGTTTGGCTAAGATTCAATCAGGTAAAGAAGAAACGAAAGTTGCCATTTCCCTATCTCCCGGACAATCTATTATTGTTCATTTTTTAAAAGAATTGCCTAAAGAAGAGCTGCTCTCCTGGAAATACGAAGTTTCTTCCCCTGCGATTATAGAGATGGACAATGCATGGCAGCTGACCTTTAAGAATGGTGGACCCATCATCCCATCCGATCAGCTTTTGGAAAAGTTAATGCCTTGGACCGCTCTTAGTGGAGATGGGTATGAGGATTTTTCAGGACAAGCCCTATATGAGAGCTCCTTTGAACTCGAAAGTTTGAAAGAAAACGCGAAATATATGCTAGACCTCGGTAAGGTGCTGGAAAGTGCGAGAGTCTGGGTAAATGGCAAGGAAGTAGGTTATGCTTTTAGTATTCCTTTTAGGTTAGACATTAGCAATTTTGTGAAGGAAGGTGAAAATAAACTGGAAATTGAAGTCGCCAACCTAATGGCAAATCATGTCAGGTACTTGGATAGAAATGAAATCTTATGGAGAAATTACCATGAAATCAATTTTGTTAATATAGATTATAAGCCTTTTGATGCGTCAGGATGGGCAATTATGCCCTCTGGACTTGTTGGACCAGTCAAACTTGAAGTACATGATTATTAGCATGTTTTAATTAATTTGTTACCTTATAATGAGAGTATTTAACTTTATTTATTAAATTTATTGACCACCTCCTTTGCGGATTTGTATCGAAAGCCAAAATAACCTGACCCATGATTGAAGTGAAGCCTCTGATTCGTCTTGATGAAAATTCCAGGATTCCCAAATACCAGCAAATTGTAAATTCTATCATTGAAGATATCGAAAGCAGTTCTCTTTTGGTAGGTGATAAGATTCCGTCCATCAATGAAATTAGTGAAGAACACTATTTATCTAGAGATACTGTAGAGAAAGCCTATAACCAATTGAAGGCTAAAAAGATTATCCTCTCTGTAAAAGGAAAAGGGTATTATGTAGCCAAAAATATTTCTACCTCAAAGGTAAGGGTATTGTACCTATTGAATAAACTCAGTAACTACAAGCTTAAAACCTACAATTCTTTTATAGACAGTATGGGGACGGACGCTCAGGTAGATTTAAATATTTACCATTGTGATCCAAAACTATTAAAAAACATACTTACCGAGAACAAGGGTGCTTATGATTATTACGTACTGATGCCTCATTTTAAAGATGGTGAAAATGGCCATTATAACTTTGATGAGGAGATCATGAAATGTGTAAAAGATATACCTTCCGACAAACTCATAATAATGGACAACCAGATTCCTGAATTAGGGGATAACGTTGCTTCCATTTACCAGGACTTCAAAAAGGACATTTACAATGCCTTGATTGAGGGGATTTTTCAAATTCAGCAATATGATAAACTAATGTTGGTATATCCTACTGATATTCTTTACCCTTACCCTAAAGAAATATTGAAAGGCTTTCAGCAATTCTGCAGTGACTTTGAGTTTGATTATGAAATTTTGGATAGAGTTTATCCCGAAATGGAATTGCGTCCAAAGGATGCTTTTATTGTAATTGAAGAAAATGATTTGGTCAATTTAGTAAAACAAGTCAGGGAGCAACTTTATGAACCGGGTAAAGAGATCGGAATAATATCCTACAATGACACCCCATTAAAGGAGCTTTTGGGCATTACTGTAATCTCCACGGATTTTAAATTAATGGGGGAAACAGCTGCTTATATGATCAAAAAGAACAAAAAAGAATCCGTTAAAAATATTTTTAAATTTATTAACAGAGGCTCTATTTAAAAGGGTTCTATCAGCATGCTGAAATGCTATTGCTATTGATGTCCTTTTACCCCAATATAAACAATCAATTAACAACGTTTCAAAATCTTAAACTGTAAATCAGAAGAGATTATTTGATTACTTATTTCTATGGAAAAAAGCAAAAGTTTGGTAGACCGTCTCAATGCGGTCAATGAATATGAACAACAACCCATTCCCAGTAATAAATTAAAAGGCTGGAGAAGTTTTTTAGGCACCTATGCAGGTGAGCATACCGCCGGAACGGAATTTGTAATAGGACCTTTGTTTGTCGCACATGGAGCCAGTGCTATTGATTTAGTAACTGGCTTATTATTGGGTAATATATTGGCAGTGTTAAGCTGGGCCTTCCTGACGGCGAAGATTGCTGTGAAAACCAGAGTAACCTTGTATTATTTGTTGGAGAAAATCGCCGGTAAAAAGTTTACTTTACTCTATAATTTGGTAAATGCTGGTCTATTTTGCTTTCTAGCGGGCTCTATGATCGCGGTGTCAGCAACAGCTGTAGGTATACCTTTTGATATGCCCATGCCACAATTAACAGACATATATCCCAATAATATAGGTTGGGTATTGACAGTTTTTGGGGTTGGTGCCATTACCACCTTGATTGCTATGTTTGGCTTTGATCAGGTTTCAAAGTTTGCCATGGTAGCTGCTCCTTGGATGATTATGGTATTTATTGCCGCAGCATTGGCTGTGTTACCTAGGTTAGGAGTTACAGATGCCGGGTCATTTTGGTCTGTTGCGGAAAGTACCATCTGGACTGGAGTTCCTTTGGAAGGGCAGAGTAAATTCGGTTTTTGGCACATTTTGTTTTTTGCCTGGTTTTGTAATATGGCCATGCATATTGGTATGGCTGATTTGTCATTGCTTAGATATGCCAAGAAATGGGAGCAAGGATTTTCCTCTGCAACAGGTGTGTTTTTAGGGCATTTTATTGCTTGGATTGCCTCTGGTATTTTATATTCCTTATTCCTTATTGAATCCAAAGGGAGTCTTACTTTTGCACCAGGTCCAATTGCTTATGGAGCTGTAGGTGCTGCAGGAGCCATTTGCGTTGTAATCGCTGGCTGGACCACGGCCAACCCCACATTGTATAGAGCAGGTTTGGCAATACAGTCTATCAATCCTAAATGGAAAACTTGGAAGGTAACGCTCTTTGTAGGTTTATTCACTACAATTGCTGCCTGCTTCCCAGGCTTGGTAATGCGCTTGCTGGAATTCGTTGCTTTGTATGGTCTAATTCTGATGCCTGTAGGGGCGGTAATATTCATTGATGTTTACCTGCTTGAAAAATTAGGCCTTAAATCCAACTATGCAGCGGTTAAAGGCATACAACTTAATTGGTCAGTAGCCATTACCTGGTTGGTTACCTTGACTTTTTGTTTGTTGTTGAATTTACTACTAGGTATTGAAATTTTCTTTCTTGGGCTCCCAGGTTGGTTTGTAGCTGTTTTGGTATATGTTATTGCAAGTAAATTGAATCAAAAGAAATGAAACTTTTATTGAAAATCATATCGTTCGTAGGCTTGGGATTAAGTATAATACCCGCCATTTTAGTGTTTGGAGGTCAAATGGATTCATCCACTTGCAAGCAACTTATGTTTATTGGTACAATTTTATGGTTTGTTACTGCCCCAAGCTGGATGATAAAAAAAGAAGCTGTAATAGAAGAGGAATAGGCGTTTTTGTGATTGATATCGGAATATTGATTTAGATAAATTGTGGTTTTGCATAATTTGGTAATAGAATAATTCAATATTGCAAAATAAAAGTTTTTGATTTCGGATAGTAATAATTAAATTAGTTAATCTTTTATAATTAGTTTAAATAATACTTTCCTAATGAAATTCAGGGACCTACGCATTTGGATATTCATTTTCGGTATTATGCTTCTAATAGGTGCCTACCTATACCAGCATTCCAAAACCAATCAAAGCCAGCTTGAATCTCAGGGTATCAAGGCAATATTTCTTGCCAAACATAATTTCCTTGATTCTTTTTACAATTATCACGTCCAATTAGAAGGGTATTTTAAAAGAAATTTTTATACCTGGGGAATGGATACAGAGAAGGAAGCCGCTTCTCGTATGGTAAGGATGATTGATAGAAATCCTAAATTTGGCATTGAGAAGATTCAGAACTTTAAGGATGACCAAAGTCCAGAACCGCAACTTTTTGCTGAGGACGGCATTTCATTGATTCAAAGGGATACCTCTTATTTGATTCATGTGAAAGGGTTTAGGTTTTTTCTCAATGACAAAACCAAAGAAGGGAATCTTCCAAAATTAAATTATTCTTCATTAATGGAAAAAATTAATGAAGAACTTAGCAATGCTCAAATTCAGGATGTCCTTTCAGGAAGAGCATTTGAAATAGACCATTCAGTTTCCGTACACAACCTAATGGTAGGGAATGTTCAAAGCCTGTTTTTTGACAGGCTTTTTATTTTAGATCAAACAGGCAAGGCCATTTACCCTGGGAATCTTGCAGGGCTCCCTGTCGTAAATGTTGATTCTTTGAATCATGAACAGTCTGTAGGGGAAAGACAATTGGATTTACAGGTGTCTGGAAAGGAATACAAAGGTTTTCTTTCGCCTGCAGTAATTGGAGATCAAAAGTTCTATTTGCTTGGAGCCAAAGATAAATCAAGGTTTGAAAGTGTTGCGCTTAAAATAAACTTTAAGGTCTTAAGTGCTTTTTTAACCCTATTGATTTTAGTGTTTGTATCCATTCCTATCATAAGCATTTTCAACCTTGGAGATGGGGATGTTTTGACTAAGAAAAGAGTGATGGGATTGGGGCTGTCCTTAATCTTAGTAATGGTGATACTGGGTTTCTTTTTCTTTTCACTCTTTCAAAATTACGAAAGTGAGTCTACTTCTGAAAACAACCTTCACTATGTAAAATCTGCTTTTAGTTCTGAAATTCAACAGTTGATTGAGGGACTTGAAATATTTAAGGAAGAAATTGACAACGGTCAGATCCATACCAACCAACCAGAAGATGCACATCATAATGAATTGGATGTAAATGAGTTTTTGGAGTTCGATTTAGAGGGGAATATCCTGAAAATGTTGATACCACAATTGACAAGTTTTGAAGGACCGATTGATTTTGGGGATTTTCCTTTCGTTTCTATCGCAAATAGAGATTATGTACAGGAAGTCCCAGAATCAGAAGAGGATTATTTTATAAGTGCACATTCCTCAAAATCTACAGGAGACTTGGAAGGTGTTATAAGTAAAAGAGCCGGGGATAATGGTTTTGCTTTGACATTTCATTTGGGTTCATTGGTTCCTGAGATTAGCAAAACCCGGAGATTCTTTGTGTTTAAGCCTGACGGCAAGGTTTTATTTATAAGTAAAAAGGTAAACATTCCAGTCAATTTTCTTCAGGAAGGGATAGGGGAAGAAAAATGGCAAGAGATCAAAACCTTAATAGCCAATAATAAAGATGCAGCAGACGATAAAGTATGGAAGACACCTATCTATGTCAACGGTTATGAATACCAAGCGCTATTAAGTCCTGTTTCTTCGGCTTCATTCGTGGCCGGAAACTGGGTGCTTTACCTGGAGGATACCAACCTTCAACACGCTTTGCATTCTCTGGCTTCCCTTGAGGGTATAGCTGTTTTTGTCCCCTATCTATTGATATTGGGAATACTGGGGCTTTTGACACTGGTTACACAGAAATCAAGTATTTACTTAGCTTATGAGGATTTTTCATTTGCATGGTACAGTCCATCACCTAGAAAGAGGCTTTGCTTTCTCTGGTTAAACAGTATGCTTTTGCTTGATATAGTACTTTTTCTCATTATCTATCTATTTCTACCATTAAGTATATTTAAAATTTTTCTATGGTCTTCACTTATTGCCATTCAGTCAGGAACATGTAATTTTCTTCTTTTGGCTACTGTTGGGAAAGATGGGGCAAAGAAAAATATTAACGCTTTTTTAACAATAGTCTTTCTTTTGTGGATTCTGATGGCCATTTTATTGGGTTATCTTACCTCATTGAGCCACAGTGGTACAGGTTATTTTATTTTTACTATGATCTTTTTACTGATAATAGCAGGCATGCAAGTATTGTGTTTCTACCTTTATCAGACTCAAAAATTTCCTTCAGTTCGTTTTAGTCAATGGAAGAGAACAAAGGAGCTATTCAAACTACATCGAAAATTTGCAGATTTCTGGACCAAATTGACAGGTTCACCTGTTGATAAGCGTGTGTTTGCAATTAACCTTCTCTTATGGCTGATGATTGTTGGGTTTTTACCTGGCTATTTTATTCATCGCCAAATATTTAATCAGGAGAAAATTATCTGGGAATATGTGGGTAAAGCTAAAATAGAAACTGAAGAAGAAGCCAAATCTATTCCTGAGGTGTACATGAACTTGATTAAAATTCATGAAGAATTCAGGAGGAATAATTTTGGGAGATTTTCCAATCAAGATGATGAGCTGATCACCGATTTTATAGCCGCTCCACAACAGGCATTGGTAGAAGCCTTCAATACCACACCAGGAATAAGCTATGGGAAACTCAATCAAAGTATAGGCTTATGGGAAATCATCAGATCCAATATTATATTTTTAATAGTATTGTTGGTGGTACTTATCTGGTTTTTCAAAATGATAATGATTTTAGGGAATAAAATCTATCTCATTGATTATCACTTTACAAATTCTTTTGATCTACTTCCTAAGGGGGCGGATAAACAAAAAAATAGTTTTATTATAGGGGTAGATGCAGCTAAGTCCAGGGATTGGATTTTAAAACAATTTGCTTGGGAGCCTAATGAGATTCTTTTGGCAGAACTATCGGATGGTGAAGGGGTGGTATTGCCTGAATTGGAAGATGGGCACAAAGGAGTTGTGCTAGAAAATATTCATTGCCTTGGCGATACTGAAAAGTTTTTGAATACCATTGTGGCATTTCAAAAGAAATATGGAGGGACAGAATTAAGATTGTTTGTTACTTCAGGAAGGCCGCTTCAGGAAATTTTACCCAGTAAAATGCCTATGCAATCCCGTTTGCTGATCACTGAGGTTTTTTCGGAATACCTTTTTCAATACGTTCCAATAGATTTTCAAAACCAGAAAATTACTCTTCCTTATTTTGGTAAGGATTTTAAATCTCTAGATGAGCAAAACAAGGCTATTTTTGAGTCAAGGATGAAGTGCAAGCTGTTTAATGACGAAAAGACGCATGAGCTAGCAGTAGAAATTGAATATGGTCCTAATTCCAAACCTATCGCATCGCTTATTACTGAGGAGATTTCAAGGGACAATTTGGGCATGTCCTTGTCTCAAGAAAGGTATGAGAAATGCATTCTTTCTATTCAAAGGTACAATAAGGCTTATTATATGAACATCTGGGCTGAATTGAGCTTAAAGGAACGCAAAATGGTGTATAATTATGCTACTGAAGGGTTTATAAATTTTTTCAATAAAGAAACAATGACCGCCCTTATTCAAAAAGGCGTGGTGAAGATGAACCTGTCCAAGGACAGCCTGGTATTGTTTTCAGAAAGTTTCAGGAATTTTGTATGTGTTTATGTAAGTGATGAAGATGTGGCTCGATTTAAGCAAGATGAAAGCAAATCTGGAAACGCAAGGATGATACAGGCAGCCGTTTTCAGCTTTGTTTTAATTTGTATTGCATTAATCAGTTTTTATGACCCAAATATTCTTAATGAAACTTCAGCCTATATTACTGGTTTTCTAGGTGTTTCAGGTACTATTTACAGTCTTTTGGCAAAAGGGTTCGGTAAAAACACTCCTTCTGAAAGTCAGTAAATCTTTAAAATCATTTTTTTTGGTACTTTAATTGTTAGATTTTAAGATATCACATAATGTTGCAATATAGTGTTTGGTCAATTTTTTAACAAAAGGAATAATCTTCTGTCTTATATTTTTTATTATGCTATTTATTATAAAAAAGTACAAAAAAATTGTGTATTCTTAACTGATTATATACATTTGAAAAGAAAGTTATTTATGATTGACTACAAACTCTACAATATGGGATAAAACTCTACGTTATTTAAATATCTGTTTTATGAGTATAAGGTTAGGACCTAAAGACAGTGAATTAATTTCACAATATAGGAATGGTAGTGAGATTGCCTTTGAAAGGTTGGTCGATAAATACAAGACTAAAGTCTACACTACAATTTTGATGATAGTAAAAGAGCAGGGTGTTGCAGAAGATTTGCTACAGGATGTATTTGTAAAGGTAGTCCAAACACTCAATTCTGATCGCTATAACGAAGAAGGAAAATTCCAACCATGGTTAATGCGTATAGCCCATAATTTGGCTATTGATCATTTTAGAAAAATGAAACGCTACCCTATGGTGGTAATGGAGGATGGGTCAAATGTTTTTAATACCTTACATTTTGCCGAACAGAATGTAGAGGATATGAAGGTAAAGGATGAGACCTGTGCCTTGGTCAGGCAATTGATCGAGGAATTGCCTGAGAGTCAAAAACAAGTATTGATCATGAGGCATTATATGGATTTAAGTTTCCAGGAAATAGCAGAGCAAACTGGAGTCAGTATAAATACAGCCTTGGGAAGAATGCGATATGCGCTTATCAACTTACGAAAGAAACTTAAACAAATAAATATTGCCTATGACCAAATCTTTTACGACAAGTGACCTGATAAGGTATATTTATCAGGAGATGGAGGAAGAGGAGAATGATCAATTGGTGCAAGTCTTGCAAGATGACCAACAGCTAATGCAAGAATACATCGATTTGCTTAGCACAATTGAAAAATTGGACATTGTCCTAACCGAACCTTCCGATAGCATTATTAACGCCATTAAGAAAAAGGCCCGGTCCAAAGGACTGGAAAGAGTATAACACCAACAACAATATTTTTCCTGTCGTTTAACAAAAACGACAGGAATTTTTTTTGCATTTAGCCTGTTCAATCCGGATAAGGATAATATTGTCTAATTTTGTACAGAGAAAATAATAGAATGAGCTGAGCATTTTTTTGAAAAGACGGTATATGTGGCGAATCATACAGTTTTATTAAAGAAAGTGCATCTGAAATGTAAGGCTATTGTCTATTGCCTATTTCGGGTTTAATATTTCTTTTTAGAAATTTACCCCATTTAGACAATAAGGGTATTAAAGTAAATGACTGTCATGCTAAAAAAAGAAAGGTATCAGGCCTTTGTAGAACATTTTTCAGAAAACATGCCTGTGGCTGAAACTGAACTTAAGTTTGAATCAACTTTCCAGTTGCTCGTTGCTGTTGTATTGAGTGCTCAATGCACCGATAAGCGGATAAATATGGTAACACCGGCACTTTTTAGAGACTTTCCCACACCTGCGCATTTGGCGGCAAGCGATTTTGATCAATTGTTTCCTTATATCAAAACTGTTTCCTACCCAAATAATAAAACCAAACACCTTTTAGGTTTGGGCAAAATGCTGGTGGAAGATTTTAACTCGGAGGTTCCTGATACAGTCAATGAACTTATAAAACTTCCAGGAGTAGGAAGGAAAACAGCCAATGTAATTACCAGTGTGGTATGGAACCAACCCAATATGGCTGTAGATACCCATGTGTTTAGGGTTTCAAAAAGGCTGGGATTGGTAGCCCAAAAAGCCAAAACTCCCTTGGAGGTTGAAAAGGACTTGGTCCGTCACCTACCAAAAGAAGTAATTCATAAGGCCCACCATTGGTTAATTCTACACGGGAGGTATGTGTGCCTTGCAAGGAAACCTAAATGCCAGGAATGCAGCATCACCGCAATTTGTAGGTATTATGAAAAAAACCAGAAAAATATAGACTTCGAAGATGTGTTGAATAAAAAGACGCCTTTCAATTAATGTGTGGGGTTCATTTGTTGGTAGATAGGTCCGTTACAAATCAGGATGCCATCAACAAAATGGTTGAAAGCTGTACGCATCGAGGACCTGACCATAGGCAGATAATAAAAATTTCGGATGGAGTATTCTTGGCATCCAATCGACTCAAAATCATGGATCCAAGAGATGAAGCCAATCAACCTATCACCAATGAGGATAAGACGGCTTTTTTATCATGGAATGGCTTTTTGTACAACTTCCAGGATTTGAAAAACCAACTTCTCGATGAAGGTGTGATTTTTAAAACCCGCTCAGATGGAGAAATATTGTTCCAATGGTTGCAACAAAAAGGGAAAGAAGGGATCCAAGCTTTGGAGGGGATGTTTGCCTTTGTGTATGTAGATATCAAAACCAGCGAGATTTTGTTGGTAAGGGATCCCGTAGGGATGAAATCCTTGTTCTATACCCATAAAAAAAATAGATTGATCTGTTCTTCAGAAGCAAAATGCCTGATCCAGGCTATTGAAGACAAACCAATTCTGAATTCTGAGCAAATATTGCCCTATTGGTACTTGAGAACTTCCCTTCCTTCAGCTTCATTCTTTACAGATTTGAATGAATTATTGCCGGGGCAAATTGAAGTATTTGGACTTGATGGCAGCAAAAAGAAATCTTTAAAAATCAAGGTAAAAAGCACAGTTAAGGGTAAAATTGAAAGTCCTAGTCAAAGCCTATTCAAGCAATATTTAACGGAAGCCGTTCTTAAACATTTTACAGCAGATGTTCCAGTGGGCATGGTGCTTAGTGGAGGTGCAGACAGTTCCCTTTTGTATCATATTTGGTTTAAAGAAATGGGGATTCCATTGCCGACTTATACCATTGGATTTGAATCACCCTACCCTAAGAATTTCAAGGATGCGGAATATGCAGCAGAGCTGACCAAGAAATATGGCGGAGGTAATCAGGAAATTAAAATTGGACCTGATTTCTTTTTACAATCCTGGGATGAATATCTTTCTCAATTGGACCAGCCAGTAGGCGACAGTGCCAGCTATCTTACCTGGGCGATTGCCAGAGAAGCCAGAAAAAATGTAAAAGTGCTGGTTAGTGGTGTTGGGGCAGATGAGCTATTTGGTGGATACAATAGACATATAGCTTATAAAAGTTACCTAAGGAGACCTCAATTTTGGCATTGGTCAGCATTGTTTTTTCAAAAAGCACCGTTTTTCAATAGGAGCCAAAAGAAATTTTTGCAGGGAATTCATAAGAATCCTATTCGTACATTTATTAATTTTGCGGCCCTTAGTCCTGTACCTGAAGCTTTGGGTGAGTTTTTGGAAACCCAGTACCCAAGGGAAGGAGGCGATTTCAAAAGGGCATTGACTTGGGATCAAAAAATGTATTTGGTTCAGGACTTGCTGAAGATTCATGACAATGCATGCATGTCTCAAGGAATTGAAGGTAGGGCTCCTTTTCTAGATTGGCCATTGCTGGAATTGAGTAATCAGATGAACAGTGAGCTATTGATAAAAACAACACCAAAATCCTGGATAAAGGAGCTATTGGTGGCTGAGGGATTGGGAAACATTGCCAAAAGGGAGAAATCAGGTTTTGGTCTTCCTATAAAAGAGTGGTTTATTCATCATGCTGGTTTCAGAAATAAGCTATGTTCAGCAGTTAAGGACTTTGGGAAAAAGTTTGGGGATTTGATTCCTAATGAATGGCAGGGCTTATTGAAATGCCCGGAAAACCATATACATGCACATTATTTGCTTTTATTTAATGTGTTTCTTCTTTCCGAATGGATCAATAAAAACACCACATGAGAATAATTTATATCCATCAATATTATCTGAGACCTGAACAAGGGGGAGCCGTGAGGTCTTATCACCTTTCTCAGGGGCTCTCGAAGGAAGGATGTACGGTGGAGGTGATTACTGCACACAATGAAAAAGCCTACGAATTACGCAAAGATGGGAAGGTAAATGTACATTACCTTGCAGTACCCTATGAGGCTGATTTCCCAGTGTGGAAGAGAATTCTGGCGTTTTACCGGTTTTATAGAGAAGCGAAAAAGTTAATTGAGAGTCTGCAATCTCCCGATGTGTTTTATATATCCTCTACACCACTTACCACTGGATGGATTGGTGTTTGGGCAAAAAAGGCTTTGGGCATTCCATTTGTTTTTGAAGTTAGAGATCTTTGGCCAGAAGCGCCTATTCAGGTTTTAAAAATCAAAAGCCGAATTATTCAAAAACTTTTGTACAAGATGGAGGCTAAAATTTATCAGGAAGCTGATAAAATTGTGTCACTTTCCCCTGGAATTCAAAGCAATATAAATTCTCGCTTTCCGGATAAGAAGTTGGTTTTGATACCCAATTTTTCTGATAATTCATTTTTTAAACCCAAGTTTACCCTAGATGAAAAAAGAGATTTTGACAAGCAGCCATTGACATTTTTGTATTCAGGAGCTATAGGAGAAGTCAATGGGCTTGATCAGTTTCTGGATTTGGCTATTGAAGCTAAGAGATTGGCTAAAAACTGGCGTTTTGAAATGATGGGCAAAGGAAATTCACTTACCCATTTAAAGGAAAAAGCTTTACAATTGAAGCTTTCCAATGTGGATTTTATTCCTTTTGGCGACAAATCTGCAGTCAAAAGACAATTGGAGAAAGCTGACTTTGCCTACATATCTTTCCTACCCTTGACAGCATTAGAAAGCAGCAGCCCAAACAAGTTTTTCGATGCTTTGGCTATGGGTTTACCAACTATCGTAAACTTCAGAGGCTGGATTTATGAACTTATCTATAAAGAGGAAATTGGATTTTTTCACAATCTTTCCGATATCAGTTTATTGATAAAGGAATTGGACAAAGTGGAAAGCAACCCTGTCCGGCTCCAGCAAATGGGGCAGAGGGCCAGGAAAATTGCTGAAAGAAGATTTGATAAAAAGGAAGCCCAACGAAAGCTATTTGATTTATTGAATTCAGAGCAGCATTGGCCTTAAAAATCCTCTTGGATGCTTTATTATAGTCTTCTTGGTTTATAGCCTGAGTTTTTGAAAATTAACTGCGCATCATCTTGTTCCATCAATTCTGTTAAGCTCAATCCATTTTTTTCCTTGTAGTCATCTACTATGTTCCAGCCTATCCATCTTCCAATTCTACCAGGTGCATCAGGGCTGATTTCATCAGTAAATGGCGCTTCACCAGTATATTTTCTAATTACAAATGGGTTTGTTTCGAATAACAATTCATTTTCAATAAAATGCCCCCAAATCATTTCTTCGTTTGCATAACTGCCAAGAATTTCCTCCGTTTCATAGCCTATGATTAATTCATCGGAAGTACAAGGCAATATGGTTTTAGTGAAGTGATAGGATTTTCCATAATAGATCATTTCAGCAAGAAGGCTACGGTCTGTTAACTTGGTTTTATTAAACTGAGAAGAGATGGCCGTTACTATAGTCGGAACGAGATGAGCCCTGTTGTACCTTTTTAATATATAATTGGGTAGGTCTACAGGCTGAAATTTGTGGTCTTCGGGCAGAAAATAATCTAAGCCTATTATTATTACCTCATCTGTGACGATTAAATCGCTTCCAAAACCACTTACAAAAGTATAAACCGTCGGTATCTTATAGTCGGGATAATGGTATTTGATACCGGCAAAAGCATTTTCTAGCTCAGTTTTTATATCACTTATGTCGCCATATATTTTTTTCACCTCCTGATACAGTTCTATCATTCCACTGTCTTGATGGATCAATAGTAATTCCTCAGCAAGCTGTTCTTGGTTTTCCAGGCCAATGTTAGCAAACATCGCTTTCGAGAATTCCGGGTATGATTCCAGATTTGCCAATATTTTTTCTTTTGTAATGTTTTCAAAATACAAATTCTCCATTCTAATAATGTCAATGTAGCTAAGGTTATCCTTATAGCCTGAAGGAAGCTCACATTGTTCATTAGATTGGTTACACCCAAATAGGAAGGCTACTGGTAATAAAACAGGCAGTAGAAATTTGAATTGTTTCATAGCTGCAAAGTTAGGTAATAGCGATTAATATGTTTAACAATTCAGGTAGATCCTTGGCTTGAATTTAAAAGGAATAAATTCCCTTGTCAAGGACTGAGTTGGTACTTATAAAAAACGTCGACTATTGATTAATTTCGCCTTTTTTGAGGCAATTTCTTATTAGAATAAAGAGCTGAGTAATGGTTTAATTTTAATTTTTTTTAAAATATTTCAAACCAAAAGTATTTTAACTGGTTTGGTAATCAATGAATTGAACCAACGAAAATTTAAACCAATTTTAATCATGTACACAACAATTAAGAAAAATCAAAAAATATTTGGCTTGGTCTTATCAGTGTTTATGCTTTTTGTCATAAGCTGTTCGGAAGATGATCCTAAGCCTATGAAATCTGATGATAAAAATCTTGTTGAGCTGGCCATAAGTGATAGCAGGTTTACTACTTTGGTGGCGGCAGTTCAACGAGCTGGTTTGGTAGATGCACTGAGTGCTAATGGGCCATTTACAATTTTTGCCCCTACAAATCAGGCCTTCATTGATGCCGGAATAACTGATGTTAGTGCAGTAGAAGTAGATGTTTTAAAAGATATTTTAATGTATCATGTGGTACCATCTGAAGTTCCATCTTCTGCAGTAAGTAGTGGAGGTGTAGCCTCTTTGGAGGGGGCTCCATTTTTTGTAAGTATAACTGTTGATGGAAAAGTTTGGATCAATGGCAATGCTCAGGTTATAGAAACAGATCTCGAAGCAACCAATGGGGTAATTCACGCTATTGATAATGTGATTATGAAGCCAAGTATGTCAATTGCCGGTATTGCTACCGATTACACACAAGGAGCTACTCCTGAATTTACACAGTTAGTAGGGGCCTTGTCAAGGGCTGACCTAGTAGATGCTGTAAATGGTGGGTTTAACGAAAACTTAACAGTATTTGCACCTACAGATGCTGCTTTTGCTCAATTGTATGATGATCTAGATGTTGCGGGATTTGAGGAGATACCCCTTGAAACGTTAAAAAATGTGCTGATGTATCATGTGGTTCCAGCAAGAGCTTTTTCTCAAGACTTAAGAGATGGAGCAGAATTGCCTACCCTACTTACCAATGAAACCTTGACCGTGAACTTAGTTGATCTACAAATAGAAGATGCCAATCTAAATACAGATCTGTTGAATATTCATGCAACCAACGGAGTAATTCATGTGATTGACAAAGTAATGCTGCCATAATTTAATTTATTAAAGGGTTTAATTCTTAAAACAGTGGTCCAATGGCCACTGTTTTTTTTATGAAAACAAATCCCAGGCCCCAAGACATTGGCAAGAAGTAAGCTTAGTTAACTCATTAGTATTGCTATGAAGAGATCGAAAATAGTAATGGTTGAATGATTTACAAAAGATTCCTAACCCAATAGTGATTCCAAAGCGGTGAGCATTAATAGAAAACACATTATTTTTGAATTCTCAAATGATATTTAAGAGATCAAACATATTATTTTGCCTTTAATGGGCAAAGCTTGTCCCTTAAAGAAAGGATTAATTATCTTTACAGTTGCTTTACGGTTAAAATTATGAATAACCTAATTATTCATGTCAGATATAGGTGTGAGTAATGTGGCGAAGCTGTATGGCCACCAAAAAAAAATTAGATATGATTTCTCCAAGACCAATGAGCCGTTTTAGGTTCCGATATGTGATGTTTTTTCTTATGGTCATGTTGTCTATTAACGCATTGCCTCAATCTATAGAAGACATTTCCTCTATAAAAGTCGATGATCTAAGTGATCAGCAATTGCAACAATTGGTTGATAGAGCTTCTCAAGCGGGGCTTTCTGAAGCAGAGTTGTTGCAAATGGCCCAGCTTAGAGGTGTGCCGACTTCAGAGATTGAAAAGCTAAGAGAACGACTGAGTGGAATGGTGTTAATGGATGGTCAAGGAATAGGGACTTCTTCTTCAAGTAGCTCGAGGAACCCAAGAAGACAATTGGACTTTAATGAAATTACCAGAGGGATGATTCCCCCTCAGAGTGATTTGGAACAAATGGACATTGACCAACTTCCTTATTTCGGAATGGACCTTTTTTATAATAAGAACAGAAGGCTGACTTTTGAACCCAATCTAAATCTTGCCACCCCAAGGAACTATGTTTTAGGGCCTGGAGATCAGGTTTTAATTGATGTTTATGGACAGTCAGAAACCTATTATGAAACACCAGTAACTCCTGAAGGCCAAATCTTGTTGGAGAATATCGGACCTATAAGCGTATCCGGCTTATCACTTGATGAGGCTACTAAAGTAATTAGAAATAGGTTATCCGTATTTTATACAGGATTAAAAGGCAATAACCCCAATACTTTTTTACAAGTCAATTTAGGAAATATAAGAACCATAAAAGTCAACTTGGTAGGAGAAGTCAGGTTGCCAGGTACTTTTACCATAAGTGCTTTTAGCAATGTTTTCAATGCTTTGTATGCCGCAGGTGGTCCAAATGCCAATGGGAGTATGCGAAAAGTGAAATTGGTCAGAAACCAAAAGGAAATTGCCGAAATAGATCTATATGACTTTTTAATAAATGGTGATCCCGGAGTAAATGTTACTTTGCAGGATCAAGATATTATTTTAGTGCCTCCGTATTTGGCAAGAGTTAGTTTAGAAGGTGCAGTGAAGCGTCCGAAAGTTTTCGAAATAAGAGGAGAGGAAACTTTCGCCGATGTGTTGAAATTCGCTGGAGGCTTTACGGATAGGGCCTTTAAAGAGAAAGTTGGAGTGACAAGGATGACCAATAAGGAGAAGGCTGTATCAGATGTCTACAGTGACCAATTTTCAATGTTTTTAGTAAAAGGTGGAGATCATTATAAAGTAGGTGAAATTCTTGATAGGTATACCAACAGGGTTCAGGTGAAAGGAGCTGTATTTAGACCTGGAAACTATGCGTTTGAGGAGGGGCTTTCTCTTACCAAACTAATAGAGAAGTCAGAAGGGCTTAGAGGAGAGGCATTTTTAAAAAGAGTTAACATTTTAAGGACTAAAGAGGATCTAAGTACCCGAATGATTCAAGTTAACCTTGGCGATATAATGGAAGGAACTGCTCCCGATATTCCTATTGCAAGAGAAGATGTGGTTCATGTACCTTCGATTTATGAAATTAAGGAGGAAGTATATGTGAAAGTAAGTGGGGAAGTGTTGGTTCCCGGTACCTATGCTTATTCTGAGGACATGACCTCTGAAGACCTTATATTGATGGCGGGAGGACTGAAAGAATCCGCATCAAAAGAAGATATAGAGATAGCAAGAAGGGTAAGTGGTCAAGGAGGGCGTGAGTATGCCGAAATCATCCCCATTGCTATGGGAGAAGACCTTGGGCTTTCAGAAAATCCCAAAACGTTACTTCCCTTCGATCATTTGATAGTAAGAAGGAAGACCAATTTCAGTCTTGAAAGGATAGTAAAAATTGAGGGACAGGTAAAAGCACCAGGTGAATTTGCTATTACTCAGGCAGAGGAAAGGATTTCCAGTCTGATCCAACGCTCAGGTGGGCTTACAGCATTTGCCTATCCAAAAGGAGCAACACTTATTAGAAGAACGGAGTTTTTCAAAAATCAATCAGAAACCGTAAGAAACAACAACAACTTGCTTAATCTTCTTGAAAGACTAAATAAAGACAATGTGGAACCTAGTGAGGCACAAAGACAGATGATTGATCGGATTAACAGATACCTTTTCGGAAGTAATGATTCGGCAGAAGTTGAGATGGACCAATCTGTTATAGAAGCCAGAGAGAGGTTATTGAATGATATATCTGCTACAAGAGAAGGGATAAACCCAATTCAGTTGAGAGAAACTGAGGCTGTAGCCATCAACCTTGAGGCCATTTTGGCAAATCCAGGTTCTAAATACGATTTGATTTTAGAAGAAGGGGATATATTGAGCGTTCCAAGGGAGTTGCAAACGGTGAGGTTGAGAGGAGATGTAATATACCCTACTACTATTAGGTTTGAGAATTTCAGGGGCTTAAATTATTATATCAATAAGGCCGGAGGGTTCAATGTCAGGGCAAAAAGAAAACGGACCTATGTAATATACGCTAATGGAGAAGTGGCAAGGACTAAGAATTATCTTTTCTTTAATGCCTTTCCAAAGGTTGAACCAGGATCAGAAATTATTGTTCCTACAAAAGGTCCAAAAATTCCTATTAGGCCAGGAGATTTGGTAGGTATTACAACTGGCTTGGCTACTTTGGCTTTGGTCATTACTCAGATTTGGAATTAATTATGGGGGAAAACCGACACATATTGGATGATAAAATCACTTTAAAAGAGCTGGTTCATCGTTTGCAAAACTGGTTGACTATTTATAAAAAAAGGTGGAAAACATTAGTCGCTTTTGTGCTTATAGGAGCGGTTTTAGGGGCGCTTGTTTCCATTCTCAAAAAACCTGTTTATCATGCTGATACCACCTTCGTCCTAGAGCAATCTGACATGGGAGGGATGGGAAATATTTCAGGCCTTGCTTCAATGCTAGGAATAAATTTAGGCTCAATTGGAGGAGAGAGTGGACTCTTTAAGGGGGACAATATAATGGAACTCTATAAGTCAGAATCCATGCTAACCAAGACCTTGTTAAGGCCTTTTGATCCCATTTCCACTGAAAGATCTGGTAAGTTGTTGATAGAGAGGTATATTTCCTTTAATGAACTTGATAAGAAGTGGGAGGATGAGGTTGACTTTAGCTCGCTGGATTTCACATTACCACGATCTAGTTTTACTATTCAGCAGGACAGTGTTCTGAAAGAGGTGGTGAAAGAGATTAAAAAGCGGAATTTATCCGTAGAAAAACCTGACCGCAAACTCAATATTATCAAAGTAACGGTGGCTAGTAAAGACCAGGCCTTTTCTAAAAGCTTTAATGAGAGTTTGGTGGCAACGGTTAATGACTTTTACCTTAAAGCAAAAACAAAGAAAACTGCTGAAAATGTAAGTGTCTTACAACATCAATCAGATAGTGTAAGAAAAGTTTTAGATGCTAAAATAAAAGCGCTTGCAATTTTTCAGGATAGGGTTCCCAATCCAAATCCATTGCTTAAGGAGGGAATGGTCAATTCCAAAAGCATACAGATCGATATTCAGGCTTCGGCAGCAGTTTATGAAGAAATAGTTAAGAATTTAGAGATTGCTAAAATTAATGATAGAAACAATACTCCTTTAATCCAAATTATTGATCAGCCTAGGTATCCATTAGAGATAGCTGAAATAAAACTGACAGTTGGAATTGTCTTTGGCGCATTTTTATTTTTTATAGTAGGGTTTGTGTGGATTTATTTGAATACACTTTATATAACACACCTTAAGCCTTGAGTCTTACCTATAATTATGTCGGATAAGCCCTCTCAATTACCTTATATCTATTTGTTTAGGCATAAGTCATTTTTAAATTTAATCTTTTTATTTTTAATCCAATCCTCAAATATCCTGGTTTCAATTATCGCGATGCCTATATTGATTCGGGCAGTAGGGGTGGAAGAATTTGGAAGGATTAATCTTGCCTTTTCTGTTGTTCTATTGTTCAATGTGCTTGTAGGTTTTGGCTACAACCTAAGTGCGCCCAAAAATATTGCCCTTAATCAAGGTAACCTCAATGCCCTAAGTGAAAAGGTTTCAGAAATACTTTGGAGTAAGCTGTCGCTTGCGAGCGCTTCTCTACTGCTCATAGCTGTTCTTGGATTTTTTTGTGGTTATTTTGAGGATTTCTTATTGATTTTATGGTGGTCTGCCATTTTGCTTTTTAGTGAAGCCACCAACAGTGTCTGGTTCTTTCAAGGAAAGGAACGACTCCATTGGGTGTCAGTTGTTAATGCAAGTACTAAGTTGCTTTATTTGCTATTGGTGTTTTTGTTTATACAAAGTGCAAACGAGAGTTATTTAGCTAACTTTTTCCTAGGTTTAACAGCCCTTGCTGGGAATTTTGGACTCCTGTTCTTTGTACATTCCAAGATGAAGATTCGATTGGTAAGGCCTAAGCTTTTGAGGATACTTCATTCCTTGAAAAACAATGTTTTGTTGTTTCTTTCTAGCCTTGCCTCCCACATCGCCATTAATGGAGGCCTTATTATATTAAGTTTTTTTGCTTCAGCAGCTGTTTTGGGACCATATAGCATCGCTGAGCGAATAGCCATGGTGTTGAGAATGGCCCCGGTTTTAATCAGTCAGGCTATTTTTCCAAGAGCTAGTATTCTATATTATGAAGAGAAAAACAAATTTTTCTCTTTCCTTGCCAAGGTGGAATTAGCGACACTATTGATAGGTTTATTTATTATAGTATTCATTCAAGTGTCTGCCCCGTATATTGTTCTGCTAATTGCTGGGGAAAATTTAGAAAACGCTGTGCTTTTTCTTAAAATTCTATCATTTATCCCCTTGGTTTCAGGGCTCAATTTGGGCAATATGCTAATCATTTTGGTCACCGAAGAAAAGAAAGTCCTTTTTAACTCAACTTGGGTTTTTTCAATTTACATGTTGACAGCTTCCCTTATTCTTACGGAATATTATGGAGGAGTTGGTCTTGCTGTGGCACTGATCTCTACAGAAGTTGTCATGTTTGTCATTACCGCCATTCTTCTGTACAGAAAAAAGCCATCCACCGTTTCTCAATTTTACCATGCACTATTCAGTAGCCGTAGTTATTCTTAATTGGAATGGCTGGGACTACACCCAGGCATGCATTGACTCGCTTATTAAGGCTGGTGTCCCTGAAGGGGATATCATTCTTGTGGACAATGGATCCACGGATAGCTCGATTTCGAATCTCCAAAAAATGTACAATTCTGTAAACCTATTACAAAATAAAGTCAACGAAGGTTTTACAGGAGGAAACAATATTGGTATGCAATATGCCTTGAATAGGGGGTATGAATATATCATGTTGCTTAACAATGATACTTTGGTGGCATCCGGGTTTTTGGATCTACTGGTGGGAGAAATGGAACTGTCACTAAATTTGGCAGCCATTCAGCCATTAATCTATTATATAACACCCAAGTCCGAGGTTTGGAATGCCGGAGGAAGGTATCATAGTTGGCTGGGTTACTCTCAAACCAATTACCAAGTACATAGCCCAAAACCTTATCTTACAGAATGGATCAGTGGCTGTGCAATTTTGGTCAGGTCTGCTGTTCTGGAGAAAGTAGGCTTGTTCGATAATAATTATTTTGCCTACTTTGAGGATGTAGATTGGTCTTTAAGAATGAAAAAAGGAGGCTTTGAACTAAAGGTACATCCCCAGTCTATTATCTATCACGAAGCAGGTGCGGCTTCTAAAAGTGAGACCAAAGGAAAGGAAGGTTTTTTAAATCCCAAAGTTCATTTTTTGAACGTGAGAAACCAGATTTTTCAGTTGAGAAAGTACTGTTCACATCCTAAAAACTGGCTTGCCTGGCCTTTTCATTTTTCAAAATTTGGCTTGTACATCGTTTATTTTCTGATCAAAGGACGCCGAAGCAAAAGCCAGGCGGTGATTAATGGAATTGTGGAAGGATTGAAAACAAGATTGAATATTAGTAAATGATGGCTCTACTATTGTTCATTATTGTGGTTGTATATGTTTCACTTCTGCTTTTTTCAATACAGCAAAGAACTTTTATTAGCCTTGGCCTTGCTAGGTTTTTTTTTCTACAACAGAAGCATTTGGAGCTACCCCATAAGACTGAATTTGTAGATAAATTGTTTCTTAGTTTTACGTCTTTGGCAATTTTATACGTGTTTCTTCCACTAGGTGAAGCCGATTTTTTAAGTAAGCTATTGTATTTAAAAGGAATATTGTTAATTCCCATTTTTTATTTTTTGGGAAGAAACACAAGGATGGATCAACAGTCGATAACCAGACTTTTTAACCTTATAATGATTGTGGCAATCGCTGCCTTTTGTCTAAACGTTATTGAAAAGGTTATCGGGGTTCACTTTCAACAATTTACCGGGTATGCGCTGTTTAACTTTGCTGTCAACGGTATCGATCCTTCAGGTAACTTTGGTTTGTCCTGGACATTTGAAACCCAAACCTCGGGGATGCGTTTGGCCTCCTTTTTTCAGATCCTTTGGAACTTGCCAGTTCCTGTCTATTGGCTTTTTCTACAGGACTTATTTGGTACTTGAGTAAGGAAAGGGCAGACAGTTGGTTGTATATAATAGTAATGGTGGCGGCCTTCGGGAGCTTGATGATGACCGCCTCTAGAGCAGCATTTGGAGCATTTTATATTATGTTACTGTTTGTTGCAGTGATTTTTAGACTCTATAAGTTACTTGGTTTGGGTATTTTGACGTTTTTTGCCTCCGATGAATTTTATTATTTTGTATACGACACCATTACTTTTCAGAATGCATCTAGTGTAGGACATTTGGTAGAATGGTTTCTTGCCTTGGACTCCATCATTGCCAATCCGGAAGGAATTGGACTAGCCATGAGTGGGAATAGGGGAAGTGTAGCTGACGAAGTACTTGTTGGTGGTGAAAATCAGATCTTGATTTATGGTTTGCAAATTGGGGTGCTTGGAATGTTTTTGTACATCGCCATTTTAGGTTTTGGCATTTACAAAAGCCTTCTCGTTTTCAGGAAAACGGAGGACAGCAATACCGCACGGATTGCTTTTGTCGCAGCAACAACTAAATTCGGGCTGCTTCTTCCACTTTTTACATCCAATGCGGAACTTTACACCTACGTTTCCCTTTTTACAAAGTGGATGATGGGTTATTCTTTAACTGCCTATAATCAGCTTTATTCAACTATGAAGTCCGTAAGTGGTCTTCCTCAAACTTTGGCATGAAATCGAAACCAAAAAAGGTTATTCTTCTTGATATTTTTTTTCAATACCTGGCACAAACGGGTATTAAAACCTATACCGAGAATTTGCTTGACCAAGTAGAGGCTTACAATGGAGAGAACTATACTTTTGTCATCTACCCTTCGAGAGAAAAAATATTAAAGAATAATTTCTTCAAAGGAAAGACAGCTCGTTGGAAGAACTGGGTTTTTCAACTACAGTATTTTTCTCATAAACTCATTGTACTTCCAGTGCTTTCATTTTGGTACAAGGCTGATCTTGTCTTATCTCCTGACATTCTTTCTCCCATTTATTCACGCGGCAAAAGGGTATCTGTGATTCATGATGCTTTTTTCTGGGAATCACCCGAACATTACAATGCACTGTGGAGGAAAATATACTTGTTCCTTTTGCAGAAAAGCATTGATTCGGGAGCAAATGTTTTGACGATTAGCCATTTTGCAAAAGGACGTATTTCAAAGTATTTAAGAACCAGCAATCCTATAGAAGTAATTCCAACCGGTTTGGATTTAAAAGTAAAAGCCAAAACTGAAAAGCTGGTTTCACCTCTCTCTAATCCTTACTTTATTCATGTTGGTGTGATGGAGAAAAGGAAAAACATTGTTAGGCTAATTGAAGCGTTCTCCATCTTTTTGAAAAAAGTTAAAAAGGATTATTCTTTGGTTTTAGTAGGGCAAAGAGGACCTAGGGAGGCCTTGGATGATTATGGAGCAATTCTGGAAGAAGTTAAGAAACACCAATTAGAGGGGGAGGTTGTCTTTACTGGTTATTTGGATGAGGATGCCTTGACCTCCTATTATAATTCTGCAGAGGCTTATGTGTTCCCATCTACCAATGAGGGCTTTGGTTTACCTGTATTGGAGGCATTCTCTTATGGTTTGCCTGTGATCATAGGACCCCAGGGGGCTTTGCAGGAAGTTGGAGGAGATGCAGTATTGGTGAGTAAGAGCTTTGCTGCAGAGGATTTTTCTGAAGCCATGTTAAGGATTTCGAAGGAAGAGGAGACACGGCAACAATTAAGAGCTTTAGGTTTTAAGCGACTTTCCCTGTTTACGGGGGAGAAGTTTTTCCTATCTTTGCTGGCATATTTTAATAGGAGTATTGATGGGTAGTTTTCCAGGAAAATTTATTTCAGGGATTTCAGGTTTAGATTTTTCAGACCGATTTGGGCAAGGATGGGACAGGCTTTCTACCCTGTCGGTATTGGCCCGTATGGGCTTGTGGTGGTTACGCGGAATATTTCTAAGACTGCAGTTAAAATCCTCTAAAGGGATGCTTTTGATAGGAAAAGGAGTAACCATTCGGCAGGCGGCTTATTTCCAGGTTGGCAGTAACTTTGTCGCTCAGGATCACTGTGAAATCAATTGTCTTTCCCAAAAAGGTATTGTATTCGGAGATAAAGTTACCGTAGGAAGTTATGCCATTATTCGCCCTACCAACTTATATGGGGGAGAGTTAGGTGTTGGATTAAAGGTAGGGAGCAATTCAAGCATAGGGCCCTATGCATATATTGGCTGTTCCGGATTTATAGAGATAGGCGATAATGTAATGATGTCTCCTAGGGTAAGTATTTATGCTGAGAATCATATTTTTGATGACAGAGAAAGGCCAATGATAGATCAGGGTGTTAAGCGTTCTTTTGTTAAAATTGAGGATGATTGCTGGATTGCTTCCAATGCAGTGATTTTGTCAGGGGTTACCATCGGCAGAGGTTCTGTCGTGGCTGCAGGAAGTATAGTAACCAAGGATGTACCACCATACAGTGTAGTGGGAGGAAATCCTGCCAAACTTATTAAGTCAAGGTGAAGTTAAAATAGTAAGTAGTTGGATTTTGGTTTTTGAGATTTCAAGAGAATCAAGTGTAGAAGAATAAAATTAAATTTTTTGCGCAAAAAAGTTGTCACAAGAAAAACAAAGGTTGGAAGATTAGGTATAGCCATTTGGTACTAATGGGATTACATTATAGGAATATTTTGAGTTAATCCCGAAAGTAAATGATTAGCCTTTCTTGGTTTTACCTAACCAGAATCAGAAGTACATAAATGAAAAGTAAATCGCAAGAAAAGAAGGTTATGATGCTGCATGGGTCATCTGATCTTTACGGAGCCAGCAAAATATTTTTATTAACAGCCGAGATCTTAAATAAAAATGGGATGTCCGTTATAGTGATTTTATCAGAGGAGGGCCCTCTTGCTGATGGGTTAATAGCACTAGGAATAAGAGTGGAATTTGTAAGATTGGGAATTATTAGGCGTAAGTATTTTAACGTCAGTGGTTTATTTAACAGATTTAAGGTTACTTTTGATGCGTACAAAAGGCTGGCTACTTTAGCGGAAAAGGAAAATATAACACATGTTTATTCAAATACCGCAGCGGTTTGGGTAGGAGCTTTACTTTCTAAGGTAAAAGGATATCACCATATATGGCATCTTCATGAGATCATTGTACAGCCAAAACTCTTTGCCCTATGGATGGGAAAGATGGTTCAGTATAATGCAGACAAGGTAATAGTCGTTTCTGAAGCCGTAAAAACGCATTGGGGAAAATATGTGAGTGCAAATAAACTGCATTTGGTTTATAATGGGATAGATTATAATCCTTACATTTGCAAATCTATAGGTTTGCGTGAAGAACTAAATATCCCAAAAGAGGCAATAGTAATCGGTATGATAGGCCGAGTGAACAGTTGGAAGGGTCAAGAATACTTTTTAGAAATTTCGGAAGAATTAAATAAAAAGTTTTTAAATTTATATTTTCTTTTAGTAGGAGACGCATTTCCCGGTGAGGAGCACTTGTTTGAAGGGTTAGAACAAAGGATTTTGGAAAAAAAATTTAGAGATAGAATTTATAATTTAGGTTTTAGAAAAGATATATCCCATGTTTTAGCTACTATGGATATTTTTATTCTTCCATCCTTATTACCTGATCCATTCCCAACAGTAATATTAGAAGCGATGGCTGCAACAAAGCCGGTGGTAGCTACAGCCCAAGGGGGAGCCTTGGAAATGATAGAGCATGGAAAAACCGGATACCATATACCTTTGAATGAAGCGCCTGAGGCAGCGGCCATTATTGGTGAACTAATAAAAGACAAAAGCCAGATAAATAAATTGGGTAAAGAGGCTAAAAAAAGCGTTTTAGAAAATTTTTCTTTGCCTAAATATGGACAGAAGATTTTGAATATTTTTTTCTTGAGTAGTAAATAGATACAGTATGTCAAAAAACAACAAGCCGTTGCATGTTGCCATAGTAGGTACAAGGGGTTATCCTTATGTTTACGGGGGTTATGAAACTTTTGTAAAAGAAATGGGTGAGCGGTTGGTGCAGAGAGGAATAGAAGTTACAGTTTATTGTCATGCTCCATTGTTTGAAAAACAACCAAAAAAGGTTAATGGAATCAATCTGGTGTACATACCATGCGTTGAAACCAAGTCTTTGAGCCAGTTAACCAATTCCTTACTTTCAATGATTCATGTCTGTTTTTCAAAAGTAGACGTGGTTTTTGTAGTTAATAGTGCCAATGGACCTTTTGGTATACTCACCAAGTTATTCGGTAAGCCATCTACTATCAATGTGGATGGATTAGAATGGTTGAGGCCAAAGTGGAAAGGATTAGGAGCTCGCTATTATTTATTTGCTTCGAGACTTGCTACTAAGCTATATGATCAATTGATCACCGATTCAGATGAAATGGAAAAAATTTATCTGGAAAAATTCAATGCACCTTCCAAGATGATAGCCTATGGGGCCAACCCGAAACTATCCTCCGACAGTACATTGATAGAAGAGTGGAATCTTCAAAAAGAATCCTACTTTTTAATCGTTGGAAGACTTATCCCCGACAATAATGCCGATTTGATTGTTGAAGGTTTTGTTAAGTCAAAATCCAAAAGGAAATTGGTGATTGTAGGTGATGTCCCTTACCACGATAAGTTTGCCCAAAGAATGAAACAGGTGGACGACAAAAGGTTGATTTTTACAGGTTATGTTAGAGATCAAGAGCAGTTGGCTTCCTTGTATCACAATTGTTACGCCTATTTTCATGGGCATGAATATGGCGGAACAAATCCAGCAATGTTGAAAGCCTTGGGCTTTGGTTGTGCGATTCTTGCCTTAAATACCCGATTTAACCAAGAAATGCTTCAAAAAGGCAAGTATGGTTGGTATTTTGAGAAAAATGTAGAATCAGTTGTGGATATTACAGATAGGGCGGAAAAATCGCCAGAGAAAATGGAGAAGCTAAGAGAACATTCAAGGGAAGGACTGACAGATAAGTACAATTGGGATGTTGTGACGGATGAATATGAAGCTCTTTTTAAGTCTTTATGTAAAAGGAAGATTAAAGAAAACCTGGTTGAAATTAATTATTAAAAAAGCATTTATTTAATATAACATTTAACCTGTTATAACCTTAATAGGCTATTCAAGGCCTATTAAGGTTCAAATATTACCGGATTTATTCCGGTTTTTTTTTGTTCATTTATCGATAGGGGTGTTCTATAACCCCATTAGGGAGTAGTACCCTGAGGCTTGTGGGGCTCGGAAAAAGGTTGAAAAGAAATTTATGAATAGTCTTGGCTAAAGTAGGCTAATCATAATTCAATAAATGGCTGGAATTACCCCAAAAAGTGGCCATTTTTGCAGTACTTTTGTGTTGAACTGTTCGATTTTAGTAATTTCGGTTTTATACCGTTTGAAAATAATAATTGGATGCTTTGATTTAATGTTAATGATTTTTAATTGAAACACTTTCATGGCAAAACGCTTTTATAAATATTTCCCCTCACTGTTTATTTCAGTGGAGCTTTTGGTGATGTTTATTGTACTTGGACTGTTGATAATTTTAAGTGCTCAAAGTGATTCCTATTCTCAAAAATCCCTTTTGGATGTAGGTTTGTTCGGTTTGGTTTGGCTGGGAATTGTTTTGGTTAGAAAGGATTATAAGTTATCCCGAACTTCGGTGTATTGGGATACCCTCAAGCAATTTCTGGTCTCTTATGTTTGGGCAATTTTAATATTTTTTATCCTGAGAGAACATTTGTCCTCATTTTACACCTTTACTTTAAATTTTTATTTGTTTCCAGCAGCACTCTCAATGCTAATGTTTTTTAGGATAGGAGTTCATATGGCCTTGCGAAGGTATAGAATGAGCGGAAGGAATTATCGCAAAGCTGTGATTTTAGGTAAAGATGAATGGGGTAGCCAACTGGCCCGAACCTTGGAGAAAAACAAAGCTTTTGGCATCAAATTCTTGGGCTTTTTTGATGATGAGGTTAAGGGAGAAAATGTACTTGGAAACTTTGATCGTTTTTTTAGTTTGTATGGAATAGGGTCTTTGGATTTGGTTTACCTTAGTCAAAAGATGCCGAGTAAGTTAATCCAGCAAATAGTTGATTTTGCTGATGAAAACCATTTTAAGGTAAAAATCATACCAGGGCCAGCATTACAATGGAATAAAAAAATGAGCTTTAGCAACTATGGTTCTTTTGTAGTTGTAAACTTAAATGAAATCCCTTTGGATAGGTTGGGCAATCAATTTTTCAAACGCTTCTTTGATGTTTTGTTTTCGATAGTTGTGATCTTATTTGTCTTTAGTTGGTTGATGCCTATTATTGCCCTATTGATCAAGCTTGAATCCAAGGGGCCGGTTTTTTTCTATCAAAAAAGGACGGGAGTAAACAATAAGGTTTTTACTTGTATCAAATTCAGGACAATGAAAGAAAACCCTTGGTCAGACACCTTACAAGCTTCTAAAAATGACCCAAGAGTAACCAAAGTGGGGAAATTGTTGAGGCGATTCTCCTTGGATGAACTGCCTCAATTTATCAATGTCCTTAAAAATGAAATGTCTGTAGTAGGCCCAAGACCACACACTGTTCCTATGAATGAAGTTTTTGAGAAACGATTGGAAAAATACAATAATAGACATTGTATAAAACCAGGGATTACTGGTCTGGCACAAGTGTTAGGCTATCGCGGAGAGATCTCTAGCCATTGGCAAATAAGGTCAAGAGTTAAGCTAGATTATTTTTATGTCCGTAACTGGTCTTTTTTCCTTGACATTAAGATTGTCATAAAAACCATGAATCAAATGCTAAGCTCAGGAGAAGGTGTCTATTAAGAGGGGGTCAGAATTGAAGTCTAGGAACAATGCCTCTTTTTTTACCTTTTCCATGTGGTGTATGGGTTAGGGCAAGGATGGCTTCATTTTTTAATTGGGTTAATTAACTGAATCCGCCAATAATTCTGCTTGGTTCCACTCCATAGACAAAAGCCCTTCTATCAGATGAAGAGCTTTTGTCTATTTCGGGTTTAGGGATATTTGTAAGGTTTAACC
>TARA_R110001599_G_scaffold353852_1_pt1 | contig 64520 bp, 52 predicted proteins | sample TARA_R110001599 | Tara Oceans TARA_R110001599 (sample SAMEA4398360) | marine metagenome | biome: Polar Biome; feature: [MES] marine water layer (ENVO:01000295) within the mesopelagic zone...; material: water (ENVO:00002006), including particulate matter (ENVO:01000060) such... | reverse complement strand
ATGGATGACCAGTCCATCAGCGATATTCGCGTAGTTCACGTTCGACTCCGTCCTGTTGCCAGAGACTGCCTGTGATACACGCAGGACTCCAGTTGCATTCAGGCATGTGCGCATGCCTGAAAACGGCATAGCGCACGCCCAAGCAGCAATTCCCAACAGTCAAGCTGCGCGATTACGCTACTTGATTTCCCTGAGGCGCTTGATGGCTGTTTTGTCACCCGCCTTGGCAGCGGTCTGGAGCAATTCTTTGGCGCGATTCGGATCAGTTGAATAGATCAGGTTTGCCAGAGCCACCTGCGCGAATGCGTTGCCTTGTTTTGCCGACTGCTCAAGATATTTCTGGCCGCGGGAGACATCCTTTTTGACGCCCGTTCCATCAACATAAAGTTTGCCAAGCCGCAATTGTGCCCATTGATTATCCTGATCCGCTGAAAGGGTCAGATTCTTGACGCCGCGATCAACATTCTTTGGTGTGCCCGTGCCGTCCAGATAGATCTCACCCAGACGAAACTGCGCCCAGGCGTTCTTCTGCGCTGCTGATTTGGTCAGCAGTTCCAGCGCCCGCGCGCTGTCCTTTGTCACACCATTGCCGTCAGAATACATTTCACCAAGACGCAGTTGCGCCCAGGCGTTATCCTGTTCAGCGGCTTTGGCATAATAGTCGGCAGCAGCGGCTTTGTTCTGCGGCACGCCTTTGCCATCCAGCAACATATTGGCGTATTTGTACTGGCCCCAGGATCCACCCAGAACGGCAGCCTTTTTGTAATAACGCGCGGCAGTCGCATTATCGGCCGGCCCCGGCCGATTGAGAATGGCATCCCCAGCCTTGACGGCTTCAAAGGCTTTGTAGCCTCCTGCGCTTCCTTCCTGAGAAATCAGGTCGGTGGTACAAGCGCCAAGCGCCAGGGGCGCTGCAAGCGCGAACACATAAAGGTAATAGCGACTCATTTCCAATTCCTCTCCCGGAGAAATAAAGTGTGTTTTACGGGGTTACCACACCATCATTTAGTTCGTTCAGCACCTTACAGTAAGCAGCAGGCTCACTATTCCAATATGGGGAATACAGCCGGTCCAACTTCGCCTACAGCGAGGGTTGCGGCGGGTAGCAGCAGATCCTCTCGTTTGATAGCAATACCAAGGCCAATCTCTTCCAAAGATATGCGGGTATAGCCGGGATGGCCCGGAAAAACATGGATGTATTCTCCAAGATAATCCTGAGCCTCATTCACCGGCTCCAGTTCAGAAGCATTGTCCAATGGTGTCGATTGCAATTTCATCTCGGAGATTTGCGGTTGAACCACAATGATGTCTTCAGCCAATTTTCGGGGTGCCAGAGAGATCGATGTTCCAATCACAGTGCCTGCTTCAATGAATTCGGTCCCCTGCCTTGACGCAGGCGCCGAACTGATGATGGACACCTCAGACAATTCACCATTGGCAAGGCCTTGACCAAATGTCCAGGGCGCGAGCAGGACAAGTGCCGCGGCGAGCACAGGGGCTGCGGCATATCGGGAACCCGTGCGGACCCAGATACCGGCATGTCGGCGTCCACCTCTTGCCAGCAGGGAGACATGCGGGCGCGCCGCAGTCACTTTTTCTCCCATGGCAAGCCGGGTATCGGTACCACCATCTTTCAGGCCTACAAAGCGCAAAAGTCCATATGCATAGAGCAAGACATTCACCGACGGGATGATGGCTCCCGTATACTCTCCGGCGACAATGGCCTTGACTATATAATTCAACATCAAGACCAAGATGCCGATATTGAACAGGTAGGCATAGGGCGGAATAAATGTCCGATTGGTGACTTTCGGCGTTCGCACGAAACTCCCCTTGCGGCCCGTCAACAATTGTCGAAAGGAGGAGGCAATGCCGGCAAAATTCACCGGCAACAGCACCAGGTTCAAGGCGCAGACGCCAAACAGGTCGCGGGCTCGGTAGCCAAGGCGCCGCAGATCCATCCCATAAAGCAGGAAATAGGGCAGCATGATCAAGGGCGTCCACATGACGCTTCGAGCATCGGAACTTGACCACATCATAAGCGAAAACACAGCCACATTCCCGATAACGGGCGAGAGAAGGTAATGAGACCGCAACAGGAGTTCAGGGATACGGCGAAACTTGTTGCCGGCGTTCAGGTATTCCCGCAACAGAACCGGAAATATGATCAGGCCACCGTTGGCCCAGCGTTTGCGCTGTATTGCAAGAGAACCGAAATCCGCAGGCGTGGCGCTATAGGCCAGTGGTTCAAAATGATTGTGAACAGTCCAGCCCTGACGCAACAGATCGATCGTCGAACCGGTGTCCTCAATGACCGTTTTATCCTGAATGAACACCTTAACAGGTTTTGTCCCTTCAAGACCCTTCTCTTCAATCGCCATCAATGCGTCGTAGCGAATGAGCGCATTGGCACCGACCCAATACGCCGCATTGAAATAGCTTGACCCCTGATGGACGAGGTACTGAATATCAGTTGTCGCGCCAGCAATTCTTTCGATCGCCGAGGCCGCCTTCGGAAAGGTCAAATAGGGTGTCTGCGCAACACCAATCCGCTGATTACTGTTGAGAATACTGACCAGAGAAAGCATATATTTGCTCAGTATGACACTATCGGCATCAAGCGTCAGGACAAATTCCGGCTTGCTGATCGAAAGGTCGCATGCCTCCCCCTCGGACTCTTCGAGAAAATGTTTGCCGTCACGCAAGACATGGGTGTAGCGCCCCCCCATCAGACCAATGTAGGCATTCAGGTTCATGGCCTTGTTTGGTGCGTGCGAAAGGTTTTCAAAGGACTTTCGTTGAAAGCTTGAGATATCCGCACAGAACAGCGATCCAAGCCTGTCGTATTCACGATCAATATCGGCCTCGCCAAGAACCAAACCGGCCAGCCGATCAGCATGAGCCTGATACTCATTTGATAGGTCCTGAATGATCGTTGCCGTCAGAAAACCGTCTACATGGTCAAAAGCGGCGTGTTTGGCGCTGTCCAATTCGGCCGCCATATGGGTCAGCCATCTGGCGGCTTTGCGATAATTGTCGGCCAACCGTTCGGCTTCATTGCCAGGCGTAAACAAACCGGCAGCACAGCGCTCTTGCCAGGCAAGGTACTCACTGCGAAGCAGAGCCATCGGGACGTCCACCGCGCGCTTGACTTCATCAATCGCCGAAAGAGAACTGTCAAGTGAAGCAACATCTCCCGGTGGGTCATCCACAAGAACGACAATCTTGCGATTGGAGTATTGAGACAGCGCCGCAGACAATATTGTTGCCACCAGAACACGCCGTTCCTCGCGGTAGGACGGAATGAGAATAGTTATCGCAGGGGCCACGTCGCTGCGAGGATAGGCCAATTTGCTGGCATCGACAGGCGTCTTTCGTTTGCGACGCGAAGCGCCGAAACGGTTCAATTGATAGACAAAACTGCAGTAGAACAATCCGAGCAACAGAAGATAGTAGAGATATATTCCAACGCCGCTCATCTTCTGAATTTGAAAATTATAGAACAGGAATGCAGCAGCAAGTGCAGTAGAAAACAGCATCCCAAGCGCGATGAAGCCGGACCCGACAAAGCCGGAATCCCTGCCTGGCTGACTGCGATCTGATCCCAGTTTCAGTTTCAACGCCACGACCCAATCCATATCCTCAGAGAACCGGCAAACCCGATTATGTTCGTATCTAATGCACTGCGGCAACCGGCGCGGGAGATCGAAAGGTCGATCCCGCACCGGTTTCTGTTTGATTAGAAGTCGAGACTGAGTTTGGCACCGCCTGAATTAATGGTCGTCTTGTCGCCAAACTGCCCTTCGTAGAAAACACGAAGGTTGCCCGAGCCAACATTAAGCAGATCCACGCCTGCCGCCAGATTCCAGATCACATCATCCGATGAATTGGTTACCGAGAATGGATTTGCACCCGAGGTATCTGCAACGAAACGGCCCTGCATTGTGATATCTGAGTTCGAATAGAAACTCACGCCACCGCGCATATAAGGCCGGACCAGCACGCCGTTTTGCATGGCAACCTCTCCACCGATCTCGAAGGAAGGCGAGAAGCTGAATACCGTATTGCTGTTGCTGTCGCTTGAAATCGATGCAATTCCGCCCGTCTCTGTGAAAGCCCCGCTATACAGGTAGGTCAGGTTCACATCGGCCTGTGGCTTCAGGTAGAACTCTCCCTGCTGCATTGTGTAAGCTGCACGCAACCGTCCGTTCACGGTACCCGAGTCCGGCTTTCCGGTAAGCGTATCGGAGAACCCGACAAACGCCACCTGACGCGTCGTGTCGTAAGATCCATAGGAGCCGGATACGGCACCGGCGAACAACCAGGGACCTGGAACATATTTCAGCGCGATACCGCCCAGAACGCTATTGCCCTCGCTGGTAGCCCCGCCATCGCCTGTACGGTCATGTATTCCCATGCCCAATGCACCGCCAAGTCTCCAATCGGAAGACCCCAGCGCGAACTGCGCCCCGCCCGCCAATTCGTATGACTGGCTTTCGAAGCCGGTATAGTCACCGGAGCTGCTTTGCTGGTAATTGCGGTAGGTTCCGCGGCCCCAAACGCACTGCCCCTCGGCACCGAATTTGGCAACACCGCCGGCCACGCGGCAACTCAGCAAACTATCGGAAAACCCGAGTGAATCCTGTACCGCAGCCAACTGCTCGGACATATACATGTTCGGTGACAACTGATTGAGAGCATCATCAACCTCGGCAAGCGACTGAAGGTTCAACAAAGCAAGAGCAATCGGGTCGAGCCCGATAGAGCCGCCATCGATTGACTCCCCAATGTAGCCACCGATCGCAGATGCATTGCTGCTGATCCCCGTTGGCGAGAAATCGAAGCCGCTGATCGATAATTCAGCGTCATCGCCGCCATTTGTATAGAGGATATCACCCACCACGATTGGATTGAGCAGCGTCAGCGACTGATCCGTAATACCGTCAACAGTCGTGATGATCGTTTCCTGATAAGGATTACCGTCAACGCTCATGAAGTTCAAGGCGATGCCACCATCAAGAGAGGCCTCCTCTGAGACATTGATGCGATCAACACCTGAGCCGACCATATCAACATCGAACAGCAACTTTCCAGTTTCTCCGTTGTTCAATGAACCGATCAACTCGGTCGTCAGCAGATTGCCCACGCCACCGGGCGAAACCGTACCGGCATTTTGCAACACGTTGCCAAAGCCACTATTCAGGTCAACCAACTCGCCCGTATTGAACAGTGCGCCCTCATAATTGTTGAATATATTGACCCAGGGCCCAAGCTTCACATTGCCGCTGATCGTACCGAAATTGCTGACATTGATATTGTTGCCATCTGCCAGAACCGCATAGTCGGAAAATCCGCCGGCATTGTCGATCGTGCCGTAGTTCATCAGCGTGTTTTCAAGGCCAATGGAGAACAACACACCAGCTGACCCGGAAGCCCCCGTCACAGAACTGTTTTCGTTCACCGTCACCGAAAGGTCATTATAACCCTCGACGCTGATACCATCGGCAGCGGCAGTCACCACGCCATCGTTCAGTGTAACCGCGACCTCTCCATTGACCGATGACGCCACAATGCCGGCGCCCGTTACAGAGTTGATGTTGCCGCTGTGTGTAACGGATACCGGGGCATCAGCTTCGCCCTGATTGATGGCAACGATCCCGCTACCCTCGGATTCGATGTTCCCTTCGGACACGACAGTCACCGCACCCATGGTCGAAAAACCATAGATGCCCATAGCACCGGAATCAATGTCGCCGAAGCTGCTTATGGAAACGCCGTATTCTCCGGTATCACTGTCATTTTGCGCAAAGATACCGTCAGACGAAGACAGGATATCGCCAGTGCTTTCAACGACCACACCCCCGCGTGTCGAGTAGCCATAAATGCCTTTCGTACCGGCTTCGATGTCGCCCATGCTGATAATGCGAATACCGTATCCACCGGCACTGCTGTCGTTTTGCGCAAAGATACCGTCAGACGAAGACAGGATGTCGCCGGTGCTTTCAATGGCAACAAATCCGCGTGTCGAGTAGCCGTAAATGCCTTTCGAGCCGGCATCGATGTTACCCATGTTGGTAATGCTGATACCGTATTCCCCGGTATTGCTGTCATTTTGCGCAAAGATACCATAAGATGAGGACGTGATGTCACCGGCACTATCGATCGTGATAAATCCGCGCGTAGAATAGCCGTAAATGCCATCGGAACCAGCATCGATGTCGCCCATGCTGGTAATGCTGATGCCATATTGCCCGGTATTGCTGTCATTTTGCGCAAAGATACCTTGATTGGACGACATGATATCACCCGTGCTTTCGATAGTGACAAATCCGCGAGTCGATTTGCCATAAATACCTTTCGCACCGGCATCAATGTCACCCATGCTGGTCACGAGAACGCCATCCTCGCCGTCGTTGCTGTCATTTTGCGCAAAGATACCATCACTTGACGACAGGATATCGCCCGTAGTTTCAACCGTAACAAACCCGCGCAAGGATTCAGTGTATATGCCCTTTGATCCGGCATCAATGTTGCCGATGCTGGTGACAGTAACGCCTTCTGCTCCATCTCCGCTGTTGTTCTTGGCAAATATGCCAAAGCTGCTCGCGGAAATATTTCCGTCGCTGTCGACGGTGATAACCCCGCGCGGAGATTCGGCATAGATGCCTCTTCCACTGACATCAATATCACCCAGACTGCTGATGGAGATGTCTCCATCACCAATATTCATCGCGAAAAAACCGTCGGAAGAGGCATCAATCGAGCCCTCAGACATGATACTGATGGCACCATTGACCGACGCCGCATAAATACCTTTTCCTCCGGCATCAATATTCCCCTGGCTCTCGATATCGATGCCTTCGTTGCCGGAATTCTGTGCAAAAATCCCATCAGAATTGGAATCAATTGCCCCGTCGGAGAAAATATCAATCGCGCCATTGACAGACTCGGCGTAAATACCTCTGCCTCCAGCATCAATCATCCCTTGGCTATCGATCGCGATGCCTTCGTTGCCGCTGTTGAGAGCAAAAATCCCATCAGAACCAGCGTCAATCGGGCCGTTGGAAGTTATGTCGATAAAGCCGTTGGGCGTGTTGGCATAAATCCCCCTACCCCCAACATAAAGCCCACCCGTCTGATCGATGGTGATCTGTTCATTACCCAGATTCTGGGTGAAAATTCCTTCCCCTGTCGAATAGATATCGCCATTCACGGTCACATCAATCGCACCGCGTGCAGCTGAAGCATCAATCCCGCGCGTGCTGGCGGTGATGTTGCCTGTCAAATTCACTGTAACACCGTCGGCATCTGAATCGCTGTAGGCATATATAGCCGTTGACCCAGCGAAAATATCGCCATCAGCCACCGTTACTGACACACCCTCCCGGGCTGAATAGGCATAGACGCCGCGACTACCGGCAACAATGCTACCCTGATGATCTACGGTGGCAGTCCCCTCTGATGTGCTCGTTGAAAAAATACCGTCATCAGAAGCGTCAATATCACCCTGCGTCATCACTGACGAAAGACCGCGGGCAGCATAACTGTATACGCCCCGGCCTGACTGAGAACTGATGTCTCCCGTCCATTCCACAGTTGAATCGCCAGGATCGCCGGTTGCTTCTGCAAAAATCCCGTCCCCTTCTGACCAGATCTGACCGCCGCCAACCAGACTGGCGCTGCCATCCGGCGCATGAACCTGGATGCCCCTGCCTGTCTGGGATGTAACATCACCCCAAAGCTCAACACTCGCATCGGACGAAGAGGAAAGAACCTCAACACCGGTGCCACCCGCGTCAATGTCGCCATTTACCGTGATATCGGCTGATCCGCCATCTGCCTGCGCGAAGATGCCGCGCTCATTGCTTTCGATGTCGCCGGTATGATCAATCGACACGGAACCACCCGAGCTGATCGCGACAATACCGTCAGCATCAGTCGCAACGATTGCATTACTAATGTAGTCGAAGATGACAGTGGTGCCGTTAAAGACCTGGCGCGTGCCGAGATCACTGATGATCGAGATCGGGCCATCTGCTTGAAAATCGATACCGGAAACACCTGAAGCTGGCTCAATATTGCCGTTCAGCGCGTTGACCTCAAGAACCTCGAACGGATTGCCGACCATAATCCCATCCGACTGATCTCCAGTGCAGATCAACGTCGTACCGCTTGTCACGCAAGCATCATCTGCGACGGCAACGCCCCCAAGTGCCATCCAGACCGCACCGACGGCGGCGCCACTCAATAAAAATGCCTGACGGCGCGCGCGACCATGAAGGGTCTTGCCATTGGCAGACCCACCAAAGGCGGCAAAGCGCTTTTCACCACCCTCACGATTAACCGTTGCAGCAGAAAAATCGAGCCGTTTTCCTGAATATTTCAACACTTTAGCCCCCAAAAGACGTCCCTTGAAACTTGACACAATTACCCGGATTCAAAATAGAATCACATAGGTAAACGCATTAACCAAAATTAATTAAACAGTTGATTGAAAAACGCAAGCCTCCCGCATAGGTTTTTCCAGGCAAAGTGCCATGTGGTTAAGCATATAAGAACAAAATCCCACCTTCACAAAACATACCGGAATGACGCTATCTTGAATGACATTTTATTTTTGTGTCGACATAAGAATATTGTCGCAAAACGGTATTTATCCGCAACAACTACAGAGACTTTATGTACAAGCGACCCAACACGATTTGTAAATCGGCGAATAGATGCTTCATCCAGGCTGCTGCGGAGGATTTGTTTTGCCGGATGCCGTTTGACATGCCGACTGAGAATCAAAGGTAGTGCAGGCGCAATTTGTAGCACTAGACCTGACCAGCTCCGGGGCCCGAGTACCTGGATTCGCCCGTCACGCCCTGCTCGCTGTTTATTGTAGCGTTCTTCAACAGGAAGCCGGGCAAGTCTTCGGCCGGCATCGGGCGGCTATAGAGAAAGCCCTGGAACTGATCACAGGACATTTCCGAAAGGATGTGTGCCTGCGCTTCATTTTCCACCCCTTCGGCGATGACAACCATATTGAGGCGATGACCAAGCACGATAATGGTCTCTAGAATTTCGCGCGCCCGCACGTCCCTTTCCTCAATCCCGATCACGAAGGAGCGATCGATCTTGAGCTTGTCAAAGCCGTATTTCCAAAGATAGCCAAGGCTGGAATAGCCGGTGCCGAAGTCATCCATGGCAATAGACACGCCGATATCCCGCAACGCCGAAAGCTGCGCATCAGCATCAATCGACGCATCCATCAACAGGCTTTCTGTGATTTCAAGCTCCAGCCGCTTGGGGTCAAGTCCGGTGGTCGCCAGAGTCTGTTTTACCGAGGCGGCAAGCTGTCCATCAGCAAATTGCCTGACGGAAAGGTTCACGGATACAGTCAAGGGGTCGGGCCATGCGCAGGCCGCCTCCGCAGCCGTATTCAGCACCCACAGGCCGATCTGTCCAATCGCCCCGACGGATTCGGCCACTGGAATGAATTCCTCGGGCGGAATGGATTCTCCGTCTGTATCCACAAGGCGCAACAAAGCCTCAAAACCAAGGCACTTGAGAGAATCCTCACGCAACAGCGGCTGATAGGCCAGGCTGAACAGGCCCTGGTTCAAACCGTTCAAAACCGCAGCCTCCACTTTGCGTCGACGCGCGATACCCAGCTCCAGTTCGTCGGTGAAGAACCGATGGGTATTACGGCCATCAGCCTTTGCCTGATACAGCGCCAGGTCTGCTTTGTGCATGCGCTGATCAAAGCTGAGGCTTTGGTTGTTTTCGAAGTGGATACCAATGCTGATGCTGGTCGAAATCGTCTCCCCATCGACGATGATCGGCGTCGATATCATTGACTGCAGCTGCTCAGCCAATCTGCCCGCTTCAGTCAGATCGCTGCGTTGGGCGACGATCACGAATTCATCCCCTCCAAACCGACCCGCAAAGTCAGGCGGCTGCAGACATCGCGTGATCACCTGCCCCACATGGTTCAGGAACCCGTCGCCGGCCTTGTGTCCATAGGTGTCGTTGATGTGTTTGAAATGATCGATGTCCACAAACATGACCACCATCTGGGCCAGGTCGAACTTGCCCTTGGCGATGTTTGCCTCCAGTTTTTCCTTGAACCCGGCGCGGTTATAAAGGTGGGAGAGCTGATCAAATGTCGCCAGAAAATCCACGTGTTGGCGGGATTTCCCCTCGCGTTTGCGCGCCACCAGAAACCCGATGAAGAGGCCACCCAGCGCGGCTGTGAAAATGGAGGATAAAATGATCGACAGCGTGTTGGTGGCGGTTCGAAAGGCCGCACGAACTTCGCTTTGATCAACATAGGCCAGCACAACGCCGGCAATGCGGCCATCCACGCGGTGAATCGGCAGAACAACCTTGGCAATGAAGGTCAGACCAGAAGTTGCCGTATCAGCCTGAGCATCGATCAGAAATCGATCCGGGGACCCGACGGCAGCAATTGTCTTGCCGCTGCGCAGCACCTCCAGCGCCTGCTCGTCAGCAGCCCCTGTGGCTGCAGGGGCATGTTCAACCACAAGCTTGCCGCTTGCGTCATAGAGTTGATACTGAACAATATCTCCAAATTCCGTTGTTTCCTGCAACCTGGCAAGTTGCTCGGGGCTGAATGCATTTGTCGACAGCAAATTTTCAGAACCAGGTGCCGTGCGCATGATTTGCTGCGCCCAATGGCCAACTTCACGCGTCGCTGCGACGCGAAGCCCATATTCGACCACTTTGAATTGCCCATAATTGGCACCAACCAAAAGCATTACCAGACCGATGGCACCGGCAATAATTTTTGGCTTTCCAATATTCATTGTGCAGGCCTTTATTACTCTAAAAAATACATATCTATTAATGATTTCGTTTTTGTAAATTGACACAGGGATATATTGTCAATTGTACTATTATACATGGGAGAGAAGGCACTTACCAAAGGATTGACCCTTGGTCTGCACGGCCCTCACAGCGCAAAGCTCAATTCCCTCAAACCTGCTCAAAACAGCCAGACGAATGATCGGGACAACTCAAATGCGGTCATTTAAAAGGATTGAAAAACAGCGACATCCCAAACCGCTTAACAATCACAGCGCGTGGGAAACATCTAAAGCCTGAAAAGATTGGTGGGTGAGCACGGGCTCGAACCGTGGACCCGCTGATTAAGAGTCAGCTGCTCTACCAACTGAGCTACACACCCATCATCCTTCAGGAAGGCCGGATATAGCGGCGTTTGCTCGGCCTGTCCAGTGTCTTTTTGAACTATTGCAGAACAATGACAATACCCTGCCCTGCATCAGCGTATCAACAAGGTGCCTTCCGCAAGCTTGACCGCATGTCCACCTATTCTGGCCTGATCAATTTTGCCGTCTTCCACGTCCAGATGGAGATGGATTCGCGACGGTCTGCCCATTTCGACACCCTGCTCGATCAAAAAAGCATGGTGACCATCCAGCAGGTCGTCATAAAGATGGATGGCGCCTGAAAAGGCTGCAACTGCGGATCCCGTGGCCGGATCCTCGATAATACCCGCGTGCGGTGCAAACATGCGCGCATGAAACTGGGCATCATGGGCGACACCATCGCGGCAATAGACAAAGGCATCAGCCAATTGTCCATCGACAATGGGTGCCAATTGCTCCCACAGGGATGCGTCACAGCGCACTTTCGCTGCTGCCGAGAGGTCGTGAACAGGCACCATGACATAAGGCACACCAGCATTCCACAGGGAAATACGGTGGTTCTCAAAGCCGATTTCAAGGACATCTATCTGCAGCGCTGCCGCGATCGTCTCCCGGCTGAGATCGGCGTCAATCTGGGTGGCAAGCCTCGGCAAGTCAAACTCGGCAAAACCGGGCTTGCCCGTCTGCAGTTTGGTGACCGTGCGCACCGAACCGACCTTTTCTTCCAATACATTCATCACGTCGATATTCGCGTCACCTGCCCCGGCCTTGCGCTCGGCCAGTGCGATCGCCGCGCCAACCGTCGGATGGCCTGCAAAAGGCAATTCACTCCTCGGCGTAAAAATGCGCAAGCTTGCGCCATGCGCAGGTTTGGTCGGCGGCAGTATGAACACCGTTTCAGAAAGATTGAACTCGCCTGCAATCTTCTGCATGACGTCGTCATCAAGGCCTTCGGCGTCAAAAACCACAGCCAGCGGATTTCCGCTTAACCTGTCGGCGGTAAAAACGTCATAAATGGCATATTGACGCGACATCCTGGCACTCCGTCTCATTTTTTCACCTGGCCAGCATGGCACAGGGTCCATGCAGGGGACAGAAGAATTTTGATGTGCCTCGAAGGCGATTAACAGAAGGTTGCGCGGCGATGCGGAGGCTCCACAGCATGTCTGCACGAAACCCCATCGCATCGACGGATCTGACCCGTGTCATTTCAGAATACCGAGTTTCCAAAACAGGGCCTTCAGAGCAAGTCCAGGCTTATGGCAACGGGACAGTGATCCGACGCCTTGGGCCTGTCCCAACCCGTGCGCGGATAGCGGTCAACCTCCAACCCTGGGGGAAATATTGTCCTGTAGGGTTGGCCCGCACGGACAATATCCGGCACTTTTTTTGCATTATGGCTGGCCAGAGACGGTGACAGCAGCAGGTAATCGAGCTGGCACAGATGACGCTCCTGCGGCCCGCGCGTGTGATACAATGTCCAGCGATCCAGTTCCGCCCGACGACGCACAACATTTTCAGAAAAACCGTCATTTGTCAGAACGTCAAGAGCGCTTATGTCTTCGCTGACCGGTTCGAATTCGAAGCCGTTGGCGTAATCCCCGGTGATCAGCACCCTTTCCTGATAGTCATTCATATCGCCACAAATCACCCAACGTTTGGACGCCGCGCGGTCCTTGCCAAATCGTTTTTCAATAATGTGGCGAACCGCTTTGGCCTCCGCGGCGCGAACAGGCATGGTGACAATACGCCCTTCCACGCCATCTCTCGCCGACCCCATGGATTTGAAATGGGTGATATAGATCGTCAGTGGTCGCCCGCCTACCTTGACATCGATCTCCAGGCAATCACGCCGGAATATCTTGTCGCCTGGCTGATTTGTCCTGGCGATGTCCTCATCATAAAGTTCAAGATCCGCATAGGTCAGATAGGCATGGCTTTCCATGCGCAGGAACTCGATCTTCTGGCCATCCCGGGTTTCCTCACGCATCATGATGGCCACATCGATACCACGCGAGTCGTTGGCCTCGATCATGTATTTGCGCATATAGCCCCGGCCGATCATCTTGAACAGATAGCCGTATTCAAACGCGTGGAGGGCGTCCAGATTGTCGACCTCCTGCATGCACAAGATATCGGCATCCGCCTGGACAATGGCCAAAGCCGTCATCTGCCGGGAATCATCCGTCTGGGAAATGGCACGCGCCAGTTCAAGCTGACGGTATTGGGCTTCGGTCTTGATGTCGTAGAGCTTTAATGCCCTGTCCTGCCTCAACTCGTTGCGATAGCCGGAAAAATCAAACCGGTTCATCAGGTTTTCAACATTGAAGGTGGCTATGCGCAACGACATAAAACTCTCCTGGCCAACACGGTCGGTTTTGTTTAGTCCCTGCGGCTCTACTTGTCACGCCGATCGCCACAGAAGAGGCGTTCACAAAACAAATTATTGATATAAAACAGTATTTCAAAACCTTCAGAGGCAAATAACATAAAGTGATCAGCCAGATGCGTGCCAATACTTGCCATATCGCGGCTTTTGACAAATAGTTAACACTTGATGTTCACAGCCGGGAGGCAGAGATGTCCGGATTATTGAGGAACTTGACTTTAGCAATTGTCGGCTTGGTTCTCGTTGCCGCAACTGTCACAAGCGCAGAGGCAGGCAAACGATATCGGTCGCACAATGGCGCAAATTTTGCTGCAGGAATCGCAACAGGCCTGATTCTTGGCGGCATTGTTTCGCAAAACAGGCGGCCGCGATACTATGAATGTTACAATGGCTACTGCAATGGCCGCTACAATCGCAGACCCGCCTACTATCCCAATAGCGTCCATCCGCGGTACTACAGACGACCTCCGCCGGTCTATTATGCACCGCGACCCCGACGCTACTACGCACCGGCTCCGCGCATTCAGGCCAGCTGGACGCGCGCCCATTATGCCTGGTGTGACGCCAGATACCGGTCCTACAGAGCCTATGACAATACGTTCCAACCCTATCACGGCCGGCGTAAGCAGTGCCGCTCGCCCTACTGAAGAAGGAAATCACCTTGCTGACGTGGCGGGGCAGTTTCAAGCCGCAACGATAATTGCGGCTTGAGGTGTTTTATACCGGCAATGTTGCCCGGATAATCTTCACAATCCGATTTAGTTGCGTTCTTTGTCGACCAATGCGCCGGACTTGATCCAAGGCATCATGGCGCGCAGCTTTTCTCCGACTTCTTCGATCTGATGGGCATCATTGTTGCGGCGGATTCCCTTGAACCGGGCAGCACCGGCACGGTATTCCTGCATCCATTCCGAGGTGAATTTACCCGTCTGGATATCATTGAGAACGCGCTTCATTTCAGCCTTGGTTTCAGCCGTGATGATGCGTGGGCCGGATACATATTCGCCCCATTCTGCCGTATTGGAGATGGAGTAGTTCATGTTGGCGATGCCGCCTTCATAAATCAGGTCCACGATCAATTTGACTTCATGAAGACACTCGAAATAGGCCATTTCCGGGGCGTAGCCACCTTCGACCAGCGTTTCAAATCCGGCACGGATCAATTCGACAAGACCACCGCACAGAACCGCCTGTTCGCCGAACAGATCGGTTTCGCACTCTTCCTTGAAAGTTGTTTCGATAATGCCCGAACGGCCACCACCAACACCGCAAGCATAGGAAAGACCAAGATCATGGGCATTGCCCGAAGCATCCTGATCAACAGCAATCAGACAAGGCACGCCGCCGCCCTTCTGGTATTCACCGCGAACCGTATGGCCAGGGCCCTTTGGTGCGATCATCAGAACATCAACGGTTGATTTGGCTTCGATCAGGCCGAAGTGGACATTCAGGCCATGGGCAAAGGCAATCGCTGCGCCATCACGGATGTTTGCAGCAATATGGTCGCGGTAGATGTCGGCCTGCAACTCATCAGGTGCAGCCATCATCATCAGGTCGGCCCAGGCGGCAGCCTCGGCAACGGATTTGACTTCAAAACCGTCAGCTTCAGCCTTTTTTGCCGTCGCGGAACCTTCCCGCAATGCAATGGCGACGCTCTTTGCGCCTGAATCCTTCAGGTTCAGCGCGTGGGCGCGTCCCTGGCTGCCATAACCGATAATGGCAACGTTCTTTGACTTGATCAGATTGAGATCGGCGTCGCGATCATAATAAACACGCATGGTGGTATCCTTCCTTTGGTGTTGCTTTGGAATTGGTCGTGGTCAGGAACGGGCATTTGTTGCATGCGCTGCCGCGCCCGTTCCGTATAGTTTGAAGAACTGCCCGATCGCCACACGGGCGCGAGCCTTGAAGTCTTTTTCCTGAGAAGTGAGCTGATCGCCGAGCAATTGCCTCACATGGAAATCGCCAATGATAAGTCCGTAGAGCGCACGATAGGCTTCGTCGGCGTCATCATAGGCAAGAAAGCCCCGTCTGCGCCCCGTCTCCAGCAAAGCGCCGGCTCTCAGCTCAATCATCCGCCTGCCGCGTTCCAGAACCAGATGCCCGAGTTTCGCATCGGCGCGGCTTGCCTGTCCGATCGCCAGCCGATTGAGAGCAAGAGAGGCCTCGCCTGACAGAACAGCAAGAAGGTCGTCGGCAAAACGGGTCAGATGTTCGCGAAAACTGGACAATGATCCCGGCATCTCGCCGGGTCCCAGAACCCTGACCTTGCTTGCCTGATAGCCTACGACAGCGGCCAGAACCCCGTCGCGGTCGCCGAACCATTTGTAAAGGCTTTCCTTCGAGCAATTCGCTGCCCGGGCAATGCCAGCCGTCGTCAAGGCACGGTCGCCACCCTCAACCAGCAGATGCAGGGCCGATTCCAGCACAGCATTCTGGCGAGGCGTGAAAACCTCGAAAACCTCTGGGCCACTATCCCTTGCCGCTGCCTGTGCCAATGATCACTCTGCCTTTACATAGTACCGTACGGTACGGTTCGGCGATTTCTATGGCAAACCTGTCAAAGGGTCAAGCGATATATTCAGGTTGCCCCCCCTGCTCCAGACGTTTGTCGAGGCATCAAATCGGCTCAAACGTCATGACCACAGACACGCAGATAGCGTTTGACGGTTTCAGTCATGCCGAATTGCAGCGCATCGGCGGTCAATCCATGACCAATCGAGACTTCACGCAAAAAGGGAATGCGCTTTTTCAAAGCCGGCAGATTGTCCAGCGTCAGGTCATGGCCGGCATTGATTTCCAGTCCAAGAGCCCTTGCTGCATCTGCGGCCCCGCCCAGAAGTTCGAGCTCGGTGGCCTGTTGGCGCGGATCATCATAAGAGCCGCCATAGGGTCCGGTATAGAGCTCAACGCGGTCAGCACCCGTTTGCGCTGCCAGCGGCATATGCTCCGCATTCGCATCCGCAAACAGCGCCACACGCATGCCCTGTTTTTTCAGCCGTGCGACAATCGGTTTAAGTAAGCCGCCGTCGCGGTGAAAATCCCACCCATGATCAGAGGTTGCCTGCCTGGGATCATCCGGCACCAGCGTTGCCTGCTCGGGCTGCATGCGTTCAACCAATTGCAAAAAGGCCTCGCTCGGATAGCCTTCAATGTTGAACTCCGCATCAGGAAATCCGTCATCCATCAGGGCACGTATTTCGGGCAAATCTGAAAATCGGATATGGCGCTCATCCGGACGGGGGTGAACCGTCAGCCCATGCGCACCGGCCGCCAATGCCTGTTGGCCAATGCCGGTGACACTGGGCCATGGCAGATCACGGCGATTGCGCAACAGGGCAATGGCATTGAGATTGACAGACAATTTGGTGGCGATGGAGTCCGACATGGCAGCAGCTTTCCAATCAATGAACGGGTTGCACCTGGCGCCAACCGGACATCAGCACATTTCCGGCCAGCCTGAATTATTGCAACAGCAAAAAGGCGTACCTACATATGGCATGGAGATCAAGAAACTTTGGAGATCCCACATGACAGGCAAGCTGAGACATCCGGCCTTTTCAAGGATTGAAACCAGGCGCGACGACGTCTTTGCCTTCGAGATTGACGGTCATATTTCCATGTCGGAGATCGACGAAATCTACAAAACCCTCGATGAAGGTTACAAGAAATTCGACCGGATCGATCTTCTGGTCCGCATGGGCAGATATGACGGTTTTGAGTGGAACGCCCTGTTCTCGCAAACCACCTATCTTGGGAAACTGCACGCACTAAAACACTTGCGTCGCTATGCGCTGGTTGGCGGCCCGGCCTGGTTCGCAACGGCCATAAAGTTCTTCAATCCATTGTTTCGCGTGGATATCCGCCATTTCGAACTGGATGAGGAGGCAGACGCCTGGAACTGGATTTATGACAATCTGGCCGAGACTTCGGCAACCCGTTGATAGGCTTTCCAGCCTCTAGTCCAAGCGGCCTCTTGCGCGTGAAGCGCTCTAACGCACGATGGTCAAGCGTTCAGCAGCACGCGTGATCGCCGTGTAGAGCCAGCGCGCACGCGTTTCGCGGAAAGCATAGCTCTCGTCAAAAAGCACAACATTGTCCCATTGTGATCCCTGCGCCTTGTGCACCGTCAGCGCGTATCCATAATCGAAATCATCATAGCGTTTTTTCGTCTGCCAGGGGATTTCCGTATTGGGATCTTCAAAGGCGACTTTCAGCAATTTGATTTTTGCACTGCCGCGCCCCATGTCGTCGTCTTCCGGTTTGATCAGCAGATTGATGCCGGGTTTGACCGTTTCGCGTGACGATGTCATCACCTGCCACAGGGAGCCGTTCAACAGGCCCTTGGCCGGATCATTGCGCAGGCATACGAGCTTGTCGCCCGCCTGAGGATGCATGGCCTCAAAGCCCTTCAATTGCCGCAGGCGCTGATTGTAGCGCCGACGGGTCCGGTTGACTCCCAACAGGACCTGATCGGCCTCCAGCACCAGATCGCTGTCGACCTCGTCCTTGCCGATGACCTTTGCCAGTCCCCAGTCGCCATAGCCGAATTCAATGCCCTCGCGGACCTTCATGGCCAGTTCGATGATCGGATTGTCCCGGGCCTGGCGATGGATATCGGTCAACAGGCAATCGGGTTCATGGTCGGTAAAAAAACCGCCGCCGCTGACCGGCGGCAACTGGCCCGGATCGCCCAGCACCAGAATGGGTGTGCCGAAACTCATCAGGTCCCGCCCGAGCTCCTCATCAACCATTGAACATTCATCAACAATGACCAGAGCAGCCTTGGAAATGGGGCTTTGCCGGTTGATGGAGAACATCGGGGCAATCGATGTCTTCCCGGTTTCCTCGTCTTCAACGGCTTCTTCGCCTCTCGGGCGGTAGATCAGCGAATGGATGGTTTTGGCATTGCTCGCCCCCTTGGAGCGCAGTACCTGTGCGGCCTTGCCGGTGAAGGCGGCAAACTGCACGTCGCCGTCCACCTCTTCGGCAAAATGCCGCGCCAGCGTCGTCTTTCCCGTACCTGCATAGCCAAACAGCCGGAAAAGCGGGCTTTGCCCATCTTTCAGCCATTTTGAAACAGCCTTGAGGGCTTCATCCTGTTGACTGGAAAATTCCATGGCCTGAACTGGCAGGATTCGGGTGCCGGGAGCAAGTCTGAATCGCCCTGTTGCAACCGAATTTTGTCGTTTTACGCCTTGCGGTCATACCAGACCATCTGCTGCGAGGCTGCCAGCAGCCGCCCATCGGCCGCGTGGAAGTTGGAGTGTTGATCATAAAAACCGCCAACCGAGCGTTCACAGCGCGATTCCGCCAGAATATAGGCATCACCGATTTCACGCAGTTCGGCCATCGATGCGTGAAAATAGGTCGTCATGGTTATTGTGGAAATATTGGACGGCGTGCCCGTGGCCAGAAACAATCGCGGAAACGGACTGTCGCATATGGCGGTCAGGGACAGATGATCCAAAGGTCTGCGCTCCGCATCACGGATCCAGGCCTGCGAACGCGCCTCCGGGTTTGTTGCACCCAGATGCCCTGAAACGACCCGTGTTTCATAAAGATGCGCCCATTTGATCGGCAACATGCGGGAATTGGAAAGCTCGAAAGATGTGGGATCCGATATATCCGCGTCCCGGCGCGCCGAAAACTCCAGGGTTTCCCGATAGGGTGCAAGCGTCAGCATGGCACGGGCGCACAGCTTGCCATCCGGCGTTTCCATATCAATGCGCCAGAAGGCTGCGGTCCTTCCCTGGCGGTCACAGGTGCGTCGAATGACCAGCGCGCCCTCGCCGGGCGCTTTCATGAAATCGACCGTCAGGGCGACCGGCTCGAAACCGCCCTCTTCAATGTCCTGCATGACGCTTTTGAGCATCAGTGCGGCAATCCACCCGCCAAAGGGACCAATCATGTTCCAGTAGCGCTGATCCGTGTGACCGACAAAGCAATTGTCGCCACGGCTTGTCAGCCCGAGAGTTTCGTCGAATGTAAATGTCATGATGTCTCTTGTTTCGAGCTGCCCGGGGCAGCGTTGCAAATGGAAGGCGGGTTGCAAAATGCTGTGCTGTCAGACAGGTTCCGGATCATTTTCAAGACAGATCGGCTGACCGTGTGGAGTCGCATGGGCCGCCCTTGACCAGGAAGCGGCGAGGGCATCAACGTAGTGGCCCGAAGCTATATTTTTTCCAATCAGCAGGCGTTCCAGCGCACGCAGCCAGCAATCGTAATAATCACTGCCATCCCTGGAAGCACCGGATGATTTCAGCTCGCCAGACAGGGCATCGGCCCACTCGTTCCAACTGAAGACATCCTTTTCATGCAAGCTGATCACCAGCGCAAAGGCCTGCGCCTGCCAGGGTTCGGCAAAAACGTTCGGCTCTGCAATTTCCAACGGCAGGCTCTGGTCGGACAAAGGTTTTTCAGGCGGGCTCAAGGTATCCCTCCCATGCGTCAATGGAGACCGTCAGCAGGGGATCGGCCTCTTCCCCCCAAAGCGCCCTGCCCTCCAGAACGACCCGATAGAGCCATTGCGGGTTTTCACCTTTGCCATGGGCATTGTCGTCGGGAAAGACAAAGGTACCGGCAATCTCTTCAATGACGCCGACATGGCCCTTTGCATAGCCGGGGATCCGCGTGTGTCCCGCCGGATGCACATTGCGAATGCGGACCCGCTGACCCACGCCATAACGTGCCGGCCCCTGGTCGGGCCTGTCACAGGGCGCCCCTTTGGCAAGGACCGCAGCAACATTCTGCGGTTTCAGGATCGGCCTGTCGCCAGAACCTGTGCACTTCGCTTGCCCCGCAATCAGCTCCGCTGGGGATACACAGCCATGGCGCACCAAAAGGGCTTCCAGTGCCTTGATCCAGATTTCGTAATAACTTGAAGAATAGTAATCTGCCGGATGCAGGCTTTCACGCGCATGGCGGCTTTCATCGATGGTCCACAGTCCCAGCGCACCGCTGCACAGGGTCACCCCCAATGCCCGTTCTTCCCAATGCGCATGGAAAAGCGGTTCATTTGCCTGCGGCGCAACCGGACCGAAGCCCATGTGCCCACCCAGATCATGCGGACCATTCATGTGCCGATGTCCACAAGACCGGTGCCGATCATGGAATCCCGCGTCACCAGAGCTGCCAGGGCCTCCTCGCTATAGTCCTCGGTCCCGGCCGGACGCATCGGCACCACAAGGTAGCGCAGTTCAGCCGTCGAATCCCATACCCGTATGCGCACATCTTCATTCAGGCTAACGCCAAATTCGCTCAGCACACCACGCGGATCAATGACTGCCCTGGAGCGATAGGGTGGTGATTTGTACCAGACGGGAGGCAGTCCCAGCACGCTCCACGGATAACAGGAGCACAGGGTACACACCACCAGATTATGCGTCTGTGGCCCATTGAAGACAGCCTTCATATGTTCGCCCTGCCGCCCGGTAAAACCCAGCGAGGCGATGGCAGCCGTTGCATCCCGTTTCAACCAGTCTGCAAAGGCCGGATCATGCCAGGCCTTTGCGACAACGCGGGCACCATTTTGCGGGCCGATCCTGTTTTGATAGGTATCAACGATCACGTCGATGGCAGCAGGATCAATCAGCCCCTTTTCGCAGAGAATCGTCTCCAGCGCCCGGACCCGTGCGTCCATCGGGTCCAGATGGTTGTCATGATCATGGTCATCGCGATGCGTCATGGCAAAATCTTACCGCGTCTTACGTGCAAGTAAACAGAATTCGCACAGACACTACATGCCTTCAGAGCCGCGATTGAGAGCCGCAACGCCTGTGCGGCAGACCTCAACCAGACCCAGGGGACCCATGATGGCAATGAACTGCTCGATTTTTGATACCCGACCGGTAATCTCGAAAATGAAGTGTTCGGTATTGGCATCAATGACCCGGGCGCGAAATGCATCGGCAAGACGCAGCGCTTCCACACGATTGTCGCCAACGCCCTTTACCTTGATCAAGGCCAGTTCCCGTTCCAACGGTTTGCCATTCCCCGCTTCGCGGGCACGGACGGACAGATCCACCACACGATGAACCGGAATGATTCTTTCCAGTTGATGCTTGATCTGCTCCAGCACGTGGGCGGTGCCGGTGGTCACGATGGTGATGCGCGAAAGATGCGCCTCATGCTCGGTTTCCGAAACCGTCAGACTGTCGATGTTGTAGCCGCGGCCTGAAAAAAGGCCGATCACCCGGGCAAGAACACCCGGTTCATTGCTGACCAGGACCGATAGCGTTCTGGTTTCGCTCTGCTGCGTTTCCTTGGTCAGAAAATAGGCCGAACCCGTTGGCTGATGTTGTGCGTTCATGAGGTGCTTTCCCCGCTTGGCTGAAAAATGGGTTTGAGTCGCATGCGTGCAACAGCAACGCCCGACAGGATGATGGCAAGAGCGATGAATGCATTCAATGAAAGGCGTTCACCGAGAAAAACCGCGCCCCAAAGGACACCGGCAACGGGCACGAGCAGATTGATCTGCCCAAAAAAACTCGCCCCCTGGCGGGCAATGATGCGAAACATCATCAGGGAGGCAATGGCGGTCGGAAATATGCCCAGCAGGACAATCGCCATCCAGACCTTCCCGGACGGGTTGATCGGCACAATCGGCTCCAGGATGAATGCAGCCACAGCAACGATCAGGAAAGACCAGGCAATGTTCACGGCAAACATCGGTCTGGGCTTGAGATGCAGCAAACGCCGGGTAACCAGCGCATTGACCGCATAGGAGACTGCGGCAGCCATGATGGCAATCTGGTGCCAGAATTCGCCGTCCGTACCATTGACGATATCCGACCAGAAAAGAACAAAAAGCCCCGCCAGACCGAATGATACTCCAAGCACTTTCGCCAGGTTCATTTTTTCGTCCTGCGTTACCATATGGGCAAGCACGATGGTCACCAGCGGCATCAGACCCATCAGAATTGACGCGAAACCCGCGCTGATTTCTTCAACACCCCAGGTGATCAAGGCGAAAGGCAGCGCCGTTCCGAAAAATGCCGATATGAAAATCATCACATGGTCCGACCAGTTGGCCTTCAACTGCTGCCTGGCGGCCAGAGCAACCGCGACAAGGATAATTGCCCCTATGCCCTGCCGCATGGCCGTCAGCGTTATCGGCGCCACCTCGACCACCGCCACCCGGGACAGCATGAAACTGCCTCCCCAGATGATGGCGAGCAATGACAGCAGACCATAATCCACCCAACCCGGCCGACCGGTCTGGCTCAAGCTCTTGACCATTGTACCATCAACGGTCCCTTCGCTGGCAGGACCAAAGATTGTCACACCAAAGCCTTGCCTTTTGAATCAATGGCGTTGGCAACAACCTCATCTGTTGCCTCATCCGGCAGCAGCATCTCGTTATGCGCCTTGCCCGACGGGATCATCGGGAAACAATTGGCAAGATCGGCGACACGGCAATCAAACAGCACCGGCTTGTCGACATTGATCATTTCCTTGATGGCATCATCAAGATCACCCGGCTTGTTGGTCCTGATGCCGACACAGCCATAGGCTTCCGCCAGCTTGACAAAATCCGGCATCGCCTCCGTATAGGAGTGGGACAGACGGTTGCCGTGCAGCAATTGCTGCCACTGGCGCACCATGCCCATATGCTGATTGTTGAGAATGAAGATCTTGATCGGCGCCCCATACTGAACAGCCGTCGACATCTCCTGGATGGTCATTTGCACCGAGGCGTCGCCTGCGATGTCAATGACAAGGCTGTCCGGGTGGGCAATCTGGACACCCAGAGCCGCCGGCAGGCCATAGCCCATCGTGCCCAGTCCACCGGATGTCATCCAGCGATTTGGCGCTTCAAATCCATAGAATTGCGCCGCCCACATCTGATGCTGGCCGACCTCCGTGGTGATATAAGTGTCGCGGTCCTTGGTCAGTTCATACAAACGCTGAATGGCGTATTGCGGCATGATGACGTCTTTGTTGGGCGTATAGGCAAGCGAATTGCGTGACCGCCATCCGTTGATCTGCGACCACCATTGCGCCATTGCCTTGCTTTCGACTTTTGCCGAAGACGCCCGCCAAAGCCGAACCATATCTTCCAGAACATGCCCCACATCACCGACAATCGGCACATCGACATGCACGATCTTGTTGATCGACGAAGGATCAATATCAATGTGGATTTTTTTCGAATGGGGGGAAAACCCATTAAGACGACCGGTGATCCGATCGTCAAATCGTGCCCCGATACACACCATGAGATCACAATCATGCATGGTCATGTTGGCTTCATAGGTTCCATGCATGCCCAGCATGCCAAGCCAGTTTTCACCCGAAGCCGGATAGGCGCCAAGCCCCATCAGGGTTGATGTGATTGGAAAGCCCGTCAGTTGAACGAGCTCGCGCAACAGATGGCTGGCTTCCGGTCCCGCGTTGATAACGCCGCCGCCCGAATAGATGATCGGTTTGCGGGCATTCTTCATCATCTCAACCGCAGCCCGGATTGCATCCAGATCACCATGGACCTTTGGCTGATAACTTTTCTGCTCGGTGATCGGCGATGGCGGAACATAGTCACCCAGCGCGAACTGAACGTCCTTGGGGATATCGACAACAACCGGCCCCGGGCGCCCGGTCTGGGCGATGCGGAAGGCTTCATGCAGAACCCGCGGCAAGTCCTGAACGTCGCGCACAAGCCAATTGTGCTTTGTGCAGGGCCGTGTAATGCCAACTGTGTCACATTCCTGAAATGCATCTGATCCGATCAGGCTGGTCGGCACCTGGCCGGTGATGCAGACCATCGGGATGGAGTCCATCAGCGCGTCCTGCAGGGCCGTCACGATGTTCGTGGCCCCCGGACCAGATGTCACCAGCGCAACACCAACCCGGTTTGTCGAGCGGGCATAGCCTTCTGCGGCATGGCCGGCGCCCTGTTCATGGCGCACAAGAATGTGCACAATATCATCCTGTTGATAAAGTTCGTCGTAGATAGGCAGAACTGCCCCACCGGGATAACCGAATATATCCTTGACGCCGTTATCCTTCAGCGCCCGAATGACCATCTCCGCGCCAGTGATCTGTGTATTGCTGCCAGTCATAACTCTATCCCGTTTTGCGTATTTTCCATTTCCTGTACCGGATGGAAAGCCGATTACCTAACAAGCCCGTAAAAGCCATAAAAAAAGGCTCCTGTCGGAGCCTCGTGTCGCGCATGGGTGGCTAACGCCGGATGGTTACACCACCCTGCCCATGCGCGTTCCCACCACAATAAGTTCGATCTTGATCATGCGCCGAACGTTAGCGGCAAAGCGCCAATGCGTCAATGGCAGGTTTGTCGATTCGCCAACACATCCGCGCCTCAGGAAAATATTGCGGATTTTTGAATCTGCAAAACGCCACGTCAACGCGATTCGTTAACAAATTGCTATTACAGGTAGCAATAACAAGGACGTTTGTTCTTGGCCCGATTCATATATTTTGACGACACACCAGGCAGAACGACATGACCATTGAACAGAAAACCGAGGAACGGCGCAACCGCACTTTCAATTCGCGCATATTGGGTCATGTGGTTAGCTGCAATGGAGCAATGGCAACCATATCAGCGACCGAGTTCTCCGGTGAAACCTCGCTGGCGGCAGAATTATCCGTCGGGCGGCTGATTTCCATCAAGGTTGGTGACAACCGGATTGTCGCACTTGTCTACGCCATCCACAGCCCGACCCGCACCTGGACCGAAAATGCCATCAACGTGATGCATTTCGAGGTCGAACTTGTCGGTGAAATTCGCGACGGCGGTCAGCAGATAAGCTTCAGCGCCGGCATCTCCAACTATCCCACACTGGGTGCCATTGCCCATCCCATCCGCCTCAAGGACCTGAACGAAGTCTACGCCGTCAATGGCACCAATCCGGTCACAATCGGTCATCTGACCCAGAACGCCGATATTGCTGCCAGCATTTCAGCCGATGCGCTGCTCGATCGCCACTTTGCCATTGTCGGAACAACCGGTGTCGGCAAATCAACCGCCGTTTCGCTGCTGATCAATCGCATCGTTGATGCCTGTCCGGATCTGCGTGTCCTCATCCTTGATCCCCACAACGAATATGCAGCCGCATTCAAATCGCGGGCGCACCTGATCGAAGCCGACAGCCTGGATTTGCCCTTCTGGATGTTTCGCCTTGAAGAATTTTCCGAAGTGCTTTTTCGCGGTCAGCCAACCATTCCCGATGAGGTCGACCTCCTTCGCGATCTCGTTGCCGAGGCCAAACGAAATTTCAAGGGCGACACGTCCAGCCCATCCTTTTCAAAACAGGCCGAGAAATCCTCCATTACCTCCGACACGCCGGTCCCCTATCGCGTGGCCGACCTGTTGGCGCTGATTGATGAACGCATCGGCAATCTGGATGGACGACAGGAAAAACCACATCTGCGCTCATTGAAGGTCAGGATTGCATCGGCAATCAACGATCCGCGCTTTCATTTCATGTTTTCCAGCAAGACGATCAACGACACGTTTGCCACGGTCATCAGTGACATTTTCCGCATTCCCGGCAAGGGTAAACCCATTACCTCCTTCCAGCTTTCAGGCATTCCATCAGAGGTCGTCAATTCCGTTGCTTCGGTCCTGTGCCGCATCGCTTTTGAAATCGCGCTTTGGAGCGATGGCGCGATCCGCATTCTGGTTCTTTGCGAAGAAGCCCATCGTTATGTCCCTTCAGACCCCAAACAGGGGTTTTTGCCAACCCGGCAAGCCGTTGCACGCATAGCCAAGGAGGGCCGCAAATACGGGGTCAGCCTGGGCGTGATCACCCAAAGACCCGGCGAGCTTGATCCGACGATCCTGTCACAATGCTCAACAGTCTTTGCCATGCGGCTGGCCAATGAACACGACCAGGACATCATTCGTTCTGCCCTGTCCAATTCGTCCAGCTCCACGGTCAGCTTTCTTTCCTCCATCGGCAATGGCGAGGCCATTGCCTTTGGCGAGGCGGTCGCTGTACCAATGCGCATGTGCTTCGATCGCATTTCCGAGGCTGATCTGCCGAAAACGGCAAGCGGACACAGTAGCGACGCCTCCAGAAGCAACAAACCGGGCGGTTCGCCGGATATTCGCCAGATCATCCAGAACATGAGACATATGCGTGAAGTCTTCACACCCGGTGTGAAAGCACCACTTGAGCCGGAAGACTACCTTTCTCAGCAGGAGCCGCAGGCCGATCCGCCGCATCATCAGGCCGGCCAGGCCAATTCTGTCGCGGCCTATGCATCTTCGGCCGGCCTCGCAGCAGACGGCGCCAGACCGCCGAAGGCCTCCCTGGGTTCGGTGCACTCACCCGATGGACGCGGTTCCCTGTTCAAGGACTCCCTGATGAACAAGAAAAAACCACTCTAGCGAAAATCCGGATCTGTGCGCACCCAGGTGTCGTCCAGTTGGTTGCGAAACCAGGTCATCTGTCGCTTGGCATATTGCCGTGTTGCAATGCTGGCCCGTTCCACAGCCTGCGCCCGCGTCATGGAGCCGCTTAACAGAGCTGATATTTCGCGCACCCCTATCGCCTTCATGGCCGGAAGGTCCGGCGAAAGCCCCATGGACAGCAACCCGCGCACTTCTTCCACAGCGCCCGTTTCCATCATCCTTTCGAAGCGCTGATTGATCCGCGCTTTCAGCTTTGCCCGGTCCGGCGTCAAGACGATCTTTCGCGCCTCATCCGCGTCGATCAGAGCGGTCCCGCATTTGCCCTGAAAATCTATGATGGATTGGCCCGAGGCCTCAAAAACCTCCAGCGCCCGCACGATGCGCTGACTGTCATTGGCATTCAGGATGTCGGCACTTTTCGGATCACGTGATTTCAGTTCCGCATGCAGCGCCTCTGCGCCCCTTTGCTTCAATGCTTCCCGCCAGTAGTCCCTGATGACATCCGGAATATCGGGCATGGCCGACAGGCCATCCGTCAGCGCCCTGAAATAGAGGCCGGTACCACCGACATAAATGGCTGTACGTTCCGCCATCGCGGCATCGGCCAGGATTGCGCGCACATCGTGGCACCAGGCTCCGACAGAATATTTCCGTGCAGCAGCCACATGGCCATAGAGGACGTGCGGCACACCATCCATCTCCTCGCGCGATGGGCGGGCAGTCAACACATGCAAAGCATCATAAACCTGCATCGAATCGGCATTGATGACCACACCATCCGCCTTGCGTGCCAATTCAAGCGCCAAAGCGGACTTGCCGCTGGCTGTCGGTCCGGCTATCAGAATTGCATTCATCATTTCTCCAGATACAGGTTTCCAATGTCACTCGTTGCCACGCTTATTGCCAATCCGTCAAACCCTGTCCTGAGTGTCGCCCTGGGCGAGCAGGCAGCACGACACGTTTCTGCCGTGTCTCACGAATGGCTGGCGCAAGGCATTGCCTGCGATCTGACACTTGCGCCGGGCACCAGCGCAAACGAAGCCAGGTCCATCATCAAGGCCACTTTGGATGGTGCGCCAGTCGACATTGTCATTCAGGACCTGCAATCGAGGCGTAAAAAGCTTCTCATCGCCGATATGGATTCCACCATGATCGAGCAGGAATGCGTCGATGAACTGGCGGCGGAGGCTGGTGTATACGAGCAGGTTGCGGCCATAACAAGACGCGCAATGAATGGCGAGATTGCCTTTGAACCAGCGCTTCGTGAACGTGTTGCATTGCTCAACGGGCTGGATCTCTCCGTGGTCAAGGCCGTGCTGGCACGGCGCATTACATTGACCCCTGGCGGGCGTGAACTCGTGGCCACAATGAAGGCAAATGGCGCCTATACGGCATTGGTATCAGGTGGTTTTACACTCTTTACCAGCGTAGTTGCCCAATGGCTTGGCTTCGAGGAAAACCGGGCAAACATTCTGCATCTTGAAAACGACAAATTGACCGGCACGCTTGCCGACCCCATTTTGGGGCTACAGGCCAAGGTCGATGCCCTGATGGAACTGACCAGCGCGCGCGGCCTCTCGGTTGAAGACGCCCTTGCCGTCGGCGATGGCGCCAATGATCTGGGCATGTTGCGCCTTGCCGGCAGCGGCACTGCCCTGCACGCCAAGCCCATTGTTGCCGCCGAGGCGAAAATCCGCATAGACCATGGTGACCTGACAGCTCTTCTGTACCTGCAGGGCTATTGTCAAAGCGACTTTGTGAAGGTGGCGTAATGATTGCCGAGACGCCACGAATGATTATCCGAAACTGGCGGGACGATGATCTCGACCTGTTCCACCAGATCAATTCCGATGAACGGGTCATGGAATTTTTTCCCTTTCGATTGAATCGCATCGAAGCAGGGGAAAAAATGCAGGCCCAGTGCCGCATCATTGAAGATACGGGTTTCGGCTTTTTTGCCGTTGAACGCAAATCTGACTGCCAGCCCATTGGCTTTGCCGGTCTGGCACAAGCCAATGTCTATCCTTGCTTGCCGCAGAACGCAGTCGAAATCGGTTGGCGCCTTGCGCACGAATATTGGGGCAACGGCTATGCCAGCGAAGCGGCCCATGCGTTGCTGGCAACAGGTTTCGACGAGCGGGGACTTGACGAGATCGTATCCTTTGCCGTTACGGACAATGCCCGCTCCACGGCAGTCATGAAACGATTGGGAATGCTGCCGGACCCGCAACGCGACTTTGATCACCCGCGCGTTCCCGATACCCATCCCCAATTGAAACGACACGTCCTCTATTCCATGTCAGCCGATGATTGGAAAAAGCAGAAGGACATTGCCATCAGCCCTGGAACTTCAGGCAGCTAAAAAATATGGCGCACAAGGCGCCATATTTTGTTTGCAGATATGTAAGAGCGTCTCGGTTTAGCGCATCGGAACAGTGACGAAGCGCAGTTCACCGGTTTTATTGGCAATCATCAGCAAGGCATTGCGCCGACCATCTTCCTTGAGCTCTTTGATACGATCCCTGACGTCCTGAGGCGTGCGAACCGTTTCCTGAGCGATCTCGACAATCACATCACCGGCGGCAATGCGCTTCTCAGCGGCAGATGATTCCGCATCAACCGTGACGATCACAACACCCTCGACATCTTCTGAAATTTCGAACTGCTCGCGCAATACGTCGTCCAGTTCAGCTATATCCATGCCGAGAACCGTGACCGTCTCGGGTTTTTCGTCCTTCTTCTCATCCTGTGCGATCAATTGCTCGCCATCTTCAAGACGACCAAGCATGACAGGAACTGTAATTTCCTTACCCTTCCTGACCACAACAACATCGACTTCCTTGCCAATGGGACTTTCCGCAACGATTCTGGGCAGATCGCGCATTTCCTTGACGTCCTGACCATCAAAACTGATGATCACGTCGCCCGGCTCGATCGAGCCATCATCCACGGGCCCACCCTTGATTATCCCGGCGACGAGAGCACCCTTCGCATCGTCCATGCCGAGGCTCTCGGCGATATCGTCGGTCACCGGCTGAATGCGTACTCCAAGCCAGCCGCGCCGTGTCTCGCCGAATTCGACAAGTTGCGCAACAACCGAATTCACCAGATTGGACGGCACGGAAAAACCGATACCAATCGATCCCCCCGAAGGAGAAATAATGGCGGTGTTGACGCCAATCACTTCACCCTGCTGGTTGAACAGCGGGCCGCCGGAATTGCCGCGGTTGATCGCAGCATCGGTTTGAATGAAATTGTCATAGGGCCCGGAGTTGATGTCGCGTCCACGCGCCGAAATGATACCGGTGGTCACTGTACCACCCAACCCGAAAGGATTGCCAATGGCCATGACCCAGTCGCCGATGCGCATCTTGTCGGATTCGCCGAGGGAGACGGCTGTCAGAGGCGAAACCGGCTTGACCCGCAAGACCGCAATATCCGTCTTGGGATCCGCGCCGACGACCTCGGCTGGCAACTTTGAACCATCGGCAAAATTGACTTCAATGTCATCCGCATCCGCGATGACATGATTGTTTGTGACGATCAGGCCGTCCTTGTCGATCACAAACCCTGAACCAAGCGAATTGACCCGGCGCGAACGCGGCTGCTGTTGTTGCTTGCCGTCCTTCTCGCCAAAAAATTCGTCAAAGAAATCCTGAAAGGGAGAACCGTCAGGAATCCGCGGGCGCGGAATGCGCGTGTTGCTGTCACTGACGCGCTGTGACGTCGAAATATTGACAACCGCATCCAGTAAGGTCTCCGCAAGGTCCGCAACGGAATCAGGTCCCTGAGCCGCATGGGACGTTTGAATGCCGCCAAAGCCGACCGGCACGATTGCGGCACCCAGGGCTGCGACAAAAGCGATCGTACGGAACGGTTTGAGGATTGTATTCAGCACCATTTCAGTGTCTCTCCCGATTTCATTTTCTGTTTCGCCATATTGGGCATAGATATGTCTAAATTCCGGCGCGTCCATACAAATTATCGTATGTGATGGCCAGTTGGACTTTTGTGACAAGCCACAGAGCCTATTTTCGGTATGAAGGCTCGTAAAACAGGCACTTGCATCAAAGTGTCGATTCCCTGACATGATCAGGCTCCGGTTTGCCGGACGGATCATTGCCAAGGGGCAGCCCGCAACGGCCGCAACCGTTGAGCGAGCAAACCCGCAGGGTCAGCCCCGCACCATCCAGACAAAGAGAACACCCAGACCAATCGCCGCCAATCCGGCGGCGCGCATTTGCTGGTCGGAAATAAGCGGCAATTGCTCCGCCATCTTCCGAATGAAAGAAGGGGCCAGTGCATAGACCAGCCCCTCAATCACAAAAAACAGGCCAAAGGCCACAAACAGATCGCTCATCCCTTGAGCGACTACTGTTCGTTCGATGCGGCGGTTCCTGCGGAAACCGAACCCCCGGCATCGCGGAAGAACCTGAAGAATTCAGAGTTCGGAGAAACGACCATCGTTGTATCCGAATCCGTCAGAGCTGCACGATAGGCTTCCATGGAACGATAGAAGTCGAAGAAGTCTTCGTCCTTGGAAAAGGCTTCAGCAAATATCTTGTTTCGTTCCGCATCACCCAGACCACGCGTGATTTCCGAATCACGGCTGGCCTTTGATTCAAGTTCCACAACCTGTCTGTCCGCAATGGCGCGAATGCGTTGACCGCCCTCACGACCACGGGCACGGATGAGTTCGGCTTCGGCAAGACGCTCGGCCTTCATCCGTTCATAGGTCTGCTGTGAGACCTCTTTGGTCAGGTCTGTACGGCGAATGCGAACATCCTCGATGGTCAGACCAAGCGATTCGGCATCGGGGCGCAACTGATCACGCACATCCGTCATCATCGCAGCGCGCGATTCAGACAAAGCAGCCTCAAAACCCCGTAGACCATAGACCCGACGCAGGGCTGAATCGAGACGGGTTCTAAGCCGTGCCTCAGCCGAAACCACATCGCCTGATACGGTCTCGCGGAAGCGTTCCGCATTGGTGATCTTGTAGACGACAAAGGCGTCCACTTCATAGAATTTACCACCAGAGACCTGCACACGAATATCATCCAGATCAAAGCGAATGGCGCGTTTCTGAACCACCTGAATATTGTCCGCTTCAATGAAAGCGAACGGCAGTTTGAAATAGAGACCAGGTTCTGTCTTGACCGATTGGATCTGACCAAATCTGAGAACGATGGCCTGTTCACCTGCCTGCACGACAAAGAATGAAGAGTAGGCAAGTCCGGCGAGAATAACGAGTGCAATAACAATTGCAGGAAGACGATTACCCATTACTTGGTTCCTCCCTGAGTGTTGTTCTTGTTCAATTCATTTAACGGCAGGTAAGGCACGACACCCTGGCCCTGTCCTTGTTCCACAATGAATTTGTTGGATGATTTGAAGACTTCTTCCATGGTTTCCAGAAACAGTCGCTTGCGGGTCACTTCAGGAGCCTTTGCATATTCATCATAGATGGAGGTAAAGCGCTGCGCCTCACCTTCAGCTTCATTGACCACGCGATCCTTGTAGGCTGACGCCTCTTCACGAATCTGCGCTGCTTCACCACGTGCCTGACCCAGCTTCTGGTTGGAATACTGATTGGCCTCTTCAACAAAACGGTCTTCGTCCTGTTCTGCACGCTGCACTTCATCAAATGCATCGGCCACTTCACGAGGTGGCGCTGCATCCTCGATAGACACTGTGTTGATCGCCATGCCGGAACCATAGGAATCCATGGTCGACTGGATCGTGGTTTTCACATCTTCAGCAATGACCTGACGGTTATCGCGGAAAATATCCTGCGCCGGACGTCTGCCAACGACCTCACGCATGGCGCTTTCAGCCACCTGGCGCAACGTATCCTGCGGCAATTCCAGATTGAACAGATAATCCTGCGGATTGGTAATCGAATAGAGCACCGAGAATTGAACATCCACGATGTTCTGATCACCCGAAAGCATCAAGCCCTGTGTGGCACCGCTGCGCGAATTGCCACCGATATTGATCTGCCGTTCGACGATACTGACCTTCTCGACCTTTTCGACAGGCCACCAGAGAAAATGAAGACCGGACTGTGAAACTTCGGTTTTGGGTTTACCAAACAACATCACGACGCCGCGCTCATCCGGCTGCACCGTGTAAACCGCTTGGAACAACCAGAGCGCAATGAGACCAATGGCGATCAAGGCAATAAAAATCGGGCTGCCGCCGCCACCGCCAGGAAAAGCGTTTTTCAGTTGATCCTGTCCTCGGCGAATAATTTCTTCAAGATCCGGTGGCGTACCACCGCCTCCAGGGCGGCGTGGCCCACGTGGCCCTTGACCCCAGGGGCCCTGCTTGTCTCCGCCGTCACCGTTTTGATTACTCCAGGGCATACAATCCTCATTCTTTCGTCAGCGTCATCGTGCGGATGCCCGCAAAGGCGTCCAGCGATATAGGGCTGATCCTTGTCATTTTCTCATTCAGGCACTTCGATACGCATGGTGACCATTGATGGTCAAGGCATATTCTCGTGCACGCAAATGCACATATATGTGGTTATAGGTATGTGGACGTCCGCTTTCAACGCGTGGAGGACTATAAGCGTCGAAAATCAGGCCGCTTTTCGCCGATAGATGACAAAACGGGTTGCAACATCGTCGTTTGCACTGGCCGCATGGGCGCTCTCCTCTTCGATCACCCAAATATTTTCGTCAACCTGTGGAAAATACGTGTCACCATCGGGCTCACATTCGACGCGGGTCAAATAGACACGATCCGCAACGGGCAGCGCCTGACGATAGATCTCGCCGCCGCCGATCACGCATATCTCATTGACGTCACACGTCAAAGCATGGTTGCGGCCGAGCGACAGTGCAGCTTCGATACTGCCAACGGCCTCCACATCGGGAGCCGAAAAATTGGCGTCGCGGGTGATCACGATATTCTTGCGCCCGGGCAAGGCCTTGCCGATGGACTGGAAGGTCTTGCGTCCCATGATGATGGGCTTTCCCATGGTGAGTGCCTTGAAGCGCTTCAAATCCGTCGACAAGCGCCATGGCATTGCCCCATCGGAGCCGATAACACCATTGCGTGCCGCAGCTACAACCAGCACGATCAGCGGATCAACCGATGATGCAAGGCGGTTCATACGGCGACCTTTGCCGCAATGTGCGGATGCGGATCGTAGTTTTCCAGAGTGAAGTCTTCCAGACAAAAGGCAAAAATATCCTCGACATCCGGATTGATGTGCATTTGGGGCAGCGGGCGCAATGCGCGCCGCAACAGCAGTTCTGCCTGTTCTCTATGATTGGAATAAAGATGCGCATCGCCCAGCGTATGAATGAATTCACCGGGCTTGAGACCGGTCACCTGCGCCATCATCATCGTCAGCAGGGCATAGGATGCGATATTGAAGGGCACGCCAAGGAAGATATCGGCCGAGCGTTGATAGAGTTGGCAGGACAACCGTCCATCAGCCACATAGAATTGAAACAGGCAATGACATGGCGGCAGCGCCATTTCATCAACCAGGGCGGGGTTCCAGGCGGACACGATCAGCCGGCGTGACATCGGATTTGTCCTGATCGCATGCATTACGTCACTGATCTGGTCCACGGATTGTCCATCCGGACCCGGCCAGGAGCGCCATTGATATCCATAGACAGGACCAAGATCACCCTTTTCGTCCGCCCAATCATCCCAGATGGAGACACCATTTTCCTTCAACCAGGCAATATTGGTGTCGCCCTTCAAAAACCAGAGCAATTCGATGATGATGGAACGCAGATGCAGCTTCTTGGTCGTCAGAACAGGAAATCCGTCGCCCAGATCAAAGCGCATCTGGTGACCGAAAACGGACCGCGTTCCGGTACCGGTGCGATCGTCGCGGTCGGTGCCGGTTTCAAGAACAAGCCTGAGAAGATCATGGTATTGTCGCATGCTGTGCTCCGGTGCGATTCGTATCGGCGGATACTAAAGCGCTTCCGGAAAAGTGGGAACCGGTTTTCCGATGAGACAGCGCGCCAATAAATGCGCTTCCGGAAAACTGGGAACCGATTTTCCGATAAGACAGCGCGCCAATAAATGCGCTTCCTGAAAAGTCGGAACCGGTTTTCCGACCGAACGCCTCAAGTCAACGTTTCCCTTGCATCACATTACCTGAACACAAGCCAATGCCCCGTCGATACGACGAGGCAATCTTTCAGGGCGATCCAATGCGCCCGGATCTAAAAACATACGGCCTCGGAAACAGCACAATGGCCATCACTGATCATCGAATGGTCAGAGATCTGCGAGTTTTCCGAGTTCTTTGGCACAAAGATAATAAAAGGTTACCCGGTTCTTTGCGCGGTCACCGCTCATCGCTTCGCAGGTATTGGCAACGGCCTCATCAGCGGCATCACCGCTTACGCCCAGTTTCTTGCCGCACCAGCTTGCCTTCACCCGGTCCAGTTCTTTTGGATCGGAACAGGAAACAAGAGATGAATCGCGATTTCGCAAAGCAATTCCCAGATGTCTCACAATTTTCTTGACGATCGCTTCATCGGCTCCGGCATCATATCGCTGCACATCGGCCAGGTAATCACTCATGGGGGCATATCCTCTGTTTTTTCATGCGTTCGGGCAGTTTGAACGACACTGCACAAGAGTCAATCCCTTGCTGGTCGCAGTTCTCACAATCAACATTGCCAATACTGCTTTCGACAAGTATTCCACAGTGCAACGCTTGCCCGGTTAGCGGATTACATCCTTTATTCAGTACGTTGGGAATAATGAAAACATGGCGGCACAGGCATCAGCAGAGCCGCCCCGTCCAGCGATGAGGCGGCCATAGGAAAAATGGGCAAAAAACTCTACAACAGAATTTCATTCAGCCTCTTTCAAATCAATGGCCAAAGCCCTATATCAATATTGCTGCTTAGGCAGCTATGGCGATAAACGGAAGATGCAATAAACCATTCGGACCCGGGGGCGGTACCCGGCGCCTCCACCAAAAACGGTTGGAGTTTCAATATCAGGTTTTGAAAGAAGAACCGGTTTTGATGGGGGCGAAACAGGATCGACGAGGGTGTAAAGATCAACTTTTTGCTCGGCATGGTACCGCCGTTATCGGGCCGTACAGTAGTTGCAAATGACAACTATGCGGAGGCACGTCTCGCTGCTTAAGGCAGTGTGACCGCTTCAAATTAAGTCCCGACCGGTCGCACGGTCAGGCGGGGTTCGGAGGCACCTGGCAACAGAAGCCTCCACTTTCCATTTATATTGACCGATATTTTTGTTTAGATTGTTGAACGTTAAACCCAGGATGTGTATCACGGTATCACAACAACAGGCGGACAGCGGCAGTGCAGGACCACATCAGATACGATATTCTCGCTCAGGATGCCTTGCGAGGCGTCATTCGCAAAGTGCTGTCGGAAGTTGCTGCCACGGGCTCCCTGCCCGGTGAGCACCACTTTTTCATCACCTTTCTGACAAACGCGCCCGGCGTTCGCATTTCGGCCCAGCTCCGGGAGAAATATGCAGAACAGATGACGATTGTTGTCCAGCATCAATTCTGGGACATGAAAGTCACCGAAAGCTATTTTGAAATCACCCTGTCATTCTCCGACAAGGCTGAAAAACTGCATGTCCCCTTTGCCGCTATTCGCGGTTTTTATGACCCATCCGTCAATTTCGAGCTCGAATTTGACGCAGCGATTGCCGACAATGAAGATGTGGCGCCCGCCGAGATTGCAGAAATCGTTCCAGAGGATGCGACGACCGGTGAGACAAACAGCAACACGGCTGCCGGGAAAACCAGGTCGACACCAAAGATCAGAAAAGCTGATGAGCCCGATGCGACCGAGCAGGACGTAGCGACCAGCGATACCGATGAGGATGACAAGTCCGGTGCTCAGGTTGTCTCGCTGGATGCCTTTCGGAAGAAAAGCTGAATGTGTGCCGAACCGGTCAATTTGCGCCAGTTCCGCAAACGCGCTGTTCGGCAGGAAAAGGACAAGTTGGCACAGGCGAACCGCATTGCCTATGGTCGCACCAAGGCAGAAAAATCGCTGACTGACGCCCTCAATCTGAAAGACGCAAAAGCCCACGAGCAGCAGCGTCTGGACAATGGCGAGCCTGACATAAAAAGCGACCCGGCGTCACGCACTCCAAAATGATCTCGAAACATTCCATCACGATTCGCGGTCACCGAACCAGCTTTTCGCTGGAGGACGCCTTTTGGCAGGAATTGCGCACCATCGCACAAGCACAGAAAAAACCGCTGGCTTCACTTGTCACTGAAATCGATGAACACCGCGACCCCGACGACAATCTGTCGTCTGCGGTCCGTCTCTATATTTTGCGCTGGCTGAAAAGCAGGTAGCGCCTTCAAAAGGTGACCATTCAAGACGACCAGGCCGAATGAGAGCGGCTTACAAAGACAAGGGCACACAGCCCATGTATTTGCTGGAACGCCAGACAAGCTTCAATTGTTCAAAGCATCGAAATTGATCGTCGGCAATGTATCGCCGGTTTGCGTGCCGCGCTCCTTTGGAAGCGGCAATCTGATGACGCTGCCGTTGGAACCTGTATTGCCATTGGGTGCGATTGGCGGGGTTGCATTCGGTTGTTCCACCTGATCTTGCTCGCCTGCCCTGCTTACAGCCTCCTCGAGCTGGCGTAGAAAATCATCTTCATCACCCGGCCTGCGCGGCCTCTGGCGGACAAGTGAGTTGGCATAGGCCTGTGCAGCGCGCTGCTGGTCCGCAATCAGGCGTTTCATTCTATTTTCTTCTCTGGCTTTTCGTTCGGCTTCCCGAGCCTCTAGAGCTGCTTCTTCAGCAGCCAGTCTTGCGGCCCGTTGCGCCTCTGCGCGGGCAGCCATTTCCTGCTGAAGACGCAGTTTTTCATAGGCGGCCCGCTCTTCTTCCCGAAGTTTTCGTTCCGCCGCGGCCTCGCGGCGGGTGCGATCCTGCTGGACCGCCAGTGAAGCCTCACGGCGCATACGCTGATTTTCAAGCACGATGGCCTGCAGGATTTCGACACGCCGCCGCTCCCTTTCATAGGCCCTCATGGACAGGTAGTTGTTCAATTCCGTCACATCCAGCGTGCGCGCCGGATCGGCAATCGGCCCCAGAAATATCAACCCGAGCGCAGGAGCCGACCCGCTCAAAGCATCTTCCTCCGCATCAAACTCGAGGTCAAAACGTGCATTGACGGCTTCATCCACCAGATCGATACGCACGCCTCCGCGAACCGAGGCACCAGCATCTTCAAGCACAATATTGGGCATGCGGATGGTTCCGGCCGCCATGGTGAAGGGTACGGTCAGCGCATCGGCATAAAAACTGCCATTTGACAAAATGCGTGCCGTCATTTCCGATACGCTGTCATTATTCAGAGCAAAGCTTTCATCATCTGAGGCGCTCAGTATTTGTGGCAGGGATTCATTCTCCAGCCCTTCGATCTCCAATCCCCTGGTTTCCAGAATGCCCGACCCGGTCAGCGAAGCGATGATTGCGCGCATGGATTTTCCGGCACCCTCGAATGAGGCGGAAAGATCAAGATCGCCTGCAGCAATGGCAAAGCCATCCCGCTTCCAGACCATGGTTTGCAGGTCGGCATCCTTGAGTTGGAGTTGCCCCGACCAAAGCGCCGTTGCATCACGGTTTGCCAGTGCAATATGCCCCGCAAGATCACCGCCGAACCATTCTGCCACAAGGTTTCGCCATTGCAGTTCATTGTCTTTCAGGACCAGTTTGCCGGACAGGTTTCGTGCATCCGGCGCGACATGGAACCGCGCGCTGCTGGCTTTGACATCGACATCCAGTTCCAGACCGCCCTGCAGCGGCTGCAAAAACTCCACCTCGCTCCAGCCCGTTTGCGATGACAGCACTGTGCCGGCCCCCAGCATTGCTTCACCCAGCCACGCCATATCGACCTGGGAAACGTCGATGGAGCCACTGATCGCGGCAATATCGGAACCGCGCGCCAGGGAAAGGTCTCCCGAGAACGTAACATCACTCGCATAACCGCTCATGCCGCTCAATGTGTAGTGTTCGGCATCGGTTGATATGTCAGCTTCGAATTTCGCCGGAAGCCCGAACCCGAGATCGATGAGATTGATGCCGTTCATCGACAGATAGGGTGAAAGGTCCTGAGACTCCAGATCCAGCTTGAAATGTCCCTGCAGTGCCCGGTTTTCATCCTGACGACCGGAGCCACGTGCAGAAAACTCTGTATCCGGCGCTTTGTAGACGATCGAAAATCCGACGTCTTCGGCCGGAATGCCTTCAATATTGACGTCAAGCTTAGCCGGTCCGCTCAGGTCAACCGGCAGGCTTTTGATACCCATCTGTTCGAGCAGGTCGCCGGGTGAATTGTTTGTGACATCACCTTTCAGAGAAATCGTGGACGTATCGAGCGGCGCCAGCGCATCGGGTCGTTCCAGAGTCAGCGAAAATCGACTGCCGCCGGTTCGTCCCTTGACTGTTGCGTTCAGTTTTGTCTGGCCTTGCTTGCCGGGCGAAAACCGTGATTTGATGTCCATATTCGTTTCATCAAACAGGACGGCATTGTCACGCAATTGGTTGAGCAAAGGATGATCACCAGCCAATTCTGACAAAAGCGCCAGCGCCGGACCGCTGCGTTCACTCATGACCGTGATGTCGACATCGCCGCGAGGCCCGTCAAAGATGCTTTCAAGATGGCCCACACTGGTAATCGACGCACCGCTCAGGTCGTTTACCGTGAACTGATCAATATCCAGCGTTCCCCCCTTGAGCCGCACATTCAGTTTCGCATCCCGCGCTGTGACACCCAAACCCGAGAACCGCCCGGCACTCAGGCGCGCATCCACATCATGCCCGGCCAGCCTGTTTGCCTGTCCGTCACCGATCACCAGACCGACAAATGCTTTCAACGCATCCGCATCAACCTCCGCGCCCTCAAGTTCAACAAACAATGACGGCCTGCCCTGAATAGGCACGCTGCGTTCCAGACGGCCTTTCAAAAAGGCCGTACCCACGGCAATTTCAAGCGCATCAAACCGTTGCAGCCGGGTCGAAAGGTCAACCTGGGCCGACATGCCGGCCGCTTCCAGCCTGCGAATGGCCGGATCAACGCTGCTGGTCAGCCAGGAGGCGAATCCCGAGGGCTGCCTGGAGGCAACCGTCACCGTTCCTGAAAAACCGAATTCGGCGCCCACACCCAGAAGGCCCTGTGCCTCAAACAGGGTTCGGCCGGGAAGTTTGGCTTCCAGTCGCTTGATCTCCCATGCCGGGCCCTTCGGCTGCGCATCAATCACCACATCGCGCACCGTCGTATCCCCGGTAACAATTGCCGGCAGCCCAATGGCCACCTTTCCGGGCATTTGCGGTACCGGCAGCGCCGACAGCAACCTGCGGATCGAAGCCAGGCGTTGTTCCAGCGACTGATATCTGCCATCTACCTGCGCGCCGTCTTCATCCGAATCCATGCGGCTCATGTTCAGCTGCTGGCCGTCTGCAATCAGCAGAAATTCCGGGTTCCGGCCCGTATCAAAGGTCGCTTCACCGGAGATAATATACGGGTCATTCGCCGAGCCGGTTTCAAGCCGGTAGTCGTCAATCCGCAACCGCTCATTATCAACTTCAAACACCCCCTGGGCTTTAACGTAGGTTGCCGGTTTGCGTCGGCTGCCCTTGATGACAGTTCCGCTTTTGGGTGGAGAGGGGTTGAGCGCCTGTACGGTAAAATTGCCCTTGTATTGGGGTTTCAGTTTTTCGATGCGGGCATCCCCATCCATTTCGATGGAAAATGGCAGTGAGTCGGGCTGAAGGCGCGCTCTCAGACGAATGCTGCTATCGTCATGCGGCGCACCGGCAGTGATCGAAAAACCGCCCTTGTGGTCATTCAGGTCAGCCGTTCCCTCCATATGCCAGGGTCCCATAATGGACTTGGCTGACATATTCATATCAAGAGACCTCAAAAGGTGCTCGCGGCCATTTTGATCATCGACAATCAACACCTGACCGTCTGTAACCGTGATGTTTTCAAGAACCAGCGGCGTTTCGCTCAAGACCTTGTCGTTTCTCAACGCCCAATCGAGCGCGCCATCCGTTGAGAGGCGAACTGTGACCGTCGGTTTTTCGATGCGCATGTCGAAAATCAGAATTTCGCCACTGAGAAAGGGCGCAAGTTCCGCATCCATTGAAAACCGTTCAATGGCCATCATGGGTTCGCCATGGCGCCCCTCACCGACCACCACGTCTTCGAATGTCACGGAAGGGAAAGGCAGCAATCGCGCGTCTGCGCGCCCCAGAACACTGACCTTCTGCCCGAGTATTCGGCCCGCTTCCCGTTCGAAATCATGTCGATAACTCGACCAGTCGACAAAATACGGCCCGATCAGTGCGGCAAAAAGCACCAATACCAGCAGCCCACCAAAAAAAACGAACAACCGAACCAGGGTTCAAACCTCTTAAATACACATGACCTTTTAACGTTGCACAGCATCCCCGGAATGGCCGATGGCACCCCCCGGGCTGATGCAACAATATGTACACTATACAGCTATTGAGGCATCGTCATGACAAATCCCCGCGAGCAGGGCAATTGGTAGCATATTGGCAAGACACCTCAGGTCTCATGTCATGGAGAATATCTTGCCGGGATTCATGATATTGTCGGGATCAAAGGCACGCTTGATTGAACGCATCAGATCGATCTCGCAGCCATATTCCTCCTGCAACGTCGACTGTTTGCCCTGACCGATGCCATGTTCACCGCTGCAGGTGCCTTCCATGGCAAGGGCGCGTGAACTCAAGCGCCTTGTAAATGCTTCAGCCTGTTCGATCTCCTGCTTGCTGCTCTCATCAAACAACATGGTCACATGGAAATTGCCGTCGCCGACATGACCGACAATGGGTGCCAGGAAACCATGTTCAGCAATGTCTTCCTGTGTTTCATGAATACATTCGGCCAGCCGCGATATCGGTACGCAAACATCCGTTGCAAAACAGGATGCGCCCGGCCTGAGGGTCAATCCGGCCCAATAGGCATCATGACGGGCTTTCCACAATTTGTTGCGCTCTTCCTGTTCTGTCGCCCAGATAAAATCTCCCCCGCCCAATTCACCGGCAATTTCGCCAAACAGGCCCGCCTGCTCGGCGGCAAAATCGTCCGTGCCGTGAAACTCGACAAACAAGGCCGGCCCCTCAGGATAATTCAGTCCGGAATATTGATTGGTTGCCTTCATGGCCAAGGCGTCGAGCAACTCTATCCGCGCCACCGGAATGCCCATCTGAATGGTCATGATGACAGCATTGACAGCGGCATCGACACTTGGAAAAGGACACACACCCGCTGCAATGCATGCGGGGATCCCATAGAGTTTCAAAGTAATGGAGGTGAGAATGCCCAGCGTGCCTTCCGAACCGACAAACAGACGCGTCAGATCATAACCTGTGGACGATTTTCGTGCTCTTGTTCCGGTATTGATCTGCCGTCCATCGGCCGTAACGGCTGTCAGCGACAGAACATTGTCTTTCATCGTACCATAGCGCACTGCGTTGGTGCCTGATGCACGCGTCGCAGTCATGCCGCCGATGGACGCATTGGCGCCTGGATCAATGGGAAAGAACAGGCCCGTGTCACGCAGGTATTTGTTGAGATCTTCACGTGTCACGCCCGGTTCGACGACGCAATCGAGATCTTCTGCATTGACCTTCAAAATGCGGTTCATGCGGGATGTATCGACGCTGATCCCGCCATTCGGCGCATTGACATGGCCCTCCAGTGAAGTGCCTGTTCCAAACGCAATCATCGGAACCTTGTGCGCGGCGCAGACCTGGACAATTTCCTGAACTTCGTCAGCATTTTCCGGAAAGACCACAGCGTCCGGAATCTGCGACGGAATATAGGTTGTTGTATGGGCGTGTTGTTCACGCAACGCTGTTCCGGTACTGAAACGTTCACCGAACCTTTGTTTCAAAATACCGATGGCTGCGCCAATACCCTCTTCATTGCGCGCACCAGCGACAACATCAGACAATGCCATTTATCACAAACTCCCATTTTGATTCCCGGCAGGATGCCCCTTGTCGCGACGGATTGAAAGGGTAATGTGTCGCAGAAAGCCAGGTGAATATGTTCACAGATTGAATACCAGCCAGACGGAGACCGCAATGCCCCATACAGCGCCTTTCATGGCGCCACCAGCAGATATAGAATCGGCATGGATTGATTATAATGGTCATTTGAACATGGCCTATTACAACGTCCTTTTCGACCGTGGCGCTGATCGGGCATTCGAAACCTTTGGCCTGACGGAAAACTACGTGAAAGAACAGGGTTTGAGTTTTTTCGTGGCCGAGGTTCATGTCTGCTATCTGCGTGAATTGCATCTGGGCGACACGGTTCAGGCCAGCTTTCAATTGCTCGACTTCGATGAAAAGCGGTTGCATGTCTATCACGAATTGCTGCATTCAGACGGCTGGGTCGCCGCCACATGCGAAACATTGTATCTCCACATTGATGCTTCCGGTCCGAAGGTTGCTGCGATTCCACCGCCCATGGCTGAAATGATCAAGGCCATGTATGATTCCCATAAGACCCTTGCCTGGCCTGAAAGGGCCGGTCGACAGATCAAGATCAAGGGAAACAAAAAACCAGCGCCATGATCCCTGATTTCATCCGCACCCTGCCAACCAATATCCGTTTGTGGGTTGCTCCGAACATCCGGGCCTTTCTGGGTGATCAACAGCCACGCCTTTGGCTGATGTCCCTGTTTGTCGGAATCGCTGTAACGATCGCGGCAATCCTGTTTCGCGAACTCATTGGTCTGGTGCAGATGCCCTGGCTTAAAGACAGCAGCGAGCGCATCATTTCAGCTGCCCGCGACACCCATTGGCTCTATATTTTCCTTGCTCCCGTTTGCGGTGGGCTGGTGGTCGGCATCATGCTGCAGACGCTGATGCCGCAAAGACGCACGCTGGCCGTTGCGGACGTCATTGAAGCACGCGCACTGACGGGCCGCAAACTGGGTTTGCGCGAGGGTTTTACCTCTCTCATTGTCACAGCCATATCGCTGGGATCGGGAGCCAGCGCCGGGCGTGAAGGACCGATCATTCATTTTGGCGCCACCCTTGCCAGCAGCTTAGCCAATTTTTCCGGACTGCCTGAATGGTCAAAGCGCACGTTGCTGGGCGCCGGTGTCGCTGCCGCCATTTCAGCCAGTTTCAACGCGCCACTGGCCGGCGTTCTTTTTGCACATGAAGTGATACTGGGACATTTTGCTCTGCGGGCATTCGTGCCCATTGTCATTGCGTCCAGCGGTGCCGCCATCATCTCACGCGCCTGGTTCGGAGAGGCTGCAGCCTTTCTCGTGCCCGAATACAGCATTGCGTCCTATTGGGAATTTCCAGCCTTCGCGCTGCTCGGGCTTGTTTCAGCCATCGTCGCCATTGCCTTCCAGTTTTCGCTGTTTTCAGCCGATTTTCTATCCCGCAAGATCACCATGCCGCTTTGGCTGCGTCCGGTCCTCGGCGGCGTGGCCGTCGGCGGCATCGGCGTTTTTCTACCCCAGGTGCTGGGTGTGGGATATGAAGCAACCGATCTGGCGCTTTGGGGCAGCCTGCCGCTCTCACTGATGCTTATCCTGATTGTCGCCAAGACCCTTGCAACAGCCATCACATTGGCATCGCGATTCGGCGGCGGGGTATTTTCTCCCGCCCTGTATCTCGGCGCGATGACCGGTGGCGCCTTCGGCATCATGGCAGCAGCCGTTTTACCCGCACTCGCCTCCAGCCAGGCGCTCTATTCGATCCTCGGCATGGGGGCGGTTGCCGGCGCAGTCCTTGGCGCGCCGATCTCCACCACGCTCATTGTCTTCGAACTGACCGGCGGCTATGAGCTGTCCATCGCCCTGCTGCTGACGGTTGCCATAGCCTATGGCGTCAACCAGGCGATCCATGGCCACTCCTATTTCCATTGGCAATTGGAAATGCGCGGGATATTTGTGCAGGCAGGTCCGCATCGCGCTGTTGTCCGAAATGCCAGGGTGATGGATTTCATGACACCACCCGACCCGGAAATCGAACCGGAAGCCTTTGAACCGGAACCTGGAAATTCCAGCCTGCGACCGACCGACACACTGGATACGGCATTGAGAACCTTTGATGCAGGCGGGCACACGCGTTTGCCGGTGATCGATGAGGTCGACGGCACGAAAATCATCGCCTGGGCTGAACAGGTCAAGGCTCTTGCCTATTTCAACAAGCGTCTTATTGATGCTTCTGAAGAAGAGCACCGATAAAACCATACCGAACGAAGCCCCTTCGCACTCCTGCACCGCCTGCCCGCTGCGCCGCCCTGCTCCGCACAATGCTTGCGGTCAAGTGATCAGGTCCAGATGCATAGGGCGATATCAGCCGGTTTTGCGCCATCAAATGGTTCCATTTGGTTTGAAAACGCTCTAACAGGGGGAAAACGAGGATACGATGGCAGAATTCATTTCCGATACAGTGTTCAAGCGCGATGTTTTTTCTGAAACACGTGCCGGCCACTTTGACGACAACCCGGAAACCCGGGTGGCGCGACGCATTGTTACAGCGTCCCCCCTGTGGTCACGGCCACTCGCCTGGATTCTCGCCAAAAGAGAAATTCGCGCCCTGCATGCTGTCGCCGGAATTGAGGGAACGCCGCTCATCATCAAGGTCGATGCAGATGGATTGTTTCGCAGTTGGACAGATGGAACTCCCCTGCATCTGGCTCGGCCGGACAAGGTCGAATGGTACAAGGACGCGCGGCGCATTCTGCGCGACATGCGTCGGCGCGGCATTACCCATAATGATCTGGCCAAGCCGCAAAACTGGCTGATGTTGCCCGACGGCAAAGCCGCTGTCATTGATTTCCAGCTTGCGACCTGCCACCGCCGCAGGGGCCGTCTCTTCACCCTGATGGCCTATGAAGACCTGCGCCATTGCCTCAAACAGAAACGCGCCTTTGCACCTGACCTGATGACCGCCACGGAAACGCGCGTTCTGGCACGTAAATCACTGCCTTCCCGCATTTGGATGGCCACCGGCAAGAAGGTCTACAATCTGATTACCCGTGGCCTGTTTTCCTGGTCCGACGGCGAAGGAACCGGAGACCGGATTGACCGCGAAGGACCGGCGATCGTGAAAGCCCTGCATTCCGAACCGACCATTCGCGACATTGCCCTGGCGCTCTATCCCCTGCCGCGCAAAGGTGTGGGTATCTACGCTTTTGTCGAAACCGACCAGCCGACACTCGACATCGCGCAACTCAATGATGCGGTCCATGCCTACGATCAGGACGCTCAAATTGATCTGGCGCAACCGGTTCACGCCATCCCCCGCAGGCAAAACGGTGACGTGCGTGACGACATACTTCGACTGATCGCCATGAACCAGATTACCGAGCTGGATGATGTTCTCAGGCGAGAACCGGAGCTTGCACCCACCATACGGGCCATTGTTGACGGGCGGTTGAACTGGACGGACCGACGTATTTCCAGTCTGGAAAAATAGGTTCAGCCTCTTTTAAGACCAGACTTGCAAACCCACAGTATATCCGTGAAGATATCTGCGGATTTGATCTGGATTAATGCAGACAATCCATCAGCGGCGAAGATCATGGCCCAAGCGGCATGTGCCCAACGGGTCATATCGTGCACAGGATGGAACACGCCATGTACAATTTTGCCAGACTTCGCGAACAAATGGTTTTACAGCAGATCCTCGCGCGGGGCGTGCGGGATCAACGTGTTCTTGACGCCATGGGAAAAGTGCCGCGGGAAAAATTCGTTCCCAACCATCTGCAGCTTTCTGCCTATGACGACCGTCCCCTGCCGATTGCCGAAGGACAGACGTTCTCGCAACCCTATGTGATTGCCTACATGATCGAAGCGCTGGCGCTTCAAGGTGGCGAACGGGTTCTCGTCATCGGCGTCGGATCCGGATACGCAACGGCCGTGCTCGCCGAGATTGCCGGCGAAGTCTATGCCATGGAGCATATCGGCCAACTGGCTGAAATAGCAGCATCACATCTGATGGATGCGGGTTATGAAAATGCCCATATCATGCATGCCGACGGCACCAGAGGATGGCTGGATGAAGCGCCCTTCGATGCCATCCTGGTTGCCGATGCCGTGCCATCCATTCCTGAATCGCTCAAGAGCCAACTTGCAACGAAGGGCCGCATGGTCGTGCCGGTCGGAAGCAACATGCGGGCGCAGGAACTTGTCCGCCTGACCCGCGAGAAAAATGGCCAATTTTCAACTGAAGACTTGGCAGACATGCGTTTTGTGCCCCCAATCGGCGAAAACGGATGGAAAGAAGAAGCAACCGAAACGGCGACGTCGCGTGCACGCGTAATTTTGAAAAAACCGCAGATCAATCAAACCCTGCCCGGCCTGATATCCAGATACGCAGAAGAATTCGACACCGTCGAGAACGCTGATTTGCAACCCCTGATGGACCGCATTGGGGAACGCCGGCTGGTGCTGATCGGTGAAGCAAGCCATGGCACATCAGAATTTTACCGCATGCGAGCCCGCATCACCCAACGTCTTATTGAGGAAAAAGGCTTTAACGTCATCGCGGTCGAAGCGGATTGGCCCGATGCAGCCCGCATAGACAATCATGTCCGCCACCGTGAAACGGACACATCCGGGTGGGAGGCTTTTGGACGGTTCCCGACATGGATGTGGCGCAATGAGGAGGTGGGCGCATTTGTCGACTGGCTGTACGCCCATAACAGCAGCAAGCCCTATGAACTCAGAACCGCCTTTTACGGCCTTGATCTTTACAGTCTCTACCAGTCGACCCGCGCAATCATCACCTATCTGGAAGATGTAGACCCGGAAATGGCAGCCGTTGCCAGACAGCGTTACGGTTGTCTCAGTCCATGGGAAGCCGATCCTGCAGCCTATGGGCATGCGGCATTGAAAGGCAGCTATCGTAACTGCGAAAATGATGTCGCCCACATGTTGATTGAGCTGCACAGAAACCGGCAGGATTATATGCAGCATGATGGCGAGCGGTTTCTGGATGCATCCCAGAACGCCCGCATCATTGCCAATGCAGAGCGCTATTACCGCATCATGTACTATGGATCGCGCGCTTCATGGAATCTGCGCGACAGCCATATGTTCCAGACGCTGCAAAACATCCTGGAATTTCATGGTCCCTCTTCCAAAGCAGTGATCTGGGCGCATAATTCCCATATCGGCGACGCCTCCGCGACAGAAATGTCGGCACGGGGAGAACACAATATCGGTGAACTTTGCCGCCAGACCTATGGAGGGCAATCCTATCGCATTGGATTTGGCACCGATCACGGAACCGTCGCAGCAGCATCCTCCTGGGATGGCCCGATGGAAATCAAGCAGGTGCGACCGGCCCATCCGCAGAGCTATGAGAAGCTTTTTCACATGACCAACAAAAAAGGTCTGATTCTGCCGCTCAGGGCCGGACACGAAGTGGATTTGACTGCAGGCCTTTCCAGACCACGGCTGGAACGCGCCATTGGCGTGATCTATCGGCCGGAAACTGAAATTTCCAGCCACTATTTCGAGGCTGATTTGCCGGGGCAATTCAACGAATACATCTGGATCGACGAAACCAGCGCAATTGCGCCGCTGCCTGCCGGACAGATAGAGGGCATGCCGGACACCTATCCGTTTGGCATCTGAGCGACTCCGTTTGGCATCTGAGCGACCGGCACCGATCTTTGTTTGCGGACTATACCTCCCGCTCGATCTCGGTGATAAAGCGTTTTGCGTCTGCTTGCGTTGCAAATACGCGTCCATCGGCAAAGCAATGACCATCACTCGCCATAAGAATTTCCGTTTCATGATAGTTCAGCGTGACCAGGTCCGTGGACTGGGCAAGCTGATCACTATTGTAATGTGCCTGAAGGTCATCTGCATGATCGGAAACACCATGTACATGAACATCCTGCCCGCTATGGCGTGACAGAATCTCCACAGCCCGCTTTTCATGCTCTGCATCACGGGTACGCACCCAAAGCAGAAGTCCACCATGTTCCAACTGATCGTTGAGATAATCTGCATGTTTCTTGCCCAGGAGACCGGCGAAGATACTGCCGATCGCAGCCCCGCCGCCGCCGCCCAGAACAGCCGCCAGAATGGCCGCGCCGATGGCACCGCCTGATGCAACGACGGGCGCGAATCCGATAAAGGCCCCCAGGTACATCAAACCACCGATTGCCGCGCCCTCGCCTTCAACGATGGATTCCTTTGCGACATAAGCGGTGACAGGTACTGTCGGATCATCCTCAAGGTCGCGGGTCGACGTGAAAGAGTGCCCCAGTTTCTGCTCAACGGCCTCAGTGCCGGCCAGCAGGCTGATTTCTGCGCGGGCAAAACCCGATGACAGCAATTCCTCAATTGCCGCTTCCAGATCTTCAGACTTCGAGAAGGCGGCCACTGCCTCACGCACTTGTTGCTTCGTATTCATCGGCATCTCCAATTTTGCTCGGATTACCGGTAAACCAACGCCAGGGATGCCACATTGATCAAGGTCAAAAGCAGGTAAATCCCCGGTTCCATATCCTAATGCTGCTCACCGGACCGCTCTGTGCACCGTCTGCCTGGAGCAAATCTGGCGCATTCGCAGCAATCGTACCCGGTTCACATCATGCGGGCAGATGAACGATACAGGAACAAAAGCGTGGTCTTGGCCACAAGGTTGCTGGTCTTTCGTGCCCGAATCACTACATTGGAAGGCATGGTCAACCCAGAAGATGACATTCCGTTTTTCGGAGACAATGAAGAGCCGGTTCAAATGGCGACAGCAAGCGGCGGCATTGCTGCGCGTGCACTTGCTGCTCGTAATCGCCATAGCGAACCAGCCACCTATCTGAACGGGCTCAATCCCGAGCAGAAACGGGCCGTCGAAACAATCGATGGACCGGTGCTCGTGCTGGCCGGTGCGGGCACCGGAAAGACCCGTGTCCTGACCACCCGCATCGCCCACATATTGGCCGTCGGCAAAGCCTATCCAAGCCAGATCCTGTCCGTCACCTTTACCAACAAGGCGGCGCGGGAAATGAAGCAGCGCATTGGTGTTCTTGTCGGCGGAGCGGTCGAAGGGATGCCCTGGCTGGGCACCTTCCATTCCATTGGCGTGAAAATATTACGCCGTCATGCCGAACTGGTCGGTTTGCGTTCAGACTTCACCATCCTCGATACGGATGACCAGATCAGGCTTTTGAAGCAGCTTATCAAGGCCGAGGGGCTGGATGACAAACGCTGGCCCGCCCGCCAGTTTGCAATGATGATCGATGGCTGGAAGAACAAGGGGTTGGGCCCTGTCGACATTCCGGAAGGTGATGCCCGAGCCTTTGCCAATGGCAAGGGGCGGCAACTCTATGAAGCCTATCAAAACCGCCTGAAAACACTCAATGCCGCGGATTTTGGTGATCTTCTTTGCCACCCGATCCGCATTTTCCGTACCCACCCGGATGTCCTGAAGGAATATCACAAGAAATTCCGCTACATTCTCGTCGATGAGTATCAGGATACCAATACAGCACAATACATGTGGCTGCGGCTGATTGCGCAAGGCTCGCACAATGTATGTTGCGTCGGCGACGACGACCAGTCCATCTATGGATGGCGCGGCGCGGAAGTGGACAATATCCTGCGCTTTGAAAAGGATTTTCCCGGGGCAGCCGTCATCCGGCTTGAACGTAATTACCGCTCAACGGCGCATATTCTGGGTGCCGCTGCCCATCTGATTTCCCACAATGAGGGACGGCTGGGAAAAACCCTCTATACGGAACTGGCCGATGATGAACACGACAAGGTCATTGTGCATGCTGCCTGGGATTCGGAAGAAGAGGCCCGCGCCCTGGGTGAGGAAATCGAGCAGCAACAAAGGCACGGCCACAAACTGAACGATATGGCCATTTTGGTGCGCGCTTCCTTTCAGATGCGCGAATTCGAAGATCGCTTTGTTACACTTGGTCTGAATTACAGGGTCATCGGCGGTCCTCGCTTCTACGAGCGGCTCGAAATTCGCGATGCCATGGCCTATTTGCGTGTGGTCTGCCAGCCGGCCGATGATCTTGCTCTCGAGCGCATCATCAACACGCCCAAGCGTGGCCTTGGTGAGGCAGCAATTCGCCAGGTTCATGACTATGCCCGGGCCCGCGACATTCCGATGCTTCAGGCGGCTGGCGATCTGATCATGACGGAGGAAATGAAGCCGCGCCCGCGCAAGTCACTGACCGATGTCGTTGAAAATTTCAGACGCTGGTCATCGCTGCTCGAAACGATGCCACACACGGAACTTGCCTCGCAGATCCTCGAAGAAAGCGGCTATACGGACATGTGGCAGAACGACCGCTCGGCCGATGCACCGGGGCGGCTCGACAATCTGAAGGAATTGATCCGCTCCATGGAGGAATTTGAATCCATGCGTTCATTCCTTGAGCATATCAGTCTTGTCATGGACGCGGACCGCAACGAGAACCTGGATGCGGTCTCCATCATGACCCTGCATTCGGCCAAGGGACTGGAATTCGAGACCGTGTTCTTGCCCGGCTGGGAAGAAGGTCTGTTTCCCCATCAGCGTGCACTGGATGAGGGCGGGCGCTCTGCCCTGGAGGAGGAACGGCGACTGGCCTATGTCGGCCTGACCCGCGCCAAGGTCAACTGCCACATCTGGTTTGTGTCCAACCGACGCATTCACGGCATGTGGCAATCGACCATACCGTCGAGGTTTCTTGACGAATTGCCCTCTGAACATGCCGACGTGGCAGAACCGGAATCCTCCTATGGCGGTTACGGCACCTCCAGCGTCGGCGGCGGCTATGGCGCGTCCCGCTTCGACAAGGCCGAACCTTTTTCCGGCAGTTACGACACGCCGGGCTGGCGCAGAGCACAGGCCAATCGCAATGATGCGACGCGGCAGAACTGGGGATCACGCTCCGGACATGCGGTTGAACGGGTCGGCTACGGTGAAACCGATTCCGGCTATGGTGCCGGGCGAACATCAGTCAAAAGCCCGGTGATCGACGGGGAACTGGTGGCAAAATCTGTCGCAGACGAGCCTTCGTCCTTCACCATCGGCGACCGGGTTTTTCACATGAAATTCGGCAATGGCAATGTGGCGGGTATAGAAGGCAACAAGCTGACGATCGATTTTGACAAGGCCGGGCAAAAACGCGTTCTCGACAATTTCGTCGACAAAAAGCAATGATACGACCGGTTTTCACTTAGCCTGTAATCGATTTTTTTCCGTATCGACAAAACCGTCATAAAAGCGCAGCCTTGCTGGACGCATATGGGCACTCATATTACACTGTTTGTCAGGACATCCGGCAGGACTGCCGGCAGATGAGGCACATAGGGTCTGGAACCGAATCCGGCAGGTTTGTGACGGATTGCAGCAAGGAGAAAATCATGAAAAATCGTTCAGGCCGCGCGCTTAACCGCCGCGATTTTCTGGCAGGAACCGCGGCCATCGGCTCGCTGGCGCTGCTCCACCCCTATTCGGCATTTGCATCCGACAATCAGGCGCACCTGCGTTTGATGGAGACGACGGATCTGCACGTGCACGTGTTCCCCTATGATTATTATGCCGACCGTCCGTCGGATGCCGTCGGTCTTGCACGCACTGCAAAGCTCATTCAAAGCTTCCGTGATGAGGCAACAAACGCCCTGCTTGTCGACAATGGCGACTTTCTGCAGGGCAATCCGATGGGTGATTATATTGCCTATGAACGCGGCATGAAGGATGGCGACATGCATCCGATCATCCAGGCAATGAATACGCTTGGCTATGAGGCCTCGACGCTCGGCAATCACGAATTCAACTATGGTCTCGACTTCCTGCTCAAGACCATCAACGGTGCCAATTTTCCGGTCGTCTCGGCCAATGTTACCAAGGGTGCTCTGGCTGCCAGTCCGCGCGATGATGAATTGTTCCTCAAGCCCTATGTGATTGTCGACAAGATGATCAAGGATGGAGCAGGCAACGAGCACCCGATCCGCATCGGCCTTATCGGCTTTGTGCCGCCACAGATCATGACCTGGGACCGGCGCCATCTGGAAGGCAATGCCAATACGCGCGGCATTGTTGAAACCGCCAGGGCCTGGGTGCCTGAAATGAAGGAAGCCGGCGCTGACCTTATCATTGCCCTTTCACACTCGGGCATTGATGCATCACAGCACAGCGAAGGCATGGAGAATGCCTCCCTGCATCTGGCAGGTGTCGACGGGATAGATGCGCTCTTCACCGGGCATCACCATCTGGTTTTCCCCGGACCAAAATATGCCGAATTGCCAGGTATCGATGCCGAAAAGGGCACCCTGTTTGGCAAGCCGGCCGCCATGGGCGGTTTCTGGGGCTCCCATCTGGGCATTATCGATCTGATGCTGGAGCGCGACGGAAACACATGGAAGATTGCCGGTTTCACAACGGCTGCTCCCTCCATTTACGAACGTGACGGACGCAAGATCGTGCCGCTTGTCGAAAGCGATCAAGACATTCTGGCTTCGGTGACGAAGGAACATGAAGATACGCTTGCCTATGTGCGCCGGGCTGTCGGCAAGACCTCCGCGCCGCTGCATTCCTATTTTGCCCTGGTCGCCGACGATCCATCGGTTCAGATCGTCAGCCAGGCACAGACCTGGTACATCGACCAGATGATGAAAGGCACACAGTGGGAAGGCCTGCCGATCCTCTCGGCGGCGGCTCCCTTCAAGGCGGGTGGCAGAGGCGGTCCTGACTACTATACCGATGTCGCGCCCGGCGACGTGGCGATCAAGAATGTGTCTGACCTCTACCTCTATCCCAACACCGTTCGGGCCGTTGAAATCACCGGTGCGCAGGTCAGGGAATGGCTGGAACGCTCCGCCGGAATTTTCAACAGGATTGAACCCGGCAAACCCGATCAGATTCTCATCAACAATGAGTTTCCATCCTACAACTTTGATGTGATCGATGGCGTGACCTACCAGATCGACCTGACACAACCGTCCAAATACGACCAGAAGGGCGGCGTGCTCGATGCCAGCGCAAACCGTATCGTTGACTTGAAGTACAACGGAAAACCGATTGATCCGAATCAGAAATTCGTTGTCGCAACCAACAATTATCGCGCCGGCGGCGGTGGGAATTTCCCGGACATTGATGATTCTGTGGTCATCTTTGTGGCGCCCGACACCAATCGCGATGTGATCGTGCGCTACATAGTCGACAAGGGCACCATCAACCCTTCAGCGGACGGCAACTGGTCCTTCAAACCCATTGAGGGTGCGAGCGTTGTTTTTGACACCGGACCAAAGGCCAAGGCCTTCATGAAAGACGTCAAGGGCGTCACGATTGAAGCGGCCGGAGATGGCGAAGAGGGCTTCGCAAAATACCGGATCACCATGTAGTTCGGGCACATCCGGCACAGGCGCACCCCACGGGGCAGCGCCTGTGTCTCGGTCTGCATCTAAACTGTGGAGAGGTTTGATACCGCCTGTCCTGACGCTCCCAACTGTGGTCATATTACTCCATGAAAATTCTGGTGACAGGCAGCGCAGGGCACCTCGGTGAGGCCATTGTTCGTACGTTGAAGGATGCGAACAGAGCGGTTGCAGGCGTCGATATCATTGCCTCCCCTTACACGGATTTTGTCGGCTCCATCACGCAGCGCGCCTTTGTCGAGAACTGCCTGGAAGAGGTTGATGCCGTCATTCACACAGCAACCTTGCACAAGCCGCATGTCGCCACCCATTCAAAACAGGATTTTATTGATACCAATATCTCCGGAACGCTGAACCTCCTTGAGGAATCGCAGAAAGCCGGCATTCGATCCTTCGCCTATACCAGCACCACCAGCGTCTTCGGAAATGCGCTGGTGCCGCCACCGGGAGAGCCAGCCGCCTGGATCACCGAGGACACCGCACCGCAGCCAAAAAACATCTATGGCATCACCAAACTGGCCAGCGAGCACCTTTGCGAACTGTTTGCCCGCAAACATGCTCTGCCGGTCACCGTGCTGCGAATTTCTCGTTTTTTTCCCGAAGAAGACGACAGCACGGCGATCCGCGCAGGCTATGCGGATGAAAACGCCAAGGCCAACGAGTTTCTGTTTCGCCGCGTCGATATCCATGATGCAGTCCAGGCGCACCTGGATGCCGTGGAAAGGCCGCCGAAAAAGGGCTTTGCCCGCTATATCATCAGCGCCACCACCCCGTTCACGAGGGATGACCTTGCAGAACTGCGCAGCGATGCTGCCAGCGTCTTGCGAAGACACATGCCGGCCTATGAAGCGGAATATGCGCGTCGGGGCTGGAAGATGTTTCCGCTGATAGACCGGGTCTATGTCAATGAAAAAGCCCGCGGGGAACTTGGCTGGAAACCCCTTCATGATTTCAGCTGGGTCCTGGAAAGCCTCAAGGCCGATAAACCAGTCCTCAGCGCAACGGCGCACAGCATTGGCAAAAAGGGGTATCACTCGGAGGTTTTTGAACAGGGTCCTTATCCTGTTGATGATCACTAGAGTATCCAAATTCAACTTTTCAAATTTCCAACACTGGACGGTGACCACCGGCCAACCCATTATGCGCGCAAGATGGACCATTATGGGCATTTGAATGTTCAGCTTCACGGATCGTGTGCGTGAGGCGCATGCAACGGAGGATATCATGACCGCAGGTTACCCAGGCACGACAAGAATTGCCCTGTTGATCGGTCTTTGTGCAGCGCTGGGATTGGCCCGGCCTGCCTTCGCACAACAGGCAACAGATGCAATAGCGCCCGAGATTGCCACCACCATATCCGAGCGCACCGCAGTGACGGCCTCAAAATACATGATTGCAACGGCCAATCCGCATGCATCAAAGGCCGGCTACGACATTCTCGCCAGAGGTGGCAACGCCATTGATGCCATGGTTGCAGTGCAGCTCGTGCTTGGCCTGGTGGAGCCCCAGTCCTCGGGTCTGGGGGGTGGCGCATTTCTGGTCTACTTTGATGCAGAAGGTGAAAGACTGACAACCTATGACGGGCGCGAAACAGCGCCGAGGGCTGCAAAGCCGACACTTTTTCTGGGTGAGGACGGAAAGCCGCTGAAGTTTTTTGACGCCGTTGTCGGCGGACGTTCGGTTGGCACACCGGGAACGGTGAAACTGCTTTTTGACACCCACAAGACCCATGGAAAACTCCCCTGGAACAGTCTGATGCAACCGGCGATCGATCTCGCCCGTGAGGGGTTTGAAGTCTCAGAGCGTCTGTTCAGCTCGATCAGTGCGGACCTGGAAAGACTGGGGGTCCACGATGCCACACGGAGCTATTTCATTGCGGGCGATGGCACACCGCATCCGCAGGGCACCCTGCTGAAGAACCCCGCCTACGCAAAAACCCTTCAGAAAATTGCTGACGGCGGAAGCAATGCATTCTATTCAGGCCCCATAGCCCAGGCCATGGTTGATGCCGTTCGCGGCGCCGGCGACAATCCCGGCGTTCTGGCGCTTGAGGATCTGGCGTCCTATCAGATTGTCGAACGCCCGCCGGTCTGTATCACCTATCGAACCTATGACGTATGCGGCATGGGACCGCCATCGTCCGGCGCGCTGACAGTGGGACAGATACTCGGCCTTCTGGAGCCCTTTGATATCGCCGCCGGCGGCCCGCAGAGCGTCCGCAACTGGCGGCTGATCGCAGATGCATCCCGCCTGGCCTTTGCCGACCGTGGCCGATACATGGCCGACAGCGATTTTGTGCCGATGCCCACCAGGGGCTTGCTGGATAAGGTCTACCTGGCCGATCGATCACGCCTGCTGGATGGCGCTGTCGCTTTGACCGGGGATCAGGTGACCCCGGGATCCCCACCCTGGGATCATGCGCGGTTGCAAGCTGATGATGAAAGCATCGAACTGCCCTCCACCAGCCATTTTTCCATCATCGATGGCCAGGGCAATGTCGTGTCGATGACCACCACGATCGAAAACAGCTTTGGTTCGCGGGTCATGACCAACGGCTTCCTGCTGAACAATGAGCTGACCGATTTCTCCTTTGCAACCCATCGCGATGGCATCCCCATTGCCAATCGCGTCGAGCCGGGAAAACGTCCGCGTTCCTCCATGTCTCCAACCATCATCATGAAGGACGGCAAGCCCTTCATGGCCATCGGTTCGCCCGGCGGTAGCCGGATCATCGGCTATGTGGCAAGCGCCATCATCGCAAGGATTGACTGGGGCATGGATGTTCAACAGGCCATCAACCTGCCGCATCTCGTCAATCGTTTCGGCACCTATGACCTGGAAAAAGGCACCGATGCAGAAACATTTGCAGCGCCGCTTGAAGCGCTTGGTTACAAGGTCAGCATAAGGGATCTCAATTCGGGCCTGCATGCCATCGAATGGGATGGCACGGCATTGCGCGGTGGTGCCGATCCACGCAGAGAAGGTGTTGTTCTGGGTGATTAGAGCCAGCCTGTCTTGCTTTCATTGATTCACTCTGCCAGTTGTTTTATTGTCAAGATCAAGTTGGTTCGCGCAGCGCGTACCTGAAGGTACGGGCAAGCGAAACGACGTCAATAGTGGCAAAAAAACAGCTGGCCCGAAGGGTTCGCGACCAGTGGCCGCCCGCTGCGTCACCCGTTTTGTCTGGCGGATCGGCTCACTGGATCACGAACACATTGGTTCAATGAAAACAAGACAGGCTCTAAAATGCTCTCAGCCATGCAAAGCCCCAAAATCAAGGGCCCCAAAATCAAGGGCCCTGTGATCGCGGGCCTGGTGGTCCTGGTCGCTGCGCTTATCACAGGCCTGGCCTTTGCCGGCTGGCTTAATCACGCACCCGGCATTTTTCTGGTGCTGGCACAAAATGGTCTTGCCTGGTGTTTTTAACTCAACGTTTACAGAAGCAATAATCTGCCACAGAACTGAAGCCTCTGCCTCGCAGGCACTAGAAGTAAAAATGAAATCAATAACTGTGGAAACATATTAATATAGCCACTGTTTACATATAAAATACGTATATATCTGTATCTTTTTCAATTTACTTACCACTGTCAAACCAGATGCCATGAAGAGGCAACTTGGGGCGGCCTTGACGTGGACAGAAGGCAATTGCAAGGGACTCGTGTTGGCAAACTTTGATAATCAATTGGTCACATTCTGGCATGGAAAAAGCTTGGGTTTCATTGAGAAATTGTGCCTGACATCCATGCTGGCGCAAGGCTACAAAGTGACACTATATTCTTACAATCATCTGGACGATGTTCCCGCTGGAATAGTTCTGGGTGATGCGGCCGATATCATGCCCATCGAACAGATGCTCATCAACAGTGCGACCTCCAGTCCGGCCTTGGGCAGTAACATTTTCAGATACAAAATGCTGCAGTTGGGACTGGGCTGCTGGGTTGATACCGACATATTGTTACTGAAAAAAATTGAAACCAACGGAGATTTTGTCTTTGGATACCAGAACAGTCAAATAATCAACAACGCCATCTTGTACGCTCCGAAGGATTCACGACTGGTGGAAGATTTGCTTCAATATGTGCAAACCAGACCGGTCATTCCGCCATGGTGGCCCCGACGTAAAAAATTAAGCCAGCGCGCAAGACATGTCGTCGGTCTTGCCAGACCGCCTGAAATGCTTGCCTGGGGAATATTCGGCCTGCAGGCACTGACCCATTTCGTCAAAAAGAACAGGTTGGAAAAGCATGCGCAGAAGATTCATGTATTTTATCCGGTGCACTACCTGGATGCTGACGCACCGTTTGATGCTGAGGCCGATTTAAATGATTATATCCGCTCGGATACCATTGCCATCCATCTTTGGAACAACAACCTGAAGACCCTCAAGACGCAACGACCGCCCGAGGGAAGCTATATCTGGCACAAATGCAGGGAATACGGAGTCAAAATTGATTAGTCCGAGCAATGGAAAAGAGCTGCGAAATCTGCTTCCCCTTGGAGACTTTCGTTTCAGCCTTGAAAATATGATTGATTGCCTGCATCTGCAAAATCGGGGGCATCTGCCTGAGTTGCAAAATCCCCATACCTATTCAGAAAAAATTCAATGGCTGAAGCTGCACGACCAGATGACGGAGCAAGTCATTTGTTGCAACAAGATTCTGGCCAGAACGTTCGTGTCGGAAAGAATCGGCCAGGAATACCTGCCCGAATTGTATCATGTTTCAACACACATTGATGATCCGCAGTTTGGACAAATCAAATTGCCTTTCATGCTGAAAACCAACCATGATTCCGGCTCTGTTTTCCATATTCATGATCAACCCGATCTTCAACGGGCGTTGAAGGCCGTCGGCAGGAAACTTCAAAAACCCTATGGCGTTCTGACCGGTGAATGGGCCTATTTCCATATCAGTCCGCTGGTTTTTGCTGAAAGGATGATGCCTGAGCCATTGGTTGAATACAAATTTCACTGTTGTGACGGCGTCGTCAAATGGGCGATCATTGTAAAGGAAAGAATTACCGGCAAGGGCAAAGGCTACGTTGTCGATGAGGACTGCCGGAAGTTGCCGCTGTCCCTGGATTTCGTCAACGAGTACCCGGACGAACAACCGGAATGCCCCCGGAACTGGCATCAGATGCTGGAAGCGGCACGGGAACTCAGTCGTGGTTTCCGATATGTCAGAATTGATCTTTATACCAGCGAAAGCCGCATATATTTCAGCGAAATGACATTCTGGCCCACCGCAGGATATTCTTCAGTAAAACATGATGCTGCTTTCGGCGATCTGATGGAGATTGACCTGACAACAAAGAAGACTGCGATCCACTCGGAATATCGGATTCCACGGACCTCCAGACTGTTCAGGGAAATACGCAGATCTGACCTTTATGGGCTGCTTTGCCAGCAAACGGCATAGATTTTCTTGCTTCCGTATGAAGCGCATAATTCAAAACAGGTGTTCCACGCGATACGCGTGTCCGAACGCACACGGGAATGATTATGTTTCGCCATCGGGAATTCCGTTTCAGTCTTGCAAGTCTCATTGACGCCTTACACCTGCAGGAACGCGGACGCCTCCCGGAACTGAAAGATCCCCCGACCTATTCTGACAAAATTCAATGGTTGAAGCTGCACGACCAGATGATTGAACAGATTATCTGCTGCGATAAACTTCTCGCACGAACATTCGTGTCACAAACAATAGGGAAGGAATTCCTGCTCGATCTTCATCATGTTTCAACACGTTTGGATGATCCACGGTTCAGCGAAATAGAAAAGCCTTTCATGCTGAAAACAAACCACGATTCCGGATCAGTCTATCGTATAGAGACGTCGCACGATCTCCACCGATCTTTGCAATCGGTCGCACCGAGAATCCAAAAACCTTACGGTATTCTAACCGGTGAATGGGCCTATTACCACATAATGCCGCTGGTTTTCGCCGAGACAATGATGGCTGAACCGGTGGTGGAATACAGGTTTCATTGCTCGGACAGAGCCGTCAAATGGGTCGAAATCGTTGAAGAGAGAATAACCGGATTGCCAAAGGTATTTTTCACCAATGAAGCTGGCAGAATGTTGCCACTTCGGCTGGATGGAAATGTGCTTCACCCTGGCGGGCAACCGGAACTTCCCGTGAACTGGCAACAGATGTCGGAAGTTGCCCGGGAACTCAGCGATGGATTCCGCTATGTGAGAATTGACCTCTCAAAAAGTGAGGGCCGAACCTATTTCGGCGAAATGACATTTTGGCCGACAGCAGGATTTTCCTCAGTAAAACACGATGCCGATTTCGGTGACATGCTGGATATCGACCTCTCCTTCAAAAGACCATCGATCCATTCAGAATACCGAATTGCCAAAAACTCCCGATCATACAGGGAAATTCGCCGGTCAGAGCTTTATCAATCGCTGCGTCCTTTGGGCAAATGAAGCCCATCATGATCATCGATCTTTGGGTTCATGCCGCTCATGTGTCAAATTGGCCCGGTGACACTGCCAGGGCATTTGGGTATTGATTTGCTGGCGTAATTGACAATTCGGCGCTTTCAATAATTCGAAGCATTCAACACTATGGCGAGACTGCATGACAATCGCTGGAGATATAGATGGCCGCTGTTAGAACCGTATTGATCATACTGATTGTTATTTTGGCCGGAGCATTTGCCTGGTTGTCCTTTCAATGGTCGCGCACCGATACGATGACCGGCACGGGCGCACCCTATGGTGTGGCCTTCGACCTGGTGGACCAGACAGGCAAGCCCATCACCCAGGCGGCCTTTCGCCAGAAACCCACCGCAGTGTTTTTCGGCTTTACCCATTGCCCGGAAGTCTGCCCCACGACCCTGTTTGAACTGGACGGTTGGCTGCGCCAGGTAGACCCTGACGGCACCCGCTTGAATGCCTATTTTGTCACGGTTGATCCGGAGCGCGATAGCACCGAGATACTTGGCCAATACATATCCAATGTCTCCGACAGGATTATCGGCATCACCGGCGATCCGGCGAAAATCAGGGCCATGGCAAAAGGCTACAATATCTATTTCAAAAAGGTTCCGACCGATAATGACGATCCCGGTGGGGACTATGTCATGGACCACACGGCCTCCGTATTCCTTCTGGCCGACGGTGGACAGTTCAAGGGCACCATTTCCTATGGTGAGGACAGTGACGTGGCGGCCAAAAAACTGCAGAACCTGCTCAAGGATTGAACTGCGAAATCGCCTGCCTTGCCGCGGTTTTACCGTGAATTCATACGCAAGATCACGTATGAGCACTCGCTTGGCCCTGTAGAACCGGTCAATGGCGCTGTTTCAAAGCCTGTTCCAATTGCTGTCTGTGTGTTCTAAAACACATCTCAATTGTATCCACACTCAGCGTCACGGCCGGAAAACAGACCATGCATGAACTTGCACTCAAGATCGCCCTGATCTGCTCCGCGGGCATATTGGCGCAATGGCTGGCGTGGCGATTCAAGTTACCGGCCATCGTTCTGTTGCTGGCCGCAGGTTTCATAGCAGGCCCGGCCACCGGTTTTCTTGATCCTGAAGTGGATTTTGGTGAGATATATCGACCGCTCATATCGCTTGCAGTAGCCGTCATCCTTTTCGAAGGGGGGCTGACACTCAACTTCAAGGAAATCAGCGGAACGTCAAAAGCGGTGCGGCGCATCATTCTTTTTGGCGGCCCTCTGGTCTGGTTGATGAGCGCACTGTCTGCCCACTATGTCGGCGGACTGTCCTGGACAACCTCCTCTATTCTGGGCGCCATACTCGTCGTCACCGGTCCAACCGTCATCATGCCCTTGCTCAGACAGGCGCAGCTTTCTTCCCGGCCGGCCACAATGCTGCGCTGGGAAGCCATCATCAATGATCCGATTGGTGCAATGTTTGCCGTTCTGACCTTCGAGACCATCCTCATCATGCATGGTGATCATGCGGTCAGCGATCTGATTGTTACCATACCGCTGGCCCTCGTGCTGGCTGTCGGCGGAGGATGGGCGGTTGCCAGGTTCATCCAATGGCTTTTCATTCGCGGGCTGGTTGCCGAATTTCTGAAAGTGCCAGTGCTTCTGTCCGCCGTATTGCTGGCCTATGCGGCCACCAATATGGTTCTGGAGGAAGCCGGCCTCGTGACGGTTACCGTGATGGGTGTGGCGCTGGCCAATGCCCGCATGGCCAGCCTGAACGAAATTCGCCGTTTCAAGGAAACCATCACCATCCTGCTGGTGTCCAGCGTCTTCATTCTGCTGACTGCTTCCCTGAGCATGGACCAGATCAAATCGATCGACTGGCGTGCTTTGGCTTTTGTTGCCAGCCTGCTGTTTGTCATTCGGCCGCTTGCCATATTCCTGGCAACGATCGGAGCCGGAGCAACCTGGCAGGAGCGGCTGCTGACCGGTTGGATCGCGCCGCGCGGCATCGTCGCCGTGGCGGTAACGGGTCTGTTTGGCGCAACGCTGGTCGATTTGGGTGATGCGGACGGGACCAAAATGGTTGCCGTCACCTTTGCCGTGGTCGTGGCAACCATCGTATTGCATGGCTTCTCTCTGGGCCCGATCGCCCGCCTGCTCAATCTGAAATCCGCCAACAAGCCAGGCATATTGATTGTCGGCGGATCACGTTGGGCAACCGCATTGGCCCGCAAAGTTCCCGAACTGGATATTCCAATCATGGTCGCGGATAAAAACTGGAACCGCATTTCCGATGCCCGGCTGGCCAATATCCCGGTTCATTATGGCGAGGTGCTTTCCGAAGAAGCCCATCACGCCATCGACTTCAATCGTTTTTCCTATCTGATCGCGGCCAGCGACAACGACGCTTACAACGCGCTTGTCTGCACGGATTTCGGCCCGGACTTCGGCCGCTCCCATGTCTTCCAGATCTCACCGGATGAAACAAAAGCCGACCGTCACACGATGCATTTCACCCTTGGTGGCAGGCCGCTGACAAAGAGCGGCGTGTCCTATTGGCAATTGCAGGCCTGGGAGTCGACCGGCTGGACATTCCAGGTCACCACCCTGACAGCGGATTTCGGCTATGAGGCCTATTTGCAAAGCCGCCGGGAAGACATAATCATCCTTCTATGGGTCAAACCATCGGGAAGGCTTGTCTTTGCCTCCACCGCAAATTCCGATCCTTCCGCCGATGACCGGATTTTATCTTACGCACCGCAAGTATTGGATGTGCCTGAAAAGGCTCAGTCCAACTCCTCTACAGAAAGCACCTGAGTGAAACAGATTAGACTCTACGTCACCGCCAGCCAGGCGGAATGCGAACTGGCGCTGGATCTTCTCGGTCTGGCTTTCGAGGATGATGGTTATCCCGTGGCAACCATGGAAATCGACGAGAACCAGGATATCTGGGAAGTGTCCGTCTATGTGCCCGTCGATGAACAGGCCGCCATGACTGCTGCGATGACAGATTGCCTGGCAGGCGCCCTGCCCGATGCGCAGATAGAAATTGAAATATTGCCTGATGTCGATTGGGTCACCCTGTCTCTGCAGGGGCTCAAGCCGGTGCGTGCCGGGCGTTTTCTTGTCCATGGGTCCCATGACCGCGATCAGGTGCGGCCCAATGACCTGTCGATCGAGATCGAAGCCGGTCGCGCCTTCGGTACCGGGCATCATGGAACGACGGCCGGCTGCCTGGAAATGATCGATCAGGTCGTCAGGCGCAGACCCTATCGCCGGGTTCTTGATCTCGGGACCGGCAGTGGCGTGCTGGCAATCGGTGTCGCTCAACTCACACAGGCCACCATTCTGGCTACCGATATCGACCCGGTCGCCATTGAAGTGGCCCGCGACAATGCGCGTCTCAACCATTGTGCATCGCGCATTGTGTTCAGGACCGCCCCTGGGTTCCACTCGGAACTTTTCGCACGACGCGGTCCCTTTGACCTCATCGTTGCAAATATTCTGGCAAAACCCTTGATGAAGATGGCGCCTGCAATGAGCCGCAATCTGGCGAACGGTGGACAGGTCATCCTGTCTGGCATTCTCGCCAGTCAGCGCATGAAGGTTCTTGCAGCTTACAACACACAGGGTCTGTATCATCGCCAGACATTCTGGCGAAATGGCTGGGTGACTTTGAACCTGTCGCGGTAAAGTGGATCAGGAAGACAAAGTCAGTGACCTCCACCAGAGGTGGAGGTTTGAAACGCTTCGC
>TARA_R110001599_G_scaffold353462_1_pt1 | contig 65084 bp, 55 predicted proteins | sample TARA_R110001599 | Tara Oceans TARA_R110001599 (sample SAMEA4398360) | marine metagenome | biome: Polar Biome; feature: [MES] marine water layer (ENVO:01000295) within the mesopelagic zone...; material: water (ENVO:00002006), including particulate matter (ENVO:01000060) such... | reverse complement strand
CAGGCAGAGCTGAATCGGGCTAGAATGGTGTTCATGGATCGCTTACCGACGTCGCCTGCTGGAAGAGGGCTACAGTTTTCAGGAGGCCAAGAATCTGGCACGCCGAAATCGAGCAAAGTATTTTCTCAGCCATACAAAAATGCCGCTTTCCGAGATTGCTTTTGAACTGGGTTACTCCGAACTCAGCTCATTTAGCAGAGCATTTCGCAATTGGATCGGCGAAACTCCACAGAGTTACCGGGAAAGTTATCGCCAGTTTCTTGGCTAAATTGCTCCCATAAGTGACGGGGGACTACCTGTCAACACCGTGTCCCTTTTTGTCAATACAATGGCAACTGATGGCGTTAGCATTGTATGGTGACAGCCGCTATCCATTTGCAACGAAGGGACTCTGGTGAACTCGCAATCAAACCTCAATCTATACAGCCGGTTCCGGGCCGCTTTTCCCAAGGACAGCTCAAAAACTTTACTTCGAACCAGCAGCTCAGCGACATACTCGTATGACGATGCGGAGCGTGAATCGGCTCGTCTCGCCAACTGTCTGGTTAAGCTGGGTGCCCGTGTTGGCGACCGCGTCACAGTGCAGGTGGATAAATCACCACAGGCCTTGTGGCTTTACCTGGCTTGCCTGCGTGCCGGTCTGGTTTACCAGCCACTTAATACGGCCTACCAGGTGTCAGAGCTTGCGTATTTTCTGGAGAGCGCTGAGCCCAGAATCGTCATATGCAGTATTCAATCGCTGGAATTGTTTGAAAGCCTGGCTCCGGCAGCGGGGGTCTCGCATATTCTGTCACTGGAAAAAGATGGGGGTGGTAGCCTGTTGAGTATGGCGGCGGAGTGCTCAACAAGCTTTACTACCGTGACCCGCAAGGCGGATGACCTGGCGGCTTTACTGTATTCCTCGGGCACGACGGGTCGGCCCAAGGGCATCATGCTCAGCCACGAGAACCTTGCCGTCAATGGTAAGGCGCTGGCTGATATCTGGGGCTTTCAAGCTGAGGATGTATTGTTACACGCCCTTCCTATATTTCATGTGCACGGGCTGTTCGTGGCCATCAGCTGCGTCCTTTTCAGTGGGGCCAGCATGTACTGGTTGGATAAATTTGAGATCGGGGAAGTGATGGCAGCTCTGCCAGTGAGCACCGTCATGATGGGCGTGCCCACTTATTACACACGACTTTTGGCTGAAGCGGGTTTCGGCCGGAATATCTGCTCTGGTGCGCGCCTTTTCATTTCCGGTTCTGCACCGCTGCTGAGCGAAACGTTTGACGATTTCAATCGGCGCACCGGCCATACTATTCTGGAGCGCTACGGCATGACCGAAACCGGCATGAACAGCTCCAATCCACTGCACGGGGAGCGTCGTGCCGGAACTGTTGGTTTAGCATTACCCGGTGTGGAGTTGCGTGTGGTGTCCGCGCAGGGCGATGAATTGCCAGCCGGGGAGACAGGCGATCTGCAGGTTCGTGGCCCCAACGTGTTCAAGGCGTACTGGAGAATGGCAGAAAAAACCCGCGAGGATTTTACTGCCGATGGTTTTTTTAATACCGGTGACAAGGCGACGATGTCCAGCGACGGATATTTTTCTATCGTAGGTCGTTCAAAGGATATGATTATCTGTGGTGGCCTCAATGTGTATCCCAAGGAGATTGAGAACATTCTGGACGGTATGGAGGGTGTTGTGGAAAGTGCGGTTATCGGTGTGCCACATTCCGATTTCGGCGAAGCAGTGGTAGCGGTAATCGTCCCCACTGGACAGGGAACACTTGCTGAGCAGGACGTTATACATTTGTGTAAAGCGCAAATGGCCAACTTCAAGGTGCCAAAACGGGTATTTATGGTAAATGAATTGCCGCGCAATGCGATGGGGAAAGTACAGAAAAACCTGTTGCGAGAACGCTTTGCTGACAGTTGATCATCCTGCCAATAAAAGACCCAGCATCATAGGCAGTGCACTCGCCAGACAGATCACGATGCAGTAGCTGTAGATCTCCCGCAGCTTGAGTCCGGTAACAGCCAGTAGCGGCACCGCACAAAATGGTTGTATCAGGTTGGTCCATTGGTCGCCGTAGGCAATCGACATGGTGATTACAGGCAGCGACACATCGAGTGACTGCGCGGCTGATATGAAAGTCGGCCCCTGAATTGCCCACTGAGCGCCTCCGGATGGAATGAAAATATTGATCAGGCCGGCAGACAGAAAACCGATGATTGGTAGCGAGTCCGCACTCGCAATACTGATGATAAAAGCCGTAAATTTCTCCGTCAGACCGCTTTGCAGTGCCAGTCCCATCATGCCGCCATAGAGCGGATACTGTAGCAGTACCGGTGAGGCCACCCGCGCGCCGTTGGCGAACAGCTCGGCGTAATGCAGTGATGAATTAGCCAGTAACAGGCCCAGTGCCAGAAAGCTCCAGTTGACGATGTTGAGTGAGAGGTCTGCACCGCGAGTTCCGAACCAGTAAATCAGGAAGCCAAACAGCATTAGTGATAGCAGCGTAGATACGCTACGGCCATTCTCCAGGCGCCCCATCAGTCCCGGCCGGGCCTCCTCGGGTAGCTTTACTTCAGTCCTGTGGGCGGGTGGTGTTGAGCTGCGGCCCTGATGACGGCAGTGAAAAAACATCACAGTGGCCAGCACGGTGGCTACCGTTGTGAGAATAGTCAGGAGGTTCCACCAGGAGAGCAGGGTGTTCCCCACGCCAATAGTGCCGCCGATGATACCCTCCAGTGGATTTCCAGGTGTGGCAACGGCCAGGCCGATGGAAGAAGAATAGCCCATTTCCCACACCACAAAGCCGCCGAAGGCCGCCGCGGCCAGCAGCGGGTAGTTCACCGAAATATTCCGTTGCTGCGCGTTGAGTGCGACTTCCCGCGCTATGAGGCCGCCAGCGATAGGGCCCAATGGCCAGCACAGCAGGCTGAAAACGGCTGAACTTACCGTGACGAGGGTGTAGGCCTGCAAGGTGGAACGGGGCATTTTACCCAGCGTTTGCAGCAGCGCATTTACCACTCTGGTGTGAGCCAGTACATAGGCGGTAATGATGATCAGGCACATTTGCATGGTAAATGCGAGCAGGCTGTGCAGGCCATTGCCCCAGGCTGAAATCGCGCCAGCCGGTGTAGTGTCGGTCAGGCCAAGCGCCAGAGCCGCCATCACCGCTGTCAGGAAAATCGCGAATACTAATGGGTCTGGACAATACTGCTCTACAACACGCTCAAAGTGCGCGTATAGCGATGGCGCGCTCATAGCGCGGGCCGCCGCTTGCCATATGCCGTTGCTTGTTCCAGCGCATAGGCGGCACGCAATACATCCAGGTCTGCCCTCGGCCTGCCCACGATCTGCAGGCCCACTGGCAGACCGGCCTTCGTAAAGCCGCAGGGTATGGAGATAGCCGGCAAGCCGAACAGCGTGATAATGCAACAGATGGACATCCAGTCCAGATAGCTGTTCTGCGGTATCCCTGCTATTTCCTCAACCCATTCATGCTCTACAGGAAAGGGTGCCACTTGCGTGCTGGGCAATATAAGAAAGTCGTGGGTGTCGAAAAATCGCAGTATATTCTGATACAGCTGAGTACGGTGAGCGTCGGCTCTGGTGATATCGGTTGCGGTTAAATTCAGGCCAGACTCTATATTCTGGATAAGCGTATCTTTCATTTCGTGGCGATGCTCTGCCAGCAGCGGCCCGGCAATCTGCGCGTAGAAGGATGCGCGAAGTACCTCGAAGCTCTCCATCGCACCGGCCATGTTGGGGCAGTCATTGTCTATGTCAAAACCGCAGTCTCGCCAGTGCGGCAGGGTGGCAGCACAGGTGTCAACTATTTCAGATGCCACTGGCAACAGTCCGAGGTCGGGTGTCCAACCGAGGCGCGCTTTTGAGAAATCGTAGCTCAAGTCCTGGCGAAATTGCTGGGGATCTCCCTGTATTGACATCGGGTCTCGCTCGTCTGGCCCCGCCAACACAGACAAAAGCAAGGCGCAGTCCTCGACACTACGCGCCATGGGGCCTTCTATGCCCAGGCGCGATTGCCAGGCCATGACATTCGGCCAGGCTGGCACGCGGCCCATGCTGGGCCGGAAGCCGACAACATTGCAAAAAGCTGCCGGGTTGCGAAGAGAGCCCCCCATATCGCTGCCGTCGGCCAGCGGCAGCATACCGCATGCGAGTGCCGCCGCAGCGCCGCCGCTGCTCCCTCCGGCGGACTTGCTGGTATCGTAGGGATTACGTGTAATGCCAAAGATCCGGTTGAAGGTGTGAGAGCCAACACCAAATTCGGGAGTGTTGGTCTTGCCAATCACCAGTGCACCAGCGGCCTTGAGCCGCTGCACTAAAAGGGCATCTTCCGTGGGGATATGATCTTTGAAAATGGGTGACCCCATTGTGGTGCGCATGCCCCTGGTGCTACTCAAGTCCTTTACGGCAATGGGCAGGCCATGCAGTGGCCCGATTGATGCTCCGCTGGCGCGGCGTTGATCGGCGTCCTCAGCCAAGGCGAGAGCATCCTCCTCTGGCAGCAGCGTGCAAATGGCCTTGATCTCGGGATTGACGTCGGCAATGCGGTCCAGGTGTGCCCGCATTACCTCCTTGGCGGTCAATTCTCCTCTGGCCAGTAAATCGGCCAGCTCGGTGGCAGCGCGATATATCACCTGCTTGTTGTCACCCGGATTATCTTGTCTGGTCTCGAGAGAGTTTGTGTCCATAAACTGAATGCCGGGTGAGACCGTCCGCCTGATGCTTTAGAGATAAATTCATTCTATGCCATGTTGCGACATACGCATTGACAATACTGGTCATTCTCTTGACGGCGGTAAAAATTTTAGTTCCCGTTGGTCAAGGGATTGTCCGTTTTTGTCAATAGGAATTCCAATGGCCGGCGTATTATCCAGTGAACGGCCGCGACCAACGCCCGCCCCGTCATACTTTAATAATGCGTTTATGAGGGAGAGAGCTCCATGATTGACACAATTTCCGGGTCTTTGTTGCGACGTTCTGCAATCAGCATCGCTGTGATAGCGGCGAGTATGTCCCAAAGCAGTGCAGTTCTGGGCCAAGCGGTGTTGGAAGAAACCATCGTAACTGCGCAAAAACGCTCCCAGAACTTAAACGATGTCGGTATCGCGATCAATGCCTTTACGGGTGCGCAACTGCAAGAGTTCGGTGTTGCTACAGCTGAAGATCTGGCGCAGTTCACACCAGGGCTGACTGTCAATGAGACCGCTGCTACGGGCGTACCGCTCTATACCATTCGCGGTGTCGGCTTCCAGGACTATTCGACCGCGTCGACGTCTACAGTGGGATTGTATTTCGACGAAGTCGCCATGCCTTATTCAGTGATGACGCGCGGATTGTTGTTTGACCAGGAGCGGGTTGAGGTGCTCAAGGGCCCGCAGGGTGATCTGTTTGGCGCTAATACGACCGCCGGTTCGATCAACTTTATCAGTAATAAGCCCACTCAGGAATTTGAAGCAGGCATCAGAGCCACCTATGGTAATTACGATGCCTACGACGTTGAAGCCTATATCAGCGGCGGTAACGATTTTGCTCAGGGCAGGCTTGCAATTAAAACCGAGCAGTCTGATGAGGGTTGGCAGAAAAGTACAACCAGCAATGACAAGTTGGGGGAGGAAGATGTCAATGCGGTGCGGGGCATCGTCAACTTCGACTTCAGTGAAGACCTGAGCCTGATGTTGACTGGCCTTTATTCCAAGGACAAGTCTGATAACCGGGCCAACACCGCTTATGACGGCAATATCATTGGGCTGAACGAGTTCAATAACCCCTACCAGCCTTTGAATGAATATCTATTGCCCAATGGCACCCATTTTGGCGAGACCCCGCCCTGGTATTCGACGGGCGACAACAAGAAAGGAGGCTGGACCAACAGCTACACCAGCCCGATTACCGGTGAAACCTGGGATTTGAGACCCAAGCGCGACAACGAGCTCAAGAGTGGCAGCGCGCGGCTGGACTGGGATGTCAGTGGTATGACCTTTACCTCCATTACCGGATACAACGACTTCCAGCGAGAAGAATCAAACGATTGGGACGGTGGTTTTTACAACGACTCCAGCAATATTAACACCACCGATCTGTGGGTCTTCTCACAGGAGATGCGTTTGTCAGGAGAGTTTCGTGACGATATCACCTGGATCACGGGTCTTTACTATACGAAGGACAGGATGAAAGAGAACTACCATTACTTCATGTCCGATTCGGTGTTTGGTCTGGGCTCCATACCCTGGGGTGTTGAATTGTTCGCGCCGACGCCTATTCTGGAACTGGACACCAGGTACAAGCAACAGACCGAGAGTGCCGCAATATATGCCCATACAGAATGGCAGTTTGCTGAACAGTGGCGCCTGACCCTCGGTGGCCGTTACACCCATGAGGAACGCAAATGGTCGGGATGTACTTTTGTGGCAGACGACGGCAGCCTCGCGGGTTTCCTCAATGCCCAGTTTGGTGCCACTCTGGGGCCGGGTGACTGTGGCACGATAGACGATCAACCAGACTCTCCGACTTACATCTTCAATTTGCTTGGCACACCGAATGTCAACGATGCTTTCCATGTATACAGCGATACCATCGATACCAAGAAGTGGATGGGAAAGATCGGCCTCGACTACATCTGGGACGAAGATACTCTGCTCTACGGCAATATTTCGCAGGGTTTCAAATCAGGTGGTTTTAATGGTGCCAACTCCAATACCACGCAGCAGTTGCTACCGTATACCGAGGAGGAACTTACGGCGTATGAAATCGGTAGCAAATCCACGCTGCTTGATGGTGCCATGCAACTCAACCTGTCGGCTTTTTACTATGACTACAAGGACAAGCAGGAGCAGGATACCTCTGTCACATTTGTCGGCAATATATCCGGGCTTACCAATGTACCAAAGTCTGAAATTTACGGTGCCGAGCTGGATCTGCAATGGCTTCCCACCGATGGTTTGACGTTCAATCTGGGTATTGCCTGGCTCGAAACCGAGATCACCAAATGGGATGCGGTGGATGACCAGCTAAGCGAGTGGCCTAACACAGTGTATCGCGATGTGTCCGGCGCTGAATTGTCGCAATCACCCGAGTGGTCTTACACAGCGTTGCTTAAATACGAATGGGAGGTGGGCAATAATCTGATGATGGATATCGCAGGGGATGTCACGTATACCGACGAGACAACCGGCGGTATAAACCCGGAAGAGGCGACAGAGGACTACACCATCCTCGGCGCGCGCCTCGGTATCGGTTCAGCCGACGGCGAGTGGCGAGCATTTTTGTGGGGTAAGAACCTTGCGGACGAAGATTATTACCCCTCGGCCTACACCGGTGGTAATGGTCCGTTTGTCCGGGTGCAGGGTATGCCTCGAACCTACGGAGTGACTGTTAGTTACAATATTGCACCTTGAGGCGACGACTCAAGCGTCTCTTCTGTTGAGCCCGGAACACCGGGCTCCTTTTTTAACGGGATTTTTCAATCATGGTATACAGACTGACCGGGCGTAAGGCTGGCATCAGATATCTGCTTATCACCTGCATCGTCCTCGTGATTAATCAAAGCCATGCTGCCACTGGTGGCCAGCCGAGTGTGGCCTTGGCAGACTCCGCCGCAGATACTGTCATCACCAACGCCCGTATCTATACCGTAGACACTTCGTACCCCTGGGCCGACACTGCCGCGATAACCGATGGCAAATATGTCTATGTGGGCAATGCCGCCGGTGTCGGCACCTATATCAACACGAACACCCGGGTTATGGACCTGGGTGGAAAAATGGTGATGCCGGGTATTAACGATGTCCATTCCCACCCGTGGCAAGGCGGGCTCAAGCTTCTTTACCACTGTAATTTTCCTTTCACCGCGACTCCGGATGAGGTTGCCGTGCAACTACGCCAGTGTATTGCCAGAAACACTGAGATAGCGTGGATAGAGGGCGGACAGTGGACCAGCAATTTTTTCCAGAATTATGCGATTGCCTCGCCCCGAGCGTGGCTGGATTCGATCAGTCCTGACGTGGCGATCTTTCTACACGATGACGCCACGCACAACGCCTGGGTGAACAGCCGGGTGCTTACGCTGGCCGGGATAGACCGCGACACACCTGACCCGGAGGGTGGCAGAATAGTGCGTGATGCAGCGGGCGAGCCTAATGGCCTGTTGTATGAGTCTGCGCGGCGGCTGGTGCTGGATGCACGACCGGACTGGACAGTCGCTGAGTATAAAATGGCAATCGCTGAGGCCGTGCAACAGGCGAACAGCTTTGGTCTGACCGGCGTTGATGAAGCCCGTGTACAAGCGCCTATGCTGGAGGCTTATCGCTTGTTAGATAAGGCGGAAGCGTTAACGGTTAACGTCACTGCCAACCTGCAAACCCCTCGCAGCTACCGGGATACGCCTCTGGCCCCGGGCGAGTATGAAACTCTGCGTGACAAATATAGAACGGAGCATGTGGACACGCGCTATATCAAGATATTCCTGGACGGTGTGCCAACGGCATCCCGCACCGCCTTTATGCTCGAGGATTACCTGAGGGAGGACGAGCAGGGAGAGCCTGCCAGGGGTTTTCTGCTGGTGGACGCCAATACTCTGAAGCAGGACATGATCAACCTGGATAAAGCGGGCTTTACTGTGAAAATGCACGCCGCAGGCGATGGCGCCGTGCGGGTTGCACTGGATGCCATCGAAGCCGCGCGTAAAGCTAATGGACCCAGCGGCCTGCGCCATCAGTTGGCTCATGCAGGTTTTATAGACCCGCAAGACATGGCCCGCTTCGCCGAGTTGAATGCCACTGTCGATGCTTCTCCCTACATATGGTTTCCCTCGCCCATCATTGATTCTATTGTGGGTGCTGTTGGCGAGCGCGGCAGGCGTTATTTCCCAATAGCGGAATTGCATGCTCTGAACACTGACATCGTAATGGGCTCCGACTGGCCTTCTGCGGCCGTTAGTCTCAATCCGTGGGGAGCAATCGAGGCACTGGTGACGAGGCGCAACCCCGAGACTAACAACCCCGATACACTTTGGTTGGCACAGGCCATCACACTTGAGCAGGCGCTGCATATCGCCACTCTGGGCGGAGCCCGGGGGCTCGGTATCGAGAGCAAAAGTGGTTCCGTTAAGCTCGGTAAATCGGCGGATTTTATCGTGCTGGACCGTAACCTGTTCGATATCCCGCCCGGACAGATCAGCGAAACCCGGGTGGTGCAGACCTGGTTCGAGGGGGCGCAGGTCTATTCGACAGATCCAGGCCAATGAGTTGCAGGTGTCGGCGCGCCATACCGCGGCGCCCACAGGTTCGCGATAAAGCATAATATTTACCGGATGCATGAAATATGAAGACTACTGAGTATCTAGATTACGACGCTCTCGGCCTGGCTGATCTTGTCAATAACGGCGATGTTTCCCCGCTGGAGTTGGCCAGGTCTGCACTAGCCGTGGCGGAACAACGGAATCCTGGCATTAACGCGGTGATCGAACTGTTTGAAGATGTCGAGAGTATAGCCACTAAGGTGCCCAAGGGAGCGCCTTTTGCCGGTGTCCCTTTCCTCATCAAGGATCTGGTGTTGCAGGCCGAGGGTCGTGCGAATGAGATGGGGTCACGGCTGGCAGCCGGCCTTGTGGCACCCGCCGACTCCGACCTGATGACCCGGTTCCGGCAGGCCGGGTTGATGACCCTGGGCAGAACAGCGACACCGGAAATGGGATATAACGTCGCGACTGAAACTCTGCAAGCCGGTATTTGCCGCAACCCCTGGAACACGGGCCACAGCCCCGGGGGTTCCAGTGGTGGTGCAGCGGCGGCGGTGGCTGCAGGCATTGTTCCCGTCGCTCATGCCAATGACGGCGGCGGCTCGATTCGTATTCCGGCGGCCTGTTGTGGGCTGGTGGGTTTGAAACCCACACGGGGCAGGGTGGCCACTGGCCCGGCGGCGGCCGAGGGCCTGAGTGGCTTTGGCATCGAGTTTGCGGTTTCGCGCTCGGTACGCGACAGCGCGGCATTACTGGACGCCGTTCACGGCCCTGGTGTGGGCGATCCCTACGTGATAACGCCGCCGGAACAGCGCTATATACAGTGCCTGCAGCAGGCGCCGGAGGCACTTAATATTGGCTTTACCAGCGAAGCCTGGTCAGGGGCAGCGGTCGATCCGGAGATTCGCGATGCAGTGGCAGAAATAGCGCGCTGCTGTGAAGCCCTGGGCCATCGGGTTCAGGAGACCAGACCGGCGCTGGATGCAGAGGCATTTGCACAGGCTAATACGGATCTTTGGTCTGCTTCCATTGCGCACTGGGTGGTGGATATCTGTGCCGCTACGGGGCGCAAAGCCTGTGATGAAACCCTGGAGCAGGCGACACTGGCGGTTTATGAATACGGTATGTCCCTGTCGGCGGTGGACCTGTTACATGCGGACGATACTTTTAATCGCATCAGTCGCGATTTCGGACAGTGGTTTACCTCCTACGATTTGCTGTTAACACCTACCACAGCACAATTGCCGTGGCCCATTGGCCAGCATTCCGCCTCAGGTGGTAATTATACTGCGCGAGAGTGGACCGATCATGTCTTCAGTGTGGCGCCCTTTACCGCCGTGTTTAATTGCACCGGGCAACCCGCCATTTCTCTGCCGTTGGCTCGTAGTGCGTCGGGAATGCCGATTGGTATCCAGTTTGCCGCAGCCTATGGGCGGGAGGATTTACTGCTATCTCTGGCGTCGGTCCTGGAACAGGTTTCGCCCTGGCCGACGCTAGTGCCGCCGGAGGTGGCAGCACGCTTGAACGAACCGACCCCAAGCTAAAGAAATTGATCAGGGAGTTACGACAATGAGCTCAAAGCACAAGAAAACCGGTTTTGTCTGTCACGAGCTTTATATGTGGCATAACACCGGTAACTACGCGGGGCCCATGCCCTACGGTAACCCGGTCCAGCCCGACACACATGCGGAAAACCCGGAAACCAAACGCCGCTTTCGCAACCTCCTGGAAGTGGCCGGGCTCACACCACAGCTTCACAATATCGCGCCCAGGGAGGCGACAGAAGAGGAAGTACTGAGATTTCACACCCGAGAGCATTTGGAGAGAGTTAAAACCCTGAGTGCCGGGAACGGTGGCGATTCAGGCGTGTTTACCCCTATCGGGCGTGGCAGCTACGAGATCGCGATGTTGTCGGTGGGTGGTGTGCTTGCCGCGGCAGAGGCCCTGCTGGATGGCCATATAAACAATGCTTACGCGCTGGTGCGCCCACCGGGCCATCACGCCCTCGCGGGGGAGGGCATGGGCTTCTGTACCTTTGGCAATGCCGCGCTGGCCGGTTTTCATGTGCTGGAGAAATACGGTCTGGAGCGGATTGCCTTTGTGGATTGGGACGTTCATCACGGCAACGGTACCCAGAGCGCGTTTTACGATGATCCCAGGGCACTGACCATTTCGATCCATCAGGACAACTGCTTTCCGCCCGACTCTGGCTATCGCCACGAAAATGGCGAGGGTGAGGGTGAAGGCTATAACCTCAATATTCCACTGCCGCCGGGCTCCGGGGTGGGAGCTTACGAGGCGGCCTATGATCGAGTGGTGCTGCCGGCGCTGTATAAATTCAAGCCGCAGTTGATTATCGTCCCCTCGGGATTCGACGCCGGTGCATATGATCCACTGGGTCGTATGCAAATGCACAGTGGGGGCTATCGAGAACTCACCCGCAAGCTGATGCGCACGGCGGATGATCTTTGCGGTGGTAAACTGCTGTTCACGCACGAAGGTGGTTATAACACCTGGACGGTACCGTTTTTTGGGCTGGCTGTTATGGAGGAGTTGAGTGGTATCAAAACGGACACGGACGATCCGTTTCTCGGTATGGCTGCCGCGCTGGGGGGCCAGGACCTGCAACCGCACCAGGAGGTGGAGATTGCCGCGGCAGAAAGGTTGCTCGATCATATTCCGGGATGACAGCTAAACCATTGCGGGTGGCAGCATGACACCGCATTCCAGTCGGGGCACGGTAGCCGCGATTGCGCTGACGGTGATAGCCATGGCCGCCTTTCTGGTAATGCCATTGTACGTGGGCGCTGCCGCGGAGTCCCACGCCCTCAGTCAGCAGCAACTCGGGTTTCTGGCCGCCTGCGTGGCTGGTGGCTCTGCGGTCAGTTCGGTAGCCATGATGTTCCTGGTTCGCCGTTTCCCCTGGCGCCCTATGGGGGCCATTACCGTATTGCTGTTGTTAGTGCCTATGTCGGCTTCCCTGTTTGTTGAAGATACCCTGACTTTCATGGTGCTGCAGACCATAGCTGCACTGGGGGGCGGTGCAACCTATTCACTGGCCCTGACTGCGCTGGCGGATAGCCCCCACCCCGATCGCGCTTTCGGTTTTTCTATAGCCGCGCAGGTTGCGTTTCAGGTGACAGGCATGCTGATCCTGCCAAATATAGTAGAGGGCGCCGGTATTAACGGTATTCTTTGCCTTTTCATCGGCATGGAAATACTCGGATTAGGCCTGGTATGGCTGCTGCCATCTGGAGGCAAAAAAACGACGGCGGTAACATCGCGGGCGCTGGTCTCCCGTCTACCTCTGGCTTTGGCACTGGCGGGATGTTTCTTTTTCTTTTTCAATGTGGGGGCGGTCTGGACTTATCTGGAACGCATGGCTGTACTCTCCGGTTTTAGCCCACAGGACATCGGAAACGCTCTGGCTATGGGTGTTGCCGTGGGTATCCCCGGGGCGTTGTTGGCATCCTGGTGTGGCGACCGCTTTGGCCGGGTTGTGCCGTTGACAGTGGGTACGTTGGGTACGTTGGCGGCGTTATTTATGCTGACCGTTGAGATGGCGTATGTGGCGTACGTGCTGGCCATTGCGCTGTACAATTTTATGTGGAATTTCTCACTGGCCTTTCAATATGCTGCTGTCAATGCTGTGGACTCATCCGGACGTGGTGTCGCAGCCGCACCCGCGTTCCATGGCGCTGGGGCCGCTGTGGGTCCAGCCCTTGCCGCCTTTTATGTTAGCTCGACGAGTCTTGTTGCAGTCAACTGGTTGGCAGGAGCAGCAGTGATATTAAGCCTGCTGCTATTTGCCGGGGCTATGGCTTACAGCCGTGGTAATAGGGGCAATACTCAGGAGCGGTAAGATGGTAAAGCTGGTGCAGCCGCCGGGCGACGAACGTGTGATCAATGAAGCACTGGGCATTGGCTGGGCAAACTGGGACTTTCCCGCGCATCTGGCCTACAGTCAGCGTGCAATGACGGCCGTCTGGCCAACGGCGATAATTGCTGCACCACCAGAACCTCAGCCACTGTGTTATGCCCCGGCAGAATTGGACTTATCGCAGTTGACCTTGTCTGAACCGGGCAGTGACCGCAGTCTAACCGCACAACAGATTCTGGATCGACGCCTCTACAATGACGCGCTGCTGGTCATGCATCGGGGCAAGGTTATTCATGAGTCCTATCGCAACGGGATGATGGCAACGGATCATCATGTCAATCACTCCACGACTAAATCCCTCACTACCTTACTGCTGGGCCTTGCGATTAGTGAGGGCCTGGTGGACCCAGCCGCCCCCATTACCGAATACCTGCGCCCGCTGGCGGATCTTCCCAACTGGGCAAAAATCAGTGTGCAACAGGCGCTGGATATGCGCACCGGCCTGAATTACGAGGAACACTACGAGGACCCTGACTGTGTTTGCTGGAGTTATTTCCGCGCCACGGGATACTATCCGCCACTGCCTGAAACGTCACCCGGCTACATTGCCTGGGTGCGAAAGAATATGCGTGACGCAACAGGCGAGCCCGGCGAACGTTTCGCCTATGCGTCTCCCATTACCAACGCGCTGGGTCTGGTGACAGCTGCGGTGTTTGGTAAGTCGGTGCCGGAATTGCTCGAAGAAAAAATTTATCGGCATATTGGCGCAGAGCGCGATGCCTGGCTCAACCTGGATCCCAGCGGTGTCGCCGTCACTGAAGGACAGCTCAGCCTGTGTCTGCGAGACTTCGCACGGTGGGCTGCACTGTTTATGAACGAGGGCAGGAACCTGGCGGGTGAGCAGGTCGTACCGTCGGCGTTTATCCGCGATATTGTCACGCCGCGGGAGGAGCTGCGCAGCGCCTGGCAAAGGGGTGATTACGCCGATCTGTTTCCCGCGGGGCAATACCGCAACCAGACCTATGTTATAGATGCTGAATGTAGCCAGATTGCCATGTTGGGCATCCACGGGCAATTCTGCTTTATCGATCTGAACCGGGAGTTGATGATGGTGGGCTACGGTTCCTACCCCACACAGGTCGATGCCATTCTGGCGACCACTATGCAAGCACTATGGAACGAGTTGCGGCGGTACGTAGGGTTGTAAACAAGTCAAGGTAATCGGGTTCCAGGCTGTTCGTCATGAACGGTGCCACAGCGGTGGTGAGTAGTGTACTGTATCAGGCCAACAGTATATTAAGACCGGGGGCGCAGTTTTATGAACAGATTCACGCTCGGATTATCCGTATGGATGGCCGTATTCCTCTTGTGTTTGACACCACGGTTACAGGCCACCAATATCGTCGCCATGGAGGTCGAACTCAGCCCGGGTGAGCAACAGATGCTTGAGTGGATTGATAACCGCAGTGAACAGCTTCTGGTGGAGCTGACGGAACACGTCGCCATCAATACCAGTACAGACAACCTGCAGGGGATAGATCGCTATCGCGAGTTACTGGCCAAAGACCTGCAGCAGTTGGGCTTTACTACACGCAATTATCCTGCCGGGCCTCTTCCGGTTTTGACCTGCGCGGGCGGTAGTGTGAGCGTGGCCGATAACCTGGTAGCCGCCAGGAAGGGCGGTAGCGCCAGGCGTATTCTTCTCAATGGTCACATGGACACGGTATTTTCCGCCGCCGACGATTTCCAGTCCCTGAGCGCGGACCCGGATGGTACGCTTCACGGCCCCGGTGTGCTCGATATGAAGGGCGGCATCGTAGTGATGCTCAATGCGTTGCGGGCATTATCTGCCGGCGGTTATCTGGACGATGCCAACATCACTGTATTGTTCAACAGTGATGAGGAGATCGGTTCGCTGGGTTCCCGCGAACTGATAGAAGAGCTTGCGGGCCAGCACGATATTGGCCTGGTATTTGAAGGCACTCGCGACAACCGTATGATCCGCGCGCGCAAGGGGCTTGGTCAGGTGCGACTTAAAGTCATCGGCCGTGAGTCGCATGCCGGCGCTGCGCACGAGCAGGGAGTGTCAGCCTCACTGGGCCTGGCACACCAGGTGGTCGCGATTGAACAATTGACCGATTACCAGCGCGGCGTCACCGTCAATGTGGGTGTCATGGCGGGAGGCGAGAAACGCAATACCATCCCTGGCTGCGCGGATGCCTATGTTGATCTGCGCTACCCAATATTGGCGGATGGTGAATACCTGCTAGGGGCAATTGATGAGATTGCCGCGCGAACGTATATTGAAAATCCCAATTACCCAGGGCTCCCTGCAACTGAAGTATGGGGCGTGTTGCACCGACCGGTTAAAGAGGTTAACGCTGAGGTGGATGCGCTGATAGCCGAGGCCATGGGGCTGTCGCAGCTGCTCGGTGAGCCTATTGTGGGCAGTATGTATTCCGGTGGCGGTACCGACGGTTCAATAGCTCAGTCGGTGGGTTTGCCAACCGTAGATAGCCTCGGTCTCAATGGCAGTGGCGGCCATTCTTCTCGCGAGATGACTAGCGTGAATTCACTTATTGCCCGAACCAAACTCGCGGCGGTCATCATCGCCCGCCAGATTCAGTCGCAGCCTTTCCCCTGAAGCGCCCGGCCGCTTGCCGGATATTTAGGCCTCCGGGTCCTGGTACACCAGCTCGCCCTCGAAAAAGGTCATCTGCACCCGGGTATCACCTATGGCATCGGCGGGTATTTCAAGGAGGTTATCGCTAAGGACGATGAAATCGGCGGATTTCCCTTTTTTCAGCGAGCCCGTATGCTCTTCAAGTTTTAGCGCCCTGGCGCCGCCCAGGGTATAGATCGCGATTGCCTCCTCAACCGATATTGCCTGTTCCGGCCATAATTCACCCGGGTAGTCCCCCGTTGGATTGCGCCGAGTGACCAGTGCCTCCATGCCTGTCCAGGGGTTCATGTCAGGCACGGCCGATGGCCAGTCAGAGCCTGCGAGAATGGCTACACCATGATCCAGCAGGTCCCTGGTGGGCCAGTAGCGTTTGCCCCGTTCACCGACTGCACCGATGACGGAATCTATAATGGGTGAGGGAAACCAGATATAGGGTGAGAAATCAGCTACCACGCCAAGGCTGGCGAAGCGCGGCAGATCGCTATCGGCGATAAAGCCGGCGTGGGCCAGCTCATGGTGCAGCCCGGAATCACCGTTAGCCTTGCGCGCCATGGCGATTGCATCCAACGTCACGCGTACTGAACGGTCTCCGGCGGTGTGAATTTTCACGGTGAAGCCGAGCTTGTCCAGAGTTATGAGGGCATCGCTTAACTGGTCGGGACTGAGGTGCAACGAGCCGTCTCCACCCGGCTCATCTCCGTGTACGGGTAGATAGGGTTCCAGCATTGCCGCGCTGCGCGACGCGGTGGGAACGCCGTCCAGAAATATCTTAACGAAAGAAGTATAAAGATGCGGTGAACCGAACCGGTCTCTTCGTCTGACGTACTCGGCAATATCACCCTTGCTCAATGCGCCGCTTTCGCCGAGGTTTAATGCGGCGGCGATGTTGGCTGTCAGCTGGCCATCGTGGTCCAGTTGTTTGAAGGCCGTAATATTGGCGAGCTTGGCCGAGGCATCTTTCATCCCGGTTACGCCATAGCTGTTCGCAGTTTTGACGGCGTATGCTGCGGCGCTCTGGTATTGCTCCGGCGTCCATTCGGGCCGTGCATTGGTAACCAGAATGTAGGCCTCCTCCAGAATGCCATTGGGGTTTAAACTGTTGGCTTCCCTGCCGATTTTTCCACCGGCGGGATCGGCTGAATCCGCATTGATGCCCATTAGTTGGAGTGCGCGGGAGTTGGCCCAGTGGTTGTGGCCTGAGTCGTCAGTCAGAATCACGGCCTTACCCATGGCAGCCTTGTCCAGCCAGCGTCGGGGGGAATCCATGGGGTTATTAACGAAGAAGTCGCTGGTCCACTGGCCACCGATTATCCAGTCACTGTCGGGCTGGTCTTGCGCACATTGGCTGATAGCGCTGGCAATCTCTTCGGGCGAGGCGGTGAAGGGGAAATTACACTCGAATAGCGCCTTTATACTTCCCGAGACAGGGTGCAGGTGCGCGTCGATAATACCGGGCATGACCATTTTGCCCTGCAGGTCGATGGTCCGTGTGCCGTCTCGCCGGTAAGCTGAAATATCGGAGTTGGATCCGGCGGCGAGAATCTTGCCGTCCTTAATTGCAAGTGCCTCCACCCAGGGTTGGGCAGCGTTGACGGTATAGATTCGACCACTGAGCAACACCAGCTCGGCAGTACTGCTGTCGGTTTCGGCCCGGGCGAATCCGGCGAATTGCAGAAGGGTACAAAGAATAGAGAGCGCCAACACCAATGGACGGTTCCCTGGCCGTCGATAGTGCCGACCTGGGCGATGTTCGGACACGCGCTGTGCACAGTTTTGTGTATTGACGTTCATGTGCTTAATAACACTATTATTCATTTGTTTGCTCCCGCAAGTCGCGACGGCGTATGCCGTCGACAAACAGCATTCATTCTAGGCGCAAATCGATGCAGACTTTTGACGCAAGCGGACAATCCTTTGACGGATGTGGCCGTTAGTGCACCTTGCGTCGGTGCGCTATCAGCGGGGGCAGAATGAGTGCATAGGAGATCAGGAACAGTATAATTCCCGCGCTAATCACTCGCGAGTAGTCTCCCTCTGTGAGCAGGGAGGCAGCAAAGGCAGGGCCTATAGCCAGTCCCAGCATCTGTGCGGCCACCGCGTAGACGACCACACGGCCATGTCGGTCGAAGCTGGCCATACCGGCCAGCAGGTAGGGGTGGGTCATATTCCAGGCGAAGTTGTACACGCAGACTGTGACCGCGTACACCAGTGCTGTGAATTGGCCATAGAGGTAGACCAGCACTACCGCGCCGCCGATGATGCCGATGGCCAGGGGAATAATTCGGCCAAAGCGTCGGCCGGCCAGCGCCGCCACAAAGGCACCGGCGATCCCGAGAAATTGAGATAACATCAGGCCATTGGCCACACCCTGCTCACTGACACCGCCGTTCATACCGATCAGGAACAGGTATGCCCAGATCACGCCCTGGGCAAAAAAGTAGGTAAACATGGCGAGAATGGCGAGCCAGCGAAATACGCCGGCGAGATCCACAGCATCCGCTTCAACCTGCAGATGTTCCTCTCCGGAATCCGGCATATGTTGCAGGCAGGGCCAGCCTGTCACTGCGAACAGGGCGAAAAAAATAATCAGGCCTGTCATACCCACCGTGTCCAGTGCCGTGGGCAGTACCCACAGGCCGAGAGCGCCATACGTCAGCACCCCCATAATCAGGTAGCCGAAATTGCGATCCGGCAGGCGGGTGATTCCTACAATGGTAAAGCTCAGCGAGATAAGCCCACCGGCGCCCAGCCCGGTGAGAAAGCGCAGCAGACTGAATACAGTCGCCTCTCTGGTCATAAGGGACAGCAGGTTGCCCACGGCAAACAGGGCGATAGACCAGCGCAGTATTTTCAGCCAGCTGAAATTGTGCCCGCCCAGGGCCATCAGCACTGTCGTGAGCGCAATACCCCACACTTCAGCTGAAGCGGTATAGCCTGCCTGCTGCTCGCTGAAACCAAAAAGCTGCACCAGACCCTGAATAAAGCCGGGTTGGATAATGAACACGGAGGCACCGACCACACCTAGATAAATCGCTGAAAACAGCGACTTTGGACTGTTGACGTCCACCCGGTTGGAAATGGTGCTCGAAGAAGTGCTCATTGGCGGCTCTCGGGTTATTATTCGAATCATTATGTTCCAGTTAAACACTGTCCGCTATCGGCCGAAAGTATGAAACCGATTATTCTGAGTGAAGACCACCCTACCGATTTTCAGCGTGAGGGGCTGGATCTCGTCAACAGCTTGATGCCGTTGAATTCCTCCGGTTTTTATCTGGTGAGTGCGGATATGCAACACCGGGGGGTGGTATTGCGGAATATCGAGGCCGCTGCTGAGCGCGACTATCAGCGCCGGTTTCAGGAGCTGGATCCCCTCAATCCCGCCCTCTTTGCCGCCAGCGGCACCCGGGTTGCCTGCATTGACGAGCAAATTGACGAGCCGGAGCTGCTGGCTTCTGAATATTACCGCAAATTCATGCAACCGCTGGCTCACCGCTATGTTGCGGACATGTTTTTCCGTCGAGACCAGGACATTATTGCTGTACTGACGATGCTCAGAACCCCCGAGCTGGGTCCTTTTACTGAGGCGGAGTTGGCGCTACTTCGCAAGTTCCAGCCATTTCTCGAGTACACGCTCAATACGGTTTATCTGCCCCGGCGCTACGGCCAACGAGAACGAATCCAGAAGGGTTACCAATTAACGGACCGTGAACTGGACGTGGTGGAACTCATTGTTGCCGGCGCCAGCAACAAGCTGATCGCGCGGCAATTGGAGCTCAGTATCGCCACGGTAAAAACCCATCTCCAGCATGTATTCCAGAAACTGGAGGTGTCCTCTCGCACGGGTGTCAGCGCCCTTGTGTTGGGTGCGCTGGACGCCTGACCCGGTTCTCATCCTTTTGGCCGATGGCGGCTTTTGACACTATAGCCTAGTCTTCAGGGCATCTCGTGCTTTTTGGGGAAACAGCTATGTTGGGAAATGTTTCAGGCCAGGTTGCTATAGTCACTGGCGCCGGTCAGGGAATTGGTCAGGGAATTGCCCGGGTTTTTGCCTCTGCAGGGGCGGCGGTTGTTGTGGCCACCCGCTCCGCCGGTAATGGCCAGAAAACCGTGGACGATATTATTGCCGCGGGGGGTAAGGCCATACTGATCCAATGTGATGTGGGCCAGCGCAGCGAAGTGGAACGGGTTGTAGCTGGCACGGTCGCCCAGTTTGGGCGGGTCGATATCGGTATTCACAATGCGGCAATTTATCCACTGCATACGGTCGAGGAACTGACCGATGAGGTGATGGAGCAAACTCTGGCAGTCAATATGAAAGCGGCGGTTTGGCTGACCCAGTCCTGTGTCCCGCATTTTCGCAAACAGGGTGGTGGTCGCCTGATCTTCACCTCCTCCGTCACCGGGCCGCGAGTCGCCATGCCGGGCACCTCGCACTATGCCATGTCCAAGGGTGGGATGAACGGCTTTATCCGCACCGCCGCACTGGAATATGCGCGGCAAAATATCACCGTCAACGGCGTGGAGCCGGGTTATATTCTGACTCAGGCCATGTCAGCGTTGGGGGGAGAGGAGGAACTCAATGCCATGGCGGAGTGTATCCCGCAGGGCCACCTGGGCAAGCCTGAAGACATTGCAAATACCATGCTATTTTTGGCATCCGAGGAAGCCGGTTATATTACCGGTCAGACCATCGTGGTGGATGGCGGCTCCACCTTGCCGGAAAGCCAGGTCGTCATGGATGGTTTTTACGAATAAAGTAAAAAGGTATCCATTTTTTTTAGAGAAGCATAGCCGGGTAAGACTAAAATTCGTCAACAGAGGGTTGAACTATGAGTAGCAACATAGGTGCATCGCAAAAACGTTATTTGAGCCTGTTGGCTGGTTTCGCCGCCGCGGGAGCCACCTCACTGCCTTTCGCGCAGGTGCTTGAGGAAACCGTGGTTACCGCGCAAAAACGCGAGCAGAGTATGCAGGATATCGGTATCTCGGTCACCGCGTTTACCGGTGATCAGATCAGGGAACTGGGTATGACCAACAGTACTGATATTGTCACCATGACACCCGGCCTCAACTATACGACGCCCCAGGCCGAAGGCAGCCAGATCAACTTCTTCCTGCGCGGTGTGGGTCTCAACGATTTTACTGACTCCAATGAAAATCCGGTGGCGGTGTACGTGGATGACGTCTATCGCGGCGCCATGGGCGGCCTGTCCTTTCAATTGTTCGATATAGAGCGTGTGGAAGTTCTGCGCGGGCCTCAGGGCACTTTGTACGGCCGCAACACCACCGGTGGACTGGTGAGCTTTGTGACGGTTCGCCCATCCGAGGAACTGGAAGGCTATGCCCAGGTAACTGCGGGGGAAAACAGCGAGTTGGGTTTTGAGGGTGCCATAGGCGGCCCTATTACCGACAGCCTGCTGGGGCGACTGTCGGTTTCAACCCGGCAGTACGACCCCTACGTAAAAAACCGCATCGGTCAGGATTACAACGAACTGGATTCCAACGCGGCCCGGGGGCAGCTGCAGTGGCTGGTGAACGACAAAATCGATGTGCTGTTGTCGGGCAATTATTCCAAGAATGATGCCAATGTGGGCGCCTGGCAGCACCAGTCGACCAAGTTTGGCGCCGATGGCGTTACACCGACAGCTCTGCCACGGGATGAAGATTTCTGGGGCACTTGCCCGGGTTGTGATGTCTTTGGCTACGTCGACACGGACAACGATCCCTGGAAAGGAGACTACGATCGCAAGGGCAAGGTCAGGGTGGAGTCGGAGGGCGGTGCCTTAACCGTGAACTGGGAGCCGTCAGGAGATATTACCTTCACTTCCATCACCGCCTATCAAAAGGTAAAGCGCAATCAGGAAGAGGACACTGATGCCGGCCCGGTACCTCTGAATCCCAGCTTTCCTGCGACCACTGACCAGTTCACCCAGGAATTTCGCGTGCTCGGCAGCCACGGCGAGAAGGGCAACTGGACGGCGGGTTTGTATTACTACGACAACGAGGTGCAGGCCGACTATGTGCTGGATGCCCTGGCGCTGGATTACGTTTATCTCGACACAGATATGAAGCAGACCACCGAGTCATGGGCGGTGTACGGGCAGTATGAGTATGCCTTCAACGAGCAGTGGACGCTGATCGCTGGCTTGCGCTACACCACAGAGGAAAAGAAAATCAAATACGCGGGTGTCGATCTGTCGGGTATTTTTGCCGCAGAAACAGCGGCAGGCAATATCCCGCTGACACCGACCAGGCCCACACCATCCAGCACGTTTGTTTACAATAAGGATACCGTCGGCAGCCAGGCCAAGCATGACAATGACCCGGTGACGGGCAAGCTGGAGCTGGATTATCATCCCAGCGACGATCTTATGCTGTACGGCAGTTACTCCCGTGGCACCAAGTCCGCCGGCTTCAATACCGGTTTCCTCGATGAGACCGGAATTTTCGCCAGTAACAGCCCCGACACGGTGCCCTTTGATGAAGAGACTCTGGATGCCTTTGAGATCGGTTTCAAAGCGACCCTGGCGAATGGCATGATGCGCCTGAACGGTGCCCTGTTCTATTATGACTACAGCGACGTGCAGACCTTCCGCTTTGAGCTCCTAAACCAGATTATTTTCAACACCGATGCCGAGTACTGGGGTGGTGAGCTGGAACTGGTCGCGGCGCCCATGGAGGGCCTTGAGCTGATGGCGGGTGCAGCCTATCTGGACACCACGGTGAAGGACGTGCCCGGTTATGATGGCGTGCCGCGCGACAGGACTGCCGTGTCAGCACCCGACTGGTCCTTTAACGCAGCTGCGCGTTACGAGTGGGGAATGTTCGATGGCACCATGGCGGGTATTGCCAGTTACAGCTACCAGGGCGAGACCTACTTTGATATCCAGAACCCGGACACGGCCAGAGAGGATGGTTACAGTGTGACCAATCTTCGGCTGGAATGGATCAGTCCGGAAACGACCTACACCCTTACTGCCTTCGTGGACAATGTGTTTGACGAGGAGTACCTGGTGTACACCTTTGATTTCACCAGTTCCTTTGGCTTGAACCAGCAGGGCTACGGCAAGCCGCGCTGGGCCGGTGTGTCGGCCCGCTATAGCTTCTGAACACCGTGGTAGGAAATTAGATTCACTATGGAAAAACGCAACGTAAACGAAGTGACTGCTGGGAAGTTAGCGGATAATGAACTGCTGGCGCGTAGATTCAGGGTGCTTGGCAGTCATTCACCGCTATTCTACGAGGAGCCACTGCATCTGGTGCGAGGCGAGGGCGTATGGCTGTGGGATGCTGCCGGGCGGCGTTACCTTGACGTTTACAATAATGTGCCGCATGTAGGGCACTGCCACCCGCGGGTGGTGGAGGCGCTTACGCGTCAGGCACAAACGCTGAATATCCACACACGCTATCTGCACAACAATGTGGTGGAATATGCGGAGCGGCTGATCGCGAAATTTGACTCCTCCCTCAGTATGGCGATGCTCGCCTGCACTGGTAGTGAGGCCAATGAAGTCGCGCTGCGCATGGCGCGTCATTGCACGGGTGGCCAGGGTATTATCGTGACGGATTTCGCCTATCACGGGAATACCGAGGCGGTGGCTGAACTGGGCACCGGCTTTATGCCAGAGGCGAAAACCACCCGCCGGGTGCGCAGTTTTCCTATCCCGGATTCCTACAATGCGCCAACGGGTGTGGCGCCCGAAAATCTCGCCGATCATTATGCCCAGGCTGTCAAAGATGCCATCGATGCCTTTGCAGCCGACGGGATTAAGTTCGCGGGCCTGCTGATTTGCCCGGATTTCGCCAACGAGGGTTTACTTAATGTGCCAGAGGGCTTCATTAGCAAAGCCCTGGCGCACGTGCGTGCGGCAGGTGGTCTTTACATCGCCGATGAAGTGCAAGGCGGTTTTGGTCGCACCGGCCATCACTGGTGGTCACACGAGGCTTACGGCGAAGTGCCAGATATCGTGACTATGGGTAAACCCATGGGCAATGGCCATCCCATTGCGGGTGTCGTGGCGCGGGCAGATCTGATCGACGCATTCGGCGAATGGGCCATGTACTTCAATACCTTTGGCGGTAACCCGGTCTCTTGCGCCGCGGCACTCGCGGTACTGGATGTGCTGGAACAGGAGAACTTACTGGAGAACGCCGTCAACACAGGTGCCTACGTGGCTCGCGGTCTGCGCAAGTTACAGGACAAGCACTCATTGATCGGTGATGTGCGTGACAAGGGCATGTTTTTTGCTGTCGAACTGGTGAAAGATCGCGCGAAAAAGACACCTGCGACCATGGAGTGCGCGCGCCTGGTAAACGACATGCGTCAGCGGGGTGTGCTGATTAGCCGCATAGGGCGTCATGACAATGTGCTGAAGATGCGCCCCCCCATGCCATTCAACCGCGACCATGCAGATCTCCTGCTGGCGACGCTTGATGACTGCCTCGCAAGAATGTGACCGGGGGGAATATGAGCGACTTTTATCAGTTGGATGACCAGCGGCAAGTTGCCTGCATGCAATCCCTGGCGGAGATAGCCTTGCAGCGCTGGGATTTCGATGCCCGTCAGCTGGAGCTGATCAAATACCGCGAGAATGCCGTATTTTGTGCAATAACGGGCGAGGGCACGCGCTACGCTGTACGAATCCATCGCGCCGGCTATCACTCCGATGCAGAGTTGGATTCTGAACTGCAGTGGATTTCCGCACTGGCGACACACGGCATCCAGGTCCCTGCCATTGTGCCTTGTAGCGATGGTGCGTCCTTCGCCGTGGTGTCCGGCGATGGCGTGCCGGAGCCGCGTCAGGTTGATGTTTTTGAGTGGGTTGAGGGTCGGCAGCTTGGTGCCGCCGAGGTCGGTATCGCCGATACAAGCTCCGTCAGTGAGACCTATCACACGATTGGTGCACTGGCAGCACAATTGCATAACCAGGCTACGGCCTGGACGGTACCCGACGGTTTTACACGGCACGCCTGGGATACCCGGGGCCTGGTCGGTCCCCAGCCTTTTTGGGGGCCGTTCTGGGAGTTGGCGGCGCTGTCCAACGACCAGCGCACCTTGATAATGGCCGCTCGTGAAAAGGTGTACGTCGAGCTGGAAGCCTATGCATCCAACCCTGACAATACCGATCGCTACAGCCTGATTCATGCGGATTTCGTCGCGGAAAATCTCATGGTGGACGGTGACAAGGTACGACTGATCGATTTTGACGACGCCGGGTTTGGCTGGCATCTGTTTGAGTTGGCCACTGCTCTGCATTTTGAGACGGAGGCCGACTACTACCCGGAGGCCTACAGCGCTCTGGTAAACGGTTACCGCGAGCATCGTGATCTGCCCGATAGCCAATTGGCTTATCTACCCCTGTTCATGGTGGCGCGCAGTTTCACCTACCTGGGTTGGGTGCACACGCGCTTTGAGACAGAAACGGCTCGGGAGTTAACGCCCATGTTGGTGGAGAAGGCCTGTTCTCTGGCCCGGGATTTCCTTGCCACCTGAATTACACTACACTGTGATGCCCGCTAGGTTCCCCAGGAAAATGATATGCCGAAAACAATGAAAACCGGTGTCGCCGCGATGGTGGCTGGTGCCAGGAAGCGAATAGAGCAGGTAGATGCCAGCGATGCCATCAACATGCTGGACAACCCGGGTGTAGTCATCGTCGATCTTCGCGACATCCGGGAGCGGGAACGTGAGGGCTATATTCCCAATAGTTTTCACTGCCCGCGGGGCATGGCCGAGTTCTGGGTAGACCCCCAAAGTCCGTACTACAAAGAAATTTTCGGGCGCGATGTGAAGTTTGTTTTCCACTGCGCTTCAGGCTGGCGCTCCGCGCTGACAGTGGCAACCCTGGGTGATATGGGCATGGATAATATAGCCCATATCACCGATGGCTTTAATTCCTGGCGCGACGCCGGCGGCCCCGTAGAGCGATCGGCGTAGTCGCCTCAGGCCGGCGGGATATACTGCTTTATCCGCTGGTCGATTTTGCCAAAAATCGTTTCGCCGGCCCGGTCTTTCATCTCAATTTCAATGCGATCGCCGAAAGCCATGAAAGGCGTGGTTGCTTTGCCGTCCGCAATGGTTTCAAGGCAGCGAACTTCCGCCAGGCAGCTGGAGCCATCTGGACTGCCCTGGTTGGCGACAGTGCCCGAACCTACTACTGTGCCCGCCATCAGTGCGCGACTTTTAGCCGCGTGCTCGATCAACTGCCCGAAGTCGAAGGTCATGTCGACACCGGCGTTTGGTGAGCCGACCTTGGTGCCGTTCAGAGTACTGATCAGCGGTAGATGCAGTTTTGCACCATCCCAGGCATCTCCCAGCTCGTCGGGGGTGACTGCTACCGGCGTGAAGGAGGTTTGCGGCTTTGACTGGTAGAAACCGAATTGCTTGCCCAGCTCAGCCGGAATGAGGTTGCGCAGGGAGACATCGTTTACCAGTCCCACCAGTTTGATATGCCCCCTGGCCTGCCGTGCCTTGATGCCGGCGGGCACGTCGTCGGTAAACACCACAACCTCTGCCTCAAAATCTATGCCCCAGTCTTCATTTTCAGCGAGTACATCTTCGTTGGCGCCGATGAACGCATCAGAGGCGCCCATGTACATCAGCGGCTCCCGCCAAAAAGACTCTGGCAGTTCCGCGCCGCGCGCCTTGCGCACCAGCTCCACGTGGGTCACATAAGCGCTGCCGTCTGCCCAGTGGTATGACCGGGGCAGGGGAGCTGCCGCCGCTGTGGTATCGAATTTAAACTCACCGCTTACCTCGCCCGCCTGGAGCTGGTCGAATAGTGCAATCAATTTGGGTTCGCACTCGGCCCAGTTGTCCAGCGCGGCCTGCAGCGTGGGCGCGATCGATTCGGCAGATACCGCCCTGCTGAGGTCGCGACTGATCACAATAAGTTTGCCGTCCCGGCCGGATTTCAAGCTCGCTAATTTCATTGTTGTATTCCCGATATGTTCGTTTATGGTTGAAAGTTCTTTTTGATGCCGTCCCAGCATTTGATGTAGTCTCGCTGCCGCAGCTGCGTTTCCAGTGCCCATTTTGTCGGCTGAATGACGTAGCGGGATTCCAGCATAAACGCCATGGTATCGCGGTATTGATCAGGTTTCAGCTCGGCGGCGCTGGCTTTCTCAAACGCGGCGGCTTCCGGCCCGTGGGGGCTCATGCAGTTGTGCAGGCTACAACCGCCGGGGACAAAGCCCTCTTCCTTGGCGTCGTAGGTCCCTTCGATCAGCCCCATGAATTCACTCATGACATTGCGGTGGTACCAGGGTGGACGGAAGGTATCTTCGGCCACCATCCAGCGCGGTGGAAATATGACGAAATCAATATTGGCGACACCGGGGGTATCCGAGGGGGACGACAATACCGTATAGATACTTGGGTCGGGGTGGTCATAGCTGACGGAGCCAATCACATTGAAGCGCGCCAGCTCGTACTTATAGGGTGCCGAGTTACCTGTCCAGGCCACCACATCAAGCGGTGAGTGGTCGATTGGCGCGCGGTAGAAATTTCCCGTGAATTTACACAGTAACTCGAAGTCACCCTCTACATCCTCATAGTCCGCTTCGGGGTACTGAAAATCTCTGTCGTTGGCGTAGCCGTTCGCACCTACCGGTCCGCGTTCGGGAAGACACAGCGGTGCGCCGTAGTTCTCGGCAAGATAGCCGCGTGCGGTATCGGTGAGCAGGTCTACTGCGAATTTCATTCCTCGGGGTATGACGGCTATTTCGCCCGGATGCAGCCGTATCTTGCCGCACTCGGTGCGCAGCAGGAGTTCTCCCATCTGTGGCACAAACAACAGCTCACCGTCAGCGCAGTAGAAGTACCGATTGTGCATCGAGCGGTTGGCGGCATACAAGTGAATGCCCATCCCGGTTTGGGCCATGGCGTCGCCGTTGGCCGCAATCGTCACCAGGCTGTCAATAAAGTCTGTTGGGCTTTCCGGAATGGCGACCGGGTCCCAGCGCAGCATGTTGGGGGGTGTTGGTACCTCTGTAATGGGCCCGGTGCGTACATTTGCCTGCTGCCAGGGCTGGTAGTCTCCCTGCGCCGCGGAGGGGCGAATGCGATAGAGCCAGCTGCGGCGGTTATGTGCGCGCGGTGCGGTGAAAGCCGTGGTATTGAATTGCTCCGCGTAAAGTCCGTAGTTCACTCGCTGTGGGCTGAAGCGCCCCACAGGCAGCGCACCCGGCAGGGCTTCACTTTCGTGTTCGTTGCCAAAGCCGTGCAGATACTGCAATTCGGTGGCCAGTCTGGATGAATCACTTGTCATGGTTTGTCTCGCTATCGATCTGGCCGGCTATCGCCAGCGCTTCTTCGAGAATGGACTGCTCGCCGACCTGATTGGCGAGCAGCAGTATCAGTCGCGCGTTGATAACTTCGCTGGCCTCGGGAGTGCGGTCGCGGTGGGTATCAGCAAGCGCTGCATAAAATGCATCGGCATCGGAAAAATTGCTATCAAGATTCAGCTTGCTCATGCCACCTGCTCCGTTGTCAGTTCGGCACCCAGCGCCCGCAACAGAGCTGCGTGCACCGCCTCCGGATCAAAATGCCGCCAGCGCGCCGCAACATGTTGGTCAGGCCGAATCAGGTAAACCGCACAATCACCAAGGTCGTAACGCTGATTCAGAACGCCTTTGTCATCGCGCAGATTTACGGCCGCCTCCGGTTGATTGCCCGCCGTGTCGATATAGATAAGTTCGAGCATCATTTTCGGTGAATTGACGGAATTCAGGAATTGATCCAGCTTGCTGGAATCCACTTCGCCTTTCAGTAGTATGCTGAACCGATTGCCAATGTGGTTCAGCAACCAGCCGCTGCCGTTACCGCCGCTGACAGGTGCGTCAGGGCAGGGTGAACCCGGTTCGGCACCCGCAGCAAAATCGTCACTGTCGGGAGTGTTGAGCGGGCTTGACGCATAGTTGCAGGGTTTCGACAGGCGGCCGCTGTTTACCAGGGCCCGGGCAAACGGGTACTGGCGCGATAAATCCAGCACCGTATCGCGGAACACCTTGGTAATGTGATTCTTCGGTGTCATGAAATCCGTGGCGCGAGTGGAATGAAGAATGTTTTCTTGTGCCCCGTGTTGGCGCTCGTGGTCGTAGGTCTGCAGTAATAATTCCGGCGCCTGGCCCTGTATTACGGCGGCCAGTTTCCATCCCAGGTTTTCGACACCCTGCAATGCGCCATTGGCACCCCGGGCCCCGAAAGGCGAAACCTGGTGTGCAGCGTCGCCAATGAAGAATACCCGGTGATGAATAAATGAATCCATTTTGCGGCAGCGGAAAGTGTATACGCTTGCCCAGTCCAGTTCCCACTCCATGTCTTTGCCCAGCATGGCTTCAACTCGCGGACGGATATTTTCGAGCTTCTTCTCTTCCTCCGGGTCTGCATCCCAGCCCAACTGGAAATCGATGCGCCACACGTTGTCGGCCTGTTTGTGCAATAGGGTGGACTGGGCCGGGTGGAAGGGAGCGTCGAACCAGAACCGGCGCTCCGCCGGAAAGTCCGCCTTCATAATGATGTCGGCGATGAGAAAGCGGTCCTCGAATATCTGGCCTTTGCTCTCAAGGCCCAGCGACGTGCGTAGCTGGCTGTTGGCGCCATCGGCAACCAGCATATAGTCGCAAGTGAGCGCGTAGTCGCCCTCTGATGTGCTGACGGTAACTGTCGCGCCTGCGCCATCTGTGGTCACAGCGGTGACCTTGTGCAGCCAGCGGAGGTCAATTTCCGGCATCTCCATACAGCGTTTTACCATGTACTCTTCCATGTAGTACTGCTGCAGGTTAATGAAGGCTGGCACCTTGTGGTCCTCCTCCGGTAGCAGGTTGAATTCGTATACCTGCTCCTCACCAAAATACACTTTGCCAAGGTTCCAGGTGACACCTTTATCCAGCATCGGCTGGCCGCAGCCGTAGCGGTCACAGATTTCCAGAGTGCGCTTGGCAATGCAGATGGCTCTGGAGCCCACGCTCACGGTGTTGTTGTCATCCAGCACCACGGTTTTAATACCCTGTTGTGCCAGATCCATCGCCGCCGCAAGTCCGGCGGGGCCGCCACCGGCGATGATAACGGGGTGGTGGGTCGGTGCATTCTTGTCCTGGTCGGGACTGTGCTGGTAGGGGTACTCGGGATTGATGTAACTCGTGGGCATCGCGGGCATCCGGGTTGTATACTATTAGTTGCAAGTGAGACTAATATTAGTGGTATTCAGGTGATAAATCAAGATAAAGGGCGTATCTTTCGCTTCGGTACGCGTGATAGTGCTGGCAAATAGTCCTGTTTGCAACTATAATGATGGAAATTCAACGTCTCACAACACACAGGTGAACTCAGCGTATGACCAAGAAAGCATTTGCATCCTCCGCCGACCTCGGCGAGAAAGTAGAAACCCTGGAAGTACTGGCAGAGGGTGTTTATGCCCTTACGGCAGAGGGTGACCCCAATGTAGGTGCCATAGAAGGCGAGGACTTTATCGTTGCTTTCGAGGCCCGCGCCACCCCAAAGGCGGCTGGCGACTGGCTGGAAAAACTGCGCGAGCATACGGACAAACCGATCAAGTACCTGGTGCTGTCGCACTACCACGCCGTGCGCGTGCTGGGGGCGTCAGCATTTAAGGCAGACGCAATCATTGCCCACGAAAACACGCGGCTGTTAATAGATGAGCGCGGTGAACAGGACTGGGCCAGTGAGTTCGGCCGTATGCCGAGACTGTTCCGGGAGCCGGAAGGCATTCCAGGCCTGACCCACCCGGACATTGTGTTTAACGATCGTCTGGAAATTCCGCTGGGTGGTGACCGCGGTAACCTGGTACTGCAGTACTGCGGCCGGGGGCATACTGCGGGCGACATTTGCGCCTGGATACCAAAGCACAAAATCCTCTTTGCCGGTGATTTGGTAGAAGCGGCGGCCGCGTTGTATACCGGGGATGCGTTCCATTTTGACTGGTCTACCGACACGCTGGACGCGGTCAAGAAGTTTGAGGCAGAAGTGCTTATTGGCGGCCGCGGTGCCACCGCCCATGGTCGCAAGGCGGTGGATGCGGCTATCGAGCAGACCCGTGGGTTCCTGCAGGGCATGATCGAAAAAGTGGGTGAGGTACATCGCGCAGGCGGTACTCTCAAGGAAGCCTTCGAGGCCACTCACGCGCACCTCAATCCGAAGTTTGGTATGTGGCCCATCTTTGAGCACTGCCTGCCGTTTGACGTACAACGCTTGTGGGATGAGATGGACGGTATTGATTGGCCGCGTATCTGGACAGCCGAGCGAGACCAGGAAGTCTGGGACAAGTTACAGGACTGATAGCGGGTCTTGCCCGCAATGGCTGCAACCGGCCGAACAGATCTCAAGCTGCAGACATTTCTGCCTTACATGCTCAACAACCTTGCTGAGCGGGTAAGCTCTGGCCTGTCTGGTATTTACGCAGACGAGTACCAGCTGAGCATTCCCGAGTGGCGGGTGATTGCCAACCTTGCAGAGCACAGCACGCTCAACGCGCGCCAGATTGTTGAGCGTACTACTATGGAAAAAAGCAAAGTATCCCGCGCCGTCAGTAATTTGTGTGAGCGCGGCCTCATAACTCAGAAGCGCGCAGAAGGTGACAGTCGCGCCAAGGACCTGACCCTCACCGAAGAGGGCCTGGCGCTCTATCGCAGCATCGTGCCAAGGGTGCTGGACTGGGAGCGGGAACTACTGGCGGAGATGAGCCCGGGGGAGTACCGCGATCTGATGCATCTTCTGCAAAAACTGGGGGCTCGCCTTCAGCTGCTGGAATATCCTGAAACGTAAAGGGCGAGCCAGCCCCACTAGCCGCCTATTAACACCGGGTAACGGTCGGAGTCCATTGGCTGCCCGGGCACCAGTTTGTCATAGACAAGCGGCTGGCTGAGACCGGGTCTTACATCGTATACCACGTCGTCGCCAATATACCGCACGGTGTAGCCGCGCCGTCTGCGGTTGCTTAGCGTATTGCCGCCAGCACCGTGTACAGTCATGGCGTGAAACAGGTAGACATCCCCCGGTTCGAGATCCCAGGAGACAATGTCGTAGCTCGCCCGGTCCGCCTCTATGTCGGGAATGTCCTCAAAGTCCGGGTTGCGCTCATATTGGCTGATGGTGCCGGTTTTGCCGAAAGTTTCCGGTTGAAACCAGCGATCCCAGCGATGCGAGCCACGAACAAATTCCAGTCGGCCGTTTTCCGCCGTGGTTTTGTCAAGGGCGATCCACAAGGACAGCACCTGCCAGCCGCGTATGGGCCAATAGGGCTGGTCGTTGTGCCAGCGGGTGCGCTGGCCCATGGAGGCCTCCTTTACGAACAACTGATCGTAGAGAAGGTTGATTTTTTTGCTGCCGAATACCGCATGGGCAATTGACGGCAGTTCCGAGTTGATACAAATTTCCCGGAAGGAGGGGTGGGTTTCCCATAGGCGCAGATTGCCGTGGAACATTCCTTCTTCCGACTCATAGCCGTGGTAGAAGGGCCCGGGTTCTCGGATATCATCTTCTACTGCAGCGGACAGTTTTTCGAGTTGATCTGGATTGATGACCCCTCGAAGCGCTACCACGCCGTCTTCGTTGAATGCGTCGATGTCGCTTTGGCTGACTGTATAGCTCATGTCGGTTCCTCGTCTATTTTTTGTACCAGTTCATCCAGTAATTCGTATAACAGCTCCAGCTTGCCGTAGCCGAATTTTTCGGTGATATGCGCGTAACGGGCCTCGTTGATAGGTGACAGAGTTCTGAACAGTTTCCGTCCCGCCGGCGTAATGGAAACCAGCGAGCGGCGCTGATCATCACTCGCGGTTTTACGGTCTACCAGGCCGCGTTTCTGCAGGTTTTGTAAAATTCGGGACAGGCTGGGCATCAACAGCGCGCAGCGCTCGGAAATTTCGGTAGCATCCAGAACCTCTTCTTCTATCAGCGCCCGGATAACGCGCCATTGCTGTGGCGAGAGCCCGTGTTCTTTCAGTGCCGGGCTGAATTTTTTCATTACCGCTTCACGCGCCCTCAGCAGGGCCATTGGCAGCGATCTGTCAAAGTGGCGCATCGGTATGTCAGACAGTTGGGTCATCAACGACTCCATTGCGCAAAGTACCAATGCCCGGCACTTCCACTTCTACCACATCCCCAGGCACAAGGTATTTTGGCGGGTCGAAGCGGGCACCAGCACCCAGGGGTGTCCCGGTGGAGATAATGTCCCCGGGTTTTAAAATATAGAAGGTCGACAGATAGCTCACGAGGTAGGGGAAGGGAAACATCAGGTTCGCAGTGGTATCGTGCTGGCGCTGCTCGCCATTAACCCGGGTGGTGACGGTCATATTGCCGTAGTCTGCTATTTCGTCTGCGGTTACCATCCATGGCCCCAGCCCGCCGGAGTGAACGAAGTTCTTGCCCTGGGTGACGTTGAATTTGGCATGCCGCACCCAGTCCCGCAGGGTTCCCTCATTCATGATAGTCAGCCCGGCAACGTGCTCCATAGCCTGCGCCTCGGGGATGCGATGCCCGCGCTTGCCGATGACCAGGACAATTTCTCCCTCGTAGTCCAGCTGATGGGATTCCGGTGGTCGCCAGAGGGGTTGTTCATGCCCAGTAAATGAATCAATGGTTCTCATAAAGAGGCTGGGCCATTCCGGGTCGGCGGAATTGTCTTTGTACTCGGCGTTGCGATTGGCGTAGTTCACGCCGATACAGGCGATTTTTTCGGGTGTCGAGATGGGTGGCAGATAGCTAATGTCGGCGAAGTCCAGATCCGGGGTCAGCGCGCAGGCGCTATCCATCATCGCAGTGAGATCGCCGTCCTTTAGTACCTGGTGCAAATCCCCACCGAGCCGGGCACCCAGGTCAATAACACCCGTATCTGTTGCCACCCCCCAGGAGGCTTTGCCTGTTGCCGAAAACGTCAAAAAGCGCATAGTGGGGTTCCATCCAATTTAAAATATAAGTTAACGAGTTAAATAGTAATGCAGGAAAGACAGAATATCAACAGGCCAAGAGAGTAGCAAATTGCAAAATATTCGCTAATTTTATCAATAATAAGTCATTTTTTTGAAAAATAGCGTTTTGGTGAGTTTGAAAGATATTAATTAACATGTTATGTTGTTTGTCTAATTTATGCTCACAATAGCACGAGGTCACTAAAACCATGCCTGACTTTGAATCAAACCTGAAGACCGCCAGGTCGTTCCTGCAACCCTTTAGGGAAGTGGTTACCGGCCACTTCATCGATGGCCAGCGGGTTGTGCCTGCGAGAAGCGAGACCTTTGATAATCTCACGCCAACGGACAACACTTCATTGGGGCGGGTTGTCGCGGGCAGTGAGGCGGATGTCAATGCGGCCTGCGAAGCCGCAGCGGCGGCCTTTACCGAATGGCGCGATATGCCAGGTGCGCAGCGCAAAAAACTGCTGCATCACTTCGCCGACAAGATCGAAGCCCGGGCAGAGGAGATAGCCCTGGTGGAGAGCATGGATTGTGGCCAACCGATACGCTTCATGGAGCAGGCAGCCGTGCGCGGTGCGGCAAACTTCCGTTTTTTTGCCGATAAAGCGCCGGAATCCCGCAACGGGCTGTCACTGCACCAGGACGAACACACCAACTACACCATGCGCACACCCATTGGCCCGGTAGCGGTAATTACGCCCTGGAATACACCCTTCATGCTGGCCACCTGGAAGATCGCGCCGGCGCTGGCAGCGGGTTGCACCGTGGTGCACAAGCCGGCGGAACTGAGTCCCCTATCGGCCATGCTGCTGGCAGATATCAGTCGCGAAGCGGGGTTGCCTGCAGGGGTGTGGAATACTGTAAACGGTTTTGGTGAGGTGGCAGGTAAAACACTGACGGAGCACCCGGCGATAAAGGCGGTGGCACTGGTAGGCGAAACCTCCACCGGGTCACATATCATGCGTCAGGGAGCGGACACACTCAAACGCATGCATTTTGAGCTGGGGGGCAAGAACCCGGTGCTGGTGTTCGACGATGCCGATTTTGACCGTGCCCTGGATGCGGTGGTGTTTATGATCTACAGCCTGAACGGGCAACGCTGCACCTCGAGCAGCAGGCTGTTGATTCAGAGTGGTATCCGCGATCGCTTTATCGCGGCGCTAGAGGAGCGTGTGAAGTCTCTGCAGGTTGGTCACCCGCTGGACCCGGCCACGGAGGTGGGCCCGCTGGTGCACACCGGGCACTTTGCCAAGGTGATGAGTTATATGGACGCGGCCCGGGAAGACGGCGCGACCATCGCCGTAGGCGGCACGCGCCGCGATGATCTGGGTGCTGGCAATTACATCAGTCCCACCCTATTCACGGGTGCCAACAACACCATGCGCATCGCCCGGGAGGAAATATTCGGTCCGGTGTTGACGGTTATCAGCTTTGACACCGAGGAGGAGGCGGTAGCGATCGCCAACGACACACCCTATGGTCTCGCCGCCTATGCCTGGACGGGAAGCAGCGGTCGCAGCATGCGCCTGGCCCGGGATATTGAAACCGGTATGCTGTGGATTAACTCGGAAAACAATCGCAACCTGCCGTCGCCCTTCGGTGGTATCAAGATGAGTGGTATTGGCCGCGATGGTGGCGACTACAGTTTTGACTTTTACATGGAAACCAAAAACGTGTGTATTGCCCATGACACGCACAAGGTTCCGCAACTGGGCCGTGCGGTATGAGCCTGTACTATCTGCAGAAGCTGTTATTTCAGCTGAACCGCGATGCAGAACTACAGCAGCGCTTTCTCGCTGACAAGGACTCGGTATTGGCGCAATACAAACTGGACGAGGAAGAGATTGTCGCGGTGAAAACACCGGATATAGGTATGCTCTATATTCTGGGGGTCAACGGCCAGATCCTGATGCACTATGCCGCTATGTGCGGCTATGCCTGGCCCGAGTATATACAGGCCATGCGCGACGCCATGGAGGAACATGGCAGTGTTCGGGCCGGCTTATATGTCACAACCGACGGCAAGGGGGCGGTATGAGCCTGGTATTCGCGGGGGTATGCTCACATGGTCCGGGTATGTCGGGGCGCAAATCGATGGCCGATAGGGATGATGTTGAAGCGCTGTACGGAGCTATGGAGGGCATGCGCGAGGCGTTAGAGGCCAGCAGGCCCGATGCGCTTGTTGTCATCGCCGCTGAGCACTTTGCCAATTTTTTCATGAACAATATGCCCGCTTATTGCATGGGCATGGCGGATGAGTACGCGGGGCCGATCGAAGATCCCCAGTGGCTGGGTATTGAGCGCACAACCGTTCCCGGAAACGCGGACCTGTCGCGCCGTCTAATCGAGGCCACGTTGCAGGAAACCGATGTCGCCTATGCCGAAGAATGGAAATTCGACCACGGCATTATGGTTCCTCTGCATTTTTTGACACCGCGCTACGATCTGCCGGTGATTCCAGTGAATATTAATTGTCAGGGGCCTCCCATAACGCCGCTGCACCGGGCCTGGGCCTTTGGCCGGGCATTGCGCAAGGCCTGCGACGCGGTACCGGAGCGTATAGCAGTGGTGGGCACAGGTGGTATTTCCCACTGGCCGGCCACCCCGGACTCCGGCAAGATTAACGAGCCCTGGGACCGGGACTTCTTGCAGCGCTGGGCGAGTAATGACCGGGAACGACTGCTGGCCTACACCGACGAGCAGACTTATCTGGAGGCGGGGCAGGGCGGTTTCGAAATTCGTACCTTTATTGCCATCGCGGGTGCGACCGAGGGCTGCAGAGCGACGGTCCATTTCTACCGACCGATCCCCATTTTTGCCGTGGGTTGCACAGTGGGTATGGTGAACCTTGGGGAGGTGGCTTGATGGCACACTTTATATATGAATATTCCGCCAACCTGCCAGCCGATGCGCTGGACCTGCCAGGTCTGATGGAAAAAATGCATGACGCCGCCGCGGCCAGTGGTATTTTCCCTCTGGCGGGTATGCGCAGCCGGGCAATACGTTGCGAGGACTTTCGCGTGGGGGATGGCAATCCCGAAAACGGGTTTGTTAACCTGAGCATGAAAGTCGGCCGCGGTCGCGATCTGGATACACGGATGGCCATCGGCCGCAGTCTTTTTGATATTCTCATCGAGCACCTGCAACCCCTGTTTTCCAGCCGAGGATTGGCGGTATCGTTTGAGATGCGGGAACTCGAAGAGCAGGTTAAATTCAACCACAAGAATATTTGAGCACAGTATGCTGACAACACGACAACTGGCGGAAGCGGTGGACATACTGCACAACGCGGAGCGAGCGAGGGTGCAGGTGTCCGCGCTGTCACTCACTTATCCAGAAATGGATCTGGAGGATGCCTACGCGGTGCAAAAGGCTTGGGTAGACCGGAAGCTGTCAGCGGGGCGCCAGGTGCTGGGATACAAGATTGGCCTGACTTCCCGGGCCATGCAGATGGCGATGAATATCGATACGCCGGACTATGGCGTGCTGCTGGATGATATGGCGTTTGCCAACGGCGGCGCGATTGCCGCCGGGGATTTTACCGACCCCCGGATAGAGGCGGAATTTGCGTTCGTGATGAAAAAGCCACTGTTCGGGGAGGATGTCAGCCTGGACCAGGTATTGGATGCCACAGACTATGTGGTACCGGCCCTGGAATTGATTGCCGCCCGCAGTTTCCGTGTTGATCCACACACCGGCTATACCCGCACCGTCGTCGATACAATCGCTGATAATGCCGCTAATGCGGGTATTATTGTCGGCAATGTCAGAGTGAAGCCGCAGGACATTGACTTGCGCTGGGCCGGCGCCATGCTCTTTCTCAATGACAACATAGAGGAAACGGGCCTGGGGGCAGGGGTGATGGATCACCCGGCCCATGGTATCCGCTGGGTGTGTCGACGTTTTGCACCCCATGGCGTTGGTCTTGAGCCCGGGCAGGTCATTCTGTCCGGGTCTTTTATCCGGCCTATCAGCGTCGGCACAGGGGACCGTATCCGGGCCGATTACGGTCCCCTGGGTGTCATCGATATTTCCTTTAGTTAGTGCGACCAGGGTCGCAGGTGGGCATGTAATGGACTTACCCTTAAACAAATTCAAGCGCACCATGTCTTCCGGGGAGCCGCAATGCGGCGCTTTTCTCGGCTTGCCCGGAAGCTCCGTCGCGGAGATTATCGCGGCGGCGGGTTTTGACTGGCTGTTGATTGATCACGAGCATGCTCCCTTTGAACTTTCGGACATTCTCGCCCACCTGCAGGCAATAGCCCCTTATGATGTTGCGCCCATTGTCCGGCCAGTGGACCACAATCCCGCCCTGCTCAAGAAGTTGCTGGATATTGGCGTGCAGTCTTTCCTGGTACCCATGGTGGATACACCAGAACAGGCGCAGTCAATTGTGCGCTCTCTGCGCTACCCGCCGGCGGGCACCAGGGGCTTGGGAGCGTCTCTGGCACGGGCGGCAGGCTGGGGCCAGGTGACCGACTACCTGCACAAGGCCAATGATCAAATCTGCCTGCTGGTGCAGGTGGAGACCACCGAGGCGTTGCACAATCTTCCGCAGATACTGCAAGTGGAGGGTGTGGACGGTGTGTTTATCGGTCCGTCAGATCTCTCCGCTTCCATGGGCCATGTCGGCAACCCGGCTCACCCCGAGGTAGTGACTGCGATCAGTGCCGGCCTGGAGTCCATTGCGGCCGCGGGCAAGTATGCAGGTGTGCTGTGTCTGGATACGTCGTTGGTGAAAACCTACCGCGCCAGCGGTGCGAATTTTATCGGAGTGGGGGTCGATACCATGATACTCGGCCAGGGTGCCCGCAGTGTGGTGCAGTCCTTCAAGGCGCTCCCGGGGTCACAAGTCGGGCCGTCAGCAGCCTATTAACACGCAGCCAGGGTATTTCGAACGTCGCTGGGGCTCTTGCCGAAGTGCTTTTTGAATGCCCGGGAAAAATGCGCGGCGCTATTGAAGCCGATATTGTAGGCGATAGTTTCGATGTTGTGAGCATCGTACTCGGAACTGGTCAGTATCTCACGCGCCTTATCCATTCGCCGTGTCAGTATCAGGCTGTGAAGGGTCTGGTCTTCTTCCTCAAACAACTTGTGCAGGTAGCGCGTGGATATGCGCTGCGCTTCCGCTATCTGGGTGTTGCAAAGTTCGGGGTTGCGCAGGTTGTTATCAATATACTGTCGCACTCTGCGCTTGATGGCATCGCGGGCCAGTGAGTGTTCTCCGCGCTGTTCCAGAATGACCGAAGAACTGAAAGCCATGGCGATCATATTCACCAGATTTTCAGACAGTTCATCCGGGGTGTCTGCCACATTGGATAATTCACTGGCGATAGACAACATAAAATTTGAAAGAATGGCACCTAGCCCCGCCTGCCCACTGATAGGCACAGCAGTGAATTTTTCAGGTTCCATCAGGTGGCGCCCCAGCACGGCTTTGGGCATCTGTACTATCAATTGGTGAAACCGTTCCTGAAAACTCAGCGTGTAGGGGCGGGTGCTATCATACAGCGCGAAATCACCCGGTTTCAGCACGGCCTCCCGGCCATCCTGGCGCACCATGCCGTGCTGTGACACCTGAAAACTGATAAGGAAATCTTCTTCTGTGGAACGGGATATCTGACCCTTGGTCCGATGGACGACTTGTGGGTCGGAGATAACCTCGGCGAAGCGCAGGTCTGCCATGTGAACGCCGCGTTTGAGCGCTGCCCTGAACTCGCCTGATTCGGCTCTCTCACAGTCCAGTTTTACAAATTCATCGCAGATGACTTCGCGCCAGAAATCGAAGCCCTCACTCTCGGCAGACTTTACCGTGCTTTTGATGTAACCACCGGGAATGATGAAGTCCATTGCGCCTCCTCCTACTGGTTAAGTATAGGCTAGCAAACCGGTTGTGCTGTTGCAGCCAATATATTCGAATTCACAATGTTTGCCATCAAGCGCAGATACTTCGTGCCATAGCTACAACTGAATATTCTCACCAAAACGGCCTGCCATGACCATAAAATTGTCAAAGATTGCGAGGTGAGTAGGGTGGCTCCTGGCCCAGTCCTCGAAGGCAAAAATATCCGTGGCGTAGCCCAGCCCGAAGCTTTCGTTGAGGGGCTGCCATTGTCTATCTGTTTTGATTACATACCGCATGCTGTAGCAATGGGTTTCAACCGGGTTATCGCGCAGGAAGCGCATGCCCTCCTTGAGTACCGGTTGCAGTGTCTCCAGTGTGGCATCGATGGGTACTGTTTGCCGCAGATCGACAGTGGTAGAGACTGGAACGCGGTCTCGCATGCCGCCAGCATAACCATGCTCTTCGATAGGGCCGACGGTATCGTCAGCTAACAGTGATGCACCATGGAGGCCAGCGGTGGAGTGCAGTGTCTCGGTGCGCTCCAGCGGCATGCTGAGTATTTCGCGCCAGTACGCGGCGGGCTCACTTTCCCTGGCCTTATCCTCCCACCAGCCGCGATGCAGCTGCCACCACCCGCCGTACTGCGATAGACGCCAGTAGGCAATATAGAGGTGATTATTGGCTCCTGAGGCGTCAACAAAGTGACCCTGTTCTACCTGTCGTGGTGCGTCGTCGCCAAACAGCGCCTCCGCCGCCCATGCATCCAGTGCGCCGGTGTCGCCGCCCTGGGCAGCAAAATAACCGGCAACTATCGGGTCGTTCTCGTTGGCCCAGTGGTTGGTCCACGCTGGGGCGGGGGCTACCCATCCCTCGGGCATATTAGCCCTGTTCATTTTCGTGCCTGGCACTGCAGGGAGTTAAGATCCCCTTCCGTTTTTTCAGTCGGCTCCGTCGCCGCGTCCGCAGACGCCGGAGCAGCCTGTTGCACCGCGCCTCTGGCTTCCCGGTTCAGTAACAGGCGGGTGACATCGGGGCGGGAATAGTGGCCCACCGGATCGGCGAATGATTTGGCGATGGTAATTGCAGCAAAATCGATGTCGGCAAACAACAGGCCCTCTTCCCGTTCCGGCAGTGGTTCGCACAAGGGAGCACCGTCCGGACCGTAAATTTGTGCAAAGCCGCCTCCCGGCAGTAACAGTTCTGCCTGCTCGGGTGTTTCTACCAGCAGTTCTATCATCGCATCTGAAACAATGCCGCAGGGGGCCAGCACAAAGCACTGGCCCTCTGCTGCGTAGACCTGGGAAAGCGCATTATTGAGGGTACTCCCCAGGGTGAAGGCCTGGGGATAGCAGCTGAAACTGGGCCATGCAGCCACATGAATCTGTTCGTGCATGCTGAACATGGCATATTTGCTCAGCGGTTGCAGGTGTTCCCAGCAAGCCAGCTGGCCGATGCGCCCGAGCGTTGTTTCACTGACGTCCAGATCGCTGCCGTCACCGTCACCGAATACAGTTCGTTCCATATGGGTGGGTTTGAGTTTGCGCCGGCCCTTTACCAACTGACCCTGGTCATCGAACAGGAACTGGGAAATATACAGTGAGCCGTAATCGCGTTCGCTGGCGCCCATGGAGACATGAATGCCGTGCTCACGCGCGGCGGCGCCGATTCGCTGGAATTGTGGCGAGTCTACCACAAGGCAGTTTTCGTGATAGCGCTGGAAGTAACGTAGATTCATCGCCGCCGGTGACAGCCAGACCCACCAGGGATAGCCCGGTAGCCAGCACTCTGGAAAACCTATCAGCTGTGCACCATTGCTTGCGGCCGATTGAATCAGCTCGATGGCCTTGTCGACACCCGCATCCAGATTCATGAATTCAGGTGCCGCCTGAACCACCGCTGCCTTGAAATTTCCTTGCATAGTCACCCGCTCCTGTGGGTTAAAGACCGTAGCGCACTATCACGCCATATTCTCTGGGTCTGTTGTAGTTGGCTTCATGAAAACCCAGGCCGAAATTGGAATCACCGCTGGTGATTATGCGCTCGTCGGTCACGTTATCGCAAAAGAGTACCACGTCCCATGTTGCCTCCGGGCTTGTGAAGGTGATTGAGGTGTTGAGCGTAGAGTAGCTGTCCTGGGCGAGAAACGGCGAGTTCTGAGCGTCATTCTCCACCTCGTCAGAATAGTAGTAGTCCAGCCGTAGCGCCAGTGTGCCGCCCGCCAGCGGTGCCGAGTACTGACCGCCAAGAAGGAAGGTGTACTCTGGTGTGTTTGGAAGTTTCTCACCCACGGGTTGCGCTATATCCGTGGTAGGTACATTGATTTTTGTGTACTTCGCATCGATATAACCGCCGGCCAGGTTCAGTTGCAGACGGTCGGTGAGGAGGGCGGGCATTTCTATTTCGATCCCCTTCAGTTCTGCTTCGCCGGCATTCTGGGTCAAGGGTCCGCCACCTGTTTCAAACAGGGTGACCTGCACTTCGGTGTAGTCGGTGTAAAAAGCCGCCGTATTGATGCGCAGGCGATCGTCCCAGCCCTGCCATTTCAATCCCAGCTCCCAGGATTCCACCTCTTCCGGCGCAAAAGCCAGGGGCTCAGGGCGCGGCACCACGTAGCGAATATTGAAACCGCCACTTTTGAAACCTTCCGAGTAACGGCCATAGACCATGCTGGCGTCGCTGAAATTGTATTCCAGACCTGCCTTGTACGTGGTTTTGGAGAAATCATCCTTGACCTTGCCAGTACCGTCCCCGACCAGGTCAATAATCTTCATCAGGCCCTCTCGATCGGCAGAGATGTACTGCTCATATTTGTACTCCTTGTCATCCTGGGTGTAGCGCGCTCCCAGCGTGAGCCCCAGGTCCGGTGTTATCCGATAAGTCGCCTGTGCGTAGGCCGCTTCCGAGGTGTTGTCCACGTCGGCATAGTTATTGATGTGCAATGGGATGGCAAAATTGGAACCGGGGGCTGGCACTTCGCTATAGATGGCAACAAACACGTTGTCGGTGCCTTTTTCCTGGAAGTAATACAGGCCGCCAACGTAGTCCAGCCGGTCGTCCAGGAGCGTCCCTGTAATCTGAAACTCCTGGCTGAACTGTTTGTGCACATAATCGGGGTTTTCAGTCTCGGTAATGGCGATGGGTGAATTGTCGGGATCTCTGTTGAATTCCCCGTCGGTTTTACGCCAGCCGCTGATGGACTTGAGTTGCAGCGCCTCGCTGCCCCAGGTGACCGTCAACGCAGCTCCCGGTCCACATAACCGTCCCGCTGCTTGCTGGAAACCGCAAGACTGGTACGCAGGGTGTCGCCTATGGGTAACTGAATCGCGCCGCGAAAATCCTGTCGATTAAAGTTGCCCAGTGTCATTTCCAGATCTACCCCAAGCTCTTCAGCGGGGCGCCTCGAGGTGATACTGATCGCGCCGCCTATGGTATTGCGCCCGAATAGCGTACCTTGCGGCCCGCGCAACACCTCGATGCGCTCCACATCAAGCACGTCGAGTACGCCGCCTATCGAGCGCGAGGAATATACATCGTCGATATAGGTTCCGACGCCGGGGTCGGTTGTGAGGCTGAAATCCGTCTGGCCGATACCGCGAATAAACACCACGGCTCCAGACGAGACGCCGGAGATGGGCGCGGTGGTATCGAAAGTCATGTTCGGTGTGAATTCCGCTATTTGCGATATATTGTCCATGCCGTAACTTTCAATGGTCGCGGCAGTGAAGGCGGTTACCGCCACTGGCGTATCCTGCAGGCTCTCCGCCCGTTTCTGCGCGGTAACGACAATTTCTTCCAGCATGTCGGCAGCCACGGTGGGCTGGCACAGCAGGGTGATTGTCAAAAGATACAGGGGCCGCTTTGCAGACGCTTTGTTTATTATATTCATAGTGTCCTCTCCATCGTAACCGGGCCTGACGGACCAGCTCAAAGTGAGATTTGACTATGCGCCTATGGTTCATGGCCGACCATGACGGCAGGGGAACAATCGCTTGCACTTTTGTGCACAAGGTGTGTGGCGCCGCGCCAGTTATTTGGTATCGTGTGTCAATCAATCCATGCTTGGGCGACTATGATAATTCTACGCTGTGCAAGTGTAGCGCTGCTACTTCTGCTCGCAATCTGCCAGGGAGCGATGGCCGCAATAGCGGTCGCTGAACTCAATCAGCCTGCATCCATTGTGGGCCTCTGGCAATTCAAGGCCGGAGACGATCCGACATGGGCGGCACCCGGCTTGAATGACGGCGACTGGGAAGCGGTCGATCTACTGGCCGTGACGCCAGGTACGGTAGAGGGGGCCGCCGGGATGTCCTGGCGGCGGCTGACTATCCAACTGGACCTCAATTCGGCGAGTGTGCTGAGGAATGTGGGTGCACTGGCTGTTAGTATCGGCAGCATAACCAGCGCTTACGAACTGTATGCCGGGGGGCAAAAGCTCGGTGGTGTGGGTGCCCTGCCGCCGGATTCACAATCTATTTTTGACAAGTTCCAGGTATACCCGATTCCGGTAACCGCGATTGGCGAAGATGGCAAACTGGTGCTGGCGCTGCGCGTCTGGCGCGCGCCGGGCGGCGCGGAAAACAATCCCAACCGGGGCCCGTTCCTGTTGGGCAACATAGGAGATCTGCGGTCCAGCGCGGTTTACCAGTCAATGGTGCCCAATGCGATATTGGGGTGTCTGTATCTGGCCATCGGTTTGTATCACCTGCTCATTGCCCGGCGCAACCCCTCCATGCGCGAGTTCTTCTGGTTTGGCTGGTTTGCCATTGCACTGGCGGCCTATTCATTTGAAACCAGCCAGATCAAGTTCGCGCTCGATATCCCCTATTTGCTGCACAAGAAAATTGAGTATGTGTCGCTATACCTCGCACCATTTCTGCTGACGGAGACCCTGGTGAGGGTGGTCGGTATCCGTTTGCACCCGGCAGCGCGAGTTTTCCAATACCTGTTCCTTGTCTATGCGGTGATCGTGGCGATTGTGCCAAACTTGCAGATTCATTACCTGACATTGCCGTCGTTCCAGCTGCTGGCAGCTGCCTGGGCGCTTGGCATGGCCGTAGTCATGGGCTGGCTGGGCTGGCGCGGCAACCGCAGGGCCAGGGCGATATTTGCCATCTTGTTGTTGTTCGCGATTGCCGGGTTCAACTATGCCACAAGCAATGACAGCGTGCTGGGCACCACCTACCTGCTGCACTTCCTGTTTGCATTAATCATCCTGTTTATGGCGGTGCTAATGGCAAATAACTACACCGCCACCCTGGCCAAGTTGGAAAAATCGGTTGAAGAACACACGGCAGATTTACGCGAGACCAACCGCGAGTTGGAGGCGGCACTGGCCGTGCGAAGCCAGTTTCTCGCCAATATGAGTCACGAATTGCGTACCCCGATGAATGCCATCATAGGGATGACTCATCTGGGGCTGAAGACCGATCTAAGTGAGCAGCAGCGAGGCTACCTCACCACGGTAGAAGAGTCTGCCCAGGCCCTGGGCGGTATCATTGAGAGTATATTCGACTTTTCCAAGCTGGAAGCGGGCGAACTGGAGTGTGTGAAAAAGCCGTTTTCCCTCGAAAGATTGCTGGCAAGCCTCAGGGCAATTAACGAGCCCCAGGCAAAGGCAAAGGGCCTGGCCATCAGCTTCCACCAGGACCCTGGTATCCCTGCGCAACTCGTCGGAGATGCGTCCAGGTTGGGTCAGATCCTGGGCCAGTTTACCAGCAACGCGATCAAGTTTACTGAAATGGGCAAGGTTGATTTTTCAGTGCGATCGCTGGCGCAGTCAGACAGTCAGGTCGTACTGGAATTTTCAGTTTCTGACACAGGCCCCGGCCTCAGTCCCGCGCAGCAGGATCACCTGTTCGAGTCTTTTTCCCAGGTCGATAGCGCCAATACCAGGACCCACGGTGGCACCGGGCTTGGCCTCGCCATCTCCCAGGCGCTGGCCGCGCTGATGAATGGGGTAATAGAAGTGGAGAGCGAGCCCGGGTGCGGCAGCACGTTCAGGCTGCGTTTGCCACTGGCCGTTGCCAGCGATACCGCGAGTCGCCCTGACCCGGAACCGGCAGGTGAGCTGGATCTGGCGCCAATTAACGGAGCGCAAATATTGCTGGTAGACGACTCCGAGATCAATTTGCAGGTAGCCGCTGAATTACTTTCCGGAGCCCGGCTTTATGTAGATCTCGCACGCAACGGGCAGGAAGCTGTCGATGCCGTAAAAAGTAAATACTTTGACTGTGTGCTGATGGACATCCAGATGCCGGTGATGGACGGCTATACCGCCACCAGAATCATTCGTTCACTGGTCGGATATGAAACCCTGCCGATCCTGGCTATGACGGCGAATGTCCTGCCCGAGGACCGGGCGAAGGCAACGGAGGCGGGTCTGAACGACCATGTGCCCAAGCCGATCAACCCGGCAGAGTTATACAGCAAGCTTTTGCGATGGATCGAGCCCGGTGATCGTGTGCCCTTTGAGTCAGGTCCTGAAGCGGTGGAATCTACACCCGAATTGCCACGACAATTGCCTGGTATCGGCCTGAGTGATGGCATGAAGCGCGTGGGCGGAAATAGCAAGTTGTATGTGAAACTGCTTCTGGATCTGCGTGGAAGTTATGCCAACGCGGCAGAGGCAATCGAGCTGCTGTATAGCGGGGGAGATAGCGATGGTGCCTCGCAGTTGGCCCATAAACTTCGCGGTATCGCCAATAACCTGGGAGCCACGGACGTTGGCCAGTGTGCGCAAAGGCTGGAAGTTTTACTCAAGACAGGGGAAACAGTTACCGACGATTTATTTTCTGGGCTGGCATCGGCCCTTTCTGTCCTGGTTGATTCTATAAACCAGTTGGAAAAAACGTGGCAGGAAAATACCGAGTTGGGTGCATTGAGTACACTGGAACTCAAGTCTCTTCTGGCTCAGCTCACCCAGGAAATTGCTGACAACAATCCTGCCGCCGAGGAAACTATTGGGCGACTACTGCAGGGCGTCGACGAGACCTCCAATGGCTACCAGGCTCTTGTGGCAGTTCGGGATGCCATCGATATCTTCGATTTTGCCAACGCTGCCGAGCACCTGGCGGCTGCACAGGAGGTGGTCGATGCCCAGGCTGGCGTTTAGGAGAGTAACTCGTCCGATTTGAGTAAGCGTGTCAGCGTTGCAGTTGTCAGTAGCCCTATTATGTCGTCAGCTTGCTGTGAGTCTGCCTGGCGGCTGACCAGAATCAGCTCGGCGCTTGTTTCACATAGTACAGCCAGCGCGGCCAGCGGTGTGGCCTGCACCGGCACCACGGCATAGCGGAGAGGGCGTTTAGCAGAATTTCCCTGGTCTGAATCTGCTCCGGCTAATACCGATTCAACAAGACCGCTCTCAGCGGGCACCACCACCGTTATACCCGGCGACACGGCTTCGCCAGCAGGGGCGACGGCGAAATCCCCAGTCATTAAATCCGAGATGCGTTCTGTGGTCAGAATAGCGGAGTGCAAGCCTTCAGGTACGGTGTGGTGGCGCGCGAGCAGTTTCATCGTGTAAATACTCTCGTGCATGATGGACTTGCGCACCGCATAGGCCGTCGTGCAGGTGATGATCATTGGCATCATGCTGGGGTAGTCCCGGGTCATTTCGGCCAGCATGATCATGCCGGTGAGTACCGCTCCGGTAGTCCCGGCGATGGCCGCGGCCATGCCGGCAATGGCGAAAGTGGCTATGGAGATGTTCGTGTCCGGCATCAGCCACTGGCAGAGATAACCCGCCGCCGCACCCACGGTGGCCCCCATGAATAATGCCGGTGAGAACACACCACCAGAAGCCCCTGAGCCCAGGGACAGGCAGGTAGCCAGAAGTTTCAGCGCTGCCAGCATCAGCAGGAACCAGGGTGACATAACGGCGCCGCTCAGTACCTCCATGATTGTGGCGTAGCCCACGCCTTCAACATAGTACTGGCCCGCCTGGCGCATCAGCAGGTACATGATCACGCCGACACAGAGCATGCCGAGCGCGTGGCGGGAGTAGTAGTTCCCGGGGATAGCGTCGAAAAGATCTTCCATCTTGTAGAGTCCGCGGATGAACGCCACCGACACCAGCCCCATGACCACGCCCAGAACGAGAAAGGAGAGCAGCAGCGGTGGCGCGTACGCAGGGTAGTCCGGCACTTCCAGTCCCGCGAAATTGAAAGAGGGTTCGGTACCCAACAGCAGGTGGCTGATATGGGTAGCCACGACCACCGCCACTGATACTACCAATAAATTGCGCGCGTTGACGGAGACCAGAAGCAGTTCGATCGCAAATACAATGCCACCCAGCGGTGCGTTGAATGTGGCGGCAATACCCGCGCCCGCCCCGGCGGCGATCAACGCAACCCGATCGCGGACCAGCATTGGGAAAAGGGCTCCGAGGGTGGAGCCGAAGGCGGAACCGATTTGCACAATGGGGCCCTCGCGCCCCACCGAGCCGCCACTGCCAATGGAGATGGCTGAAGCCAGAGACTTTACTATAGCGACCCGGGGTCTGATGTGACCCTTGTTGTAGTAAATGGCGTCCATCACCTCGGGGACACCATGCCCCTTCGCTTCGGGGGCGAAGTTCTTTACCAGCCAGGCCACCACCAGGCCGCCCGCGACGGGCACCAGTATCACAAACATTCCCCAGGGGCTGGCGGGGGTGAACAGGTTGGCGTCGTAGTCGGCGCTGAACGAACCGAGAAAGAGGGTATTGTGAACAAAGCCGATCAGCATCCGGAACCCCCAGGCTCCTACACCGGCAATAACACCAACCGCCGCGGCCATGAGTAGTATGGCTGGCAGGCTTCGGACCGGCCCAGATGAGGTTGGTTCGTCGGCTGTCTCTACGGAGGACATCAATTCCGCACCCGCCAGCGAACAGGCAATGATTTTACGCCGCGCTGAAAGTTGGAACGCAGGTAGCTCGCTGGCATGATCGCTTCCATGCTGGCGAATCGTTTGGTCAGTTCCAGAAAAATCGCCCTCATTTGCGCGTTTGCCAGCTGTGCCCCGAGGCAGAAGTGCGGCCCGTAGCCGAAGCTGAGGTGAGGGTTAGGTTCTCTGTGGATATCAAACTCAAAGGGACGGGGGTATACCTGTTCATCATAATTGGCCGACATAAATGACACCACGACCTTGTCTCCCGCGTTGATTTTTACGCCCGCCAACTCGGTGTGGTCGGTTGCTGTGCGGCGAAAATTCATCACCGGCGTCCACCATCGCAGCATTTCCTCAATCGCGCCGGGTGCCAGAGTGGGGTCTTCCTGCAGGGCGTTCCAGGCAGCCGGGTGTTCCAGCAGTGCAATCATGCCGCCAGGAATGCCATTGCGCAGGGTCTCGTTACCGGCCACCGCAAATAGCCAAAACATATTTTCGAATTCCTCGATGCTCACTTTGCCGTCGACTTCATCTACCTGCGCCAGCAGGGTAGAGACAACGTCATCCCCCGGTTCCCGGCGTTTGTGCTCTGCCAGCAAGTGAGCATAGTGGTAGAGGTCGTCCATGCCGTGCCGTGAGCGCGGGTCTGGCATGCGGCCATCGCTGTCGGGGCGGGGGCGTAATGCGAGCGCTTCCCGTGCCATATCGCTGCCGCGCTGTTGGTCGAAGGCGGCAGATACCGCATAGTCGGGATCCTGGTAACCTATGACGCGATTGGCCCAGTCGAACATCAGGTAGCGATCCTGTTGGGGCAGCCCGAAAATATCTGCCAGGCACAGCAGCGGCATGTCGGCGGCGATGTCTTTGACAAAATCGCATTCGCCTTCATTCGCATCACCGATTACCTTGTCAACGATAGCGCGCGCATGTTGGCCGATCTTCAGTTCAAGCCGGGTAATAGCCTTGGAGTTGAAGGCGTTGATGAGCAGGCGTCGCAGCCGGGTGTGCTCCGGCGGATCCATGTTAAGCATCATCTTCTGCACGTAAGACAGATCTTCCGGGCTCCCCGGGTCCCGCAGCTGGGTTGCACCCAACTGCGAGGAGAACAGACGGCTATTTTTCAGCACCTGCATACATTCAGCGTGCCGCAATACCAGCCAGAAACCCGAGCCCCCGGGCCACTGCGCCAGAGTATGTTCTTCAACCCAGATAATGGCGGCCTGTTCTCGCAGTGAGCTGAGCGCGTCCAGGGGCGCGCCCTGCTCGTAGCACAGCGGGTCGTAGAGAAATTCGAGAGCGTTCTGATCTGTAATCATGGCGACAGCTTAGCAGAATTTCCGGGGTTTCCCCGCCCCGTGGCAGACCTTTTTGCTATCGGGTCTAGATGCCTGCGCCGGCGTCCTGCGTTGTAGCCGAAATGTATTGGTGATTGTGCTTTCCCCGATAATGTTTTAGATGTAAAATAATATTTCAACTTAGCCCGCCAGGCACATAACATGTGGAAGCCACCGCAACGCATCAAATACATCCCCCTGGTTGATACCTGGCCTTCAGCTGAAGACAGTGCCCGGGCAAACCTGTTTTCAGCGGTGGCTATCGGGGCCATGCAACTGCAGCAGCGGACCTGGGTGCCGGCCATGGTGCCCTGGCGCGCCAGCGAAGACGGCTTTGTCACAGAGGATGTGCTGGACTGGTACGGCCGTTTCGCGCGCGGCAGACCCGGCGCGATTGTGGTGGAAGCCACTGGCATCCGGGATGTTCCCAGCGGCCCACTACTGCGCATCGGCCACGACCGGTTTCTGCCTGGCCTGGAGCAACTGGTCAACAGGGTGCGCGAGGAGAGTGGTGGTCAGACTCGGCTGCTTATCCAGGTCATTGATTTCCTCGGTATTCGTCGGCGCCCTGAGCGGGAGAAATACCTGCGCCAATTCCTGCGTATAACTGAGCGACACCGCGAGTTGTTGAATCATCCAGGAAGTGACGAGGCTATTCGGGAGCAGCTCTGCGAGCTGGACGACGAAAGCCTGACCGGGATACTCGATGCCAAGGAGTGGGAATCCCTGGCCAAGGGCCATCGTGAGCGAGTAACGGATACCCATCTGCCGCATATCGCGGAACTACCCACGGTGTTGCCGGAGCTGTTCGCAGCGGCGGGAGTGCGTGCGAAGACTGCCGGCTTTGACGGTGTTGAACTGCACTATGCCCACGCCTACACCATGGCCTCATTCCTGTCCGCGACCAATACCCGGGAAGATGGCTACGGCGGTGTGTTGGAGCATCGCCTGAAGTTGCCACTGCAGGTGTTGGCAACTCTCCGTGAAAGAGTGGGAGAAGACTTTCCTGTTGGCTGTCGGTTTTTGGCAGATGAATGTATCGAGGGCGGAAACAAGGTCGAGGAAGCCGCACAAATAGGGGTGGCTCTGGCCGCCGCCGGAATGGATTTTCTGTCCCTGTCGCGGGGTGGAAAGTTCGACGATGCCAAACAACCGAAGTTGGGGGAGGCGGCTTATCCCTACACAGGGGTCAGCGGCTATGAGTGCATGCCCGGGTATATCTCGGACGAGTTTGGCCCCTACGGGCGCAATATAGAAGCCACGGCGGCAATTCGGCAGGCAGTGCGCGCAGCGGGCTACTCAATCCCCGTGGTGGTCGCCGGAGGAATTCACACCTTCTCCCAGGCCGAGTCACTGTTGCGGGAAGACAAGGCAGATATCGTGGCTTTCGCCCGCCAGGCCCTGGCGGACCCGGACTGGTTTGAGAAAGTGCGTTCGGGTTGCGGCAGTGAGGTGCGGCTGTGCGAGTACACCAATTACTGCGAAGGGCTGGACCAGAAGCACAAACAGGTGACCTGCAATTTGTGGGACCGCAAGGAGTTGGATGAACCGGACCTCAGCAAGAGCCGCGACGGACGCAGAAGATTAGTGGCGCCGGACTGGCACAGGTCGTAAACGGAACTGTCCGGAGCACGTCAGACCAAGTCTATATCAGCCTTGGAGTCTGGGTAAGTATGGCGCTGGCGTTGGTGCCTCTGGCTTACAGGTAAACAGTCAGCGACTTCTGCGGTGCCTCGCAGTTGATCAGCGTTACTTTCTTGTGGCGAATCTTGTAACTGTCGCCATCCACTACCAGGTGATGTTCATACTTGCCGCCAAAAGCGCGCTGCTCGTTGCGGTAGAACACCAGTGCCTGGAAGTTGGATGTGACCACAAGGTCGCCCTTGTCATTGTTGCCCTGCAGGCGAATATTGCCAATGATGTGGGAGCTGCGCACCTTGTGATCCTTTGATGCGGCGCGGGGGTGAACGAAGTTGCGCCGTCGCACTTCCATCATCACCCGGTCATCGTAAAAGATGGAGACATGATTAATCGGGTCAGCCTGATCTTCTATCACCGGCATCCAGTAGCTCCCATCCTCTGTGTACAGTGTCATCCAGCTGTCCAGGTCGGGGTTGTCCAGCAGGTTGGCCTCGTCGTAGAGAAACTGCTCTATTTTTCTGAGCTCATCCATGAGTGCTACCCTCCGCGGTGCCATAGGCTTCAGTCATATAATTTTTCCAGGCGGCGTATTGCGTGCGCATATCGAGATCTGAAGTACCGCCGCCGACGATGCGATCGCCCTCGTCGCGGTCTTTGCCGAATTGTCGGTACATTTCCACCCAGTCATCACCGGGTGACTGCAGTCCCGACTGCATACGCATATAGGCCTCCAGATCGTCCGGGCCCACCATGGAAGAGGAGGAGTTAATCAGGCGGGAGTAGAGCAGGGTGCGGTGCAGCATTTCCGGTGGCGCGCCCTTCAGCCTGAAAGACCAGGTTTCCACGACGCACTTGTCCACCGCGATAGGCCGCACAATGCGGATATTCTGCACTGCTGTCTTGATAGTCAGCGACGGGTAATAAAGCGTGTTGTGGGTGTTGAAGGACAGAATTTCACGCGTTCGCTCTTCGCCGTGGGCCTTGAGCATTGCGTCCCAGTACTCTGGCTGTACGCTGTAATCCGCGTGAATACTGGTTTTGCCGCCGTCATAGTGGTGACCATATTTGAACCCGGTAATCCCCGAGCTCTCAAATATTTCAAATGAAGCGCCGAAAGGTGGAATGATTTCTGCCTCTGCCCTTTGGCCAACCGCTTCAGCCGGTAAAGTGGCAATGTAATCCTCTGCTGCCTGCACCACAGACTGGTGGGTAACCATGGGGTGCATGGTGTCGTTGAGATTTTCCAGAAAGAACTTCCAGTTACAGTCGTGTTCGTAGCGCAACACGCCACCGGCTACCTCAACCTCGCCTTCGGGGGCGCGGTCACAGAGGTTGTCGAAGCAATCCAGTGCGCCGCCCATCCAGGTTTTGAGGTCGGGTGCGTTCGGGTCCAGTGTGGCGAAAACGAAGCCGCGATAACTCGCATAGCCCGCCGTTTTCTGCATATTGTTCATCGGGTCTTTAAGATCGAAGCCGGTATCTTCGTAGCCACCCTCGTTGGGTATTTTCAGAATGGTGCCATCGGTGTTGTAGGTCCAGCCGTGGTAGCAACAGCGGAATGCGCGGGCATTGCCACAGGGAGTGTCCACCAGTTTGGCACCCTTGTGAGCGCAGCGGTTATGCAGTACATGCACCTTACCCTTGCGGTCTCGCGTCATCACCACAGGCACCCTGTGATTTATATTGGTGGTAAAGAAATCGCCTGGGTTGGGTACCTGGCTTTCGTGCCCGATAAAAATCCAGGCCTTGCTCCAGATGCGTTCCATTTCGAGCTCGAATATTTCCGGGTCAGTGTAGATGCTGCGATGCAAGCGCGCCGGTTCTACCAGTTTCTCAATGTACTCTTTGTTGTAGGACATATACGTGCTCCATCTGTTGGGCTGGCGTCAAAGCGCCAGTGAGCCGATACTTGCGCCGCCACAGACAAACAGCGTCTGGCCGGTGACGAAACTGTTTTCCGGTGCCAGGAAAAACTGCACCGCACGGGATACATCGGCCGGGTTGCCGAGCCGCTTCACCGGTATGGACTGGGCCACGGAGTCCATTTTTTCACTGCCGTCGGGTATGACATTGTGGAACATTTCTGTTTCCGCGATAGGGCCTGGCGCTACCACGTTGACGGTAATGCCGTCCGCTGCGAGTTCCAGTGCCCAGGTGCGGGCCATACCCACCATGCCCGATTTGGTGGCGGAATAGCAGGTTCTGGTTTCCAGCCCCATGGCTGCCCGGGAGCTGATCAGCACAATTCTTCCGCTGGCACAACGCTTGAGTGCGGGCAGGCAGGCCTGTGCCAGCGCTATCGCGGCCCCGATATGGATTTGAGTGAGTATCTCCAGGTCGGCGATATCGACAGATCCGAGCAGGGCGGGTTTGATCACCCCTGCGTTGTGGATGATATCGGTGATCTCGTGCTCCGATGCTATGCGCTCGGCGGTCGCTTTGGTCGCCACGGGGTCAGAGAGGTCAGTGGAATAATTGTGCAGATGCTGGTGATCCAGGGGGGAGTCCCTGCGCGATATATTGACCACGGCGTAGCCGCTGTCGAGCAGGTGTTCGCAAATGGATTTGCCAATACCGGTGCTGCCACCGGTGACAATCGCCGTTCTCATGCCGAAATCTCCTTGAATTGGACTTCTTCCAGCCAGTGGATGGCTGCCTGTTGCACCGCATGGTCGCAGCCCAGGGCCAACAGCATGACATTGCCCTGGCCGTCCTGAATGACTTTGAGCCTTACCGCGTCGCCTGTGACAACGCCGGGCACCAGGTGCGTAAGGGCCTGTGGGCCGCAGTCGAGCTGGATACTGGCGACACGCCAGGGCAGGTGAGCCGTGTAGCCTGGCTCCAGGCTGTATTGCAGTTCAGTGATGGACTGCACCGTGCCGGTGTCTTTAACGGGCTGCCACTGCAGCGCGTCGGCCAGGCAATAGCCGCACAGTTCCCGCGCGGGATAATTCACCTGAGCACAGTTGCCGCACTGCTGTAGCTTGAGCGTAGCGGAGGCGGGAAGGCCGGTTTGAAAAACCGTCATCAGTGCCCACCTCCCTGGAGTATGGCTGCGGCGCTGCACAGGCCGCGGTCGTAGTTAATCATGCCGTAGCCGCTGACCATGGCGTGTCGCGCGTTGGGCACCTGGTTGGCAACGGAGGCACCGGTTAACTGGCGAATGGATTCCACTAATCCCAGGTAACCCGCCGCGGCGCCTGCCTGGCCATTGGACAGTTGGCCGCCGGAGGTGTTGTGTGGCAAGCCGCCGCCGTCAAAAGTCAGTGCGTTCTTGCGCAGGAAACCGGGTGCCTCGCCCATATCGCAAAAACCCAGGCCCTCAAGCTGCAGCATGGAAATCACCGGGTAGTCGTCGTAGGTTTGCAGCAGATCGATATCCGCCGGTGCCACCCCGGCGCGTTCATATAAAGCCTGGCAAAACTGGGGCCACCCACCGCGCAATTGGGTTGGGTCTTCCGGGAAAGCATTATGCCGCTCGTCTGCGGCCAGTATTGTCACGTAGGGCAAGCCTAGCGACTCCGCGCGCTCAATACTCATTGCCAGGAAACCTTCGCCGCCAGCACAGGGCATCACGCAGTCGTACAGATGCAGCGGCGAGCAGATGCTGCGGGCTGCCAGATAATCCTCCATGCTGAGGCCCTGACCGCCCAGCAGGGCGCCGTCAAAATGTTGGGCGTTGTAGCGCTGACTGACGGCCAGCTGGCCGAAGTCTTCCCGGGTTGCGCCGTATTCTGCCATGTAGCGCTGGGTGATCAGCGCGAAAGCGGCATTGGGGCCCGCACTACCGTAAGGGTAGCTGGCGCTGTTACTGAAACTGCTGAAATCAGCCACGAGGTCACGAAAGCTGCCTTTTACGGCGGTATCGCCGCCTATGCAGGCCACGATGTCGGCGTCGCCTGACTGCACAGCGCGCGCCGCTCGGCGCATCGCCAGGACACCAGAGGCGCCACCGAAGGGTAGCTGCTCCAGCCAGCGCGTGGTCATATTAAAGTGTTGGGTGAGGAAGCTGACTGAATCCGGCCCGAGGCTGAAGCTGGACACCGCCAATCCGTCGACATCCTGTTTCGTTATTCCGGCACTGGCGATCAATTCGCGCAGCACGCTGCCGATAAACCAGCTCGCGCTGTGCTCACTGGTTTTGCTGTAACCGAGTGTTACCGGGCATACCAACGCTATGCCCTGGTAGCTAGCGGGGCTGCTCATGCCTTGCGTTTCCTCTGTTTGAGATGCCGTACATCGTAGCACTCGCCGCTTTGTAACATAGCCACAACCAGCGCCTTGATATCGCCGCGCTTCGGTTTTTCCGAGGCCGTCAGAGGCAGGCTGTCGGTGAAGGCAATGTAGCCGGGCACCTTGAAGTACGCGAGTGTGTCCAATGCGCTGTTTACGATGCTTTCGGCAGCCTGCTGGTCTCTGGCAGCGCCATCCGCGGGTATCACGCAGGCCATCACTTCATCTCCGCGGATATCATCAGGTACCGGGCACACCACGGCCATCTGGATGGAGGCTATGCCAGCCAGGGCAGCCTCTACTTCCAGTGCAGAGATATTTTCCCCGGATCGGCGGATGACATTTTTCCGGCGATCCACAAAGTACAGGGCACCGTCTTCATCCTCGCGCACCACGTCGCCGGTATGAAACCAGCCGTCCGCCCAGGCTTCCGAGGTCGCCTCGGCGTTCTTAAGGTAGCCGCTGAAGAAACCCCGGCGCGGCTGGTCTCCCCGGTGGCGCAACAGCAGTTCTCCCGGCTCTCCCTGGGCAACGACAAGCCCTGCCTCGTCGACAAGCCTGATCTCCAGATGGTCGGGTGTGCGACCGAAGCAGCAGCTGCCAACGTGGCGCGGTTCCTGATTGGCAATAATCGCGCCGAAGTTGCCCGTTTCCGTCATCCCCCACGCCTCTATCAGGGGGAAACCAAAGCGCGATTCGAACGCCGCATGGTGTTTCGGGTTTACCCCGGCACCAAAAGCGAATTTTATCTGCGAGGAAAAATCGTCTCCCCCGGGGCCTTCCAGCGGATCCATCGATAGCAACATGGCGGGCATCACACCGAGGTAGTGCACGATACTGGCCCGGGATTCCCGCACGGACTGCCACCAGCTGCGGGGGTGAAAGCGGTCCAGCTGGATGAGGCAACCGCCCACCAGAATCATTGCCAGAGTAGAGCAGGCCATGGCATTCATGTGTACCAGGGGGAGGGGAGTAGCGAGGCGCTCACAGCCTGCCTCCATGGCGCAGAGCTCACCCAGTTCAATGTAGCGTCGCCCGCTCAGCAGGAAGTATTCATTGGTGAGGATGCAGCCCTTGGGCTTACCGGTACTGCCCGAGGTGTAGAGGATGGCACACTCAGTGTGCAACTCTGCCGGGTCGTTGCCGACCGTGCTTGCCGCTGCGGGCAGTTGGTTCATCTGCCCCGTGCTGTGGCACATAGGTGCATTGTCCAGCAGGGGTTGCAGTGTCGCCACTTTTTCGCCCAGTTCCGGCAGATACACCAGTAACGAGGCCTCGCTATGGTTGATGATGTACGCCTGCTCTTCCGGCGCCATTTCATCGTTAATCGGTACAACGCAGGCTCCCAGACTGTTCAGTGCAAACCAGTGCAGCAGGAATTCGGCGCGGTTTTGCAGCAATAGCGCCACCCGGTGGCCTGTGCCGTAGCCCCCCTGCTGGTAAAGCGTTCGCAGTGCCTGCGCCGCCAGCAAAGCATCGCGGTAAGACAGGTTGATAGGCTGGTCGCTGTAGTGCCTGGCGGCTGCCAGGGGGATATGCAGGAAGTCCTTTTCCGGGAAACGGCCGGCGCTGTCACAGAATGTCAGATATACAGTCTTCATGAAATAGGCAGGCTACTTGACTGCAATGGCTTCAATTTCCACCATGGCGTCATCTTCCATGAGAGCGACCACCTGCACAACGGCCATGGTCGGGTAGTTTTTACCGATCACATCCCGGTAGGCCTTGCCGACACCGGCGAGGTTCTCCAGGTAGGCCTGCTTGTCGGTGATATACCAGGTCATGCGCACGAGGTGTTCGGGGCCCGCATTCGCCTCTTGCAATACACTGATGATGTTCTCCAGTGTTTGCCTCACTTGCTTTTCGAAGTCCCGCCCCGGGAAGTGGCCTTCGGCGTTCCAGCCAACCATGCCGGCCGTGTAAATGGTTTCACCACCCGTGGTGGCAATACCGTTGGCGTAGCCTTTGGGCCTCTCCCACTCGGCCGGTTGCAGTGTTTTGTGCATTCTGGGACACCTTCCTTATCATTGATGTTGAATGGCCTGATCAGTTGAAAAGTATTTTAGACCTAAAATATATTACCGGCAAGCCTTTAATTTGTCCCGGAACTATAATTGCCGTTGTTATTTTCGTGGCAAGCGGATAATATTTTAAAACTAAAATATAATCTGTCGCTGCATATCGGCGAAAGGAGCGAGGTAGTGAGCAACGCTTTATTGGGTGAACTTGTTAAAGGTCTGGCAGCCGGCGATATCACACTGGTCGATCTGACTGAAACGCTGAGGCCAGAATACCCCACCATTACACTGCCCGAGGAATTCTCTCAGGCCTGGGGCTTTAAAAAGGAAACGATTTCCCACTACGACGAGAATGGGCCGGCCTGGAGCTGGAGTAATTTCTCCATGAGCGAACATACCGGGACGCATCTGGACGCGCCGAGACATTGGGTGACAGGTAAGGATGTGGCCAATGGCACGGTAGATACCATGCCGCTGCAACAGATGATCGCACCCGTTTGTGTGATCGACTGCAGCGCGGAAGTTGCGAAAGACAAAGGCTTTATTCTTACCAGGGAATTCCTGTTGGAATGGGAGAAAACCCACGGCACCATCCCCGCCGGCTCCTGGGTGTTCCTGCGTTCAGACTGGCGCAAGGTGGCTGACCCCGATAACTACACCAACATGCAGGACGATGGCGGTCATTCGCCCGGCCCGGACAAAGGCGCGGTGATGTGGATGATCGAGGAGCGGGATGTGCTGGGTTTTGGTACAGAGTGCGTGGGCACAGATGCGGGCCAGGCCTTCGCCATGGATCCGCCTTATCCCTGTCATCATTTCATGCATGGCAACGGCCGCCTTGGCCTGCAGTGTATGACGAACCTGGATCTTCTCCCGCCCACCGGCGCGGTAGTGATCTCCACACCATTGAAAATTATTGACGGCTCGGGTAGCCCGTTGCGTGTACTCGCGCTGGTCCCATAACAGGCAGGGTTTAGAACCATGGCAGAGCGTTCGTTCGCTAAGGAAGTACAGCACCTGAAACTGGGTGAGGGCGAAGTATTCAAGGGTGAAGGGATACTGGCTATCACCAAGGGCTTACTACAATCCGGTGTGTCCTACGTTGGCGGTTATCAGGGCTCGCCAATTTCGCACCTGATGGATGTACTGTCCGATGCCCAGGAAATACTCGGTGATCTGGGCGTGCATTTTGAGCAAAGCGGCAGTGAAGCCACTGCCGCCAGTATGTTGTCTGCCTCCATCAACTACCCACTGCGCGGCGCTGTTGCCTGGAAGTCTACTGTGGGGACCAACGTAGCCAGCGACGCTCTGGCCAACCTCGCTTCCAGCGGGGTCATCGGCGGAGCTATGGTGGTGGTGGGCGAAGACTACGGCGAGGGCTCCAGCATCATGCAGGAGCGCACCCACGCCTTTGCCATGAAATCACAGATGTGGCTACTGGATCCCAGGCCCAACCTGCCACATATAGTCGATATGATCGAACACGGTTTTGCCCTGTCCGAGGCGAGTAATACGCCTTTATTTCTGATGGTGCGGATAAGAACCTGCCATGTAACGGGCGAGTTTATCGCCAAAGACAATGTCGCACCCACTTTCAACCTGGAAAACTCGGTTGTACCGGAGCGACAGCTGGAGCGCATCATCCTGCCGCCGCTTATCTTTGAGCAGGAACGAGACAAGGTCGCCAGGCGCCTGCCGGCAGCCATAGACTATGTCGCCAGGCACAAACTCAACGAAGTGTTCGAGGGCGAGTGCGACGATGTTGGCCTGATACTCCAGGGTGGTTTGTATAACACGGCTATTCGCGCACTGGAGCGCCTTGGCCTGGCGGACGCATTTGGCGACTCCCGCATTCCGCTCTACGTGATGAACGTCACCTATCCGCTGATACCCGATGAACTGGTGCAGTTCTGCGCGGGCAAACGCCATGTGCTGATGATAGAAGAGGGCCAGCCGAACTACATAGAGCAGGAACTGGGGTTGATACTGCGTAAGGCCGATGTGCAAGCACGTTTACACGGCAAGGATATCCTGCCCAGCCATGGTGAGTTCACCGGCCAGGTGGCCTTTGATGGCATCGCGGAATTTCTGGCACAGGCCGGGCCGCGCAGTCTGAATATTGATGACTTGCAGGCACGGCGACAGGGCGCATTGCTGGCAACGCTACCGCCAGAACTGGCGGGAGTACTGAATCCGGAAATCGTGCCGCGCCCCGCCGGGCTGTGTACCGGTTGCCCGGAGCGGCCGCTGTTCAGCGCGGTGAAACAGGTGCAGCAGGAGCATGGCAGTGAGTTCCACATATCTTCCGATATCGGCTGTCATTCCTTTGCCACTTTGGCGCCGTTCAATCTCGGCAATACCATTATGGGCTATGGCTTTTCCCTGGCATCCTCTTCCGCTATCCGTTCGAAATTACCGCACCGCGCCATCAGTGTGATGGGTGATGGCGGCTTCTGGCACAACGGTTTGTCCACCGGTGTGGCCAGTGCCGTTTTTAACAATCACGACGGTGTGCTGATCATTGTCGACAACGGCTATTCGGCGGCCACCGGTGGTCAGGATATTCCCTCCTTCGTAAAGCCGGAGAACCTGATTGCCAGCACGCGTGATGAGCGCCAGGACGATCAACCGATTGAGGCGGCGGTGCGGGGGGTAGGGGTGAAGTGGGTGCGCACAGTGCAAACCTACGAGATCGCCCAGATGAAATCCACGCTGCAGGAGGCAATGAACACCGACTACGCCGGGTTGAAGGTCATCATTGCCGAAGGGGAGTGCATGCTCAACAAGCAGCGACGCATAAAACCCCAGTTAAAAAAGCGCATCAACGACGGCGTGAGAACCCTGCGCGAACGGTTTGTTGTCGACAGTGAAACCTGTACCGGGGATCACGCCTGCATCCGGCTTTCCGGCTGCCCGTCGCTGACCGTCAAGGAGAACCCGGATCCCATGCGGGTAGACCCGGTAGCCTATGTGGATAACAGCTGCGTGGGTTGTGGCGTTTGCGGCAGCAATGTGCACAGCGCTGTGCTCTGTCCGTCCTTTGCCCGCGCCGAACTGTTGTTTAATCCCAATGCCTGGGACAGGCTGATGGGGGGCATCAGACAATACGTTATCGGTTTCTTGCAAGCCCGCCTGCAGCGGGCACAGGAGGCGCAGCCGCTGTGACTTCGTCGATACGTATAGTGATTGCCGCACTGGGCGGCGAGGGCGGAGGCGTGCTGGCCAAGTGGATAGCTGATATGGCGGGCCGCGAGGGCTATCTGAGTCAGACCACGTCGGTGCCCGGTGTTGCCCAGCGCACCGGCGCAACCATTTACTACATAGAAATATTTCCTCGGGAACAGGCCGAGGTCGCCGGGCGGCCGCCGGTTATGTCCATGTTTCCCACCCCGGGGGATGTGGATATTGTTGTGTGTTCCGAAATTGTCGAGGCGGGGCGCATGATACAGCGCGGCTTTGTCACACCGGATCGCACCACACTGATCACCTCTACCCACCGCGTATATGGCATCTCCGAGAAGGAGGCTATGGGCAGGGGTATTGTCGACAAGGATGCGATTGTTGAAGTGGCGAAGCGCCGAGCCAAAAGCTATATCGGTTTTGATATGCTGGAAACCGCGCGTCGTTTCGACAGTGTCATCAACGCCGCACTGTTTGGTGCCCTGGCAGAAACGGGTGTGTTGCCCTTTGCTCGAGACTCTTTTGAGGAGACGATTCGGCTGGGCAAGATAGCCATAGACAGCAATCTCCAGACCTTTGCCGCGAGTTTTGAACTGGCCGCGGCGCAACAGGAAAAACCGGGAGCCGTTGAGTCTTACGATCCGGCGGCCGCTAGCGACGTCGCATTTGCGCTTCCCGCAGCCACAACCGCTGAGGGAACGGCGCTGCTGGAACGCGTTGCCGCCTTTCCCGCTGAGTCGCAGGAAATGGTGTACCTGGGTGTGAAGAAACTGGTGGACTACCAGGACGGCGCCTACGCACATGACTATCTGGACCAACTGCAGTCACTCAGCTTGCAGCAGTCTCGCGACGACGCGACCCTGGCCATAGAGACCGCGCGCTATCTTGCACTGTGGATGGCTTTTGAAGATCTGCCCCGGGTAGCGCAGATCAAGGTATCGCCACAGCGCCTGGCCCGCTTTCGCGAGGAAGTGAAGGCAGAGCAGGGCCAGCAGGTGGGCGTGGTGGAATTTCTGCACCCGCGCATCGAAGAGTTTTGCGGCGTGATGCCTGCACCGCTGGGGCGTTACGCCCTTAACTCGCCCTTGCTGCGCCGTGTGCTGGGTATATTTGCCAAACCGCGAAACCTGCGTACCAACAATGTCGGTGGCTTCATGATGTTTTACCTGATGGCGAAACTGCGCTACTTTCGGCGCAGCAGCCTCGCCTATCAACAGGAGCGGGCCCATATCGATGAGTGGCTTAAGGCGGTGCGTGATGCCCTGCAAACGGACTACGCTCTGGCGGTTGAGCTGGCGCGTTGCGGCCGCCTGATCAAAGGCTACGGCAAGACTCGCGAACGGGGCACGGAGAATATGCGGCGCATTCTCGCAGTTTTTCGCCAGCAGAAGCCGCTGTCAAGTGACACGGTAGCAGCCCTACGCGAGGCAGCACTTTCCAGCGAGGACGGCAAAGCGTTTAAAAAAGCCGAGGCCCAATTACTCGAAGTCGGCCAGGCGGTTTAAGATACGCCCTGGGCTGGTCGCCGTTCCGCGAGAATATTGATCTCAAAGCTGAATACCAGCTCCCCATACTGGTTAAAGGCTTCGTTGCGGCTGCGAATAATACCCCAGCGGTCGCGAATGATTCGCTCGTCCTTTGAAATAATTTCGTAGGTAAAGGTCAGGGTATGGCCGGGTCTTACCGGTTTGAGCCATTTGAGATCCTGGAAGCCTACCCCGGCGCCGTTACGCCGCCCGTCCTGTACCCCGGTGGCAAAGCGCTCCATGTATTCCACCATCATGCGCATCCATATGGCGCAAATATGCCAGCCCGACGCGATGAGACCCCGGTAGATCGTGTCGCGCGCGCCCTCCGGGTCGGTGTGGTAAATCTGCGGTGCGTACTTTCGGCCAAATTCTACAATCTCTTTTTCGCTGAAGGTGTAACTGCCAAACACGTGAAACTCGCCTACAGGAAGGTCTTCAAACCAGCGGCTGCGTATGTAATGGGGCTTATCCATGGTGTGTCGAGCCTCCGTCGATACCAATCATGAGGGAGGTGACCAGTGCAATAACCTGTTCGCCACTCTGGTTGTCCACCTCGACATCGCAGTTGATATAACCGAACGGCGAGTCCGCCGATGCTGCCGCACAGTCCAACACGGTAATGCGTGAGGACAGCGAATCGCCGGCAAATACCGGTTTGCGCCAACGCAGGTTGGAAACACCATTGGAACCCAGCAGATCAATATGCCGGCTGGTAAACGTATCGGTGAGCAGGCGCATCATCAGGGCGGTAACATGCCAGCCACTGGCACAGAGACCGCCGAAGATGGAGTCCTCGGCCGCCTCCGCATTCAGGTGGTAGGGCTGCGGGTCGAATTCGGCAGCAAACTCCAGGATGTCCTGCCTGCTAATGGTGATGCTCTGGGTATCAAAGCGCTCTCCGGGGAGCAGATCCTGCCAGTAGCGGGTCGGGGTGGTAGCCATGTAATGTGCCCTGCGGGTTAACAGGGCGCCATTGTCGGCCATCAGTCGTCGCGAATACAAGTTTGTGAGGTGTGGTAGCCCCTCGCGATATCTGCAAAGCCTGCTGCAACCCCTCTCGCTTGACTCAACTCTTCACAAGAACGAATCGTAATTCTAATAACAAAAATAGCCCAAAAAGCCTATAAAAATAGCGCTAAATGCCTTTCTCGATGCTCCATCCAACATTATAATATACTGTATGTATATACAGCTAAGTGGAGCAGCGCCATGAACAATCTCGTTGTACTTACCGCACACACTCCACCCGATTACGAGGAACAACTGGCCGCCGAGATCACCCTGCTGGCAGGCCAGATCAACGCCGCCAACTACCGCCTGTTGAAACGTATTGCCGAGTTCGATGACTGCAAAGGCTGGAGCGGCGGCGGTACGGTACGGCCAGCCATGTCGAGCAGGTGGTCAACAAATACCGGGGTGTGCAGCGCTCCCAGGATAATACAGAAGTGGAGGAACAGGAGCAGCTCTCGCACCACCGGGACGTTCCCGCGGGAACGGATTTTGCCGCCGAGACATCCGCGAAGGCCGAGGGTCTGCACGACTTACTGGCACACACCCGAGCGGACGCCCTGGTCGCGATCACCGAACATTTCCTCTCATCCAGTGATAAAAATACACAATGGCAGGGTCTGAAAGGGAGCGAAAGCTGTCAGTTGATGCTGCATGTGGATATCAACACGCTGCGTCGGCAGGGAGAAGACTGTGATTACGGTATGGCTATCGATACCTTGTTGCGTAGGGACGGGGCAATGGCGACATTTTGTCGGAACATCAAAAGCGTCATGAGTAACTTAGGGGCCGCTTTTACCATGAGCAGACCGTTAACGCCAAGTTGAGCCGCGGCCGAGATGTATTGGTGAATTGTGCCCACAATGGCATGCAGCGCCTCGGAGTTTCGGACTTCAGAGTGGGGGATGATGACGATTGGCTCGAACGTCTTGATAGAAACGAACCTACCTCCATGTACTTAGGGCTGCATCTATCCTTCGAACAAATCGCTCTATTTTGGCCTCATCTGCATTTTCGCTCTTGTACAGTGATAGATAAGACAGATGGTCGACACGTGCGCATGTGCCAAGTAACGCATATTTTACAACCCGCTTGACGGGCTGCCACATAACTAAACGATCAACCCACCAAGGCGCCCCGAGTGACGTAACCACCAGAACCTTGCGAAGGTTGTGTAACCGTGGACGAATTGGCCCGAGATCATCTGCATGATCATAGGCAATCCCCGGACCCCATACACGATCAAACCACCCTTTCAACATTGCGGGGAAGCTGAACCACCATGTAGGATAGACAAGAACTATTGCCTCCGCCTCTTTCAGCTTAAGTGCCTGTTCTTCAACACCAGAGGCATCGTAGGACTCACTATAGTAAGACGACCGCTCACTCTTGGAGAGAGCCGGTTTGAAACCTGACTCATACAGATTTTCAACAGCAACCTCATGACCGTGCTCCTTCAGTTGAGCAACGATATGTTCACCAAGAAAGCTACAAAGGCTATCTCTCAGAGGATGAGTTATTACTACGAGGCACTCCATTGAATTTCTTGTTTCTAACCGCCTTTTTTCGACCTATTCGATTGAAAAACCAAATCAGGGCTTTTCATAAGGGTCTATAATGAGTCGTTTTGTGCCGGTGAAGCCTTTTCGCGCCCGATGGCAGCTGGGCGACCGAAAGCGG
>TARA_R110001599_G_scaffold353465_1_pt1 | contig 65301 bp, 59 predicted proteins | sample TARA_R110001599 | Tara Oceans TARA_R110001599 (sample SAMEA4398360) | marine metagenome | biome: Polar Biome; feature: [MES] marine water layer (ENVO:01000295) within the mesopelagic zone...; material: water (ENVO:00002006), including particulate matter (ENVO:01000060) such... | reverse complement strand
AAAAAAATACACCAGCCGCCAAAACGACTGGTGTATCGATACGCGCTGCTACGCCCACCCCAAGGTAGGCAGCGTCACTATTCCTCGGGGACGACCGCGATGGCTACAGCAGCGGTAACATCACCGTGCACCTGGATGGCGATCTCGTACTCGCCCAGATCGCGCAGTGCACCTTCGGGAAGACGCACTTCAGATTTGTCGATTTCAGCACCGGCTGCAGTAACGGCCTCGGCGATGTCGCGGGTACCGACAGAGCCGAACAGCTTGCCTTCCTCGCCCGCGTTGGCGGGGATGGTGATCAGGCCCAGGGCGTTGATAGCCTCGGCGCGTGCCTCAGCTGCGGCCAATGTGGAAGCGGCAGCGGCCTCCAGATCGGCGCGGCGCGCCTCAAATTCGGCAATGCTGGTTGCAGTGGCAGGCACTGCTTTGCCCTGCGGCACCAGATAGTTACGGCCGAAACCGGCTTTGACGTTTACTTTGTCACCCAGGGTACCCAGGTTGCTGATGTTTTCCAGCAAAATGACTTCCATCTTACTTTCCTCTGTTCGGGGAGTTTCCTCCCGCGGCTTCAAATTTACCGGTCTTCGTCTGACCGGTTGTCGTCGGTGCGGTCTTCGTCACTGTCGCGCTTTCTGACGTCCGTACCGGGTTTGCCGGTCCAGCGCTGGCGGAAATTGAACCAGCTGTCGGCTATCGCCGCGAACACCACTAACAGTTTTATCGGGTCAAAGATCACCCAGGCCACATAGAACCCGGTTAACCAGCCTTTACCCTGCCCGCGCGCTGCCACGCGAGCGTGTACCAGTGCCAACCCGGCCAATGCCAGCGGCAGTACACAAATCATTGCCCAGGTGCGGTATTCAGCACCTAGACTGGCCAGGGCTATTGTCGCCAGTGCCAGTAAAGTCGTTACCGCCGGCGGGTAGTAAAGAGTTCTGAACTCTTCTCCGAATCCCCCCGGGTTATACAGCGCCGCCTGCCAGTAGCGCGCCAATAGCAGGCACATCACTGCACTTGCCGCAGTGCCTGCGCCCATCATACCCGCCACCTGCGTGGTGTCGGGCTTGGCCAGTACGATCGGCTCACCGCCCTGGGACAGCTGCTCTTCCATGGCGGCAAGGAACTGTCCAAAAAGATCTACTACCTGTTCCAGGTACTGCCCGCCAAAAGCGACCAGTGCCAGCCCGGTTACGACGCCTACCGGGATACTCGCAAGTACCGCCACTGGCAGGCTCACTGTTGCGCGCAATACCATCGCGAGAACCGTGGTTCCCACCAGCATGGTCAACGGGCCACTGTCACCATAGGCATACAACAGGACACCGGATGGCAGTAACGCCCAGGCCAGCAAGCTGGCCCCGGCTCCCGCACCTTTGCGCAGGGTGACCAGTGCGATTACTGCTGCACTGATCCAACAAAAAAACAGACTCCCGGCACCGGCCACAGAGACCATCAGCGCCTGGAAATGACCGCGCATCACAAACGCTGCCAGACCTTTCATCTCAGGCCTCGTAAGACTCGCGTACGAATCGGGAAACTCCTACTGATGTGCATCCGTGTAAGGCAGCAGGGCCAGGAAGCGCGCGCGCTTTACTGCAGTACCCAACTGACGCTGGTACTTGGCCTTGGTGCCGGTGATGCGGCTGGGAACAATCTTGCCTGTTTCAGAAACGTAGGCCTTCAGTGTTTCCAGATCCTTGTAGTCGATTTCCTTCGTGCCTTCGGCAGTGAAGCGACAAAACTTACGGCGACGGAAAAAACGTGCCATGGTAATACTCCTTTAAACCTTAATATTCGTTATGAGAGTGACTGACAAGCGCCTGCTTGGGCCTACTCGCCTTTTGTCTCGGCAGTCGTGTCAGCAGTTTCTTCAGCCGGCTTCTCTGCGGGCTTTTCTGCCGGTGTCTCGACCACGGCCTGACGTTCTTCATAACGGGTCTTGCGCTCGCGACTTTCCTTCTCAGCCTTCATGATGAACGACTCTTCAGTCACTGGCTCATCGCGACGGATAACAAGGTTACGGATAACGGCGTCGTTAAATCGGAAAGTGCTGGTCAATTCGTCCAGCGCGTCGTTGGACGCTTCAACATTCATCAGCACGTAATGTGCCTTGTGAATCTTACTGATCGGGTAGGCCAGCTGGCGGCGACCCCAATCTTCCAGCCGGTGTACCTGGCCGCCGTCTTTCTGGATAGTAGTGGTATAGCGCTCGATCATGCCGGGCACTTGTTCGGACTGGTCCGGATGGACCATAAATACGATTTCGTAATGACGCATACAAAAGCTCCTTACGGGTTAATGCTACCCATCCCTTCCATCAGGGCGGTGTAGCAAGGAGGATCGACCACTCAGGTGGCCGGGCAAATTTTGAAGAGCGCGGAGTTTACAGATTTTACTGCTGGCTCGCAAGCCTCTGTCGCTGGGCTTCGAACAGACAGATACCGGTGGCTACCGAGACGTTCAGGCTGCTTACCGAGCCCGCCATGGGCAGACGCACCAGAAAATCGCATTGCTCCCGGGTGAGGCGCCGCAGGCCGCTGCCTTCAGCGCCCATTACCAACGCCATGGAAACGGTCAAGTCGTTGCTATACAACGATTTTTCCGCCTCTCCGGCGGCACCGAACAGCCACACCCCGCGCTCCTTCAGCGCCTGCAGTGTGCGCGACAGGTTGGTTACCCGCGCAAACGGCACGACTTCTGCGGCACCACAGGCCACCTTGCGGCTCACCGGCGTGAGATCGGCGGATTTGTCCTTGGGCACTATTACCGCATCCACACCGGCGGCGTCGGCGCTGCGCAGGCAGGCACCCAGGTTATGGGGGTCTGTGACGCCATCCAGCACCAGCAGCAGCAAAGGGCCCTCTTTGGCATCTACCGCTCTCAGCAAGTCCGCTTCCTGCCAGAGATTGGCCTGACCGGTGTCGCCGGATACCGGCGCGGCATAGACTTCCGCCACTATCCCCTGGTGACGCCCCTTGACCATGTCATCCATGGCCTGGCGGGTTTCGCGCGCCACGGGCACGCCCTGGTTCTGCGCCAGCTCCAATAGGGAGCCAATGCGCTTGTCGTCACGCCCCTGCTGGGCCCACAGGCGCTGCACAGATTTCGGGTTCTGGCGCAGCAAACTGTCCACCGCGTGTATGCCGTAGATGTACTCCTGCATGACTAATCTCGCGCCTAGTGATGCCGGCGCAGGCCGGTTTTGCCTTTGGATTTGGGTTTGGGTTTGGGTTTAGCGGTTTTGTCACCACCACCGGCCCCGGACTTTCCTGCCGCGCCTTTGGCTGAGCCACCCTTGTTAGCTGCGCTTTTCGCCGCCGGCTTTTTTCGCGCCTGACTTTTTCCTGCCGGTTTTTTCCCCGCATTACCCTTGCCGGAGCCGGACCTGGAACCCGCACCCTTCTGCTGTGTACCGCGTCCAGCACCGCCCTTAGCGCCGGAACCCGCCGGCTTTTTAGCGCCGCCCTTGGTCTTGCGCGGCGGCTGGCTGTCAATCAGTTCGAGGTCGATCTTCTTGTCGTCCAGGTCAACCCGGGCCACCTGCACCCGCACCCTGCCACCCAGCTGAAAGCTGCGACCGCTGCGCTCACCGACCAGGCGCTGGTGCGATGCGTCAAAATTATAATAGTCGCTGGGCAGGGCAGTAATATGCACCAGCCCCTCTATATAGAGATCTTCCAGCTCCACAAACAGGCCGAAGCTGGTGACGGCGGCAACCACCCCACTGAACTCGTCTCCCACATGATCCTGCAAATACTCGCATTTGAGCCAGGCTTGCACCTCGCGGGTGGCGTCGTCCGCGCGCCGCTCGGTCATGGAACAGTGCTCACCGTAAGTGACCATAGCCTGCACGTCGTAGGGGAAAATGCTCTGCATGGGAATGGGCTCGGCGCCCCGCACCCGTTGTACGCCCTTCCCCTTTTTCTGGGCGCGGATCACCCGGCGGATGCCGCGATGTACCAGCAGGTCGGGGTAGCGCCGTATCGGTGAGGTGAAATGTGCGTAAGCCGGGTAGTGGAGCCCGAAGTGGCCACCATTTTCCGCCTGGTAGACCGCCTGGCGCAATGAGCGCAGCAGCATGGTCTGGATCACATGCGCATCTTCCCTGTCCTCAATCTGCTGCAGCAGTTGCTGATAGTGCAGCGGTGTCGGCTTGATACCGCCGGCCAGGTCCAGACCCAGTTCGCCAAGAAACTTGCGCAGGTTCTCCAGCTTGTCTTCCGTGGGCCCCTCATGCACCCGATACAACATGGGCACCGCATTGGCCTCGAAGAAATCTGCCGCGGCCACGTTGGCGCACAACATGCACTCCTCGATCAGCTTGTGGGCGTCATTGCGCACCACCGGCACGATGGAATCAATCTTGCGTTGCTCATCAAAGATGATCCGGGTTTCAACGGTCTCGAAATCTATGGCGCCGCGCTTGTCCCGGGCTTTGCGCAACACCTTGTAAAGGCTGTGAAGGCGCTTCAAATCAGGGACCCGTTTCTTGTCGACATCGGGATGGGAGCCCTTTTCCAGTACCTCACCTACCTGGGTATAGGTGAGACGCGCGTGGGAGTGGATCACCGCCTCATAAAAGGTGTACTTGGAAGGCTTGCCCGCCCGGTTCAGCTCCATCTCGCAGACCATTGCCAGGCGGTCTACCGCCGGCTTGAGGGAGCACAGGCCATTCGACAGAGCCTCGGGCAGCATGGGAACCACCTTCTCGGGGAAATACACCGAGTTGCCACGATGGCTTGCCTCCTCATCGAGTGCAGAGCCGGGGCGCACATAGTGGGACACATCGGCAATGGCCACCCACAGGCGCCAGCCTCCCAGGGTACGCTTCTCACAGTACACCGCGTCATCGAAGTCCCTGGCATCTTCACCATCAATGGTGACAAAAGGCAGCTTGCGCAAGTCTACCCGGTGGTTCTTGTCCTCCTCCAGCGGCTCAGCCTCCAGCCGCCCGGCCTCATCCACCACGGCTTCCGGCCACTCAAAGGGAATGCCGTGGGAGCGAATGGCGACATCAATCTCCAGCCCCGGATCCATATGGTCACCGAGAATCTCGACGATACGGCCCTTGGCACCCAACTGGCGGGTGGGAAAGGCGGTAATCTCGGCGGTGACAATCTGGCCTGATATGGCCTTGCGCTTCTCCTTGGGCGGAATCAGTATCTGGTGGTTGATGCGGCTGTTCTCGGCGATCACATAGCCGATACCGCTCTCCTCCTGGTACCGGCCGACTATAGTGCTATGCGCCCTTGCGATCACCTCCACCACCTTGCCTTCCTGACGGCCACGGCGATCGACACCGGTTACCCGCACCAGCACTTCATCGCCGTCGAATACGAAGTTCATCTGGCGGGCGCTCAGGTATACATCCTCCCCCCCCTTCTCTACCGGAATGGCAAAGCCGTAGCCGTCGCGATGGCCTTGCACCCGGCAGTGCAGCAGGTGCATCTTGTCCACCAGGCCATAATCACCACGCCGGTTGACCATGAGCTGGCCATCCCGTTCCATCGCGCGCAAGCGCTTGCGCAGCGCGTCGAGTTGCTCCGGTTCAGCGAGTGACAAGCGCTGGGCGATGCCCTCCTGGTCGAGGGGGCTGTCCGCTGCGTTAAACAGTTCCAGAATGACTTCCCGGCTGGGTATGGGGTTGTCGTAGCGTGCTGCCTCGCGGGCAGCATGAGGGTCGGCAATCTTGCCTTTCTTGGCCATATTTAGGAGGGTCTTCCGTGAAATATTGAATACAGGTTTGTCTATGAGTCCCTAAGTATACGCGAGGATTGACAAAGCCGGGTGAGAAAAGTAAAGTGCCGCGCGATTGCCCAGGTGGTGGTGTGGTAGACACTGGACGCAGTCCAGCTCTTCACAACATGAGCGTAAAGTTAGAAAATCCACTGTTTTGTATTGCCCAGGTGGTGAAATTGGTAGACACGCTAGCTTCAGGTGCTAGTGCTCGCAAGGGCGTGGAGGTTCAAGTCCTCTTCTGGGCACCATATTTAAGAACCGAGCCGATTGACTCGGTTTTTTTATGCCTGGACAGTGGCTATAAGGCTTTCAGGCTGATTATTTGTCAGCGGTGTTGTGGTTGAACGCTGCAATTCAACAAACGGCACCTACTTCGTGCTCGCGATCTGCGCAGCCTTTATTGGAAATCGAACTCGCGAACGACACCGTGCCTCTCCACTGGGACCCCGCCCTCTAGCGCGGGCAAATAACGGAACTTGCGAATAGCAGCCTCGGAAGCTGACTCAAATACGCCGACAGGCCAAGATTCGACCACGTGTATATTGAGAGTACGTCCCTCACGATCAACGCAGTAGCTTACGATTGCATAGCCTTCAATGCCGTTAACTCGCGCCAACTTTGGGTACTTTGGATCGAACTCCACCACACCGTGCTCCTTCAGCTTTTCTTGTATGAGCTCCTCATTAGGCGGCTCTTCAAAAGACTCTTCGTCAAATCCTGCGAGCACTTTTTCAGCCTTCTCGCTGCCGTGCTCGACTGCCCTTTCGAGATACATAAACGCCATACCGTTATCGCGCTCTACACCCTGCCCATTAGCGAACATCAAGAAGAGCGAATAAGTTGCGTGGGGGTGAAATTGATAGGAGGCCGATGTGTACCAGTACAATGCCTTCCGGTAATCCTGGTCTACGCCAAGACCGTTATAGTAGATTTCGGCAAGAAGCGTTTGCCCACTCGAACTTCCTGATTCCGCCGACTCGCGGCACCAGCGAAGCGCCTCGTTATAGTCCAGCCTATAGCCCTCTCTCCCATAAATGTAGCCATAGCAACGCTCATGCACTTCGTCCAGGTAAGTGGAATCAGCGTCGCTCACCTGTGGGTCGCCAAATTCCCGATTGGTAGGGTCAATCGATGCACAGCCACTTATGGCCATCAGTAATGCCGCAGTAAGAACAGCGATTGGGCTACGCATGATTATCGTGTGTCCGTGCTTGAATGGTTTTGGCAGTTTAAGGAATAAATACGCATGAAACCTTGATAAAATTCACCCTGATTATCCCCTCAAATTATACACATCCATCTGGTATTCAAAGGCGGTGCATCTCAGACAAAGAATTCACCCACCTTTCACACGAGCCTCAAAAAGCAACATACCTGTTTCTGGCATTTCTGAACGCGCCTTACGCTTCAAAAAAGAATCATATAAGTTGCAATCTGTTATTTAGAAGCTAATATATTTCTATATTTTTATAAAGAATTATATATGCTTCTTTAAGGCAGCTAAATGAGCAGAATAAGAGAACAGCTAAAAGAGCGACGCAAGGCACTAGGCCTCAAGCAAGAGGACATGATGCTGCGCGTCGGTATGTCACGCCAGCAATACCAGCGCCTGGAGTCCAGGGGCAACCCCCGCCTGGACACGCTGGAGCTGATTGCCAAGGGATTGAAGATGGAAGTCATGCTGATCCCACAGGAAAAGCTGCGTGACGTGCAGGCGTTATTGGCGGGTAAAACGAAAACAGGTAGCGGAACAGCAGTGAGCACAAGAGGTATCGATACGCGCTCATCACCCGAGGACAACCCCTGGGGTGATCTGCTGGTGGACGACAATGACTGATACCGTCAGCGTGCTGAAACTCACTCTTCACGGGGCAACGGTCGGCTATCTGGCAGGCTATCGGGACGGGCGTACTGCCCTGACCTTTACACCAGAGTTCACCTCCAATCCCGCACGTCCAACTTTCAGCCTGATCACCCATCCCGATTTTCCCAAAGCGGCAAAGATTATGGCCGAGCCCTGGGTCAAGCGACAAAGGCTGCATCCCGTGCTTTCCAACCTGCTGCCCGAGGGGGCATTGCGTGACCATCTGGCGCAAGCACTGAAAACCCATACCGACAATGAATTCGAGCTGCTGGCCTATCTGGGGCGGGATTTACCTGGTGCTCTGATTGCTACTGCCACCGGCCCCGGTGCCATTCCCGACTACATCCTGGAGGGTACGGCCAAGGCCAACGCCTTAGAACCCGCCCCTCAAGACAAAAAAATGCGCTTTTCACTGGCAGGTGTCCAGATGAAATTCTCCATGCGGGAAAAGGATGGGCGCTATCAAATCGCCGACACGGGCGCACTGGGTGACTGGATTGTCAAAACGCCATCCACCACACACAAACACGTACCGCTCAATGAATTTACCGCAATGAACCTCGCCAACTTGGCGGGCGTTACCATCCCTGATATTCGTCTGGTTGAAATGGACAAGTTGGAACAGCTTCCTGCCATCAACCTGCCCAACGAAGACTACGCCTTTGCCATTCGGCGTTTTGACCGTGATGACGGGAACCGTATCCATATGGAGGACTTTGCCCAGATACTGGTGAAATACCCTCGGGAAAAGTATCACTCCGCCAGTTACCAGCAGATTGCCCAAGTCCTATATAGCTATGCCGATGACGGCCTGGGCGATGTCCAACAATTTGCCCGCCGCCTGTTGGTCAATATCTTGCTTGCCAATGGTGATGCACACCTAAAGAACTGGAGCGTGATCTATCCCGATACCGTTACGCCCGCTCTCTCCCCTGCGTATGACATTGTTACCACTCGCGTCTACATGGGGAATGAGCAGGAATTTGCTCTCAATCTGGGCAAAGACAAAAATTGGTACAAGGTTTCGATGACGCAATTCGAATACTGGGCAAAAAAGGCCGATATCCCGTGGCGAGCGATTCGACCCCATCTGCTGGACACCCTGGACAAAGCTCGCAGTGAATGGCCTCGCGCCCTCAAAAACCTGCCCATGCACGATGAACAAAAAAAAGAGCTGATTGAACACTGGCAGAACCTACACCCTGACTTTCGAATTCAGGTGCCACTGCCAGCCTAGCCAAACTGCCGAATGCTCTAGTCCCCCTTGAACTTCGCCTCGCGCTTTTCAAAAAACGCTCTTGCGCCCTCAGCCGCGTCGTCCATGCCCATCGTCAACAGAAACTGGTCGGCATCCATAAAACTGGTGGCATCGTTGAGTGCGTTGGCACTGGTGTTGACGGCGCGCTTTATCATACGCACAGGAACCGGTGGCATCGCGGCCAGCTTCGCCGCCAGTTGTTGCGCGTGCTCCAGTGACTGGCCGGCCGGCACCACATAATCCACCAGCCCCCAGTCGGCGGCGTCCGGTGCCAACAGTGGCTCGGCCAGCAAAAGCAACTGCTTGGTACGGGACGGGCCAATGAGGTTGACGAAGCGGGGCACACTCTGCCAGCTCATATTCATACCGAGCTTGAGCTCGGGGACATACAGTGAGGCCTCGCTTGCAGCCACACGCCAATCGCAGGCCACGGCCAGCGCCATGCCCCCACCCACACACCAGCCCTCGATGGCGACAATAGTCACCGGCTCCAGTGCCTCCCAGGCGGCGCACATTCTCGGGCCGATCTTAACCAGCAGCCGTTTTTGCGCCACGCTGCTGTCGCGGGCGGCGGCCGCTTCCGGGTCTTTGAGATCCATGCCGCCAGTGAACATATCCGCCCGACCCGACAACACAATGGCGCTCAACTCACTGTCGTCCTGCAATTGCACCGCCAGCTCTGTGAGCTCACGCATCAGCGCATTACTCAGACTGTTCACCGGGTTACCGGCATCGAAACTGACTGTAAGAACCCGACCGGATCGCTGCAGGTGGAGGTATTTCCAGTTCTGGTCCTTGATATCTGCTGTACTCATAGAATGTCTTCCAGGTAGCCGAACAGACCCGCCGATCCGCCCGTGTGCACAAACACGATGTTTTGCCCGGACTTGAACGCGCCCTTGTCTATCAGGTCGATCATTCCTGCAAGACCCTTGCCGCTGTACACCGGGTCGAATAAAACACCCTCCTGGCGGGCAAGTAACCGTAGCGCCGTCCGCATCCCTGCTGTCGGAATACCGTAGCCATCACCGACATAATCACAGTTCGCCACCACGTCTTCGCGTCCAACGCAGCCGCCGGCGCCGATATAGTCGGCGGTTTCCAGGGCCAACTGATACACCTTCTCTTCCTGCGCCTCACGCGCCGCATTCACACCAATTCCCAAAACCGGAATGCCGGCATGCAGGGCTTGGAAGCCGGCCACAAGCCCGGCCTGTGTACCGGCACTGCCGGTGGCATGCATCACACAGTCAATCGTCAGTTGCCGCTCATTCAGCTGTTGCAGTAACTCCAGTGCGCAATTGACATAGCCCAGTGCGCCAACCCTGTTGGAGCCACCCCCGGGTATGACATAGGGGATTCGCCCCTGAGCGCGCAGGCCCTTGGCCAGCTCTTCCATAGCGGCATTCATATCGGTGCCACCGGGGAAGTGATGCGTCTCTGCGCCCAGCAAATGATCGAGAAAGACATTGCCCGAGTTCAGATAAGTTGGGGTAGGGTCACTGATCCGGTTCTCGAACAGGAGCTCGCACTGCAGGCCAAATTTTGCTGCCGCCGCGGCCGTCTGACGGGCGTGGTTGGATTGCACCGCGCCCTGGGTGACGATGGTGTCTGCACCGAGCTGTAGCGCGTCGGCTATCAGGAACTCCAGCTTGCGGGTTTTATTGCCACCGCCTGCCAGGCCGGTACAGTCGTCGCGCTTGAGGTAAATGTCCGGTCCGCCCAGGTGCTCCGTCAACCTGGGCAGATGTTCCAGGGGAGTGGCGAGATGGGCGAGGCTGACACGGGGAAAACGGCTGAGATTCATAGTTGAGACTCGGTTAACTGTGAGTTTTTGGCCAGCGCAATCGTGCGCTGAACCAGCAGGTCGGTGGAAGACAGCAGAGGAAGATAAGTATCCTGCTCGTTCATAAACAGGGGAACTTCAGTGCAGCCAGCCACCAGCAACTCGGCGCCACTGAATTCCAGCTCTGCGGCCAGTTTACGCATGCCTGCGGCTATAGCCTCGTCGCGATCGCCACTCTTGATGCGATAAATCAGCGCCATGAATCGGTCCAGCTGCTGGTCATTCCACAACACGGGCTCAAAGCCTGCCGCTGTCAGCGCATTCTGGTAGAGTCCTGCCTGAAGACAGCCCTCGGCGGCCATCACACCCACCCGTTGCACACCGTGAATCGCCAGCTTGTCCATTACCACATCGATGATACTCACAAAGGGTATGCTCACCGCTGCGCGGATATCCCGGGTAAAAGCATGGGCGGTATTGCAGACCATCACCAGAAAATCCGCGCCCGCATGCTCCAGACGAGTTGCCATCGCGGCGAGGTCGGGGCCGATGTCAGGACCGGTGCCGGCGATAGCAGCATGACGATTGGGCAGTTGGGGGTTGTGATCGATGAGCATATGCACATGGTCCTGGTCACAGGCGGCATCTGTGGCCGCCACCACCTTTGCGAGAAAGTCTACGGTGGCATCCGGGCCCATGCCGCCCATGACACCGACGATTCGCTGTGCTTGTTGCCCGCAAGAATTCATAATTCCCTGTTGACGATAGGCTGGAGATGGAAGAATATGAACATTGTTCACATCATGCAAGCAAATTATAGGCAGCCCGGAGGCTAATCGAATGCAATGCCCGCGCATCGAGACACCCGCAAGCGCCAGCCCCGGCCCGGCATAGGCCTGCCCATGGATATCCAGCGCAGCAGCACTTCACAAGTCCTGCTGTACGCGCTACCGGCAATGGCCATTGCCTTCATCAACCTGCCGGCAACCATGGTACTGCCAACCTTTTACGTTGAACATACCACGGCGTCCCTGGCGGGAATTGGTCTTGTTAACCTGCTACGTTGGTGGTTCGACGCCGCTACCGACCCGATGGTGGGCTATCTGTCTGATCGCACCCAATCCCGCTGGGGGCGCCGCAAGCCCTGGATGGTGGCAGGGGCTGTGGTCACCTCGGTGGCGGTATTCATGCTGTTCCGCCCCTCCCCCGTCGTAGGAAGCTGGTACTACGCAGTCTGGATGTGCGCTGTCTATCTGGGCTTTACCATGTTCAGCATAGCGCTGATGGCCTGGGGTAGCGAACTGGCAGTCGATTACAACGATCGCTCGCGCATATCTACCTACTATGCCCTGATGACAGTGGTAGGCAGCATCCTGTTTTGGGTGCTGCCTCTGGCGCTCTCACCCTTCACCGGCAGCAGCGATATCGGCCCACCCGCAATCAACGGCATAGCCTGGGTTTTCATCTTTATTATGCCTGTGGCCACATTGTTGGCCATACGCTTTGTACCCCAGGGTGTGAGCCTCGCCACCCGGAAGCAGGCCTCCATACGCAAGACCATCTCCCAACTGCGCTTTAACAAGCCGCTCTGGCGGTTTGTCATGGCCCAGGCGACCTGGGGTATTGGCCAGGGTGTGTATCTGTCAGTCATATTTGTGTTCATGAGAGACTATTTACAGTTGGGCGACAAATTTCCCATTCTGATGATCTGGTTTTTTATTGTCCAAACCTTCTCCATGCCGGTATGGGCGCGTTTAATGCGACGCTTCGGTAAACACCGCAGCTGGGCTTTTTCCTGGGCCGCCTACTCATTGGTACAACCTGTGGTCCTGCTCTTTGAGCCAGGTGCCACCGCCTTTCTGCCGGCGATGGGGGTTGTGACTGTCACCGCATTCATCAATTCTGCCAGTTACATAGCCCCCATGGCCCTGCTCGGCGACATCGCCGACTACGGGACACTTAAAACCGGCAGCAACAATACCGGGAACTACTTTGCGATTCAGACGCTGCTACAAAAGGCCACCATGGGGGTTGGCGCCGGTCTCGCATTCCCCATCCTGGCACTGTTCGGCTATGAGCTGGGAGGTGACAACCCTGACAGCGCCAACCTCGGCCTGATCCTCGTCTATATTGTGGTGCCAGCCCTGACCAGTGTGCTGGCCGCCATGATGCTCTGGAATTTTCCCATCGATGCCCGCCGACATGGCATAATTCGCAGGCGTTTAGAACAATTGGCAGCACGTTCGGGGGAACCGGCAGTATGAAGACACAGGCATATCACAAGGGCAATGTCCGCGAGGACCTGGTCGAGGCAGCGGAACAGATACTGCAGGAGGAGGGTTTGGCGGCCCTCAGCGTGCGCCGCGTGGCACGGGAAATCGGCGTGGTGCCCTCCGCCGTTTACAATCATTTTGAAAACCGCGAGGCCCTGTTGGCCGCCGTGGCCGCGGATGGCTACCACCATCTTGAGAAACTGGTAGGCAAGCTGGAAGGCAGTACCACTGAGCCCGAGCTTCTGCTGCGCCAGATGGCCCGCGGCTACCTGCAATTTGCCGCCGAAAACCCCAACCTGTATCGCCTGATGTTCAGTGCTGAAATGGTCGCTATTCGCATTCACCCGGCACTGGAACAGGCCTCCGATTCCACCTTCGGCCGCCTGGCAGAATGGTGGTATGGCCCGGGCAGCTTCGACCCGAAAGCGTCCGCGGTAAAGTACCCCTATGCTCTGTCCATCTGGTCTTTGATGCACGGTGCGGCAATGCAGATGATCGATGGTCTGGTTGCTGTTGATATGACCCGAAAACCGGCAATTAACAAGCTTGCGGATGCCGTGGTGGGTGTGCTGATTGGAGGTATCCGGGAGGCCCTGCCGAAAAATACTTGACGCGGCCGGGGTTTGCTGCTGAAATGAACACCGTTCACATGAACAGTGTTCATATCGGCAGTATTCACCCGTCTCGTCGAACAGAGGGAAGCGCAATGCACCGGAATTCGCTAGTGAAGTCGGCTTTTGTTTCCGCCCTGGGCCTGAGTGTTGGCCTGACCGTCCCGGAAAGTTTTGGGCAAGTATTGGAAGAGGTGCTGGTCACCGCCCGCAAACGGGAGGAAAACCTGCAGGAAGTGGCGGTCGCGGTAAGCGTCGTGACGGCGAAAACCATCGCTGACGCCGGCCTGGTACGGTTGACCGACATCAGTCAGCTGGTCCCCAACATGACCTACCAGGAGAATATCTCTAACAAGTTTACCAACGTAACCCTCCGCGGCATTTCTTCCTCCGGCGGTCTGGGCAACGACCCCGGCGTGGGTGTGTACGTGGACGAAGTCTATGTCGCGCGGGAATCCGGTTTTAATGCAGACCTGCTGGACATCCAGCGAGTGGAGGTGCTCAAGGGCCCCCAGGGCACCTTGTTTGGTCGCAATACGGCGGTGGGCGCCATCAATATCACCACCAAAAAACCCGGTGAAGAATTCGAGGGAATGGTGCTGGCCGATATCGGGGACTACGACTACCAGCGCTATGGCGCACTCGTCAGCGGCCCTATCACCGACGGCCTGGCGGGCAAAATTTCCGCGGTGTACAACGAGCGCGATGGCTATCTGGACAACACCTATGGTGGCACCGTCAATACGGTGGACTATTACACTTTCCGCGGCCAATTGCTGTGGGCCCCGATGGAGCGGCTTGAACTACTGCTGATCGGCGACTACCGCAAGGATAAATCCGACGGCAACAACCTGGTGACACAATACCAGGGTGAGCCAATCAGCCGCGAGTACGAAGTCAGCATTCCAGACCCGGGTTTTGAAAATGTCGAGGCCCAGGGCCTGGCACTGACGGCAAACTACGATCTGGACAACTATTTACTCACCTCAATCAGCAGCTACAACAAGATCGATGAGAAGTACCAGAACGACCAGGATTGGTCGGACCTGGATGCCCTGATCGGCAATGACCAGCGCGATAATAAGCAGTGGAGCCAGGAACTGCGCATCTCCTCCACCTATGACAGCCGCCTGCAGTGGGTGGCAGGCCTGTATTACTTCAAGCAGAAATTTGACGCGGTGCAGGAATCGATAAATGGCCCCGATACCGTATTTGCCGCTCTGGGGCTCACAGACATGATTGGCTCGGGTATCCCCCCCTCCTCCATTGGCCTGCCCGATAGTGTCAATATTGAGGCCACGTCCACGATCAAGGCAGACAGCTATGCCGCCTATGCCAATATTGACTACGCGATAAACGCGCAGTGGAGTATCGATGCCGGAGTGCGTTATTCCAAGGACAAAAAGAAACTCGATTACGTACAGGTAGCCGACCCGCTCGCGGTGGCCTTTGGTTTTCAAAACCTGGACATCTCTGCCGATATTAACGATGACCAGTGGACACCCACCATCAGCCTGAACTGGGCTCCGATGGAGGATGTACTGACATACCTCAAATACAGCAAGGGCTACAAAGCCGGTGGGTTCAATAACTCCCTCAGCAGTACGGGCTCAGCCCTGGCCTTCGATCCAGAGAAGCTCGATGCCTACGAATTAGGTTTTAAATCCACATGGCTGGATAATACCCTGCGGATCAACGCAGCTGTTTTCCACATGGAGTACGACGACAAGCAGGAAAGTGCATTCCTGGCAGGTGTTGGCTTTGTGCAGACCAATGCAGGCAAGGCCACCAGCGACGGCGCCGAGGTGGAAGTGCAGTATCTGTTGCGAGACAACTGGACCATCTATGGCTCTGCAGGCTACACCGATGCCAGCTACGACGAGTATGTTATTGACGAATTCACAGACAACAGCGGCAACGACCTCACCCGCGCGCCGGAGTGGACCGCCAATATCGGCACCCAGGTCGAGTGGCAGTACACCGATTACCTGCACGGCATGTTCCGCCTGGACTACTCCTACCAGGACGAGAACTTTACCCGGGCAAGCAACGATCCATTCTTCAAATCGGACAGCCAGAATATCGTCAATGCGCGCCTGCAGGTGAGTGATGCGCAGCAGACCTGGCAGGCCACTCTGTGGGGCCGCAATCTCACCGATGATGACGCGATCAACACGATAGATGGCCCCAGTACCTTCTTCTTTGACACCTATCACTACAGCCTCATCGCACCGCGAACCTACGGTGTTGAATTGCAGTACAACTTCTGAAAATGTGAAGAAGAATTCGCCACAACCCGTATTGCTGCGGGATTACGCGCCCTTTCCATTCAAGGTGCACTCCATCGCAATGCGGGTGGAGTTGGACAGCAAGGCAACCCGGATTGAATCCCGGCTTGTATTGGAACGCCGCCCTGACGTGGCAGCGAACGTCCCGCTGGAACTCGACGGCGCCGACCTCGGTCTCGACAGTATCTACCTCGACGGCGCGCCGCTGGCACCGGAACAGTACCGGCTGAGCAGGGATCGACTGTGCATAACGGGGCTTCCGGCACGCTTTGAACTCACCACCTCTGTCACCTTGAACCCCGCCGCCAATCAGGGCGATGAAGGCCTAATGGAGGTGTCCGGCAAGCTGGCAACCCAGTGCGAATCCGAAGGCTTCCGGCGTATCAGCTGGTTTCCCGACAGGCCAGATGTGCTGGCCATCTATTCAGTCACCCTCGTGGGAGACCCTGCGGTATACCCGGTAATGCTCAGCAACGGTCACCCCGTGGAGACAGGCGACACTGGCGAGGGCCGTCGCTGGGTGCGCTGGGAGGACCCCTTCCCCAAGCCCTCCTATATTTTTGCCATTGTCGCCGGCGATTTTGGCGTAACGCGGGACCGGCACATTACACCCACAGGGCGGGAGATTGCGCTGGCTATCTATACCGACCACGATCGCTCTGGCGAGTGCGGTTTTGCCATGGCCGCACTTAAGCGGGCCCTGCGCTGGGAAGAGGAAAAGTACCATCGCGAGTACGATCTCGATCTCTACAACATCGTCGCGCTAACCGGGTATGTCGGTGCAATGGAGAACAAAGGACTCAATATCTTCGACGCCAACGGTATTTGTGCCGATCCGGAAATAACCACCGATAACGACTACCTGGTAATCGAGCGCATTCTGGCCCACGAGGTATTTCACAACTGGAGTGGGAATCGCGTCACCTGTCGAGACTGGTTTCAGCTGAGCCTCAAGGAAGGTCTCACCCGCTACCGCGACCAGTGTTTTTCTCAGGATATGTCCGCGGCAGGGGTTAAACGCATAGATTTCGTCAAGGCGCTGCAGCGCAACCAGTTTCCCGAAGATGACGGTCCGGCGGCCCACCCGGTGAAACCTGAGGAATACATTGAAATTCGCAACTTTTACACCGGCACGGTGTATGACAAGGGCGCGGAAGTTATCCGCATGATGGCATGTCTGTTGGGGGAGGAGGCATTTCGAGCGGCCGTGCGGCAATACCTGACGCAATACGATATGCAGGCCGCCACCACGGAGGACTTCGTGACTGTTGTCGCCGCCCAGAGCCGCCGCGACCTGACACAGTTTTATCGCTGGTACCAGCAGGCGGGCCGGCCCCGGCTGGAGGCCAGCGGCAACTACGACCCTTCAGCGAGAACCTACGATTTAACGTTATCGCAGCACAACGCGCCCACACCGGGGCAACCCCACAAGCAACCGCTGCATATCCCGGTACTGGCGGGACTGCTGGATAAGCAGGGCAGAGAACTCGCTGCCCATTGCACCAGCGCCGAGGTGATAGATGGAAATCACCTGCTCGAACTGCGCCAGCAGCGCCAGGTTTTTCGTTTCGAGGGTGTGGACTGCGCCCCCGTTCCATCGCTGTTGCGAGGTTTTTCCGCTCCAGTTTCATTGCACAGCGACCTCACGCCGGAACAGCTTGCGGTGCTGATGGCCCATGATACCGACCCCTACAAGCGATGGCAGTCCGGGCAGACTCTGGGAACAGCTGCCATTCGCGCGATGGCAACAGACTGGCATATGGGGCAACCGCTGGTCCCCGACCCGCTTTTTATTGCAGCGTGGGAACAGGTGCTGCTGGACAGTCACAGCGACCCCGCTCTGCTGGCAGAATTGCTGCTGCTGCCGGATGAACCCGCCCTCAGTGAGGATCTGGCGCAGATAGATATTGACGGCCATCAGGTTGGCCGAGATGCGCTGCTGCAGGTACTGGCTTCACGCAACCGGGATCACCTGCTCACTCTATACCACGAGCTGGCGGACGGGGGTCCTTACCAGTTCGACGCCGCGGCGGTGGGTCGCCGCAGCCTGCGCAATCGCAGCCTGGAAATCTTGCTGGCGCTGGACGACAGCACTGTCCATGACCTGTGTTTCGCCCAGGTTGAGCAAGCGGACAATATGACGGATGCCTTTGCCGCCCTCGCTGCACTCTGTCATATCGATTGCCCCCAGCGCCTTGCCGGCCTGGACAGCTTCTACCAGCGCTGGCAGCACAAGGCGCCGGCTATCCACAAATGGTTTAACGCCCAGGCACTGTCGCGCCGGGCCGGCGCTCTCGACGCGATTCTAGAGCTGGAACAACACCCGGCGATGGATATGATGAATATGCCGCGCGCCATGGCGTTCTACGGCGGCTTTTTCCGCCAGAACCGCGTCGCATTCAATGACCGCAGCGGTCGCGGTTACGACATGCTGGCTGACCGATTGATTCTGATCGACAGCGTCAAGCCCGGTACCACCTACTGGCTGATGCCACAGCTGCTGCAATGGCGCCGCTTTGACTCTCACCGCCAGGCCCTGATGAAGCAGGCGCTGCAGAAAGTGCTGGCCGCTGATATCTCCGGGGGACTTTACGAAATCGTCAGCAAGGCGCTGGCCGAGGAATAGCTATGACTGAATTTGCCCACTTCCTGGACAACTATGTACCAGGCAAATTGCAGGAGTTGAATCTGCCGGGTGCTTCCGTCGCTCTGATTGAGAACTCCCGCACTGTCGCCACCCGCCATTTCGGCTATGCCGATGTGGCGCGCAAACAACTTCTGCAGGACGACTCCCTGTTCCAGATTGCCTCCATATCAAAGTCGGTAGCGGCCTGGGGTGTTATGAAGCTGGTGGAGCAGGGCTTGCTGGATCTCGATGCACCGGTGGAGCAATATCTCACCCGCTGGCAGCTTCCTGCCTCAGGCTTTGACAACAAGGCAGTGACGGCGCGTCTGCTGCTGATGCACTTTGCCGGTACCTCCCTGTCCGGTTGTGGCGGCACACCCTACGATACAACCTGGTATACGGCGGAGGACATTCTCTACGGTCGGACACCAGCACTGGATGCATCCCAGGTCGCTTACGCGAAAAAATGGGGGCTGGACCCCGAGTCCTATGGCAAACCCGTACACCTTATTCACGAGCCGGGCAGTATGTTTGAATACTCAGGCGGTGGCTTCACTATCCTCGAATTACTGGTGGAGGAACTGTCCGGCCGTGACTTCACAACGTTTATGAGTGAGGAAATACTGCAACCTCTGGGCATGTCGGAATCCAGTTTCGAAGTGCGGCAGGAGCAGCTGTCCAGGGTGGCCGTGCCGTACAGCGATACACAGGAGGCTATCACCCTGTACCGCACCAATGGCAAGGCGGCCGGAGGTATGTACTCAAGCATCGTTGAGTTGGCGATGTTCGCCTGCGCCGAGATGGCAGGGCCTAACGGGGAACCACCAGGGCGCGGGGTTCTTACACCGGCTTCCATCGCCGAGATGCACCGCCCAGACCGCTACGCAGAAACCGCGATGGAATTCGAGTTTTTCACCGGGCTGGGGCACTACGTGATAGACCTCGGCGACATCCGCGTGATCCAGCACACCGGGGGTAACCCCGGTTGGCGCACCGTGTACACCATTGTCCCGGATGGCAAGGTGGGCTTTGTCTGCCTGATTAACAGCGCCGGTGGCAACGATCTGTGGATGGACCTTATCCGCCAATGGTCGGCCACTTTTATGCAAGCCACCGGATAGGGTGGTAGCAGGTGCGGATTGTTATCCTCGAAACTGGCGGCACCATCAACGGCATCCTCGACCCGGCTGACCCGCCGCCGATTGAAAGCCGAGTTGTCGCCTGGTTACAGGAACAGGCCCAGAGCCTGGACCTACAGCTTGAAGCCACGATCGTGATGATGAAGGACTCCCGCGCGATTGAAGATGCAGACCGGGCTGCGCTGGCGGCTGCAATAGAGTCCCTGCAGGCAGATCGCATCCTGATTTCTCACGGCACCTATACCATGCCGGCGACGGGGAGTTATCTGCGCCAACACCTCAGTCCCCGGGCGCAGCGCGGGAGCATTGTGCTGGTGGGCTCGATGATCCCGCTGGGCGAAGCGGGCTCCGACGCGCCGACCGCTCTGGAGTTTGCCGTACGCAGCCTGCAGCAGCAGCCGGTCGGTGTGTGGATTGCCATGCAACAGCAGCTGTGGCATCCGGACAAGGTGGTGAAGGACTCGGTGTCAGGCAAGTACATCGAACACCACCAGGCGCAGCTCCAACAGTAAGCGGGGCCGGTGAATTACTTCGGGAAAACGACTTCCAACACCCTGCGAATAAATTCATTGTGGGCTGCCTGATCGTAGTTCAGCGTGCCGCACAGTGACAATCGCTGCTCCGGGCAATAGGACATGAAAGAGCCCCAGTGGCCCAGGTGGCCCCACAGGTGCTTGCCATGAATCAGTTTTCTGCCGACACCCATGGCGTAGTGATACCCGGGTGAGGCTTCTGGCCCGCTGAGAAACTGGTCCAGTGTTTCCACTTTTTCAAATAGTCGTGCGTTAAAAACGCCGCGCAGAAAGCGATTGATATCCGTCAGGGTGGAAACGTGGCCGCCACCGGCCCAGTCGACACTGCCGTGAATTTGCAGTGCATCGATATACTCCCCATCCATCACAACATAGGGGTGTGACAGGCTATTGCGCGGCTCCTCATACCCCTCCAACCAGGTGTCATTCATCGCCAGTGGATCAAATATGCGCTCACGGCAAAGTTGCCAATAAGGGATACCAGTGATTGATTCCAGCGCGATACCCAGCAGCACATAGCCGGTATCTGAGTAGTGATAAACCTCACCCGGAGCGCCCATCAGTTCACCGTGGGCCAGTGCCCAGCAGACGATTTCCTCTGGCGAGCGGGGCCTGCCCGGATCCGCGGCAATTTCCATCACCCATTCCTGGGAGGTGGCGAAATCATTAAAACCTGCCCGGTGCCTGAGCAGCCGGTCCAGGGTGATTTCAGCCACGCTGTGCCCGCTGGCAACAGGGATTTGAGTCAGAATTTCCGGCGGCAGAAGCGCCTCTATCGGATCGGAAAGCGCCAGTGCTCCACGCTCCAGCAGCTGGGCAACCAGCACCCCGGTAAATGTCTTGCTCATGCTGGCAATGCGGAAACTGTTTTGCGTAGTCAGCGTATTTTGCGCTTGCAGCGAGCTCACACCCGCTGCACCGGACCAGCTCAATCCCTGCAGGGGGGCGTCCACCGCGAGCAACACCCCCGGTGCCGCCCCCACGGTTTGCTCAATCAAGGCCTGCAACTGTTGTTCCATAAACATCCCCTGGTCTGCAAGGTGCGGTTTATTCTATCCGCAAATCAAACTCGTAATCGAGGCTTGCCACCTGCGATATCTGTGTTAATATGAACACTGTTCATATATCATGTCAACCCAGAGCCACAAAGGAAATCGGGTTTGAATACGCCCACTGCGAAACCAGTACCCGTGTTGCACGGTGCCAATGGCAGAAACGTCCCCTGGCTGTTACAGGCCAGGGCCGCTTCGCGCGCCGATCATCCCTTTATTGTCTGGGCCCCGTTTGATGCGCCCTCTTCCTCGATATCCTACGCACAATTCTATGCCCGTGTACTGTCGCTCGCCACCGGCTTGCGCGCGCGCGGTGTTGGCCAGGCTGATTTCGTACTGTTGCACATGGACAACTGTCCGGAGTTCCTGCAAGTCTGGCACGCCTGCTCCCAGCTCGGGGCCGTGGTTGTTACCACCAATACCCGCTCCAGCGAAGATGAGTTGCGCTATTTTATCGACCACTGCAAAGCGACAGTGGCGATTACCCAACCCTGCTATCTGCCGCTGGTGCAGCGCAGTGGCCCGCAATTGCACTGGACAGCATGCATCGGTCACGATGCGGGTGCCACTGCCGAGCCACCCTCTGACGCCGTGGCTTTTGCCGACTTACTGGCTGATGCCAAAGGGTTTGAGCCAATGGCGTCTGACCCGCTGGCCTTCAATTCGGTGCAATACACCTCTGGTACCACGTCGCGCCCCAAAGGTGTAGTGTGGACCCATGCCAACGCCCTGTGGGGTGCCCGCAGTAATGCGACAGTTTGCACCATCTCCGAGGACGATGTGGGCCATGTTTTTCTGCCGCTCTATCACACCAATGCCCTGAGCTATTCGCATTTGGCAACGCTGTGGGCCGGCGCCACGATGGTGTTACAGCCGCGCTTTTCGGCCAGCCGCTACTGGGATTGTGTCACCGAACATCAGTGCACCTGGGGAATACAGATACCGTTTTCGCTGAAGGCTCTGATGTCCCAGCCGATACCGAAAAAACACACATTTACGCGCTGGGGCCTGGGTGCCCACAATCCGGCACTGATTCGCCAGTTACTCGGTATACCCTGTATCGGGTGGTTTGGTATGACAGAAACGATAGCACTGCCAATCTACTCCACCCTGGGACTGCCCGGCCGGGAAATGAGCATGGGGCTGCCCTCACCGGAATATGAAGTGGAGGTACGGGCTGTCGACGGTGGTGCAGCGGTATTTGGCGACAGCGGCAGGTTGTGGATCCGCGGCATCCCGGGCATCTCCCTGTTCCATTCCTATCTTTACAATCCCGAGGCCACTGCAAAGGCGTTTGACCCCCAGGGCTGGTTCGATACCGGCGATATGGTCACCGCCACCACCGATGGTTTTATCACCTTCAATGGTCGCTCCGGAGACACCTTGCGGGTGGGTGCGGAAAACGTGGCCGAGTCGGAGATTGAGCGAGTGGTGGCCGCGGTGCCAGGCGTACTCGAAGTAGCGGTGGTGGGCAGGCCTGACGAGATGCTCGATGAAGTGCCCGTAGCCATTGTAGAGGCACCCGGTTGCACCACGGAGGATTCAAGAACCGAACTTGCCGCCGATATTATTGCCCGCTGCCGGGAGCAACTGGCGGACTTCAAGGTGCCGCGTGAGGTTTTTTTCGTGGTGCAGATACCCCGGGTCACGCTCGGCAAACTGGACAAGAAAACCTTGCGCAAGAGTCTGCGCGAAGGCATTACCCCGTTATAGACAGCGCGCTGAAAGCAGGACAAACCTGAGGAGAATAATCATGTACCCGGACAAGCAATCGAAATCTGCGGCGCTCTACCAGCGCGCCCTGACGGTGATGCCCGGCGGTAACAGCCGCCATACCGTGTATTTCGCCCCCTACCCACTCTACCTGGACCGGGCACTGGGTTGCCGGATATGGGATGCCGACGGTGTCGAGCGTATCGATTGTATCAACAACTACTCGGCACTTATTCACGGGCATTGCCACCCGGAAATCGTCGACGCCCTACGGGAGCAAGCGGGCCGTAGCCTCTCGGTAGCGCTGCCCACGGAGGCGGAGATTCGCCTGGCCGAACTGGTCACCGAGCGTGTTCCGGGCGTGGAACAAATTCGCTTCGCCAACTCCGGTACCGAGGGTGTGATGATTGCCGTCATGGCAGCCAGGGCGGCGACCGGGCGCAACAAAATCGCCAAGGTAGAGGGCGCCTACCACGGCAGTTACGACAGTATGGAAGTGAGCCTCTACCCCACACCGGATGCCTGGGGTCCGGATGATGCACCGCAAGGCGTCGCACCCGCCGGGGTACACGAGGGCGCGCGCGCCAATACCATAGTGTTGCCCGCCAACAATGTTGAGGTGGGGCGCCAGATATTGCGAGCGCATGGCGCCGACCTGGCCGGCGTTATCATCGACCCGCTGACCAAGAATCTGGGGTTTCTGCCAATGAGCCTGGAATTTCTACAGATGGTGCGGGAGGAAACGCGCGCACTGGGCGCACTGCTGATCTACGACGAAGTCTACAGTTTCCGCATGGGCTACAACGGCGCCCAGGGTGAACTCGGTGTTATCCCGGATCTCACGGCCCTGGGTAAGGTGATTGGCGGCGGTATGCCCATAGGCGCGGTCGGCGGCTCGAGAAAACTGATGGAAGAACTGTTCGATCCGCGCAATGGCGCCAAAATGTCTCACGGCGGTACCTTTAACGCCAACCCGATGTCCATGGTAGCCGGGGCAAAGGCATTGGAACTCTACGACAGGGCCACGCACGATCGCCTCGCCGGTCTGGGTGAGCGACTGCGGGCGGGGCTACGCGACCTGCTGAAGGTGACCGGACGTCCGGGTACCGTCACCGGTTCGGCATCCATGGTGGGGTTCTTCCACACCGAAGCAGCCATCACCGATTACCGGACACTGCTACAAGCCGTGATGACCGATCCCGGGCTGGGCCCGAACGGCAATGCCTTTTTCCGCCACATGCTTAATCACGGTGTTTTCATCGCCAGCCAGGGTTTCATGGTTTTATCCACGGCCATGAGCGAGGCCGATATCGATTTTATCCTGGACAAGGCTGAGCTTTCCCTGCGCGCCCTGTCTTCCGAAGCAGCCTGAAATTTTACCCAAAAAGGAACCCGCCATGCGTGAAGCCGTGATTGTCTCTACCGCCAGAACCCCCATAGGGCGAGCTTACAAAGGCGCTTTTAATAACCTCGAATCGCCAACCCTGGCCGGCTACCCCATTGCCGAAGCTGTCAGGCGCGCCGGGATCGATCCCGCTGAAGTGGAAGACTGCATCATGGGTGCCTCCATTCAGCAGGGTACTCAGACCTTCAATATCGGCCGCCTGGCCGCCCTGGCCGGAGGCCTGCCCGACAGCTGTGCAGGCATGAGCATGGACCGCCAATGCTCCTCCGGATTGATGACCATCGCCACCGCTGCGAAACAGATTATCGTTGACGAGATGACTGTGCTGGTAGCCGGAGGCGTCGAAAACATCTCCCTGGTCCAGAATGAGCATATGAACTTTCACCGTATCCCCGACCCGCGCCTGCTGGCGGCGCATCCCAATACCCATATGGGCATGCTGGAGACAGCCGAGATTGTCGCAAAGCAATATGGCATCTCGCGGCAGACTCAGGATGAATATGCCCTGCAGAGCCAGCAGCGCACGGCTGCCGCTCAGGCGGCGGGCAAGTTCGACGACGAGATTATCGCCATTACCGCCGACAAGTTGGTCACAGACAAGGCCACCGGAGAAACCCGTACTGAAACCGTCACTCTGACCAAGGACGAGGGCAATCGGGCGAATACGACCCTTGATGGTCTGGCGAGCCTGGCACCGGTCATGGAAGGCACGGTGACCGCCGGCAACGCCAGCCAGCTTTCCGACGGCGCCAGCGCCTGCGTATTGATGGAGGCGAATGATGCCAGGCAGCGCGGCCTGCAACCACTGGGGTATTACCGCGGCATCGCAGTGGCGGGATGCGCGCCTGAAATTATGGGCATAGGCCCGGTGTTCGCTGTACCTAAACTGTTGCAACGGCACGGTTTGTCGGTGGACGACATCGGCCTGTGGGAACTGAATGAAGCGTTTGCGGTGCAGGTGATCTACTGTCGCGACAAGCTCGGCATCCCCAACGACAGACTGAATGTCAACGGCGGCGCCATTTCCATTGGCCACCCCTATGGCATGTCAGGCGCGCGCATGGTGGGCCACGCTTTGATCGAAGGCAGGCGGCGCGGTGTGAAATATGTGGTAATCACTATGTGCGTAGGCGGCGGTATGGGCGCTGCCGGTTTGTTCGAGGTGGCCTGATTCAGGCACTCGGGTCCGCCGATAACGCCACGTTAAAACAGTCTGTAACCGCCGTTTTCAAATCACCATGAGTCACTGACACATGCGCAAAGAATACCGAGAAACGCCTACCGGCAAACCGCGCGCCCGCGGCGCTGGCATCCCCTTTGCCGGCGAACCCGGTGCCTGCAATGCGATTACCGATGTACCCGGTGTTGAAGTGGGCTATTGCACTCTCATCGAGGGCGAGGGTCCGTTGATTATCGGCAAGGGCCCCATCCGCACCGGCGTAACCGCGATCTTCCCGCTGGGCCGAGAGCGCGGAACACTGCCAGTCTATGCGGGTTTCTTTTCCATGAGTGGTAATGGAGAAATGTCCGGCGCCCATTTAATACAGGAGCGGGGCCGGTTCGAAGGGCCTATCACCCTCACCAATACCCATTCCTGTGGCCTCACCCGGGACGTAACCGCGCAGTGGCTTACTTCCAGGGTCGACACGGACAAGCGACCTGAACCGTTCTGGATGCCGGTCGCGGCGGAAACCTATGATGGCTGGCTGAATGATGTCAACGGCCACCATGTCACCGCACAGCATGTGCATGCGGCGTTTGCCGATGCGCACGGCGGCGCGATAGAAGAGGGCAGCGTGGGCGGTGGTACCGGCATGAGCACCTACCAGTTCAAGGGCGGCTCAGGCACGTCCTCCCGGCAGCTCGATCTCGCAGGGCAGCCCTACCACGTAGGCGCGTTCGTGCAGTCGAACTTTGGCAAACGCCACCTGTTGCAGATCGCAGGCATTCCCATGGGCGAACTGTTCCCGCTGGAGCAAGCGGTGGAACCGGGACGCGGCAGTATTATCGGCGTGGTGGCCACTGATGCACCGCTGCTGCCGCACCAGTTGAGCCGGCTGGCCCGACGCGCGGCTTATGGCATTCCCCGTTCCGGGGGCATTGCCGCCAACGAATCCGGCGACCTGTTCCTGGCATTCTCCACGGCGAATCAACACAGTATTGAAAGTCACACCGGCCTGGTGGACGTGCAGTTTCTCGGGGAGGGTGAGCTCAGTCGGGTATACGAGGCGGCTATACAAGCGGTGGACGAGGCCATCATCAACGCCATGGTTGCCAACGACACCATGACGGGCCGCGACGGCCGGCAGATACCGGGGCTGCCGCTGGTCAGGGTGCAGGAGGTTTTGCGAAAACATAACCGGCTCGCCAACGTATCACCGTTGAGTTGAAACGGCGCACAGATGACAGCCACCATTGAGCTTGAAGCAATCGAAGCGGCACTGCCCGGTATCGATACCCTGGCAGCCATGGAGCGCGCTTTTGCCAATTACTCCAGCGGCCGGGCGGTACTGCCTCCGGTGGCGGAGATGTTATTCGAGAACCCACCCGGCGACGTCCATATCAAGTACGGCTATGTCATCGGAGATGACTATTACGTGGTGAAGGTTGCCAGCGGTTTCTACGACAATCCCGGCATGGGGCTTCCCTCCAGTAACGGCGTGATGCTGCTGTTCTGCCAGCAGACCGGTGCCCTGCTTGCCGTGCTGCTGGATCAAGGCCGCCTCACCGATGTGCGAACGGCCGCTGCAGGCGCCGTCGCGGCGCGGTATCTGGCACCCCGTGAAATCGACTGCATCGGGATTGTCGGTTGCGGTGTTCAGGCGGAGCAACAACTGCGATACCTGGCCCAGGCAGTAACGTGTCGGCGGGTTATGGCCTGGGGCCGCAATCCTGCGCATCTCGCGTCTTGGGCAGAGCGGCTCGCAGATACCAACTTCAACATAACCCTTGCGGACAATATCGACCAACTCGTGGACTGCTGCCGATTGATTGTCACCACCACACCGGCTCTGCAGCCGCTGCTGCATGAGGTGCGCAATGGCACCCACATCACTGCTGTCGGTTCGGACACTGCGCAGAAACAGGAACTCGCACCGGCCATTCTGGCTGGCGCCGATGTTATTGCGGTTGATTCACGGGCCCAGTCCCAGAGCCGTGGCGAAGCCTCACAGGCGCTGCGCGCAGGCGCTATAACAGCCGAAAGAATCCTTGAGTTGGGCGACATCATTACCGGCCAGTGTCCGGGCCGCGAAAACGACTTACAAATCACGGTGGCAGACCTCACCGGTATCGCCACACAGGATATCGAAATCGCCAGGGCGATATACCAGAAGGAGACCCATGCAAATCGAAACGTTTGAGCTGGAACGCAACCAGTCCTTGTATGAAAATACTGTTCGCTACAACCTCACAGAAAGTGGCATTCACCCATACACCCTGCGCGAACTGCTAGACGAAGAACAACAACAAGCGGTGCTTGACCTGCGCCTGGGTTACGGCCAGACCAACGGCGATCCGCAACTGCGCCATACCCTCGCGGCCATGTACCCGAATTGTACCCCGGACAATATCCTGGTGACCAACGGCTCTGCCGAGGCCAACTTCGTGGCCTTCTGGAGCCTGCTGGAGCCCGGTGACGAGGTGGCCATGATGCTGCCAAACTACCAGCTGTTATATGGCCTCACCCGCTCCCTGGGTTGCACGGTCAAACCCTTCCACCTGCGCGAAGAGCGCAACTGGGCACCCGACCTGGATGAACTGGAGTCGCAGCTCAGCGAAAAAACCCGCGTAATTGCACTGTGCAACCCCAATAACCCCACAGGATCGGTGCTGTCGCGCAAAGATATGGAACACATTGTCGCACTGGCTGAACGCTACGATTGCTACTTGCTATCCGACGAAATTTACCTCGGTTCCGAGCTGGATGGCGTGGATAGTCCCAGCTTCTTCGGTATCTACGACAAAGCTATCATTGCCTCCGGGCTGGCCAAGTCGCTTTCCCATCCCGGCCTGCGCATCGGGTGGCTTGCCGGCCCACGAGAAATCATCGACGCGGCCTGGCATCACCATGACTACACCTCTATCAGCACTGGCATCATCAGCCAATATGTAGCGAACATCATTCTGCAACCATTCAAACGACTGGAAGTGCTGGAGCGGGGCCGACACTTGCTGCGCACCAATGTGCCTGTGGTGCAAAACTGGATCGACAGGCACGGCGGTAATTTCAGTATGGTAGCTCCGCGTGCCGGGGGCATGGCATTTGTCCGGTACAGCCTGGACATCAATTCCAGTGAACTGGTGACCCGCCTGCGGCAAGAGAAGAGCGTGCTGGTGGTGGCGGGCGACTGGTTCGGTATGGATCACTACCTGCGCCTGGGCATAGGCGGCGAAACACGGATACTGGTTGATGGCCTTGAACTAATCGATGAGTTCCTGCATGAACTGAGGGCTGGTTAGTGCGGGCCTTTGTGGCTGCCATCGCCCATGAAACGAATCGCTTCTCACCCTTCCCCACGGCAATCGCCGATTATCACCCCGTCGGTATCGGCTACAACGACCTGATACGGGAGGCGGAGAACGCCGGCTGTGAGGTGATTCGCGGGCTGAGCGCCAGGGCGGCACCTGCGGCACCCACGCGCCAGGCCGATTACGAGCAGTTACGGGATCGTCTGCTGGCTGAGATTCGCAATGCCGGGCCGCTGGATATGGTGCTGCTCAGTTTGCACGGCGCCCAGGTGGCAGAGAACTGTGACGATTGTGAAGGCGATATAGCCGCCCGTGTTCGCGAACTGCTGGGCAGCGCTGTTGTACTGGGAGTATTGCTCGACCTGCACGCCAGCATTACCGACAAACTGTTACAGCATGCGACACTGGTCACCGCGATCAAGGAGTACCCTCACACAGACTTCCCGGAAACCGCGCGCCAGTTAGTGGACATCAGTATGCGCTGTGTGCGCGGCGATGTGAAACCGGTCACTGCCTTTGTGCCGCTGCCACTTTTCAGTCTCTGGCACACCCCCCAGCAGCCCAGCAAGAGCCTGGTTGATCGCGCCCGGGCGCTGGAGGAAACCGGCGAGGTGCTGCATATTTCACTGGTTCACGGCTTCCCCTGGTCTGATGTAAACAGCACAGGGGCCGCCGTGTTGGTTATCGCCGATGGCGCGCCGGGCACCGCGGCACAGTATGCCGCAGATTTTGCCCGCCAGCTATGGTCAATTAGGGAAGCAGACCTAAGCCATTACGCTAACGTTGCTGACAGTGTGGCGACAGTGCCGGACACAGGAGGCCCGGTGGTAATAGCCGACGCCGCTGATAATCCCGGTGCAGGCACTGGCAGCGATGCGACCTGGATACTGCGGGAGGTACTGGCTCGCAAACTGGATGGGGTCGCCATGGCCCTGTTTTGGGATCCGGCAGCGCTGGCGCAAATTGTAGCCGCGCGGGAGGGCGCCAGCCTGCGGTTGCGCATCGGCGGCCACACAGGGAAATTGGCGGGCAAGCCGGTGGCAGCCCGGGCGGAAGTCATCAGCATCAATCGGACGGCATCAATAGATGCCATGCCAGGGTATCCACCCGTGTCAGTTGGCACACTGGCAGCCATACGTATCGATGGCGTACACATAGTAGTGGGTAATTACCGGGAGCAGGTCTTCGGTTCCCAGGTGTTTACTACAGTGGGGATAGACCCCCACTCACAGCGGCTACTGGTGGTTAAATCCGCACAGCACTTCTACCAGGCGTTTGCGCCGTTTGCATCTAAGATCATCTATTGCGACAGCCCATGCTCGCGCACCGTCGCGTTCGAAAAGTTACCCTTCCGGCACAGGCGAAAACCGATGTGGCCGCTGGAACCGGTAGACGAAAACGCTATTCCCGACCCCAGGATCTTTAGCTGAATTCACCCAAATCACTGCATTTCGCAGGAAATACTGTGAAGCAGTTATTGGCTTGACGTCAAGGGGCGCTCACCAGCCCCAGCGAGCTGTACAACCCTATTCCCTTGAACAGCCGCCCGAGAATATCGGCGCCGGTGATAATGCGACGCTGGGGCCCCCACAGCAAAATGACATCACGGGTGAGGGGCCGATCTGACTGGGCATCAGTCCCGGCCTTCAGCCCGGCAATCACCGCACCAAGGCGCAGATCGGGATCGCTCACCACAACGGGCCGGTGGCAGAATTGCAGTGGCTCCACCAGAGCACCAGCGGCGGTGAATACCGCACGCAGGTAGGCATTCACATCCAGTACCAATGACGGTTTCCCACCGCCTTCCACCAACACCAACCAGCGGTGCGGACAGGCTGCCGCCCTGTGGGCAAATTCACGTTGAGCCTGCTCGACGGGCATATTATCAGGGAAAAAAACCGGTTTTCCATCTCGCAAGGCAAGATCGAAGATACTCGCTGCTGCCAACTCCTCTCCCTCGCCGGCCACCGGAACATCGTCGATGGCGAGAAAATTGAGCGCCCCGATACCCTCTATAGCGTCAACCTCGGTGTCCCCCGAATCAATATGTTTGTGTATCAGGTGGCGCAGCTCACGCTCGCGAAAATACTGCAGGCCCTCGCGCCCCAGCCAGAGATCCAGCAACAGGCCGCTGGGCCTGGCGAGGGGATATAGCAATAATTGGTAAAGACGAATCAACGGCGCCAGAGCAGAGGCCATACGCAGAGCGTTGCGAGAGAAATACGCCTGCGGCGCGATCTCGCCGCCAAGAGTGATCACAAAGGTTGAAAACATAAACGCGAACAGACCGGTCATTACTGAGTTGGAGAGCAGAGCTAATAGCACATTGATGCTGACATTGCCCCACAGAATAGTCGTCAGTAGAAAGTTGGAATCCTGCCTGAGTAACAGAATCCGGCCTGCCGCTTTATTGCCGTTCGCCACCTGAATTTCAAGCCGCAGGCGACTAATACTGAAAAACGCGATATTGAGCCCGGAAAATATAGCCGATTGGCTTAGACAGAAGGCGATCCCCGCCCAGGCCAGGTACTGATCCATAGTGTCGCCCCGCAGTAGCCGAGAGTAGATATCCCGCAACGCCGGAGCATAGCAGAAACGAACCGACTGCAACTCAATGGGAATTATTTCAAACTTCGGGAGTCATACCTTCCATGAAAAGACGAAGCTTACTCCTGGGCCTCCTTGCCATCCCCGTCGTGGGTGGCGCACTGCGCAGTCTGGCCAGCGCGCGCACCAGCAGTGACATCAATGCCATGCAGGCCCGCTGGCGTGACTTTCTACCCCGGGGTTACCAGCCGCCGCCCAGCGGCACGCTGGATTTGAGCGAGACACAGTGGCAGGAGAAACTGACGCCTATGCAGTTTGATGTGCTGCGAGAGGACGGCACCGAGCGCGCATTCAGCAGCCCCCTGAACGATGAGAAACACGTGGGTGTCTTCGTCTGTGCGGGCTGCGATCTGCCCCTGTTCAGCTCTGAGATGAAATATGACAGCGGCACCGGCTGGCCGAGTTTTTTTACAGTGATACCCGACGCCGTGGGAACCAAACGCGACTTCCGATACGGCTGGACGCGGGTGGAATACCACTGTGCCCGCTGCGAGGGTCACCAGGGTCATGTCTTCACAGACGGGCCGGCGCCCACCCGCGAGCGCTGGTGCAACAACGGTGTCGCACTGAGCTTTCTGGCAGCTTCCTGAATGACGCTATTTTTTTAAAGCGATAACAGTCTTCCACGCCGCAGGGAACCTTTCAATGCGGGCACCTCCCCTGCTATTCTCCTGATCCAGAGCACCAGCAAGGAACACCCTTACCCGGGCATGGTGTTATCCAGCAATTCACGCGAGCATGCCGATGGCAAGCAAAAAGCAAACGCAAACACTCCCCCATATGGCGCTGTGGGCCACTGCGTGGGAGGTGGACGACAGGCCGCTCCGGGTCGATCTTGGCAATCTCACATTGGTTGCGGCGAGACTAAGCCACGAGTGGCAGCTCAACTACCGCTGGCATGCACGCGAGGAAAAAGGCGGATTTTCTGTGGACTATATCTCCGCTACCGCCGAGCCGGAGGGAGTCATTAATCGCATCGCGATGGAAGCAATGACGGGAGCTCTCAAGCTCAGGCCCTGTTTAGCAGATCGCCCCGTCGTGATACGACCCTACGCACCGCTAACCATTCCCGGGCGCCACAAAATAACGCTGTATGTCAGCACCCCCCTATGGCTGGCGGTCGAGTTTTCCGACCGGGTAAAGCGTGAACTGCCGGCGCACCAGCTCTCGGACACCTGGATGGGCGCCCTCACCGGGCAGGGTGAGCTCTGCTATGGATCCCATACCCATGCAAGGCTGGATCGCGACATGTTGCCGAACCGGCCGTTCCGGGCGATCTCGCCGATTACCATCCACAACAAGAGCAACGGTGACTGTACCCTGGAGCGACTCAGTATCCCCGCTCCGTTTCTGTCAATATTTGCCCAGGATGACCAACTCGTCACCGAGCCGCTTTCAATAACGATGGATGCAGAAAAGTCTGAGGGTGTGGTCCGGATAGGAAAACTCGCAGACGCAACACTGATCAACCGCCCCCGGAAAACGTCCGACCGGGGCATTCTCATCAGCACCTGGGAAAACCTGTTTGCGTAACCAGAAAGGGAGTTTCCTATGAGTGACATGATTCCCGATGCCACAGTGCAGGATGCGCTGAGCTGGATGGCCATAACAAAGGCGATGCTCATGCTGGTCGCCGGTTGGTTTCTGGCCCGACTGGCGACCCGACTCTTTCGCAGCACTGCCGGTATCAAGCTCGGGGCGCACCACCTGGCCATCTATAGCCGGGGTATTTTCTACGCGATATTTGCCATATTTATCTTCGCGGCAATACAGCAACTGGGTTTTGACATTTCTGTTTTGCTGGGCGCTGCTGGCATCCTCACGGTGGCCATCGGTTTCGCCTCGCAAACCTCCGCGTCTAACCTCATCAGCGGCCTTTTTCTGTTGGGGGAAAAACCGTTTGAGGTAGGGGATGTACTGCGGGTAGACGGCGAAACAGGAGAAGTTGTGAGTATCGACCTGTTGTCGGTCAAGCTGCGCACGTTCGACAATCTGTTCGTGCGCCTGCCGAACGAAACCCTGATAAAAAACAAGGTGGTGAACCTGACCAAGTTCCCAATACGCCGTATCGACCTGGTAGTCGGCGTCGCCTATCGGGAGGACCTGAAGCAGGTTATCGCCCTGCTATTGGAGGTGGCCAACAAGGAACTACGTGCCATGGAGGAGCCGCAGCCCTTCTGCGGAGTGACCCTGTTCAATGATTCCTCAGTAGACCTTCTGCTCGCAGTGTGGTGTCGCAAGGAACTGTTTCGCGAAGTTAAGAGCGCCCTGTTGGTGTCCATCAAGGAAGCCTTCGACGAACACGACATTGAAATACCGTTCCCCCACGTCTCGCTCTACAGCGGCTCCAGAACTGAGCCCATTCCGCTACGAACTATCGCCGATGAGAAGCCCTGAACACCAGCGAAGCTCAGCAGCTCAGGAATCAGCCGGGTAGTGCATTCCGATTTGTCTGCGAATTTCGTCCATGGTTTCCATAATTTCCAGGGTTTCGTCCAGAAGCATTAACGGACTCTCCTTGCGGCCTTCCCGCAGACAGCGATTCACTTCCCTCACCTGATAGTGATAGCCACCAATCGGCGCAGGGAAATCAAAAACCTCCTCGGGCATGCCGTCAATGCTGAGCGTCAGACCGGAGGGGCAAAATACCGGTGGATGCAGGTAAATTTTTCCCTTGCTGCCCAGCAGTGTGAGATCGGGGGCCGATTTGGCCCGGTGCGAAACATACAGGTTGGCAATTTGGCCGCCCCGGTGGCTCAACAGAATGGCCTCATGTTCATCGACACCGGTATCCCCCAGCTCACCTGTGGCCAGCACCTGCTCCGGCCCGCCAAAGACCATGGAGGCCATGGACACCAGATACACCCCCGCGTCCAGCAGAATACCGCCGCCCAAATCCTTATTGAACAGGTAGTGCTGCGGCTCCGGGTCCGGCATATAGGCACCGCCGGCCAGCATGATCTGGACATCACCTATACGTTGTTGCAGCAACAGCTCTCGCAGCTTGTCAATGGCAGGCACAAATCGTGTCCACATTGCTTCCATCAGGAAAAGCGCTTTCTTTCGCGCCAGTTCGATGACTGCGCGTGCCTGGAAGGCATTGATTGCGAAGGGTTTTTCACACAGCACAGCTTTGCCCATTTCCAGACATGCAATGCAAATCTCGCTGTGCGAAGCGTGTGGTGTGGCGATGTAAACCACATCTACCGAGGTGTCTTCGAGTAACTCCCGGTAGCTTCCATAGTGCCGGGGAATATCGAATTGCTCACTGAAAGCCCCTGCGCGTTGCGCCGAACGCGAGGCCACCGCCACAGGCACAGCTTCCTCCACGCTCTGCAGGGCCTGGATAAATTTCGAGGCCATGCTCCCGGTGCCCACTAACCCCCAGCCAATAACCTTGTTGCGGTTCACCAGGTGTGCCCCCCTGTGACGGAATAGCCACCGTCCACACACAGTGCCTGCCCGGTGATAAAGGAGGCCTCGTCGCTGGCAAGAAAATAGATCGCATTGGCAATTTCAGATGGCTCGGCCGCTCTTTGCAGTAAGGCGTAGCCTTTGGTCATTTCACGTATTTCCGCCACACTTACGCCCTTCTCCGCCATCTGGTTTATATGAAAATCCGTGATTGTATTACCGGGGCATACGGCGTTCACCCGAATACCCTGCCCACCGTATTCCACCGCAAGGCTGCGCGTGAGTGCCAGTACGGCGGCCTTGCTCATGTCATATATTGTCATGCCGGGGGAGCCTGTCACCGCGTTGATGGATGAGTTCATAACTATGGCACCCTGCCCGCCCTCCAACATGGCGGGCAATACTGCTTTACAGCAGTTGGCGGTTCCCCTGCTGTTGACACCCAGTATGGTGTTCCACTGTTCTTCGGTGGTCTCCAGCAGGCTGCCGCCAATCTGCACCCCGGCATTAGCTACCAGCACGTCGATTCGCCCCCACGTGTCCAGGGCCGATTGCGCCATAACGGCACAGCTTTCTTGCGATGTAATATCGACTACCTGGGCAATGGCTTCGCCACCACTCTGTGCGATCTGCTTGCAGGTTGCCACCGCACCTTTTTCGTTCAGGTCCGCGACCACGACCATACACCCTGCCTGCGCAAACTTTAACGCACAGGCTCTGCCAATGCCTGAGCCAGCTCCGGTAACTATCACCACTTTTGACTGACCGGGAGTCTGTTGTAACTCTGTGCTCATCTTTACTTACTCCAGAAAATTGGTGATGGTTACGCCTATGAAGTTGGCAATGATATAACCGAACAGGCCACACACGATGCCCGGTGTCACCAGCTCTTTCCAACCGTTCGCGCTGGCGATAGCAGCAGTGGGGCCAGCACCACGATCAGCGCCGTGACAAACAGAATACTGTATTGCTCCATGCCCAGCGCAGCGGCCAGTGCATAGAACAGCGCATATAGAGGTGAGCACGACCTTGCCGCTTTCACGAAAAATCCTGCCCAGATTGGCCTTGGACAGCAGCAGGGGAATCGCAAGCGGTATCAGGGCAAACAGGATAGCGCAGAGAGCAAGCGTTTCATCCTGGGCTAGAAAGGTCATAGTGCTCTGGCTGAGTAAGTATTTATGAAGACTAAATACCTTTTTTTCAAAGATCAATCAAAGGCAGGCAGGTATTCTCGGGCGCTCGTGAAAGCGGGATAAGCGGCGACCCAAGGGTGTACAATCAAACCTGAGAATCGCCCCAGCCTGGCCGCGAGGCCTACGGGGCTGCCAGCACCCAGTGAGGTAGAAATGGATTTAGACCCCTTTGTTCTCGCGCGCATTCAATTCGCGGCCAACATAAGCTTCCACATATTGTTTCCCAGCATCACCATTGGCCTCGCATGGGTGCTGCTGTATTTTCGCCTACGCTTCACCCTGTCGAAGGATCAAGCCTGGGAATACGCCTACTACTTCTGGGTGAAAATTTTTGCGCTCACCTTTGCCATTGGTGTGGTATCGGGCCTAACCATGAGTTTTCAGTTCGGCACCAATTGGCCCGGCTTTATGGAACGGGCAGGCAATATTGCGGGGCCACTACTGGGCTACGAAGTGCTGACCGCATTCTTTCTCGAGGCGTCCTTTCTCGGCATCATGCTTTTTGGTAAAAGCCGGGTATCCAACCGTATGCACCTGATTGCAACGGCCATCGTGGCAATCGGTACATCTATCTCGGGGTTTTGGATACTGGCGCTCAATTCCTGGATGCAAACACCCGCAGGGTTCATTATCGAGGATGGTGTTTTCTTTGCGCAGGACTGGACCCAGATAATTTTCAACCCTTCCTTCCCCTATAGATTCTTGCACATGATGACGGCCTGCTTTATCACCAGCGCTTTTCTTATTGCGGGCGTAAGTGCGTGGCGAACAAGGTCGGGGGTTGATGGCCCAGCCACTCGGATGGTATTGAAAACCGGCGTTATAATGGCCGCAGTGCTCACCCCCCTACAGATAGTCATAGGCGATTTGCACGGGCTGAATACCCTGGAGCACCAGCCGGCTAAAATCGCTGCGATGGAAGCCATCTGGGAGACCGAGCGTGGTGCTTCCTTTACGTTGATAGGTTTACCGGACGAAGAGGCGCGTAAAACCCATTTTGCGATCAAGATACCCTATGCAGCCAGCCTCATACTGACGCACAGCGCGGAGGGTGAGGTCAAAGGGCTGAATGAGTTCGAGGGCGCACACCCGCCCGTGGCAATGGTATTCTGGTCTTTCAGAGTAATGCTGGGTATGGGCGCACTGATGCTTCTGGTGTCCTGGTGGGCAGCCTTTCAATTCATCCGCGGGCGCGATATTACCAGAGCGCTGCTGCTGGTTCTTTCGGCTATGACATTCGCTGGCTGGGTTGCAACACTGGCCGGCTGGTATGTCACGGAAGTCGGCCGTCAACCATGGATTGTCTATGGCCTGTTGAGTTCAGCGGATGTTGTCGCTGACCACTCCAGTGCAACGCTCACCAATACACTATTGGGCTATATCGGCCTGTATCTGTTTTTGCTGGTTTCCTATATCCAGGCATTGCGTTACCTGGCTTCCAAACCTGCACAATCCCTGATTCTGCTGCACACTAGCGACGGGCAGGCAACGACAGTGGGGCCCAACTAATGGAACAGTTCCTACCGATATTTTTCGTCGCCGTGATGGGTCTTTCGCTACTGCTGTACGTAATTCTCGACGGCTTTGATCTGGGTGTGGGCATTCTGCTACCTCTGGCCTCCGATTCAGAAAAAGATACTATGATTGCCTCCATCGGGCCTTTCTGGGATGCCAACGAAACCTGGATTGTTCTGGGTGTGGGTATTCTTTTGATTGCTTTCCCCAAAGCTCACGGCATTGTTCTCACGGCACTGTATATTCCAGTAACCCTGATGTTGTTCGGCTTAATTCTGCGTGGCGTCGCCTTTGATTTTCGCGTGAAAGCGGGTGACCGGCGTAAACAGCTATGGAATCGCGCCTTTTTTGTAGGCTCGCTTATTGCGTCCACGTCGCAAGGCTGGATGCTGGGGGCCTATATCACCGGCCTGCAGAGAAATGCTACCAGCCACACGTTTGCCGCACTGATAGCTTTTTCTCTGCCAGCACTCTACGTGATGTTGGGTGCCGGTTGGCTGTTGATAAAAACAGAGGGCCTGTTGTTCGATAAGGCGGTGCGGTGGGCGCGCTTTGCCCTGCCGGTTATGGGGCTGGCACTGGTGTTAGTCAGTATTGCGACACCCTTTGTGAGCCACGACATCGCCGACCGCTGGTTTAGTCTGCCCAGTGCCATCGGCCTTATTCCTATTCCTGTCAGTTGCTTCATCGCCTTTTTGATTTTGCATTTTGTACTGCGAAAGCCGGACGTGTTACGCGCCGGATATCACTGGGTTGTATTTACCGCAATTACGCTCATCTGCCTGATGGCCGCGCTGGGGCTCGCCTACAGCATTTACCCCTATATCATCATCGGCAGAATGGATTTGTTTGAGGCAGCCGCGGCGACAAATTCCCTGCAATTTGTGTTTTACGGCGTCGTGGTTACATTACCCGTGATACTGCTGTATTCGGCTTTCGTGTTCCGGGTATTTCGTGGGAAGGCCACCACATTAAGCTACGAGTAGACCTGTGCAATAAAAGGCCCCGGTGGTAATCACGGCTTCTGACTGGCAACCCTGAGCAGTTCTGCCCGTACCCAGCGCCTGGTTGAATCCAGGTGAGTGGCATTATTCCAGACTGAGATGGCTTCAAAACCAGCAACCTGCAGGGGCGGCTCTGTAATGCAGAGTCGATCGAGAAACTTGGCAGACAGCCGTTCGGGGATCAATGCAAGGTAGTCACTGCTCGAGATGAGTTCGATGAGCGTGAAAAAGCTCGAAACAGACAGCGATACCTTGCGACTCAGGCCGAGTTTTTTCAGCGCATCGTCCGTGGGCCCCCGGAACTGCCCGGTGGTAGGGGATACGATCGCGTGATCCATCTGCAGGAACGCCTTCATACTCAGTTTTTTGCCACTCAATGGATGCTGCTTCCGCATGGCCACCACGTAACGCTCGGTATACAGCAACTGACTGCGCAGCCTGTTGTCGGAGAACTCCGGGATGGTCACCGCGATATCAATCGCTCCTCTGTCCATCATGGGCACAATATCGGCGATCTCGGCATGTCGAACCGAGAAGTTCATCCGCGGCGCCTTTTTGCGCATTTCCAGCAGGGCCGGCGCCAGTAATGTGTACTGCATATAGTCATTGGAACTCAGTACCACCGTCTGGTCACAGGTTTGCGGGTTGAACGTTCCCGGCGCAAGAATGGCATCGACAGAGCTGAATATCTGCCGTAGTTCCGGCTCCAGGGCCAATGCGCGCCTGGTAGGTAGCAGACCGTGTCGTGTGCGGGTAAAAAGCGGATCGTTTAACAGTGCTCGCAGCTTTGCGAGCATATTGCTGACGGTTGGCTGCGTGAGGTTCATGCGGGCCGCACTGCGCGACACATTACACTCCTCCAACAGAATCAACAGGGCCTGCAGCAGGTTGAGATCGACCTTCCTTATATTTGTCATATCTATATCTTTTATTATAAATTAGTGATTAGTTTTATATCTTATTGCAGGCTAATCTCTCCAGCAACAATTCATTCAGGTATGAGGAGAGTAAGAGATGACACAGCATATGCAACAGGTAGAGGCATTTGCCGGCCAGGTGGTAAGCGATGTCGCAGCCACACTATCCGGTGTGATGACAAATGTTGGCCACAAGCTGGGACTGTACAAAACCATGGCTGGGGCGGGGCCCCTGTCTTCCAGAGAACTGGCGGCGCGCGCGCAAACCGATGAGCGTTATACCCGGGAGTGGCTGAATAACCAGGTGGCCGGTGGTTATGTGCATTACGATGCACAGACGGGCCACTACGAGCTTCCCGATCACCACGTGCCGGTACTGGCGGATGAAGACAGTCCGGTTTTCCTGGTTCCGGCGCTGGAGGTTGCCGCCTCACTGTGGATGGATGAGGAAAAAATTATGGGGGTGTTCAAATCGGGCGAAGGTATTGCCTGGGACGATCATCACCACAGGCTGTTCTGTGGCAGCGAGGCGCTGTTCCGGCCGGGCTATCGGACGAACCTCATACCGCAGTGGATAAACGCACTGGATGGGGTGGCTGAAAAACTGGCGCAAGGTGCCAGAGTGGCCGATATTGGCTGTGGTCACGGCGCATCTACCATTGTGCTGGCACAAGCTTTTGCCAACTCCCGATTGTTTGGCTTCGACAATCATGCGGATTCCATCGCCACCGCCCGGGAGCGGGCGCGAGAGGCCCAGTGTGGTGACAATATTGAATTTGTCGTCGCCGATGCCGGGAGTTACAGTGAAACTGACTTCGACCTTATTTGTTTCATGGATTGTCTACACGATATGGGAGACCCGGTGGGAGCAGCAGAAAAGGCAAAATCCGCACTCAAGAAGAATGGCAGCCTGATGTTGGTAGAACCGGCGGCGCGGGATTGTGTCAGCGACAACATCAACCCTGTGAGCCGAATGTATTACGCTGCATCCACGGCAGTCTGCACACCGTGCTCGAAATCACAAAACGTCGGCCTGGCACTGGGCGCACAGGCGGGACCCCGGCGACTGGGGGAGATCCTCGCCCAGGCGGGTTTCACCCATGTGAGAACGGTGGCAGAAACACCTTTCAATATCGTGCTGGAAGCCAAGGTCCGGTAATCGGAATGAACGAGAACATGCCAGAGCCGGCGGAATGCACAGAAGCCCCGGAGGGCGGCTGCAGCTGCGGCGATACACGCTACCGCATGCTGGGTCCGCCAATGATTGTGCACTGCTGCCATTGCAGTTGGTGCCAACGTGAATGCGGTTCCGGCTTTGTCCTCAATGCCCTGATCGAGAGTGACCGTGTGCAGCTGCTGACGGGCACTATCGAGCAGGTGGACACGCCAAGCGCAAGCGGCTACGGGCAAAAGATCGTCCGCTGCAGCCGCTGCAGTACCGCGGTGTGGAGTCATTACGCATTTGCGGGTATCGGAGAGCAGGTGAAGTTTGTCAGGGTCGGCACCCTCGACAAACCGGCTCTGCTGCCGCCCGATGTGCATATTTTTACCAGCACGAAGCTGCCCTGGCTTACGCTGGCGGAGGGTTTACAGGTATTTCCCGAATATTACCGCGCCAAAGACATCTGGTCTGCGGCCAGCCTGGAACGCCGACAAGCACTTACAGCTGCGCGCACGTCACACTCCTGACAACGTCGGCAATGTATAGGCAGCGCCAAAGGAACGTGCTCTCTTTGATTTCCTGGGGTATCTTTCGATACTCTTCTTTATGACCCAAACAACAAACCGTCTCAGCAAAGAGATGCATAATCATAATACAGGCTAAAGATATGATGACTGAATTGGCGAGACCTGCCGTACACGCGTACCTGTGGTGCCTGGTAATCCTGGTGCTCTCTCCCGCCTACGCGGCCGCCGACATTGATAATGCTGCCATCGCTGCCACCGACCAGCAGGGCGACTGGCGTACCTACGGGCGCACTTACAGCGAGCAACGCTACAGCCCGCTAAAGCAGATCAATGATAAAAACGCCGGCGACCTGCGGCTGGACTGGTACCTGGACATGCCCGATGCAAGGTCGCTGAACGCAACCCCCCTGGTGGTAGACGGAGTGATGTATTTTACTGCCTCCCAATCCGTAGTGATGGCGGTGAGTGCCACCGATGGCAAACTACTGTGGCGCTACGACCCCGAGGTACTAAAGCGACTCACCAATAAAAAGCTCATGCGGATGAACTGGGGGGCCAACCGCGGCCTGGCCTTCTGGAAAGGAAGGGTCTACGTCGCCACATTCGACGGGCGGCTGATCGCCCTGGACGCCGCCAGCGGCCAGCCGGCCTGGAGCGTACAGACTTTCGATCCCGAGGAGCCACGCTACATCACCGGGGCACCGCGCGCCTTCAATGACCTGGTGATCATTGGCAACGGCGGTGCCGAAGCTGGTGCCGTGCGCGGTTACGTCACAGCTTATGACACCGCCACAGGAGAACAGAAGTGGCGCACCTGGGTAGTTCCCGGGAAACCCTCCGATGGTTTCGAATCAGCTGCACTCAAAGAAGCCGCGGGTACCTGGCGAGGCGAGTGGTGGAAACACGGTGGCGGCGGCACGGTGTGGAATTCGATCACCTACGACCCCGAATATAATCGCGTCTACCTGGGCACAGGTAACGGCTCTCCCTGGAACCAACAGGTTCGCAGCCCCGGCGGCGGTGACAACCTCTTTCTGTGCAGCATCCTGGCGCTGGACGCTGATACAGGCGAATACGCATGGCACTACCAGACCACGCCGGGTGAGAACTGGGATTACAATTCCGCAATGGACATTGTGCTGGCCGACGTCAACTGGGAGAGCAAGCCCCGCAAGGTCATCCTGCACGCGCCAAAAAACGGTTTCTTCTATGTGATCGACCGACAAGACGGGCGCCTGCTCGGAGCGGAAAAGTTCGGCAAAGTCACCTGGGCCGAGCGGGTCGACCTCAAGACGGGTCGGCCGGTGGAAAACCCGGAAGCAAGAAATTCAGATGGCAGCGCGGTGTTTCCCAGTTTCCTCGGCGCCCACAACTGGCAACCCATGTCCTACAACCCCGACACCGGGCTCACCTATATCCCCTACCAGGAAATGGCCGCGACCAATGACAAGCGCGGCATCGATAGCGAGCGCTGGCGGGCCAGGGATTTCACCTTCAATACCGGATTCCAACCCTATCGGGGCGATATTGCGCCATAGCAGGCGACAGGCGCCCTGCTGGCCTGGGATGTCACCCGGCAAAAAGCCGCCTGGAAAGTCGACCTGCCCGGTCTCCAGAATGGCGGCACAGTCACCACCGTCGGCAACCTCGTTTTCCAGGGCACCAGTGGCGGGCAGCTGCACGCCTACCGGGCAGACACGGGCCGGCTGCTGTGGAGCTTCGATGCCGGCGTGGGCATTACCGCACCACCGATCAGTTATGCCGTCGATGGCAAACAGTACATCGCTGTGCTAGCGGGTTGGGGCGGTGTCAGCTATCTCGGTTCCAGCGCCATGGCACAGCACGGCTGGACCTATGGCCATCAACCCAGACGACTACTGGTGTTTTCGCTTGAGGGCAAGGCGACACCGCCAGCCACCGTGCCACCGCATACCGAATTGGTTTTTGTCGACGACCCGGATCAGGCCATTGATACAGCGCAGGCTCAGGCGGGCCAGGATATCTATCTGGACTATTGCCTTGGCTGCCATGGGTTTGCGGCAATATCCGGGGGCGGCGCTCCGGACCTTCGGGCATCCGCTGCCGCTGCAGGTCTGGACGGTTTCAGCGGCTTAGTAAGAGGTGGCGCACTACAGTCCCGCGGCATGCCGAAGTTCGACGACCTCAACGAACACCAGGTGGAACAAATTTACTGGTTCATACGGCAGCGGGCACGGGAATCATTAGAGACAACACCGTAAAGTGTATCGGCGGGTAAGCCGGGGCGGCAATACACTTACCCCGCCAAAGCAGCTAAACTTCAACCTCCTGTATTTTTTGGAGTCGCGCCAGCGATGAAGCTGAACCAGAACATCACCCAGTGCCCAGAGTTGATATGCCGGCAAGATTCCGGCAAGACCGTGCTGCTGGGCGAAAGAACCGGGCTGGACCTGGTCACACCGGAGCAACAAATATGAGCCAACTTCACTATCGCGCCTGCCACCTGTGTGAGGCCATTTGCGGCCTGGTCATCGAGACCGACGGTGAGGACATACTCTCCATCAAGGGCGACAAGAATGATCCCCTGAGCCGCGGCCATATCTGCCCCAAGGCCATTGCCCTGAAAGATATCCACGAGGACCCGGACCGCCTTCGCACGCCCCTCAAGCGAGTGGAAGGCCCCTCTGGCGAACCCCGCTGGGAAGAGATCAGCTGGGAAGAAGCCCTGGATACCAGCGCCCGCCGTCTGGTGGAAATCAGTCAGCGTGATGGCATTAACGCCGTCGGCGTCTACCTGGGCAACCCCTCTGTTCACAACTACGGCATGCTGACCCACCAGAACAACCTGTTCCGTCACCTGCGCACCGACAACCGGTTCTCCGCCACCAGCGTGGACCAACTGCCCCATCACCTGGCGTCACTGTGGTTATTCGGCCACAAGTCACTGTTTCCCATCCCCGATATCGACCGCAGCGAGTACTTCCTGATGCTGGGCGCTAACCCGATTGCCTCCAACGGCAGTATCTGGACAGTGCCCGATGTGAAAAAGCGTATAAAAGATCTCAAGGCCCGTGGCGGCAAACTGGTGTTGATCGACCCGCGCCGCACCGAAACGGCGGAGTTGGCAAGCGAGCACCACTTCATCACCCCGGGTACCGATGCTTTGTTCCTGCTGGCCGTACTCAACACGATTTTCACCGAAGACCTTGCTCGGCCCCGAGGTCTCGCCGCATTTATTACCGGCCTGGAAGAAGTGGCGCTCGATATTGCCTCGTTCACAGCGGAATTCGCGGAGGAGCACACCGGCATCAGCGCCGGGGATACCCGCCGCATTGCCCGCGAACTGGCCCAGGCAGAGGCCGCCATCTGCTACGGCCGCATGGGCGTATCCACCCAGTCCTACGGTGCGCTGAACCAGTGGCTGATTCAGTTGATTAATATCGCCACGGGCAATCTCGACCGCCCCGGTGGCTCACTGTTTACCCTGCCAGCCGTGGATCAGGTGAGCAACATAGGCCCCGGCGGTTTCGGGCGCCATCACAGCCGGGTGCGCGGCCTGCCGGAATTTGACCGGGAGCTGCCCGCCGCCACCATGGCGGAGGAAATCACCACCCCCGGCAAGGGCCAGATTCGCGCACTGTTCACCGGGGCCGGTAACCCGGTTTTGTCCACCCCCAATGGCCGCAAACTGGACGAGGCCCTGGAGACACTGGAATTTATGGTGTCGCTGGACCCCTACCTCAACGAAACCACCCGACACGCGGACATCATTCTTCCCCCCACCTCGCCGCTGGAACACGATCACTACGATATCGCCTTTCACATCAACGCCATACGCAACACCGCCCGGTTCAGCGAAGAGGTGTTCCCCCCCCCGGAAGGAAGCCTGCACGACTGGGAGATTTTCGCGGAACTGGGTAACCGGGTGGCGGCCCTGCTTGGAGTGACAGCAAAGCCGGTGGTCCCCCCCAGCGAAATTATCGATGCCGGCCTGAAGGCAGGCCCTTACAGCGAGCAGGGCCTGTCGCTGCAAATGCTGCGGGATAAGCCCTCCGGCATTGATCTGGGACCACTACAGCCGCAATTGCCACAACGCCTGCGAACCCGCGACCAGATGATCCGCTGCAACAGCCCGGAACCCCTGGCGGACCTGGAGCGCCTGCGCCACGAGTTCCTGCAGCCTCACCACGGCCTGCTTAAACTCATAGGCCGTCGCCACGTGCGCTCAAACAACTCATGGATGCACAACTACCACCGTCTGGTGAAGGGCAAGAACCGCTGCAGCCTGTTGATGCACCCGCTGGATATGCAACACCGGGATATCGAGGACGGCGGCGAAGTGGCTCTCAGCTCCCGGTCCGGCTCGGTGCGGGTGACGGTTGAATTGTCTGAGGACGTGATGCCCGGTGTGGTCAGCCTGCCGCACGGCTATGGCCATAATCGTGCCGGCATTCGCATGGATATTGCAGTGAAGCATGCCGGAGTGAGCTGCAACGATATCACCGATGAGCTGGCACTGGATGCACTGTCGGGAAATGCCGCGGTGAATGGTGTGCTGGTAAGCGTTGCGCCGACTTGAGGTACCGTTGTTAAGTTCAGATATGCTCGCTAGTACACTCGCCATGAAGATACACTCGGTGTAAGGTCTTGTTTGGCAAGAATCACAGGGCGTAGACCCAGGCATCGAACCGCAAAGGGGAGCAACACTATGAGTGTAGGCGCAATTATTTTCTGGTTGCTATTACTGGGCCTGGTGATTTATATCATCAGTATTTACAACAGTCTGGTCACGCTGAAAAACCGCTATCTGAACGCATTTTCGCAGATTGAAGTGCAGCTGAAGCGGCGCTACGACCTGATACCCAACCTGGTGGAAACCGCAAAAGCCTACATGGCCCACGAGCGGGAGACACTGGAAGCGGTCACCGCGGCCCGCAACGACGCCGCGGCGATACTGAAGGGCATGGGCAATGGCAAGGTCGACGGGGCGGAGATTGCCAAGCTCGCCAGCGCTGAGGGCGCATTACAGGGCGCGCTGGGGAAACTGAACGTCACCATGGAAGCCTACCCAGAGCTCAAAGCCAGCGAAAACATGCAGCAGTTGTCGGAAGAGCTAACCACCACCGAGAACCGCATAGCCTTTGCCAGGCAGGGCTATAACGACGCAGTCATGGGTTTTAACACCTACCGCCAGAGCTTCCCACCGGTGTTCTTTGCAGCCCGGTTCGGGCACCCCACCGATGCATCCCTGCTGGAGTTTGATGACACGGCGCAGATCCAGGCCCCGCCCAAGGTCTCGTTCTAAACCGGCAATCTCTCCCCCGCCATGAACTTCTTCGAGCAGCAGGATATTGCCCGGCGCAATACCCGGGTGCTGCTGCTGCTCTTCCTGGCCGCCGTTGCGCTGCTGATTGTGCTGACCAATACGGCTTTTGCCGCTTTTTTATGGTTTAGCCAGGACTACAATATTTACAGCGGCAGTCGCGGTGGCCTGAGCGGCTTCCTCTCCTATTTCAGCTGGGCGCGCTTTGGCACCGTGGGCCTCGCGGTGTCCGCAACGGTAGCGCTGGTAGCACTGGTCAAATGGATATCACTCAGTAGTGGCGGCAAGGTAGTGGCCGAGAGCATGGGCGGCATCCGCATACTGCCGGGCAGCACCGACCGCGCTGAACGGCGCTGCCTAAACGTGGTAGAGGAAATGGCCCTGGCGGCCAACATGCCGGTACCCCCGGTGTATGTGATGAACGAAGAGCGGGGTATCAATGCCTTTGCTGCGGGCATTACGCCGGCAGACGCGGTGGTGGCAGTTACCCGCGGCACCATAGATCACCTTAAACGGCATGAATTACAGGGCGTGATCGCACACGAATTCAGCCACATACTCAACGGCGACATGCGCCTGAATACCCACCTTACAGCCATGCTCAAGGGCATTACTTTCATTGGTGATGTGGGGCATATACTGCTGCGCAGCAGTAACCGGGCGCGCACCGGCTTGAGCGCACGCAAAAACAACGGCGCGGCGATGCTGCCCATGCTGGGACTCGCGCTGTGGCTATTGGGCCTGGTGGGAGCGGCCACGGCGGGCTTTATCAAGGCGGCCATCAGCCGGCAAAAGGAATACCTGGCAGATGCCAGCGCGGTGCAGTATACCCGCAGCCCGGACGGCATCGCCGACGCCCTCAAGGTCATAGGCGGCTATATTCCCGGCAGCCTGGTGCACGCGGCGCGGGCGGCCGAGATGTCACATATCTTCTTTGGCGAAATAGAGCACCGGCTGTGGAACGTGTTCGCGAGCCACCCACCGCTGACAAAACGCATCCACCGGGTCGATCCCAGCTGGAATGGCGAATTCATCCAGCGCAAGGTGGAACATTACGAACACCGCCCCGCCCACCCGAATGCGGCAGCCGAAGTGGGTGTGGGGCGCGCTGCCATTGTCGCAGCCGCCTTTGCAGCTACAACAGCACAGCATGAACACCTAGAGCTGCCACGCGACGACGCGGATTTCGGCCCCTCTCCCGACGAACTGGAAGCAGAAACGGCCCGCCGTGAGGAGATCCCTCTGGTGTTCGTGCGACATAGTCACGAACCCCTGGGTGCCCATGCCCTGATCTACTCCCTGTTAATCAGCGAGATCGAGACAGAGCGACAGGCGCAAATAGCCATCATCGATGAGGCAGGGATTACCGGGCTCGCCGAGCTTGTGCATACGCTGAGCCCCGGTGTCAGGGAGTTGGGCGCACCACGGCGCCTGCCGCTGGTGGAAATGTGCCTGCCGGCGCTGAAGTCCATGTCGCTGGCCCAGTACCGCCAGTTCAAGCGCACTCTGATGGGCCTGATTCGTGCCGATGCACAAACTGAGCTGCACGAATGGTGCTTGTACCAGCTTGTGCGGCATTATCTGGATCCGGAATTTATCCAGGTCAAGGCCAGTCGTTCCCGCTATGCCAGGCTGCACAAAGTGGCCTATCACCTGCGGGTGGTGCTGTCTGTGCTGGCCCACGAGGGCAGCGGAGAAGCCCCATCTGTATTTCGTCTGGGAGCGGATGAGCTGGGTTTTACCAGTATGGCGATACTGCCAAGAGAACAGTGCAGCGTGGCCGCCTTCAGCAAGGCAGTAAACGAGTTGGCCAACTGTTACCCGTTGCTAAAACCCCGCGTGCTCAAGGCCATGGCACTGGCGGCAGGCTCTGATGGCCAGCTGAGTCCCGTGGAACGGGAAATCATCGCCAGTATGGCGGCGGTGATGGATTGCCCTCAGCCCAGCCTGCTGTAGAGCGGAACATATCCCGGCAACGCAGACAATTCACCAAATCCAGTCAAACCGCCTCCCGAACTTTCACAATCACAACGGTGTGCTAGGCTAATTTTTACCGTCGGCCATTGCCGACGACCTCGCTGCGACGACAACGGATTGCCGCCCAGCAGCCACAAAAAATATTCCATCATACCGAACAAGGAGGTTTGGCCATGGAACAAATTAGCGCATATCAGCACGACTGGGATGAGCGCCTTCCACCCCCAGAAAAACCACGCTATTTCGCCCTTTCCCGCACCACAGACCGGGTACTGCAAATACTGCTGCGGGGCGACCTGTCCCGCCTGCGAGCCGACTCGGTGGCAGAAGAACTGGGAATGAGCGGCACCACCTTGCGGCGCCGCCTTAGAGCAGACCACACCTGCTACCAGTTCCTGCTGGACCGGGCGCGGCAGTACCGCTGCGAGCAGAAAATCAAGCAGAAGTGGTTGCCGGGCAAGTGCCTGGCAGATGAACTGGGCTACCTGGAGGTCAACAGCTTCTACCGGGCATTTCGACGCTGGACGGGACTGACCTACAGCGAGTACAAACTGCAGTATTGTTGAGCACGACCTGTTGCAGGTGCTGATCCCCCGCGCCATGCGGGGGTGACCTCCGCTGCCACCGGTGTAAACTGGCGCGTATCCCGGGTGTTATTAACTCGACATAAAGACTATTTTTTGTGTTTATCGAAGTATAACTATGTTGTAATTTTTTGAGTTTCGACCGACTGCTTTATGGAGGAATCTCTCGGAAAGTTCATGATTTTACCCGTAACGGCCATTGCATTCGTAATTACCCGAGTGACTGCATCTCTGGGGTTGCGGCTTGGGCTGACGGACGCGCCAAATGCACGTAAGCAACATCACGGCTCGGTGCCCCTCACCGGTGGCATCGCCATTTTTTTTACCATAGTCAGCTGTTCGCTGATATTCGAAATGCCCGCTTATACCCACTATGGTGCGATGTCCTTCGTGGTTATTGCCGTGTTTGTCGTGGGTGTGTGGGATGACATTCGCCATATAAATCCCTGGTTTAGGCTGGCACTGCAGTACTGCTGTGGCATGGTGATGGCGCTTTTTGGTGGGATCGCCATCCATAATGTTGGCAACTTGTTAGCCATGGGCGACATCCCGCTGCTGCTTCTCACCGCCCCCCTCACTGCCCTGGCAGTGGCCGGCCTCAGTAATGCCTACAATATGATCGATGGCATCGATGGGCTGGCGGCGGCCACAATGGCACTGCCTCTAATGGTGCTTTATACACTTGCAGTGCAATCCGGGCACCCGCTGACTAACTACCTTTTGCTGCTGATTATTCCCGTGATCGTGTTTTTGCTGTTCAATTTGGGGCCGAACAACACACTGCTGCCCAAAATTTTTCTCGGCGATAGCGGCAGCCTGACCATGGGTCTACTGGTCACTGCCGCACTGATTGTATCCTCACAGGGCGAACAAGCGATCATCCTACCCGTGACTGCGCTGTGGCTGGTTGCAGTGCCACTCATGGATATGCTGGCAACTATGCTGCGGCGCGCCAGACATGGTCACAGCCTGATGGAGGCTGACCGTTCACATCTGCACCACACGCTGATGGCCTTGGGCTTCAGCTCACGCCAGACACTGGTATTACTTGTAGCCTATGCCGCGGCATGTGCCCTGCTCGGGTTAGCGCTGGAGGGTACTGAAGAGTACCTGAGCCTGTGGTGCTTTTGCCTGCTATTTTTAGGCCACTGCTCTTTGGTTCTAAGACCCTACATGATAGGCAAGCTTCTAGGACGCCAGGTGCGTGCTAACCGCGGTCACGCTGAAGAGAATTGATGACCCTACTCGCTGTTAGAAGCCACTTGTAACAAGGGTTGATTACCTTTCGGGACCTGCAGCCTGGCATTAATTTTTGCGGTCCACATCTCAAAATAACAATTGCCTTGCGGGGCACGCCCTGAATTGCCTAAGCTACAACCTCACATTCAATAACAAGGATATCCCCATGGAATATGTCGCCCTGGTGACTGTGCTGCTGGTCAGCCAATATATGGTTTTTATCATGCTGGTGGGCGCGGCCCGCGGAAAAACTGGCGTGAAGGCACCGGCCGTGACGGGTGATGAAAATTTCGAGCGGGCGTACAGGGTACAAATGAACACCCTGGAGCAACTGGTTGTTGCCCTGCCTGCCCTGTGGGTCAGTGGATGGTACTTTGATTCAATGGTAGCCGCCCTGCTGGGACTGGCGTTCTTCCTCGGACGGGTGATGTACCGTGCCGCCTATGTGAAAGACCCTGAAAAGCGCGGTGTGGGCTTTGGCATCGGCTTTGTTGCCGTGCTCGGCATGATTGGCACTGCCCTGTGGGGAGTCATCAGCGCTCTCTGATTCAGCCTATTTGGGTGGGCGCGCATATGTGATAAACGGTGTGAGCTCCGCCACATTATCGTACAGATGCCGGCCAGCCTCGTTGAACTCCTGCATTAGCCAGTATACCGCGGGACTGCCCTCGATATCATCACCGGCTTGCAAACGGCGGACTAGCAGGGTGGCCATGGCCATTCTCCGGAATTAGTGGAACCAAAATCACAAAAACACCTGACCAACTGGGCATAAAGACCCCGCAAAGGTATCATCAACCGGCCTCAATTTACTAAGAGCTGTTGTTATGAAAGTACTGGTTACGGGCGCTGCAGGCTTTATCGGTTTCCACGTTGCTCAGAAATTACTGGCGCGAGGGGAACAGGTGGTGGGCCTGGACAACCTGAACGACTACTACGATGTGAACCTGAAACTGGCCCGATTAGCGCAGATACAGGACATGTCAGGCTTTACCTTCGCAAAGATGGAATTGCAGGACCGCCCCGCCATGGACGCCCTGTTCGAGGAACACACCTTCGACGCGGTGATCAATCTTGCCGCCCAGGCCGGGGTGCGCTACTCACTGGAGAACCCCCAGGCCTACATAGACAGCAACGTGGTGGGTTTTACCAATATTCTGGAATGCTGCCGCCACCATAAAATTGGCCACCTGGTATACGCCAGCAGCAGTTCCGTTTACGGTATGAACAGTGCCATGCCCTTCTCCATTCACGACAATGTCGACCACCCCATCTCGCTGTACGCAGCCAGTAAAAAGGCCAACGAGTTGATGGCCCACACCTATTCACACCTGTTCGGTATACCCACCACAGGCCTGCGCTTCTTTACCGTTTACGGCCCCTGGGGTCGGCCAGATATGGCGCTGTTCCTGTTCACCAAGGCGATACTGGCTGGTGAGCCTATCAAGGTTTTCAACAACGGGCAGATGCAACGCGACTTCACCTACATCGACGATATTGTGGAGGGCGTGGTACGGGTGATGGATAAACCCGCTACACCCAACCCCGCCTGGGATGGTGCCACTCCCGACCCCGGCACCAGCAGCGCGCCCTACCGCCTGTTTAATATCGGTAACAATAATCCAGTACTGTTGACGGACTTTATCAGCGCCATCGAAAAGGCGCTGGGTAAAACCGCTGAACGCGAACTGTTACCGATGCAACCCGGTGACGTTGCGGCTACGTACGCCAACATCGAAGACCTGATAGATGCGGTGGATTATCGGCCGCAAACCCCGGTGCAGGTCGGCATAGACAACTTTGTGGCCTGGTATATGGAACATATGCACAAGGACAGTCAATGAATGTAGTGATGATAGGGGCAGGTTACGTGGGGCTGGTGTCCGGCGCCTGTTTCGCCGAGTTCGGCGCCCGCGTGACTTGTGTGGACAAGGACACCGACAAGATAAACGCCCTGCAGCAGGGCAAGATACCCATTTACGAACCGGGCCTGGATGCTCTGGTAGAGCGCAACCGGGAGGCCGGGCGGCTGGCTTTTACCACCGAACTGGCGAAACCGGTATCTGAGGCCGACCTGATTTTCATCGCCGTGGGCACACCTACCCGCCGGGGCGATGGTTACGCCGATTTAAAATACGTCTATGCCGCGGCAGAGGAAATTGCGGGCTACCTGCAGGGCTATACAGTCATTGTGGACAAGAGCACGGTACCGGTGGGCACTGCACGAGAAGTGCAACGCGTGGTTAAAAAAACCAACCCCGGCGCCGACTTCGATGTGGCCTCCAACCCCGAATTTCTGCGCGAGGGCTCAGCAATTACCGACTTTATGCGTCCGGACCGGGTCGTGCTGGGAGTCGAGTCCGAGAAAGCCGAGGCGCTGCTCAGAGAGCTTTATCGCCCGCTAAACCTGATAGAAGCACCTGTTCTGGTCACAGACCTGGAAAGCGCAGAGATCACCAAGTACGCCGCCAACGCCTTTCTCGCAACCAAGATCAGTTTTATCAATGAGATTTCCCAGCTGTGCGAGAAAACCGGTGCCGACGTGCACGCAGTAGCCCGCGGTATGGGTTTGGACGGGCGCATCGGCCGCAAATTCCTGCACGCAGGTCCTGGCTATGGTGGCTCATGCTTTCCCAAGGACACCGTAGCACTCATCCGCATGGCGCAGGAATACGGCGTATCCAGCCGCATTGTGGAAAGCGTAGTAGAAGTGAACGCTTCACAAAAAGCACGCATGGTGAGCAAGGTAAAAGTAGCCCTGGGTGGCTCGGTCGCTGATAAAAACATCGCCGTGCTGGGCCTCACCTTCAAGCCCGAGACCGACGATATGCGCGAGGCCCCCTCGCTCGCTATTCTACCCGCACTGGCCGACCGGGGCGCCAACATTATCGCCCACGACCCCGAGGGCATGGAAGAGGCAAAGCGTCACCTGCCCGCCGCTATAAGCTATGGCGATTCCATTGACGCGACGGTACAAAACGCCGATGCGATCATCCTGATGACGGAGTGGAATCAGTACCGCGGGCTGGACCTGGCGAAACTAAAGTCACAAATGCGGGGCAATGTGTTTGTCGACCTGAGGAACGTGTACGAGCGAGCGATGATGGAACGGCATGGGTTCGCGTATACTTGCGTAGGGCGGTAACACCGGGAGTTCCAGGGCACTATGAAAAAACGTATTTTCGTCGCCGGACACAAAGGGATGGTGGGCTCAGCGATTGTCCGCCAGCTCAGCAAGGACCGCAACAACGAAATTGTCACCCGCACACGCACTGAACTCGACCTGACCAGCCAACAGGGTGTGACCGAACTGTTCGCCAGCGAAAAGATAGATGAGGTATACCTGGGCGCCGCCAAGGTGGGCGGTATACACGCCAATGATACCTACCCTGCTGAGTTTATCTACGACAACCTGATGGTGGAATGTAACGTGGTACATCAGGCGTGGAAGAACGGCATACAAAAACTGTTGTTCCTGGGCAGTTCATGCATTTACCCGCGCATGGCCAGCCAGCCGATCAAGGAACGCGAATTGATGCAGGGCTCACTGGAGCCCACCAACGAGCCCTATGCCCTGGCCAAAATTGCCGGCATCAAGTTGTGTGAAAGCTACAACCGCCAGTACGGCACCGACTATCGCAGCGTGATGCCCACCAACCTCTACGGCCCCGGCGACAACTACCATCCGGAAAACAGCCACGTAATACCTGCCCTGCTGAGCCGCTTCCACGAGGCGAAGCTCAACGGCGCTGATAGCATCACTATCTGGGGTACGGGCAAGGCACTGCGGGAGTTCCTGCATGTGGACGATATGGCTGACGCGTCAATAATGGTGATGAATTTAGCCCCGGAACAGTACCAGCAACTCACAGACCAACGTCTGTCTCACATCAATGTGGGCTCAGGGGTAGATTGCTCCATCGCTGAGCTGGTGAGCAGCATCGGCGAGGTGACCGGCTTTCAGGGAAAAATTGTGTACGACAGCAGCAAACCCGACGGCGCGCCTCGCAAGCTCATGGATAACACCAAGCTGAAGCAACTCAAGTGGGCACCGACCCACAGTCTGAAGGAAGGCCTGGAAAATGCCTACCGGTGGTATGTGGACAACATGGCCAACGCACGCAGCTCCTAGGGGCACAACGGGGATTATGAGGAAACGTCGCAACCTCGCCTGAGCGAGAGCCACTTCACCGGCGTACGACTTTTTGCAGGGATTTCAGCATCAAAAACGCCTGCCCAGCCCTGTCATACGTAGCCGCGGAAGCCGCACTGGCCCGGGCCAGTTCGCTCATACGCTCACGGTCGACGTACAACTCCTTTATACAACTGGCCAGGACCGCGGGCTGTTCCGGCGGTACAACCATACCAGAGCCGGTATCCCGAACAATCCCGGTGGCCTCCCCCTCCGGACAGGCGATAATCATCGGTAAGCCCATGCCCATGGACTCGAAGATCTTGGAGGGGATTACCTTGGTAAACAGCGGCGTGTCGCGCAGGGATATCAGGGAAATATCGCACAGGCTCCACACCGCGGGCATCATCTCCTTGGGCTGGCGCGGCATCATCACCACGCTGCTGAGTTTGCGGTTCAAAGCCCGCTGCTCCAACCCGGCGCGCGCGGCGCCACCGCCGGTAAAGAGAAAGCGTATCTCCTCGTTATCCTGCAGCCGTTCAGCAGCATCCAGTACTTTGTCCAGGGCATGGGCCATGCCATGAGTGCCGATGTAGCCCACCACAAACTTGCCCTCCAGACCATACTGTCTGGCAAGCGCCTGATCCTTCTCAACGACAGGCCGGTACTTTGTGATGTCCACCCCGTTGACGACCACATCAATCTTGTTGCGCTCTATACCCCGCTCGGTCAGCTCGGTTTTAAAGCTATTGGTAACAGACACAATACGATCGGCACGCCGGTAAAGAAACATCTCCAGCTTTTCCAACAGGTGGATAACTGTGCTCTTCTCCATCGCACCCACCGCCGTAATGGAGGCTGGCCAGATATCCCGCAACTCAAATATCCAGGGCTTCCAGCGCACTACAGAAAGCACCCAGGCGCCACAAGCGCAGAAAAACTGCGGCGAGGTCGAGATAATCACATCCGGCTTTTTTTGAAACAGTCCGGCAATGCCACCGGTGAATCCGAACGAGATATAGTCGAGAATGCGTTTGGCGAAGCCCTCGTTGGCGGTGATATAGGTTTTGACCCGCACGACGTCGATGCCGTCCACCACTTCGCGCTGGTACCACTTGTTCTTATAGCCCTTAAATAGCACTCCCTCGGGAAAGTTGGGTGCGCAGGTAATCACCGTGACCTTGTGGCCCAGCCGCACCCATTCGCGGCTGTGCTCGTAGGTGCGCGTGGCCGGCGCATTGCCCTCGGGGGGAAAGTTATCTGTCAGGAAAAGTATGTGCATGATTCAATACCGCAATGATGTCTTAAGCTGCGACCCCTCTAACCGTATCGCCACCCGTTTGTTTGGCTGGCTCACGCCAAATTCCGGGTGCCAGGTGCTGTGCTCGATGGCGGCACTACCGCCCTGCACTATCATCTCACCGCGCCGCCCCAGGGGTAAGGTAAAATAAATATGCTCACCGGAGGCTGCCACGCGAACCGCCGGATGAAAATGAAAGTAGGCAACCGCCTGTTCATGCCGGCCCACCAGAGCGTCCGTCACTTCCAGAGCGCCGGGTACCACCCGCCACTCCCGGGTGTGAGTAACCTTGGGAAAGAGACGGTGATAGCCGTTGTGGGAAGCCTTGATAATAGTGCACTCACCCGCCGTACCGAGTTGTAAATCAAAAGGGTAAGCCCGGCGCGCCACCCGAAATCCGCTCCACACTTCCGACGAATCCTGCCCATTCACCACCACCGTGTTGTGGGCCGCCGTGCCGCGCTGGCGCAGGCGCTCTGGCGATACCCCGTATTCAGAAGTACCTGAATTGACCAACACCCGCTGGCCCAGCAGTGACCATTCAAAACTGAGGGTATCCGCATGAGCGTGGCCTGGAATGTAGTCTGGCCCCACCGGTGCCACGTCCAGCAGGGCCACCTGATCCTGACAGTGCACCGAGATGTAGCCGGAAGCATCGAAATGCCGCAGGGAACAAGCGGCGAATGGCTGGGGAACACCCAGAAACCGGGCATAATCCAGGATGGCCCGCGGCGCCGGGGCAATCCCGAAGGCGGCGTCGTTAAAGAAGGGAATGTCGCCGTCCGGGTGCAAAAGGCCATCCAGCCAGGCCACCATGCCGGCGGCCGTGTCGCGCAGGCCCGGTAGCTTTCTGGCAATTGGCGCTTCACGATACAGCTGGCCCAGTTGTATGAGGTCCAGCACATCCACCAGGACAATATTGTGGTACATGGGCGAACGCTCAAAGTGGCCGCCATCCTTCAGCACCTGCTCGGCCAACTGCTCATCCAGCAATGCCATGCCACGCGCCAGCCATTTGGCGGCGACCTTGCCCTGAAAGAACGTACCGGCAAACACCAGCGCCTTGGCGTTGGCCAGAATATGGTTGCCCAACAGGTGATACTCCACTTGCTGGCTGAGCGCATCGGCTTGCTGCGCCAAGCTTGCCAGCATCCCGTCCACCGGTTCGTTGCCAGCCAGCAACCACTTCACCCAATTGACGATGCGCAGCGAGAGCGGGTAGGGCTCCCAGCCTGTGCCATTAAAGGGTGGGTTATCCGCAAGCCAGCGAGAGAGCAGCTGCCGATGAACCACCGTGCGCTGGGTGCAACCCTCGGCCAGCAGGTCATCGAAATAGTGCAGGTTGTACAGCCACAGCTTGCTCTTGTTCGGGTTCTCCCATTCAAACAGCGGCCCCGATTCGTTGAGAAAAACGCCGAGGCTGTCCACCATAAGACTGGGGAGAGGTGCCGCATACATCCGCCAGCACTGGCGCGGCTCTGCGGTTTCCGGGGTCTTGCCGCGCAACGGACGGGGCTTACCCACGCGCCGTAACAAGCGGTTAGTCACCTGGCCCGGCTTAAGGTGTTTAGCAGTGTGGTAAAGGCGGAAGACCGACATACAGAAGTGCTCTAGCGCAATGCCTCGGCCACTTCGATACTCACCCTGGCCACCTCCATAATCTCCTCGTAGGGAATGGGTGTGGACCCGCCCGAGCGAACCGAATCAACAAAGGCCGCCACGCAGGCCTTCTGGCCCTTGTTCTGGCTCAGCAGCCGCTGGCTCCTGAAACCCTGCCAGCCATAACCCCTGAGGCGCTTGAAGTTATCCAACTGCAACACCCCGTCGCCACCAAAAGCCTCTATACGCTCCTTGGGGAAGGCCTTGCCGCCGTTGGCGAAGTAGTGAATGGTGCCCATGGAACCGTCTTCAAAGGAGAGAGTGATGCTGGCCTTGTCCTCGGTAATTCCCGCGCCGGGTGCAGCGCCCAGGCTACTGGCGGTAAACCCCATGATAGGCGCACCCACCAGGAAGCGCAGCAGGTCGATATAGTGACAGGCCTCGCCGATAATGCGACCGCCACCCAACTCCCGATCCTGCGTCCAATGATCTGCAGAAATGTGGCCGGCATTCATGGTAAGAATAAATGTCTTGGGACCGGTGATCCTGTCCAACAGGCCCTTCATAGTGACCGTCAACGGCGAGAAGCGGCGATTGTACCCCACCATCAGGCGGCTCTTACCCTCCTGGGCCTGCCAGGCAGCGTCGATTTCCGCCAGCTCTTCCAGTGTCAGGGCCAGCGGCTTTTCCACAAACAGTTGCTTGCCTGCTGAAAGTGCCGCCACCACCTGTTGCGCGTGAAGCTTGTGCCCCGTGGCGATCACCACGGTATTTGCTGCCTTATCGGCAAAGGTGGCATCCAGATCGGTAGAAGCGTTGGCAAAGCCGTGCTTCTTGCCCTGGTGCACCGCACTCACGCCACCACTGGTGACCAGCGTGTTCAGCCTGGCGCCCGCTTCCGCAAACGCCGGTATCAGCACTCGGGAGGCATAGTTGCCGCCGCCGACAAAGGAGCACACCACCGCCTGAGGTGAATAGGCAGGGGGCGCCGCCAGCTCAATGGTTCTTGTGGCCAGAGCTTGTGCGGAATCCGGGTAGTCTATAAGAATACCCAGCGTACCGGGTTCATCCAGCAGCTCGTATGCACGCGGGGCATCATCAATAGTAAAGCGGTGGCTGATCAAGGATTTAACATCCAATGCACCGGAAGCCATCATGTCCAGCACAGCCTCGAAATTGCGCTGTTCTGTCCAGCGCACATAGCCCACGGGGTAATCGTTGCCCTTGTCCTCGTATTCAGGGTCATATCGACCGGGCCCGTAGGAACAGGACACCTGGAAGGAAAGTTCCTTTTCGTAAAAGTCTGCCCGAGACAGCTGCAAGCCCACCACTCCAACCAGCACAATACGGCCACGCTGTCGGCACATGGTGGCCGCCTGGTGCATGGGCTCGTTGCTCTTGCTGCTCGCGGTAATCAGCACCGCGTCTACACCGCGGCCACGCGAAAAGGCCTGTGCTACCGACAAGGGATCTTCCCCCCGGGAAAGGTCAACTACCTCTGCGCCAAAAGACCGGGCGAGTTCACACTTGCCCGAGTCGAAATCAATACCCAGCACTCGACACCCCTGGGCCCGCAATAACTGCGCTGTCAGCAAGCCGATGAGCCCAAGCCCAGTCACTACCACCGCTTCACCCAGCGTCGGCTGTGCCAGTCGAATGCCCTGCAAAGCGATAGAGCCCAGAACGGTAAAAGCTGCGCTCTCGTCATCCACTGCGTCGGGTATGCGGGCACAGAGGTTTTTCGGCACACGCACCACCTCTGCATGGTGCCCGTTCGATACTACGCGGGCACCCACTGCAAAGGAGGTGCCGCCGCTATCAATCACTACACCCACGTTGCTGTAGCCCAGGGGCATGGGCTGGTCCAGCTTTGAGCGAATGGCCTCGACGGTAGGCGCCAGTCCGTCGGTACGCACTTTATCGACTGCCTGGCGTACTTTGTCGGGTTGTTGCAGGGCTTTCTCGAGAAGGTTCGCCTTGCCGAAGTCTACCAGCATGCGCTCGGTGCCGACCGAGACAAGTGAGTTATGAGTGCTGATAAGTAGCTGGTCGCGAGAACCCTGCGAGCACAGAACCTCCTCGACACGAGTCTCTCCCGACTTCAAATCCTGAAATACCTGCTTCATTACAAAAACTGCCGCCGACTCAACTTAATAGTCTACAAAAGATATCAATGCCTCTACCTTTCTCTCTCAATACAGGGTGGAGGAGTATTAAACAAAACGCTTCAGCCAAAATTTCATCGCTACTCGGGGGACATATCCTCAAAAGGAAGTCGCATGGCCCTCGAAAAAAGATGCCTATTAGCTTCAATTATGGAAGCGTCGCACAGACGCGACTCTGCATACTTTAACACCCGCTTTCTCCATTGCTCTCGCTCAATAGCTGTTTTATCGCTTGCCTCCTGAATCGCCCGCAGGAATGCACCGCCATCTTCGTCGAGAGGCAGATCCCAACCGACTCCCTCCGCCGCCAGATCATGCCAGGGTGTCCGGTCTGATATGAGTAAGGGGGTACCAGCAGAGATAGCCTCAGCGATAACGTGACCATAATTTTCTCCCCGTGTAGGCAGGAAAAACACATCATAACCGGCTAGCAGATCAACCACTTCTGCCGGAGACGCTTCACCTCGATATCGCACCTCGACATTGCTTGGCATAGATTGAATCAACGCCTGGCACACTTTCCAGTAATCAGCATCTTCCCTAATCCCCCAGATATCAAATCGCAATTTAGTATGGGTTCTAGCCAATATCATGAGCGCATAATCCAGATTCTTCATCCTTGATATTCTGGACAAAAAAACAATGTTCAGCGAATCATTCGACATCGGGAGGTTAGTCATACTTCTATTTGAATGGTCAATTTGGGCCGGCATATCGACTGCGATAGCTATATTGCTTGAGGCCCCCATATTCTTTCGAATAAGACCGGCTTCATCTTCAGTTGAGGCGTGCCACAAAATATTGCGATAAAAGCCGAGCAGTCCGGCTAAGAAAAGAAAAGGCTTTTTCTTCCAGCCCTTGATATCTATGGCACCTGGAGATAACTCGCCTCTAGGGGCAATCATCAAAGGCTTGTCAGAAGCGCCCCATAGTCTAATTGCCAGTAACGGCATCAATGTATACCAGGGGCTATACAAACTGTTCAAATACACCAGGTCGTGGGGTGTGCTTTTAATGAGGTCTTTCCACGGACAAAAACCTGCTTTATTCTCAGGCGCATAGTAGACCCAAGCCTTGCCAATTCGATTCCATCTTCCGATATCAATTCCTGTGTAGGGTTTAACATCAAATTTGTCGCGGTCAGCAGTTACAATCCTAAATTCGAACTCTTCACCTAATGCCTCAACCATGTTGGCAATTGTTCGCACAGGCCCTCCGGATCTGTATCCGGGCAGGTAATAGCGCACAAAGGTTAGAATAACTGGCTTCTGGTGAGCCATCTCACCATCACCACACAAGCCAGTCACTGGTAACACTTTTCATAGACTTGCCGATAAAGTTCGGCATACCGCTCCGCGACGTTAGAGGCCTGATACTTGCAGACGTTTTCAAAACCGTCGTTTATCAGCTGAACTCGGAGACTCCGCGATTGGAGTAAACTCTCTACCGCCTCCCGAATACTTGATATGTCATAGGGGTCAACGTAATAAGCCCCCTTGCCCCCTACCTCAGGCATAGAATACAAATTGCTGGTTATCACCGGGCGGCCGACAGCTTGCGCCTCAAGGATTGGCAACCCAAACCCCTCGTAGATCGAGACAAACATTACGATATCGCTTTTCCGATATTCATCCACGACAGATTCTTTCGGAATTCCCACGTGATTCTCATAGTCAATTCCATTTGATTCCAAAGCAACTAGCTGGGATGTCGCCAATTCTCCGATGATCACCAGTTTACAGGGCATGCCTTGCAGCGCACCCGCTACCCTTTCAATATTCTTATTGGCAGTGGTGCCAACTTGGAGGATTCTGGGGTAATCTCGCTCTATTTCCTTTGGAGAGCAGGTAAACCCTTCAGATACCGGACACGGGATGACCTTAATTGCCCAATCTCCGGGACCCAGATGCCTCTCCAGTTCCTTCTTGGTAGACCCGGAGATTACTGTAATTACAGTTGATCGTTTGGCGGGAAGCCAGTACCAGAAAAACCATAAAATCCAGTATCTAAACCCCGTCAGCCTTTCGAGCGTAACACAATCATGAATCGTCAGAACCGTGGCTCGCTTGCGCATGAGGATATTCAAAAAGTGAACATCCCCAACTATATGGTTTACATCTCCCTGATTTAGCGAAGCACGCAACAGACCCGCAACGCGCGGCAAGAAGCCCTTGGAAGCATACGGGTTAACGTAAACCTCAACGTCTATATCTTCCGGCATCGACGTTCCAATATCATCGAAGACACGCTCGATACTATAACCTCCCGTGGGTTTTCGCATAAACTGAACAACTTTCATAGGCCGAAAAACACCGCCTGCTCCTGACCTGAGTCAAGGTGGTTACTAGTCCCAATGGCTGATAAATCGTCGGTCATCACCTAAAATAACGCCCACAAGGCTACATATACCCGAGCTAACTCAACGCTACACCTACGCGCCGCTACCACAATAAATGCAGAGTTTTCTAAATGGCCACACATCGTTATTTGAGGGTCTCCCGAAAAGCGGCATACCAGTCGTATGGAACCCGAGTCGTGGTTATTAACGTTTTCACTTTTTATCAATGGGCTCCATTTTGTAAAACTCCTGATATCGCTTATGTCGACAGGGTGGCAAGAATGCCCTGGCCAGCCCCCAATCTGGATCACAAGTAGCACCAACTAATTGAAATCATTGATCTATAGGACGGAATTGGGGCTTACGAGCTTCGACATAAAGGCTCTCTTCAGCCCTTTCTGACAAGTCCAATGGCCCTGAATTTTTCAATGTAGTATTACCAGCACTTAGTACAACAGGGTTGATAAAGCCACTTTCACTCATAAGTTTACATAAAGAATTACCATCATAATTCCATTGATGATGACGGTCACCAATAAGAAAATACCTAAGCTTCTCTCCAAGTGTAGATGGCATATCCCTATTCATGTGTAACTTATGAACGAATTCGTCCGCATCCCCATTCTCATTGTAGCGATCTACAAATATTCGCAAATCTGGGACAACGAGTCGAATTACTCCACCCTCTTTCAATACTCGCCTTGCCTCACCAAGAAACGAACCGCGCCTTTTACTATCAAGATGTTCTAGCATATGGCTGCTATACAGAATGCCAACAGAGTTGTTTTCGAGTGGGATAGATTTTGTAGCATCAGCCCAACTGATATTGTTTTGCTTTGCAAAGTTGATATAAGTAATTTGAGAAGGCGTAAGAAGTCTAAATCTTTCCAACATTGAAACAATCACAAGCCAGTTAGCCAACCTTACGCTCCAAGAATTATCGTAATTGTTCCAGCCAGGAGTTGGCGTCATTCCACAACCAATATTCACATTCACACAATGCTCCTAAAAACTCTTCTAATGGACTACTATCGTTCGTGGTTGAGATCAAATTCACAACTATTGAGACCAGCGCGTTTTAGGACCTCAAATTTACCGCTTGCTTAGACTGCGCTATTCTAAGGCATGGCGAGATCAGAATTTCCCCGGCGAAACCCATCAAATCAAATAGGGCGCAACCACTGACATTTTTGGCATGTCGCCTGAAAGTTGCGTCACGCACTAATACAATTAGTCACACTGAAACAAATATCACTACACCCCACCTTCTAATTAGACACATTGCGGCCCCTCCCGTCGCTACTGCATTCCATGCATCGCTCCAACTCACCTATAGTATACGAATAGGACCGTTCGTTTGCTTTTGACTGCGAGGCCTCTGCAATGGATTTGTCCTCAAGTCGCGCAGCGTAGGCGACGATTAGCTTAGCGAGGACCCGCTCTTGTCCAACAGGAAATACATCTCCATTTTTACCTCGTTCCAATAAATCTGCTGCAGCCCCAACCATATCTGAAACAATGACTGGCAGACCGCAAGCCATAGCTTCCTGCACAGAAACACCGTAAGGTTCCGACTCAGCAGGGTGGACAAAAATGTCTGCAACTGAGTAGTACTGAGGTAACTCTGAGTATTTGACGTACCCTGGAGTAATTATACGTTCGGGAGCAATGCTCTTCCGCGCCTCAACCTTCTGCCGCAGTGGCCCGTCCCCAACCAGTACTAATTTTATATTTGGCACCGCTGGAACAGCCAACAGCATGGCATTGATTAGAGTCACAGGATCTTCACGATGCGACCATTTCATTACGCCAATCACGACGTAATCTCCAGCTTGCAGGCCAAGTTCCTCCCTCCTCCGGTCCCGCTCCGCTCGAACCCTCATAGATTTCTCAACGAACCATTCCATATCTATCGCATAAGGGAAATAAAACGTCTCTCGCTTTCTAATTGACAGCTGCCTCAGGTACGCGTGAGACAGAGACCCAACCGGATGCCAAACATCATACAAACCTAACCAAACGGACATAAAGGCACGCTTTAAAATTCCCCCCATTCCTCTAAGGTCCGTGTGTTCTAGCGTATTATCACTGCGCACTCCAATACTCACCCCACTCAAGCGTAGCAGCAGTGCTAGTAAAGCATGAGACCTTGGATACCAGCCGCCAATTATCACATGGCAGGGCCCCTGCTTTACGATTTCTTTCCACATCGCAACCGCAGACTTCCTATATTGAATAGGATATTTAGGTTTATTCAGATGGTCCCACTCTGGAGTAATTCCAACTTCATGATCAACAGCATTGCTTTCAGACTGTTCCACTTGCGTATAGTAAACAATCAAGTCTATCGAGCTACCTTCGTGAATTTTTTCATACAATGGAGCATCAAATTGGGTGGGCCTATTCTGTATAACTACGAGTAATTTTGAACTAATCATTCTTTACTAATTCACATTCGATTCTTGGCACAGGAAACCCATATTGAGTGCCTGCCACAGTTTCCAACAATAACGTTAGCCGGTGGCGATACGTGTGCTCCGAATGAGCACGTTTCATTCCAGCAGACGCGATGGCTCTTCGCTCTTTATCCCTAGGCAACCAGTACTCTATTTTCTCTTTAAGGTCTTGAATACCTCTAAAGCTAACCAGCTCCAGACCGTCTTCAAAAAGATCGCCAAGCCCTGGGCGCCAATCGACCATTTGAAAGCTTCCAGATCCAGCGACTTCAAAAGCACGCACATTGACACCCCAAATTTCGCTATAGTGCAAATTGTTAATCACGATTTTCGCACCGCGAAAAGCTCTAACCTTTTCATGATTCAGCACTTGGCGACCCTGAAACATTCCGCCTAACGCATCAGGGGACAACCAGAGCGGGGGTTGACTACCCCATTGCTTCACATCACATGCAGCTAGACGTTTGAAGAAAGCGATTCGATACGCATGCGAATTCCCAACAATAGTAATATCGCATCGATACTTGGAATCATCGCCAATGTTCTCTTCGGGCAACCAATGCTTTCTTGGATTGAAGCATTCAGGAAGATAGTATACTGGACTGGCAAGGACCTCTTTAAGACTGTTAACGATATAGGGATCCTTGAAAAATAGCGCGTCATAGGAGGCATTCATGAAATGGCCCTTACCAATATTTATCAAGCTATCGGGAAACCACATAACCACTTTTGCATCTGTACGGCATTTGAGCTCATCCACCTCTCGAGACCAGAGGAAGTCATGGCAGACGATCACAAGCTCGGTTGATTTTTTTTCGGCAACTTTCCAAAGCGCACGAGCTCGCCAGGAACGAATCGCCGGTATATTATCAGTAAGCAAATACAAATTTTTGGCTATTTGATCTAAACGCTGACCGACGCGCCACTTTAATCTGTGAGGAGCATTTCCAAACTCGTACCTGGCTATTGAGTGCCCCATCACTTCCAATGTTTCTGCTATATGACGAGCAAACCCTTCTTCATAGAATTTACCTATAACAAGAATATTCATATAACCAATTTTTGCGAGTTATAACTGAATGTGGTGTTTGAGGATTTGAAAAAAGGCGGCGT
>TARA_R110001599_G_scaffold66694_14_pt1 | contig 65459 bp, 61 predicted proteins | sample TARA_R110001599 | Tara Oceans TARA_R110001599 (sample SAMEA4398360) | marine metagenome | biome: Polar Biome; feature: [MES] marine water layer (ENVO:01000295) within the mesopelagic zone...; material: water (ENVO:00002006), including particulate matter (ENVO:01000060) such... | reverse complement strand
GACGCGGCCTATTCCATGGCCGGCGGCATCACCGATTGGGCCGGCGCAGGGTTGCCTGTGGAGTAACGGTGGTGTTTTAAGTAGGTTGTACGTACTTTAACCCACTGAAAACGAACGCCGATTTAGGCACAAGATTGAGTGTACCATGAGTGTACCAAATTCTCGAAACCGGTACGTTGGGTCTACGAGGTCACGATGATTTTTTGTTGGCAAGACAGCAGCTTATGACACGCGAGAACTTCAAATAGAGTAAAAACACAAGGAACTGATCGCGGGCCGACTTTCACCAATTTACTATGATTCGGCCTGAAGGCAGTGCTGCAAAAAAATCATCGTCACGTTCATTACCAAAAGAGCGTCCCGCGATGTAGCTTGATCCAGCGTTGGTTTCGCCGAACTTTTTCCCGCACGTTCGGAAGATAGAAAACCTTGTATTACCAAGATTATCTGCGAAGAAAATTGATCTTTTGGAATCAAGCCTCTCTTCCTGGCGAGCGAGAACAATCGGCCAAACTCACCTTTTGAATTTTTAGATTCTACACCAAGTAAAATTTGTAGGAATCGCTGGACGGAGTTGTGTGCTTTCGCGATTACTTCCGCATAGTTTTGATCTCGATAGTCAGCGAACATTTGGGACAAGTTTTCGTTCACTTTCTCCCATTTTTTTGCAGATAACGCATCAAGAACTGGCCGGTATATATCGTCTGAGATTTTCTCATCTTGCTGCGGAATAAATCCTGACCTTGTGAGATTCATGTTTACAGAGAACTGCGCAAAAACATGATTGAGTACTCGAGAGAAATTGTCGAAATCCTCAAACGCATACTCAATATATTCTAATTTTTTCTCTTCTTCTTCAGCCTCCTCAGCTAACTCCAAGCTATGCTTTCTAATCTTAAAACTTGCGAGAACAGAGAGCATACGCATTACCATCGCGTCATTTTCATGTCTTAGGAAAATCTCCTCAAGATCGTGGTAGGCGGCTTCCTCTCGCTTGTATTGGTCGTCGCCATGTCTCAATTTGGAGACCAATTTCCCAGGACATTCCCGCAGAAAAAAATGATTCAGATGAATGATCGTTGGTAAAATATCTTTGTCATTGTTGTTGAAAATCGTTCGCTGCCGTAAATAAAAGAAGCAAGTTTGCTTCTCTTCGTAGCCGAGTTCGTTCCAACTTCTCAGCCCAAGTTGAGGTTGAATAGCTTGCTCAATGGCCGGATCCTCGGAACCGTAAATCTGAAACTTTGGAATATCGACCATTGGCAATTCCGATTTGAATGACAAAAATGGTGCGGGCGGCCGGACTTGAACCGGCACGATCTAGGATTGAGGGATTTTCTTACCAACTACGACTTTCGCCGCCACCTATCTGGTGTTTGTGTTCTGGACTTTCTCTTCAACATTGCAATCTGCTTTAGGTGCTCGCCGTCAAGTCTCTACACGTTCCCTTTCGGGCTTCGCTCGGGATTACCATCTGACAGGCTTCCCCGAATTTGACGAGTTCTACATCTGCCGTTTCCAGCAGCGCACTCAAATTGAATTTAAGTCCCTTTTGTCTACCAATTCCACCACGCCCGCTAATACTTTATTCCCATCGTTCTTTTTCTAACTCAGCAAGTTGACTCGCAGCGGAGTTCAAATCATTTGATAACTTGTCATCTAATTTTCCAACCGAAGTCACACCTTTTTTGAGTGCCTTCGCGCGTTGATCCATTAGATCTGCAATCCGCCTCGTCTCCCTAGCCAATACTGCACTTCTTTCCAAGTATTCTTTGTCTGAAATCATTTTGCTGATTCCTATCTTTACGGGTGTACCAAGTGTACCAAGTGTACCAAAGGTGTACCAAACAATATTACCGCCCAAGCCACTCTACTTACACGATAATTTAGTGAAAATACAATTTTAAGTTCCCGGTTCGCCGTCGATCTTTCCGGGGCCTTGAAGCAGCCCGCCGATCAGAAATTCAATATTCCCCTCAGGCCCTTTGATCGGGCTTTCGGTGATCCCCAGCACGGTCCAGCCGTCGCGTCCGGCCAGCCAGGCGCGGATGTCTTCGCAGACAGCCGCGTGCACATCTGGGTCGCGGACCACACCGCCGCTGCCGACGAGCGCACGCCCGGCCTCGAACTGTGGCTTGATCAACGCGACCAGATACGCACCGGGTTTCGCCAGCGCCAACACCGCCGGCAGCACGGTCTTCAGTGAGATAAAACTGGCGTCACAGACGACGATATCGGCGGGCTCAGGGATCTGTTCGTCCGTTAAATAACGCGCGTTGGTTTTTTCCAGCACGATGACGCGATCATCAGAACGAAGCTTCCACGCCAACTGCCCATGCCCAACGTCGACCGCATAAACCTTGGTCGCACCCGATTGCAGCAACACATCGGTAAAGCCACCCGTCGAGGCACCGACGTCGATGGCGATCATGCCCGCAGGATCAATGCCGAAGTCTTCAAGGCCATGTGCAAGCTTCAGCCCGCCCCGGCTGACCCACGGATGATCCTGGCCGCGCACATCAAGCGCAATGTCGTCGCGCACTTGTTGGCCGGCTTTTTCGAGTTTCTTTTCGTCCGAAAACACCACGCCGGCCATGATCAAGGCCTGCGCGCGCGTGCGGCTCTCGACGAGGCCGCGATCGACCAGCAACTGATCGAGCCGTTGTTTTTTGGGTTTGTTCATAGGGCTCGCTGACGCCGCACCGTTTTGATTGCGAACGCGGCGGACCACGCGATCTTAAGCCCGCGCAGGTTCGCTCAATTCGCCTTCGCGGCCCAGCGCCGTCATCACGGTCTCGACAATGCTGCGGGCATCCAATTTGGCTTGTTCGTATTGAATTTCCGGCTTGTCCTGATCCAAGAAAGCATCAGGCATGGTCATCGAGCGCACCTTAAGGCCGTTTTCCAACAAACCGTCGTTGGCCATGAACGACAACACATGCGACCCGAAGCCGCCGACGGCACCTTCTTCGATCATCACCAGGACTTCGTGATTACGGGCCAACGCGCGGATCATCTCGTGATCCAGCGGCTTCACAAAGCGGGCATCGGCGACCGTCGTCGACAAGCCGCGTGCAGCCAATTCTTCGGCGGCTTTCATGCTTTCCTGCAAGCGCCCGCCAAGGCTGAGGATCGCTGCGGTCTTACCTTCACGAATGATGCGGCCTTTGCCGATTTCGAGGATTTCGCCCCGCTCCGGCAGCTCGACGCCGACGCCTTCGCCGCGCGGATAGCGAATCGCGGACGGCCCATCATTTATGGTCGCGGCGGTCCGCGTCATGTGCATCAACTCGGCTTCATCAGCGGCGGCCATGATCACGAAGTCCGGCAACGTTGCCAGATACGCGATATCAAAGGCGCCGCAGTGGGTTTGACCATCAGCACCAACATAACCGGCGCGGTCGATGGCGAAGCGTACCGGGAGCGACTGGATTGCCACGTCATGCACAATCTGGTCATACGCACGCTGTAAGAACGTCGAATAAATCGCCACGAACGGCTTATAGCCCTCGGTCGCCATGCCGGCGGCAAACGTCACGCCATGCTGCTCGGCAATGCCGACATCGAAGCTGCGCGACGGATACACGTCACCGAATTTATCAACGCCGGTGCCGGACGGCATCGCCGCCGTGATCGCCACCACTTTGTCATCGTGCTTGGCTTCTTCGATCAGTGCCTTGGCGAATACGTTAGTGTAGCTGGGCGCATTGGATTTCGCTTTGTGCTGCTTGCCGGTAATAACATCGAACTTAGAGACACCATGATATTTGTCGGCGGACTCTTCAGCCGGCTTATAGCCGTGGCCTTTTTCGGTGACGATGTGCAACAACACCGGACCTTCATTTTTGTCCTCGCGCAGGTTCTTCAATACCGGGATCAAGTGATCCAGGTTGTGACCGTCAATCGGGCCGACGTAATAGAACCCAAGCTCTTCAAACAGCGTGCCGCCGGTGACCATGCCGCGTGCATATTCTTCGGCGCGCTGGGCCACGGTTTCCAATTGGCGCGGAAACTTTTTCGACACGTTCTTGGCGAAATGTCGTGCCGAACGATAGGTCTTCGACGAAATCAGCTTCGACAGATATGCCGACAGCGCGCCGACAGGCGGTGCAATCGACATGTCGTTATCGTTCAAGATCACGATCAGGCGGGCATCCATGGAGCCCGCGTTGTTCATCGCTTCATAGGCCATACCAGCGGTCATGGCGCCGTCGCCGATCACCGAAATCACATGGTTTTTGCCCCCCGAAAGATCGCGCGCCACGGCCATGCCGAGGCCTGCCGAGATCGACGTCGACGAATGCGCGGCGCCGAACGGATCATATTCGCTTTCGGCCCGCTTGGTGAAGCCCGACAGGCCGCCACCTTGGCGGAGCGTATTCATCTGCTCGCGCCGACCGGTGAGAATTTTATGCGGATAACACTGGTGCCCGACGTCCCAAAGGATGCGGTCCGACGGTGTGTCAAAGACGTGATGCAACGCGACCGTCAACTCAACCACACCCAGCGACGCCCCCAAATGGCCACCGGTGATGGACACCGAGCGCACGGTGTCGTCGCGTAACTCGTCGGCGAGTTGGCGAAGCTCATCGTTACTCAGGTCGCGCATATCGGACGGGAGTTTGATTTTGTCCAGCAGCGGCGTGTTCGATTGATCTGTCACGTTAGCGTTTCCTGTTCTAGCTCCGATAACATTTTAAATAGGGCCGTGGTGTCCCTGCGACTCGACGTTATCCGCCGGATTTATCATCTTGCATAAAAAGCGTACCATCAAATTGACACTTATGAATAACCAATTCTAATTTCGTCGCGTCACGATAAATTCCGCAAGCTGTTTCAAATGCTCACTTTTTTCAGCAAAGACATCAAGGTGAGCTGCGGCCTGCACAGCCAACAGATGCGCTTGTTCACGCGCCCGCTCAACCCCCATCAGCGACACAAATGTCGCTTTGCCGGCTGCGGCGTCCTTACCGGTCCGCTTGCCGACCTCATCGCTGTCGCCTTCGACGTCCAAAAGATCGTCGGCAATCTGGAACGCGAGACCGACATCGTGGGCGTAATGATGCAACGCATGGCGCGCGTGCTCCGAAGCTTTGCCCATGATCCCACCCATTTCGCAGGACGCCGCGATCAGCGCACCGGTCTTCATCCGCTGCAGACGGGTGATCTCAGGGATATCTAATTCAGAATGTTCGGCGACCAAGTCCAACATCTGACCGCCGACCATGCCGTGGTCGCCGGCCGCTTTCGCCAGCGTCAGGCACAAATCGGCGCGAACCGATGCGTTGTCATGAGTGTCGCTATGCGCCAGCACTTCGAACGCCTTAGTCAACAGCGCATCGCCGGCCAAGATCGCCGTCGCCTCATCGAATTTTTTGTGCACCGTCGGACGACCCCGGCGCAGGTCGTCATCGTCCATCGCCGGTAGATCGTCGTGCACCAAAGAATAACAGTGCACCATCTCAATCGCCGCTGCCGCGCGGTAAGCGCGGGTTTCAGAGACCCCGAACAACGAAGCCGATTGGGTCAGCAAGAACGGCCGAATGCGTTTGCCGCCGTCCAGTGCGCCGTAGCGCATCGCTTCGATGACCCGGGCTTCCGGGGTCGTCGAGGCCGGCATCAAGCCGTCCAAAACCGATTCCATACGCGACGCACAGCTTTTCATCGCCGCTTCCAAAGCACTCATGTCGGATTTCCTTACGCGTCGTCCAACGGCGTCGTGCCGATGGCCTCGCCGTCTTTGCCGACGACGATTTTGTCGATCCGAGCCTCAGCTTCTTTCAGCTTCGTCTCGCAATGTTTTTTCAGGTGCACGCCCCGGGTATACCCGTTGATTGACGCATCCAAGTCGCCTTCACCGGTTTCGAGTTCGCGGACGATGTCTTCGAGTTCTTCCAGCGCGGCTTCAAAGGTCATCGCCTGAATATCTTCTGGAATAATGTCTTTATCTTTTGCCATCTACGGCCTTCATCTGCCCGGTTTTATCAAGGGTCGCAGTCTAGGCAAGGCAGGGGCGCCGGGCAAGGCCGGCGGGTGGTGCGCCATTGGTCCTTCGAGGCGGCCCTTCGGGCCTCCTCAGGATGAGGGGTAGAAATATCAACCTCATCCTGAGGAGCCGCGCAGCGGCGTCTCGAAGGATGTATCAGCCCCTAATGCTCCATCAGCGACTTCACGTGCTCAACCGTGCTGTCACGCAGCGCATCCAAGTCGTAACCGCCTTCCAGCAACGAGATCGCGCGGCCGTCGCAAACGTCGTCGGCCAAATCCAAAAGCTGATCCGTGACCCAACGATAATCCTGGGTCTCGAGTTCCAACTGCGCCAACGGATCGTTTTTATGGGCGTCGAACCCAGCTGAGATGATCAGCAGTTCCGGTGCGAAGCTGCGGATCGCCGGCAGCACAGTGTCGATATAGGCCGCGCGGAATCCGTCCGACCCCGTGCCGGGCGCCAAGGGCACATTGCAAATGTTCGCGAATTCGCCGGTCTCGCTCGCCGCCCCGGTGCCAGGGTACGCAGGCCATTGGTGTGAGGATGCGTAAAATAAACCTTCGATGTGTTCGAACGTGTGCTGCGTCCCGTTACCGTGATGCACGTCGAAATCGATCACGCACACGCGTTTCAGGCCGTGCTTTGCCTGCGCATGTATCGCCGCGACCGCTGCCGAGTTAAACAAGCAAAAGCCCATCGCTTTCGAAGATTCCGCATGGTGACCTGGCGGCCGCACGGCGCAGAACGCGTTTTTCGCATCCCCGTTGATGACCGCATCAACCGCAGCGACGGCAGCGCCAGAGGCACGTTTTGCCGCTTCCCCGCTGCCTTCCGACATCACCGTGTCTGGATCCAAGCGGACTTGCCCGTGGGTCGGCACGTTATCCATGATCATGTCGACGTAGCCTGCGTCATGCGCACGCTTGACGTCGGCCAAGTCGACAATCGGGGCTTCTAGCCGGCTCAGGTGCTGAAACGCCTCGTCCTCAAGACCGGCCATCACGGCGCGCAACCTGTCTGGGCGCTCTGGATGATAGGCACCGGGATCATGTTCGATACAGGCTGGATGTGAATAGAGCAGCGTCGTCATAGAAACTCCAATACTGGGAATGCGGCGTCAATCTCCACCTTTGGTGAGGATGCGCAGGTACGCAATCAGATCATTCAATTCGTCGGCGTTGGTGAGGCGCTGCACCGGCATCTTGGTGCCCGGCAACATTTTATCGGGACCCTCGTCAAATAAGCGGAACAAAGTCATTTCATCCCAGACAAAATCAACGCCGATTAACGCGTCGGAATAGTGATAATCCCGCACCCCGCCGGCCGCGCGACCGAACAGCCCGGCAAAGTGTGGGCCAGAGCGCGCCGGGCCGTCAGCGGTAAGCGCATGGCATTTGGCGCATTTAGTGAAGTACTTAGCCCCCGGATGATCGCTTTCCAACCAAGGCTTCGGCGTGTCGTCGGGCGGCGCCGTGAGGCCGATCCGATCCCCCGTCGCGACGTGCCAAACTCGCGCCTGTTCATCCGAGCTGGCCGAGACCGCAAAACGCCCGTCCGGGGTGTACGCCACCGACCACGCGATGCGTTCATGCGCAGGAATTACATGGATCGGCTTGCCGTTCGATAAATCCCATTCAACGACGTAGCCGTCTTTGCCCGCCGTCAACGCCCGCGCACCGTCAGGGGAATAACGCACGTCATAGACTTGTGTGTCGCGAATATCAATGCTGCGGATTTCGTGTTCCGACGCCGTATCCCAAATTTTCAACGATTTATCGATGCTGGCCGACATCAGGTGGGCGCCATCCGGCGACACCCTGACCGCCGTGATCCCCATCTTATGACCTTCTAGCTTGCCGCTGAGCGCGCCGGTTTCAACATTCCAAATCTGCATCGTCGGATGATGCCCACCGCTGACAAGCTTGGTGCCATCGGCGATAAACGCGACAGCATTCACGGGGGCCTGTGTGGTGATTTCTTGCAGCAACGCACCGCTGGCGACATCCCATATCCGTATGGTTTTATCCCAGGCACCGGTAGCCAAGCGTGTTCCATCGTTGGAAAACGCAGCCGTCATGACTTTGTGGGTGTGTCCTTGCATGCGATATAGCGGTTTATAGGTCTGCATATCCCAAATGATGGCGGTGTGGTCGTCGCTGGTAGTGACGGCGCTCTGTCCGTCAGGACTAAACACAGCACTGGTGAGCGGGCCTTCGTGCTGATCTAAGACAGCAAGTTCGATTTGGTCGCCGAAACTCCAAACCCTGGCCGAATAATCAAAGCTGGCGGTGATCACCTTGGTGCCATCCGACGACACATCGACACTGCGCACTATGCCACCGTGACCAATTAAGTCTGCGTCAGCCGATTGGCCGACGGCAAACCCAAACATGATGACGAGCGCAGCCGCAATGATTTTCATAATCACTATTTTGGCGTGCCACGGATTTTTTTCAATGCCACTTATCAGTCCGGATTAAATACCTGAGCATTTCGTCTTAGTCAGTAACCACCACCTGATTTCGACCTGCATTCTTGGCAGCATAGAGATTATCATCGGCAATCTTTAAGGCGGCTTCCAGATTAATCTCTTTTTGGATCACAACACCGATACTGGCCGTCACCGATACCATCCCATCGGGTGTGTCGATTTCTTGGGCCGCCAAAGTTTCACGCAGCTCATTGAAATAATCGATAACTTTATCCGGGTCCTTCACTTCCAGCATGACAACAAATTCTTCGCCGCCAAAACGCGCGGCGACGTCGCCACCTCGTTTGGTATGTCTTTCGATCAATTCAGCAACAACCTTCAGCACATCGTCGCCGGTTTCGTGGCCATAAGTATCGTTAACGGCCTTGAAGTGATCGATATCAAGAATTGCGACCGCGGCCGCCAAGCCGCCCCGTTGTGTGCTGCGCGCAATCCGCGCACCGACATCAAAAAACGAGCGGCGATTCAAAAGTCCGGTTAAAAAATCCCGCGTCGCCGCGTTGGTCAGGGCGGACACGTTTTCCAATATATCCAAGTTGAGCGCGACCCGGGTGTACAACTCCTCGGGCAAATACGGCTTCGTGATAAAGTCGTTCGCACCGTGTTTCAGAAACTTTGCCGATAACGGCGCGCCACCGCTACCGGAAACCCCGATCACCATCAAACGATCGCGATCGTATTCGCGACGAATGGCAGTCACCAAATCAAAGCCGTCCATTTCCGGCATTTCGTGGTCCGTAATAACAATGCGAATACCCGGATTTTCAGACAACTTTTCCAAGGCTTCGACGCCGTTTTTAGCCTCGATCACCTTTAACCGATACCGTTTCAAAAGATCACTGCATACACGCCGAGCGACAACGGAATCATCGACCACCAAAGCGGTCACCGTGCGGTTCCGCAAAATGCGCCGGGTTAAACTGATCAGATAGCGCAGGCTGGACGGATTATCTTTAAGCACGAAATCCAGCACGCCCATATCCAAAAAGCGGGTCCGCACCAACTCGTCGAAAGTTCCCGTAAACACTACCGACGGAATGCCACACGCAAGCGTCTTTGACACGACCTCGCCGTCCGGTGCATCGGGTAAATTCAAATCGACGAGCGCCAGAAAAAAGGGTGTGCCGTCGGCATCCATTGCCGCTTCGGCATCGGCCATCGTCTCTACGGCGACGATTTCAATTCCGGGTTCTGTCTCAAAGGCACCTAAAATCAAATTCTTAAAGAACGTCGAGTCTTCAACAACCAGTAACCGCTCCATGACTTTCCTCACGTTTCTCTCAGTGCAATGGGAAAGGTTACGATAGTATTGGTTTAAACACCCGGGAATATCCCCAAATATGTGACTTATTGGGTTCAACACAAGACGTAAGATGATGAACCGTTCGCGAGTGGGCTATTGGTGCGCCTGCATAAAGCGGCGGGCCACGACAGCGGCGCGCGCATCGATTTCATCAACATCAGGGGCGGCGCGCAGACTCAATAGCCGTTCCAAATACAAATCATCGCGCAGCATGGCGAAGAACAGATCCGCTGCCCGGCGCGGGTCATCGATGATGATATCCCTCTTATCAGCGGCCTCGGCCAAGAACGTGGCCAAGCGCGACGCGGCTGCATTCGGGCCTGAACGATAAAACGCCAACGCCAATTCGGGGAACCGCGCGGCCTCAGACAAAATAATACGATAAAGCCCGATGCTTTCGTCCGTCATGATGACGGCAAGAAACTTCGCTGCGGTCTCGCGCAGAATGGCTTCGAGGCAACCAGCCGGGACGGCAAACCCAGCGCCTTCGCCCATCAAGGCGGCGCATTTGCCTTTGATGATGGCCTCGAACAACGCGTCTTTGGCGCCGAAATGACTGTAAACCGTTTGCTTCGAGACCCCAGCCGCCGCCGCAATCTGGTCCATACTGGTATTGCCATAGCCCGATGCCAGGAAAACCTGCGCGGCGGCGCGCACAATTGCGTCGCGTTTCGCGGCGGAGTGCGCCGACAAATGCACGTCATCGTTTCGTTGGGCATTGGCCGAATTCATAGGGCCTCGATCATCTCTAAGACGACCCAATATGCACAGAATTCTGCGCAAAATTGGTTGTATACGGTGTTAAAACTAATTAAATAATACTGGACCGTCCAGTCCATTTGTGACGCTGGCATGAAAGTGACGGTTCGTGATGAACGATTTTTCGATTTCATACGTACATTGGTTATATCGCCACGCGTTCACCTAAGATATTGGTGCCCGCGAAAACTGAAGCGTCAAATGATGATAGTGAGCACTGCGATGCCCCGTAATATGACCGCCCTGCGACATACCCGCTTTATCGTGGGGCTTCTCACTATATTGTGTGTAGCTTGGCTCGCGGTCCCGTCGCTGGCGCAAGAAAAACCGTCAAGTGGCCCGCCTCCGGCAACCCAAGTCGGCATGGACTTGGTGAAGGTCGAGCCTTTGCGCCAAACCGTACCCGTGATCGGCCGTTTTGTGGCGCGCCAAGCCGGTGTCGTGGCATCCCGCGTCGCAGGCCCGATTTCAAAATTCGATGTTGAGGTCGGCGAGACCGTCACCAAAGGCCAACCGCTGGCCGAACTCGTCACCGATAATTTCACATGGGAGCGCAATCGCCGCGCCGCTGATGTGGCGTCCGCTCAAGCAGACATTGCAACCGCTGAAGCGAGCCTCAAACTGCTGCAACAAGAACTTAGTCGATTGAATCGCCTGCGCACGTCGCCGGCCTTCTCCGAAGCCCGCTATGACGACAAAGCACAAGAGACCGTGCGTGCGAAAAGCCAGCGCGCCGAAGCCCAAGCGCAACTGAAATCCGCCGAGGCTGAACTGCAGCTGGCCGAAATCGCGCTCCGCGATACCGTCGTGCTCGCGCCCTATGACGGTACCATCACGCAGCGACATTCCGAAGCCGGCGCCTACGTGCAGGTCGGTGCGCCCCTGGTGACGATGCTGGACCACAACAACCTTGAAATCGAAGCCGATGTGCCCGCAAACCGTGTGCCGGGTCTTGAACCGGGCCTCGTGCTTGATGCGACGATCACCGACGGCAGCCCGCTGCGCGCCACCGTACGCGCCGTGATTCCCGACGAAAACCCACGCACCCGCACCCGGCGTGCGCGCTTCGTCGCCGAATTCCCGGGTAAGAACAAATCCACCGCCGCCAATCAATCGGTGACGGTGCTGATCCCCGCCGGCGAAATCCGCGACGTGTTGACGGTCCATAAAGACGCGGTGATGAACCGCAGCGGCCAGATGGTAGTCTTAAATAATGACGGCAAGGCGACGTTCCGGCAGGTCAAGCTGGGCGAAGCCGTCGGCGTGCGGTTTGTGGTCTTGGATGGTCTGGTCGAAGGTGACCAAGTCGTTGTGCGCGGTAACGAGCGTCTGCTCCCCGGCCAAGCCATCATGCCCAGCACACCTAAGGCCCAACCAGACGCGAAAAAAGACGGTGCATCATGAACGGCCTGATCAAAATATCGATTGAGCGGCCGATTGCCGTTCTAGCTGCGGTCTTGATGATCGTCATGTTCGGCGCCGTTGCGCTGACAAAAATTCCGATCCAGCTGACGCCGGATGTGCGCAAGCCCGTGATCGCCCTTGAAACCATTTGGCCCGGCGCCGCCCCTGTCGAGATCGAGCGCGAGATTACCAACAAGCAAGAAGAGGTCCTGAAGGGCCTCGAAGGGCTTGAGGAGATTTCATCGGAAAGCCAGGACGGACGGTCGCGCATCACCTTGGAATTCGGCGTGGGCCAAGATATGGGCCGCGCGCTTTTGCTGACCGCCAACAGACTGGACCGGGTCAGCGACTACCCCGAAGAAGCGGACGAACCGTCGATGCGCACGGCGAGCTCCGAAGACAATCCGATCGCATGGATCGTGGTGCGCCGCACCGGCGACAATAAACGCCCAGTGCATGAGTTCGGCGACTTCGTCGAAGACGTCATTCAAGACCGGCTGGAGCGTGTAACTGGGGTCGCCCGGGTTAACGTCTATGGCGCCTCGCAGCGGCAAATGGTGGTACGCGTCGACCCCGATGCCATGGCGCGTTACCGCCTGACCGTTACCGATGTTGTGGATCGCATGCGCGCCGCCAACTCGTCCGTATCCGCCGGCGACGTGGATGAAGGCAAGCGCCGTTATGTGGTTCGCACCGAAGGCGAATTCGGCAATGTGGACGACGTCAAAAATGTGGTTGTGCGCTCGCAGACCGATGACGTTACCGGCGGCCAAGCGCGCGTCACCATCGGTGACATCGCCGACGTCGAATTTGGTTTCTCTGATCCGTCCGCACGAATTCGCATGAACGGCGAAGCGGCGATTGCCGTCAATACCATCCGCGAAACCGGTGCCAATGTGATCGAGACCATGGAAGGCATCCGCACCGCGATCCGCGAGTTGAACGAAAACCGCCTGCCCGCCGAACAGTTAAAGATGACCCAGGTGTATGACGAGACCGTGTACATCGACTCGTCGATCAATCTGGTGCAGCAAAACATTATTGTCGGCGGTATATTGGCGGCACTTGTGCTGTTGATCTTCCTACGCTCAGGCGGCGCCACACTGATCGTCTCGATGGCGATCCCGGTGTCGGTGATCGGTGCGTTTGTGGCGATGGCATTCTTGGGTCGGTCGCTCAACGTGATCTCGCTTGCCGGTATTGCGTTCGCCGTCGGCATGGTCGTCGACGCGGCGATTGTCGTGTTGGAAAATATTTTCCGATTACGTGAAAAAGGCTACAGCCGCGCCGAAGCTGCCTACCTAGGCGCCAAACAAGTTTGGGTCGCCGTGCTGGTGTCGGCGCTGACCACGGTGATGGTGTTCATTCCGATCTTGGTGATGGACTTAGAAGTCGGCCAATTGTTCCGCGATATTGCCGTGGCGCTATCGGTGTCGGTGATGCTGTCGCTGATCGTCGCGATCACGGTGATTCCGGCGCTTTGTAAGCGCTTGTTGGGTGGGCCGGATCAAAGCTCAATCACGCGCATACGGATTCCGGTCGTCGATCACTTGGCCGAAGGTTTCCATGCCACGGTGATGGCACTGACTCGGCGTGTCGTGAAAAGTAAACTGTTGTCGGTGGGCGTGGTCGCGCTGCTGTGTGGCGCTGGCGCCCTGATCACCGTGGCGTTCCTGCCGAAGCTTGAATACCTGCCGAACGGCAACCGCAACCTGATCTTCGGCGTGGTCGTGCCGCCACCCGGCTACAACCTCGATACCACCGAAGAAATCGCATCCAAATTTGAAGCCAAGATGCTGCCGCTGTTGGCCGAAAACAATCCTGACGGTCGCACCGACGGCCAGCCGCTGGTCGGGCGATTCTTCTTTGTCGCAACCCGCGGCATCACGTTCCTTGGCGCCGCCGCCGAGGACCCGACGCGGGTGCGCGAGTTGATTCCGATCTTGAAAAAAGCATCAGACCTTGAGCCCGGCACGTTCGGCAACATCTCGCAGCGTTCATTGTTCGGGCGCGGCATCGGCGGCTCGCGTTCGATTGAGCTCAACGTCATGGGCGAAGACCTGGAGCCGATCCTCGCCACCGCCGTCAAAGCCGTGGGTTTCATCAATGAAACCATGCCGTCCAGTCAAGGCACGCAGATCCGCCCAAAGCCAGGCCTTGAGCTCGGCGCACCGGAAGTCCGCGTCTATCCGAACCGCATCAAGTTGGCCGACAACAACGTCACCGCGCGACAGTTGTCGGACACGTTGGATGCCTATAACGACGGCCTTCGGGTCGCCGAGATTACGGTCGGCAACAAACGCTTGGACCTGATGATCAAAGGCGCGGAAAACCAAGTCACCACAACACAAGGCATCGATAACCTGCCGGTCACGACCCCCGAGGGCATTATCTTGCCGGCCAGCGAATTGGCCGACATCGTCGTTACCAGTGGCCCGACACAAATCAACCATTTGGAACGGCTGCGTACCGTGACGCTGGAAATCATTCCGCCCGACGCGTTGCCTTTGGAAACCGCGCTAGAGCTTTTGAAAACCGGTGTCACCGATAAGTTGGAAGCAGACGGCATGCCTGCCGGCGTACAGTTGCGGCTGACCGGCACCGCGGACAACCTCAACAAAACCTGGGCACACATGAAGTACGATCTGCTGATCGCGGTCGTCATCGTGTATCTGGTGATGGCGGTGCTGTTCGAGAGCTTCGCTTATCCGCTGGTGATCATGTTGTCGGTGCCGCTGGCGACCGCTGGCGGCGTGCTCGGACTCGCCACCATGAACCAGTTTACCTTTCAGCCGCTGGATATGCTGACGTTGCTGGGCTTCGTGATCTTGATCGGTATCGTCGTCAACAACGCAATCTTATTGGTGCACCAGACCCTTTATCATATACGTGATGAGGGCATGACGGTGGATGATGCGATCATCGAGTCCACCTCAAACCGGATCAGGCCGATCTTTATGTCGACCATCACCAGTGTGTTCGGGATGATGCCGTTGGTGTTATTCCCGGGCGCAGGCTCGGAGCTTTATCGTGGTTTAGGCTCGGTGGTATTAGGTGGTTTGTCGCTATCAGCCGTCCTGACGCTGGCGATTATTCCGCCGCTGATGGCCCTGTTTTGCGCCGCGATTGAGCGTGGCCGGGATGAGCGTATTGCGGCAAAGGTGGCCGACACCGAAGCCGACGGCGCGCCGCTCAAAACCATCGAAGACAAATCCGATGGCAATAGCCTCAACAAAGCGCCAACGCCGAAGCCGAACGCAGAGCCGACCGCAGCGGAATGAGTGCAAACGCCCGCTTCGCCATCGTCGGCGCCGGGATTGCCGGCGCATCGCTTGCATACCGGCTTGCTGAGGCCTTGGGCAATGGCGAACGGATCGCTTTGTTGGAGCGCGAAGATCGCCCCGGCTATCATTCCACAGGCCGCTCGGCTGCGGTCTATACCGAGACCTATGGCCCGCCGGTGATCCGCGCCCTGACAGCAGGCTCGCGTCCGTTTTTCGACAATCCTCCCCATGGTTTTAGTGGGACCGCGTTGCTGCATCCGCTGGGTATGCTGCTGGTCGGTGCCGCAGATCGGCAACACAAAGCCGAAGATTTATTTGCCGCGTGTCATGCCCTGACGCCCAGCGTGCGCATGTTGGAAGCCAGCGAGATCACGGCCCTGGTACCCGTTATGCGCCCCGAATGTGCCGCTGTCGGCGTCTTTGAGCCAGACGCCATGTCGATGGACGTGGCCGCGCTGCACGAAGGCTACCTACGCGGCTTTCGCGCACTGGGCGGCGTAGTGACGACGGATGCGGAAGTCTTGGGGCTTACCGCGAAACCCAACGGTTGGCAGATCGATACCCGCGCCGGCAGCTTTCGCGCCGAAACCGTGATCAACGCTGCGGGCGCCTGGGCCGACGTGTTGGCGGGGCTTGCCGACCTTACTCCTTTGGGGCTCCAGCCAAAGCGACGCACGGCGCTCGTATTCAAAGCCCCCGATGCCTATGACACGTCCACCTGGCCGATGATCAACGACATTGACGAGACGTTTTATTTCAAGCCCGACGCCGGACGGATTTTAGCGTCACCCGAAGAAGCCACCCCGATGCCGCCCTGTGACGTTCAGCCCGACGAGCTGGATATCGCGATCACGGTCGACCGCATCCAACGCGCAACGACGCTGGACATTCCGAAAATCGATAACCGCTGGGCCGGGCTTCGGAGTTTCTTCGACGACGGTGCACCCACGCTCGGCTTTGATCCCCGTGCGGATGGATTTTTCTGGCTCGCCGGTCAGGGCGGCTACGGTATCACCACGTCGGACGCCATGGCGCAGTTGGCGACGGCGCAATTGCTGGGACAAGACACCCCATCCCATTTGAGCGATCTCGGCGTTGATCCGGTTGAGTTGTCGCCAAGTCGCTTCTAGATCCTGGATCGCTGCGCGTCCGGGAAGCCGCAGGGTTTTCCGGGATCTTAAAGCCTCACCCTACCCTTTTTGCAGACGCAGCGTAAAAACGCCGTCCGCCTCGTCGCTGGCCAAAAGCGGGTTGCCGGTGGTCTCGCAATAGGTTTCAAAATCTTTCGGCGCGGCGGGGTCCGTGACTTCAATTTCGAGCACGTCGCCGCTCATCAATTCTTTCATTTTCTTATTGGCCCGGAGCACGGGCAGCGGGCAATTAAGCCCCTTGAGATCAAGCTGAACGGTGGACGTCATACGGCCCCCTTAATTACGTTATTGATGCGTAAAGATCGGCTGTTTTTTCGCCGAGTGCAACCGTTTGCGACGCCGGACTCAGCCGGCGCCCGAGAAGATATCGGCGCCGTCCGGACCTGGGGTGCGAGTCGCACGCCCATCCTCAATCAGATGGTGCAGGTGCGCCAAGGTCTCACCGATGGCAAAGAACATCTGGTGCTGATCAAGTTCCCGCGTGAACAGTTGCTTGAGCACATCAACGCCGGTGCCGGGGCTGCGGATCGCATCAGCGGTCTCGTCCAGGCGCTCATCATGATGCTGGATAAGATCAGCAAGCCGCGCATGTAACCCGCGAAACGGCCAATTGTGACTCGGCAGAATCAACGGCTCTGACGGTACGCGGGCACCGATCCGGCTGAGCGAATCCAAGAACAGCGATAACGGCCGGGCTTCGGGGTATTGCGGCCAAACGGATATGTTCGGGCTGATCTTCGGCAACACCTGGTCGCCGGAAATCAGCACATCCAAATCTGCGCAATACAGGCACGCGTGCTCCGGCGAATGGCCGTGGCCAACGATCATTTCCCAATCGTGCCCACCAATCTGGATTTTGTCGCCATCGGCAATCGGCAACAGGGCAGCTGGAATCGGTGCAACGTTTTTGCCGTAGCCGCCTAAGCGCCCGCTGACGGCATCCATCATTTCCTGCGTAAAGCCGGCGCGGCGATAGAATTTGCGATAGGTATCCAGCGTCGTCTCGGCAGAATCCATCCAAAGCATACGCCCAAACGTCCACTCGAGCATCGGCATCACCAGCGGCAAATCGAACTTTTCACAAAGCCATCCTGCAAGCCCTGCATGGTCCGGATGAAAGTGTGTGACGATCACCCGTTTCAGCGGCCGTCCGCCCATGGTGCCGTCAAACAACTGCTGCCAAGCGGCTTTGACGTCGTCTTTGCAGATACCGGTGTCAACGGCGGTCCAGCCGTCGCCGTCTTCGATCAGCCACAGATTAATATGATCCAACTTGAACGGCAGCGGCATCCGATGCCAGTGCACGCTAGGTGCAACCTGCATGGTCGTGCCCAGTGCGGGTTCGCCTTCGAAGACGTAATCAGGTGTGTATGTCATGCAGCGGTTTTAGCAATCCAGGGGCGGATTGCAACAGAGGTTATGCTGGCCTTCACTCGCGAGGCACCCGACATCGTCACCCCCGCGAAGGCGGGGGTCCAGTCGTTAGATGGATTCCCGCTTTCGCGGGAATGACGAGGGGCAGTAAGTGTATGCCTCATCCTGAGGAGGCCGAAGGCCGTCTCGAAGGATGTGCTAGCGCTGAAACCAGGGTTTCGGTGGGGCCGGGTGGCGCTCTGTGTGTTTGACGGTCGGGAACTCAGCCGGCACCCATACAGCAGGCTTTTCAGGTGCAGCTTCGACGGGGCGATCTTCAGCGGTGACCTTAGGGGCTGGGCGACCGTTGATGTCGTGTCCTTCGCGCGTGGCCTTATCCATGCTGATGATGTAGCTGAGTTCTTCTTTGATGATATCCGTATGGCGGCTGGGCTCGGCCTTGAGCACAGCCGACACGATCCCAAGGCGCACCGATTTCGGCATGCGGTGGAAGTTTTCCAGCATCATGAACTTGATCGACGGGCGCACAGATGCAGACAGCAACAGGCTCAATACAAGCTTTTTGCGGATGTCGTGACGCAGGTTACCGTTCTCCGTCAACTCGAAAAAATCTTTGACGAACACGCGGGGCGCCAGGTCACCGTCCAGCAGACATTTTAGATTTTCGCGCAACGCGGCGGTGAACTGCTTGCGGCTTTCGATGACGATCTTCGAGGCGTGCTGACGCACCTTGCCGATACTGTCGGGCTCGAACGCGTGATCGGTAACATACTTAAGGCATTCACGGACCAACTCGTGACGGGACGTGTCACCGATGATCTCGACCACGCCGCGCACCAACTTGGTGTTGTTACCGAGCGGTGCCAACCGAGCCGTTGCCGCCAACGCCATTGAACTTTCCGGATCGCGCGAACACATCATCGCGAGGGCCAACGGATCATCGAAACCAGCCAGATCAATGTCTTTGTTCAACAAGTTTTCGGGCACAAGCAGGCGATCACCCTCACCCGGGATCACCAACGGCTCGTGCTGCTTATAAGACAGCTTAATGCCAAGCGCGGCCTTTAGGCCCTCTTGGGAAATACCCAATGCATTGAAAGGCGAGGTGCTCATGCGACGACGCGAAACGCACTCGGGCGCGGCGTGCGCATTTGTGCGGGCTGGGTCAATTGCAGCCATTGCTTAAACATGCGCGCGCCGTCGCGAATCGCGGTGCCCGGCAGCACTTGGTTGATACCCTCTTGGTGAAGCAACGACTGGCGCATCGCGGCCAATTCGCTTTCACGGCCCAAACGCCACGCCAGCGGCACATCTTCCATGGCGTCCAAGGTGCGCTCTTTACTGTGGATCATATCGGCCAAAATAAGGGTGAGAAATTGGATCGCAGCATCATCGGGCTTCGCCGAACCGCGACGCCATTTACTGATAGTCGACGGCGCAACCTTCAACATCTGGGCAATATTCTTGCCCGCCAGCCCCGCGTCAGACAGCCCACGAAACACAGGCCGCACATCGACCAAGTTTGCGTCCCAGGTCGCCACCGCCGTATTTTCGTCGATCCCGGTCGGGTTCACGAAAGTCTCCATAATGAACACCCCAGTATATCCTGTTTAGACGATGGCCCTTGAGCCGCAAACTAATTTTTGCCTGTAATGGTTAATAAATTACCATATGTCGTGGGTATTACTGTATTTAGCGGGTCGTTTTTTGGATATCGGCGACGGCGGCAAATACCTGCTCCCCTTGTCTGCAGCATTGATCTAGACTTTTCACCATGCGAATTGGGATTGATCTTGGGGGCACCAAAATCGAAGCCGTCGTCCTAGGCGACGACGGCACCGAACGCGCACGCCGTCGGATAGACAGCCCGCAAGGCAGCTACCACGGCACCATCGAAGCGATCTCGGGTCTGGTGTCCGCCATCGCCGACGAGACCGATTGCAGCAAAGACCAAGGTGTCGGGGTCGGCATTCCAGGCGCCACTTCGCCGATCACCGGCAACGTGAAGAACGCCAATTCAACGTGGTTGATCGGCCATCCGCTCGACCGCGACTTGACCGACGCGTTGGCACGCCCGGTGCGAATCGCCAATGACGCTAACTGTTTCGCGGTTTCCGAAGCCACCGATGGCGCTGCTGCCGGTTATGGGATGGTGTTCGGCATCATTTTAGGGACCGGCGTCGGCGGCGGCATCGCCATCGACGGCCGCACCCATACCGGCATCAATTCGATCGCCGGCGAGTGGGGACACAATCCCCTGCCCTGGCCGCAAAACGGCGATGGCCTAAATGAACATTCGGGTCCGACCTGCTATTGCGGCAAACAAGGCTGCATTGAAACGTTCCTCTCGGGCCCTGCCTTCAGCCGTGATTACGCGGCGGCGGGCGGCGCGGCATTATCCGCCATCGACATTGCGGCACGCGCAGACACAGGCGACGCCCTAGCAACTGCGGCCATCGATCGCTACGCACATCGCCTTGCCCGTGCGCTGTCTTCTGTGATCAATATTTTAGACCCCGATGTGATCGTTGTCGGGGGTGGGCTGTCAAATCTCAGTGAAATTTACAAGGTCGTACCGGAAATGCTCAATCGATTCGTTTTTTCTGACGTCTGCACGACGCCGTTTTTGCAGAACAAACACGGCGACAGTTCGGGCGTACGCGGCGCCGCCTGGTTATTCCCCCCGACCACATCGGTGTCAGCATGACCGCCCGCATCCATAGCCCAAAGTCGGGCGTTGCCGAGATCATTATTGATCGCGACATCAAGCGAAACGCGCTGAATACTGCGACCATTCAGGCGATCACCACCGCTGCGACGCATTTACAAAGCGATCCAGAGCTTCACGTCGTCGTGCTGAAGAGCGAGGGCACACAGGCCTTTTCAGCCGGCGCCGACATTGGCGAATTGTCGGCCCTGGATGCCACCACCGCGTATGATTTTATCGATGCGTTGCGGGGTGCCATTCAAGCCGTCGCCGACATCCCTGTGCCGGTGGTCTGCCGTATCCAAGGGGCGTGTATCGGCGGCGCCATGGAATTGGCCGCAGCCTGTGATCTTCGGATTGCATCGGACACCGCAACATTTTGTATGCCCGAAGTCTTGGTCGGTATCCCGTCCGTGATCCAAGCCGCCCTGCTGCCGCGCCTGATGGGCCGGGGCCGCGCCGGCTGGCTGGTGTTGTCGGGTGAGGTCATCGATGCGACTGTCGCGGAAAATTGGGGCTTCGTTGAACGTCGCGTTTTAACCAGCGATTTAGACGCTGCAGTTTCAGATGCTGTCGCCGCCATCCTCAAAGCGGCGCCGGGTGCTGTGCGTGCACAGAAACGCTTGCTGAAGGACTGGGACACGCTGCCCCTCGACCAAGCCATCACCGCCAGCATGCGCCCGTTTGCCGACTCCTATAATACCGACGAGCCGGCCACGTATCTCCGCAATCACCGCAAGTGACCCCCTACCCCATTGCGTCATCCTGAACTTGATTCAGGATCTATCGCGGTGCAAACGCGGCTCATGGGTGTTTCGCGCAGCCGTGGATCCTGAATCAAGTTCAGGATGACGCGAGGGAGGGCGATGCTTTTTATAACGTGCCGACTGACAGTGTAAAAAGCAGCACTGCGCCAAGCACAGCTGCGCACACACGCTGCCATATCGGGCGGTCTGCGATCACGGCCAAACTCACCAGCCACAGACCCGCGCCGACTTTGACCATCGCCGCCAGCGCCATCAGCGGATCGTCCTTCAAGCCGATCAAAGCCGGGTTGGCGACGAACGCGAGCGGGATCAGATAGAGCCCAATGCCCAGCCGCATGGCGACGCCGGCAACCCGCAACCACGGCGCCCCGGTCATACCAGCGGCAATAAACACAGTGCCGCAGACGGGGGGCGTAATCGTGGACAGCAGCGCAAACCAGAACACGAACAAATGTGCATGCAATAACGGAAGGCCAAGTTCCTGCAACGCAGGGCCGGTGACAGATACAGAAATCACATAAGCCGCCGTCGTTGGCACTTCCATCCCTAAGATCAGACATGCGAGGGCGGTCAGCAAAAGGGCGGCCCACAGCTCGCCCCCCGATAACGAGATGATCGCCGACGTCACCTTCACGCCGAGCCCGGTCATCTGCAGCACGCCGATCACGATGCCGGCGCACAAAATAATCGAGGCGATGGTGGCGATCTGCGATGCGGCATTGATCAACGCATCACGAACCCGCGTCGCCCACCGGGGTATGGAAAATTCACCCGCCACATTGAACGCGAGCAGCAGGGTCGAAACTAAAATCGCAACGGCGGACGCGTATTGCGGGGTGTAGCCGCCGTTGAACAAACGCTCCAACAGCACCGCGAACGGGACCGCGAAGAACAGACTGGTGATGATCAACGTGCGTCGGTCAGGATGCGCCGATGCGTCCATCGGTTTCAGGTCGAGTTTTTTAGCAAAGCCGTCAACGCCAACCCAAACCGCAAAAAAGAACAGCACCGACGGCAACAGGGCGGCTGCCATAATGTCGGTGTAGGGCACACCCACCAGTTCGACCATCACGAATGCACCGGCCCCCATCAACGGTGGCATGATCTGTCCGCCGCTAGATGCGACGGCTTCGACGGCCGCGGCGAGTGACGGTGGATAGCCTAAACGCTTCATTGCCGGCAACGTGATGGCACCGGTTGACGCCACGTTCGCCGACGCCGAGCCCGACAACGAACCAAACAACGCGGACGCCAGCACCGAGACCTTGGCCGCACCGGCGCGCAGCTTGCCGGCGACGGCGATGGCGAGGTTCATAAACCCCTGTCCGGCTTCGCCCGCGTTCAGCACCGCGCCCAAGATTACGAACACGGCGACAACGTTGACCGACACCCCGGTCAGGGGCCCCCAGAATCCGGCTTCTGCAATCGTTAGGTTGCCGAGCAGGCTGGCCACCGGCAACCCCGGATGGCCGAACTCTCCAGGGATAAACTCGCCGAACAGGCCATAGCAAAGCACGATCACCGCGACCAACGGTAGCGGCCAACTGATCGCGCGGCGCGCCATTTCCAACACCGTGACGATCAACGCGATGGCCAGAAACATCTGCCACCCGCCAGTCAAATAGCCGTATTGATCACTCAGCGAATCTTCAAAGATCGCAACGTACGCGCACGCGGCCACGCCTACGATACACAGCACATAGCCGACCCAGCGTTCCAGCGGATTTTCCGTGCGCGCAAACACGAACACCCACGGCAACGCCATCGCCATGTGCACCGGGCGGCTGATCAAATTCGGGATCAGGCCGGAAAAAATCAGATAAATGTGAAACGCCACCGTGACGGCAGCGAGCCCGAGAACAATCAGTTCCCGGGCTCGACCATGGCTGCCGCTTTCGGCGTCTCTGGTGGGTGCCAGCACCGTCTTACTTAAGTGCGTCAGGCACGCTCATGCCGGCTTCGGTGTAATACTTAACGGCGCCCGGGTGCAACTTGCCCTTCATGTCGACGAGCATATCTGCGTTGACCGCATGCCACCACTTGTTGTCGGTGCCCATGCGCGCTTTTTCCAACCAGTACGTTTTGGTCAGCGCATAAGCGGCGTCGTCGCTCATATTGGTGGTGGTATAGGCCATCACCGACAGCGATGTCGTCGTCACGTCTTGATCGACCCCCGGATATGTACCGGCTGGAATAACCAGCTTCGTACGCTTGCTTTGCGCAACCTGTTCGTCGGTCATCGAGATCAAACGAATTTCCGTGCCCGCCGCCGCTTCCATCACGTTTGGGGCCGGGTATGATCCTGCGGTGGCGAAGCCGTCCACCTGTTTGTTTTTGAGCGCCGACACGGCTGCATTCAGCTCAACGTCGACCAAGTTCACGTTATCTTTGACGCCGAACAGCTCAAAATACTTTGCCGCTTCGCGTGCGCCAAAACTGCCTTTACCGATCAAATAGGTCTTGCCGGCCAAGTCGGCGAACGTATTCACACCGCTGTCGGCGCGAACCACGAAGTGCATGGTCAACGACGGGATCGGGAACAGGCCGCGAATGGAATCGAACTTATCGTTCTTCGGCTCGAACATCTTTTTGCCGGCTTGGGCGAGGCTCACCAGCGACGGCGGCGTGGTGAAGACATAATTGCCCGGACGTACAGCGGCTTCTTTAACATTCTGCACCGAGCCCTGGCTTTCTTCGACGGTCAGAATCATCGCGCCGTTGCTGCCGCGTTTCACGGCTTCGGCCAACTGCACCGCCATTTGATAATAAGACGATGTGGATTTTGCAGATTTATAGGTGACCCGCGTTTCCGCGTGGGCCCCTAAAAAGGTAATTGGGGCGGCGAATACGGCAAGCGCCGCGCCCACGAGAATAAGGGATTTCATGTTCATGATGCTTCCTCAGATTTTTGTTGTTGTGGCGATATCATAGCGATCCAGGCGTCCGCTTCAATCAAGACTGAAGCGCGTGCTAATCTTTTGTGTCGTCGGCTTCGTCCAAGTCGTCATAGGGAAAATCATCAGCATTAAACGGCCAACTCATACGATACACACTCTCGCCGCCCTGCTCGTCAATTTCGCCTGCATCGAACTTTGCCAAGGCTTGAGCTGCGGTCTCCGCAACGAACTCACCAACAACCGGTTTGATCAAATCTCGATCCGTTAAATAGCGGGGGTCGAATACTGTTTTGAAGATGCGATGCTCGTTGCGCTCCACAAATGCGATCAAACGCCCAATGAAATCGACCTTGGGCAGCTGCGTTGTCAGGTAGGGCGCGGCTGCGGCTAAGAACGCAAACACCAAATTGCTGTTTCGTTCGATGCGTTCATCGTCGCTCAGGCTGCGCGCCACGTCATCGAAATAGAGACTTTGCGCTGCATCCATGCGCGCCAGTACGGAATCCATCAGGCGTTTATGCATCGCTGAGCCGACCGATTAATGCGCCATCAACATCGGGATTTGCGCGTGCCCCAACACATGTTTGGTGACGCCACCCAAGATGAACTGCCGCATACGGCTATGGGTATAGGCGCCGGTTACCAAAAGATCGGCACCGAAGTTGCTGCATTCTTCAAGCAGCCTCGGCCCAACGCTGCCGGCGGGCGACTCGAACACTTTGGTGTCAGGCTGAATACCGTGCCATTCAAGATATGTGGCAAGCTCCGGCCCGCGTGTACCGGACGTGCGAGAACTATCGGCAGTCAATACCATCACCGCTTCGGCTTGTTCTAATATCTTGATCGCAAACGAGACGGCTCGGGCGGATTGCTGGCTGCCGTTCCATGAAATCGCAACCCGCTTTCGGGCGAGGCTTTCACTTTTCGGCGGCACCACCATCACCGGACGCCCGGTTTCAAAAAGTGCGGCATTCAAGACCATCGGCGTCAGCACGTCTTCGGAGTCGCCGGGCCGACCGACGACGATCAGATCACTAAGCCGGCCACGCCAAGCAATCACCTCGTCCTCACGCCCATGTTCTTTGAGCCACGCCACGCTAGCCCCCGATGCCTCAGATCCGCGTTCAGCGATCGGCAAGCCATGACGTCCAACGCTGGCGTCGAACATCTGCCGTGCCCGCTTGGTACGCTCTGTAGCTTCGGTTTCGGCGATGCGGATCATGTCTTCGACCATCGCCACCGACATCCCTTCGCCCATCAACGGAATGGATTCCTTGGCTTCTGGCTGCACATGCAAAACATCGAGATGGCTGTTGAGGTCCTTCGCCACCGCATAGGCCATATCCAGGACCGGCTCATTTTCCGGTGCCCCGCTAATCGGACATAAAATCACGTTGACCATAAAACAACTCCCTCAAAAGATCAGAAAACACTTAGAGACTATGATGCGCCTTTCCGGCGTTTATGGCTAGGTGTGGTGTTGTTATGGCCGCCATCATCCTCATCCCGGAAAGGCGCAGACCTTATCCGGGACCTCCCTCGCAATGGGGAGGTCCCGGGTCTCGCAAAGGGCTCACCCGGGATGACGAAAATTTAGGCGTGTTCTACCAAAACCCCCAACACCGCCAAACCCTGGCGGACGGTGTCTTCTTTAGTGCCGCTGCTGTCGACAGTGTCCCATGTCACGGCGCCGACATCGTAGTCGGATTGACCGCGCGCGATATCGGGGGTGACGTCGGAAACGTTGCGTTCGCGGGCCATAACACGGTTCACACGGACCTCTTCGGGCGCATTCACCCAGACGCCCGTGAACGGCACACCTAATGTTTTCGCAAGGGCTTCTGCCTGGGCGCGCTGATCCGGCATGGCGAAGACGGCGTCTAACACGGCGCACTGTCCGGCACGGATCGCCGATGCGGCTTCGTCGAAGAATGCGGCGTAGGTGCGTTCGGTCATCTCCGCCGAGTAACCATCGACGCTCAAGGTTTCGTTCGGATGAATGCCGGCCAAGCGCTTGCGTTTGACGTCGGTGCGCACAACCCGTGCGCCGGGCGGCTGGCCTAAGTAGTTTGCAACCTCGCGGGCCAATCTGGATTTACCGGACCCGGACAGGCCGCCGACCGCCACCAGGCGCGGCGGCGCAGACGCCAGATAGTCAGCCGCCAATGCGAGATAAGCGCGCGCTTTGTCGGTCATCGCCTGGCGCGCCTGTGCGTCCGCTTGCCCAGCCACAGCGGCAGCACTGACGTGGGCGCGGATTTGTGCACGCATACTTAAGAAGATCGGCAGCACGCGAAACAACTCAGGCGTATCGTCGGCCACATCCAGATAGCGGTTCATCAGCATCGATGCCAATCGCCGGTGCCCCCGAAATTGCGCGTCCATCAATACAAACGCCAAATCATAGCCGGTGTCGATAATCGCGAAATCGTCGGAAAACTCGATGCCGTCGAACAGCGTCGGCTTACCGTGCCACAGGCAAATATTGCGAAGATGCAGGTCCCCATGACAATGCCGGACATGCCCGGCGGCGCGTCGCCCATCCAGCAACGCGCGCGCCGTATCAATGCGGGCCAACGTCTCGGTGGTCACCCGTTCAACCAAGGCGGCGTCAAACATATCGCCATTCAGCGCGCCGAAGGACTGCACGTTGTTTTCGGCGATCATCCGAATCCCGGCGTAGCCACCGCGCGTCGTCGAAGGTTCGCCCTCTGCGTGCAGGCGCGCGATCTCGTCCGCCAAGCCCTCAATCATCGGGCGGCGCAGGCCACGCGGGGTATCCGCCAAATGATCAAACAGCGTTGCTTCATCGAAGCGCTGCATTTCGACCACGTAGTCGACGACCTCGCCATCGCCATCCAAGGCCAGCGAACCATCGGCGGCCTGCGTGATCGCGACCACACCTTTATATAAGTCAGGGGCGAACCGACTGTTGATGGCGACCTCGGCTAAGCAGGCTTTGTGGCGGGCGGCGAGGCTGCGAAAATCCAAAAACGGAAACCGTACCGCGCGCTTCAATTTGAGCACGCGGTCTTTGCCTAAAAACACTTTTGATAAATGGGTGACGATGACCTTCGCAGGCCCGCCCGCCTCGCCGAGCGCGTCGGTTAAAAAAGCAGTGACGACGTCGTCAAATGGCGGCTGAGCGCGTGTCACCGAAATGTGGCCCGTGCCTCTTCGACCCCTTCCGGGTCTTCGTGGATAATGACCTCGGCGTTCGGGAACGCGTCCATCAATTCCAGTTCGACCTGTTCGGAAATTTCGTGCGCGTCGCGCAGCTTCATCTCGCCGTCGAGTTCCAGATGGAATTGAATAAAGCTGTTGATACCCGAAGAGCGCGTCCGCAGATCGTGCAGGCCTTTAACCTCGCTGTGCGCCATCACGATGTCGCGGATTTTTTGGCGATCATCATCTTCGAGTTCACGGTCCATCAAGATCGCCAACGCCGTGTTGCCGATGCCCCAAGCACCTTTAACAATGTAAAACGCAATCAGCACAGCGATCAGCGGATCGGCGTATAACCAGCCGAGCGAGCTTGAAAGGAACAACGACACCATCACGCCCAAGTTGATCAGTACGTCGGTCTGATAATGCAGGCTATCGGCATTGATCGCGATGGAGCCGGATTTTTTGACCACGTAACGCTGGAAGCCGACTAAGATCACCGTGAGGACAATCGAAAACACCATCACCGCATACCCGATATCGGTGTTGGCGATGTCACGGGGATGGGCAATCCGTTGGCCGGCTTCGATCAGCAAAAACACCGCAGAGCCGCAAATAAACGCAGACTGCGCCAAGCTTGCCAGCGGCTCGGCTTTGCCGTGACCAAAACGATGTTCCCGGTCGGCCGGTTGCAGCGCGTGGTGCACCGCGATCAAGTTCAAAATCGAGGCCGCCGCATCCAAAAACGAGTCGATCAGCGTCGAGAGCAAACTGACAGAGTCCGTCAAAATCCAGGCCGCAAACTTGGTCGCGATCAACACCACTGCGACCGACACCGACGCAATAGCTGCAATCCGCATCAAGCCGCCGCTGGCGATCATCGCCTGCGCGCCACCGGCGGAACCTACATCTGGACTGGGCGGGGTGTGGGTAACACTCACGGGAATAAGCGCTCCGTCGTCCAGCCGCCGTCGGCGCGGTGATAGACAATCCGTTCGTGCAGGCGAAACTTGCCGTCGGACCAGAACTCAATGGTCTGGGGCACGACTCGAAAGCCCGACCAATGCGGCGGACGCGGGACTTCGCCGATGGCGTACTTCGCGGTAAACTCAACGACCCGGCGTTCCAGCACGAACATACCTTCCATCGGGCGCGATTGCTCCGACGCCCAGGCGCCGATCCGACTGCCCCTTGCGCGCGATTGATAGTAAGCGTCTGCCTCAGCGTCCGAGACCGGCTCGGCGACACCTTCTACCCGCACTTGGCGGCGCAGGATTTTCCAGTGGAAATTCAGCGCCACGTTGCTGTTGCCGGCAAGTTCGCGGCCTTTACGGCTTTCCAAGTTGGTATAAAAAACAAAGCCGTTTGCGTCAAAATCCTTCAGCAAAACCATGCGCGACGACGGACGCCCTTCAGCATCCACGGTCGCCAGGTTCATGGCGTTCGGATCGTTCGGCTCGCTTTCTTGCGCCTTGGCGAACCATTCTTGAAAAAAGGCAAATGGGTCTTTGGGTTCGGTCATTTTATCTCACACTGTTCACTGTGCCACCATCCCCCCGCTTGATACCCCGCCCACGCCGGAGAGTCGATGCTTTGAAATATGTTGAGGTGCCACGCGCCATTTTCAAGATTGCACCCGGCCACGGTTCATGGTGATCTAATGCTATGACGATATCTCGCCCCTTGATGATTTTAAGCCTGTGCGCGGCCTTGGCGGCGTGTAGCCAAACGCCCGAGCAGCCCTCGCTGCAGACCACCTACCCGGATGATAGTACTGAAGTCGCAGCGCTGGCGGCGAGCACGGTTTCCGGCAAGTGGGATGCGAACGACCTCAAAGACGCATTGAACGCCGACGACCGACTGTATGCACAGCGCACCGTACAAGACGCGCTCGAATACAACAAAACCGGCCAGATCGCGACCTGGCGCAACCCCGCCAGCGGCAATTCCGGCACCGTGGCGCCAGACCGCACCTTTAAAAACGCGGCCGGAAGCGATTGTCGCACATTCTCGACCGCCGTGTTTGCGGATGGCGAGCGCTATACCAGTTCCGGGACTGCGTGCCGGGACCGCTCTGGACAATGGCGCGTACCGGGATGACGCCTTTTCGGCGTCGGCTTATCTGCTGCGCCGCGCTGTTCACGGTAATATTTTACATTCCAGGCCCGGCCACGGCAGACGAAATGCAGGTCACGTTTCCGAGCCTCAATGGCGACACGTTGCAGGCCATATACCTGCCGCCGACAAGCGCTCCCCCGGCGCCCGCGATCATTATCATGCATGGCTGCGGCGGGCTTTTGACGAAGTCCGGCAAAATTAAAAGCCGCGAGAGGGCTTGGCTTGCGTTATTTCAAGCTGAAGGTTGGGCCGTGCTGTTGCCGGACAGTTTTGGATCTCGCGGTCAAACCGGTAGCCAATGTAAAATCAAAAACCGTGTGGCCAATGAAAACGACCTGCGTCCTCTTGATGCTGCCGGTGCCCGGCACTTTTTAAGCACCCGGGCCGAGATCGACGCAAAGCGGATCGTGCTTGCCGGCTGGTCGAATGGCGCCATGAGTACGCTGTATGCGATCCGTGACGGCAGCCCGGCGGCATCTGCACCCGGCGCGCCGGATTTCCGTGCGGCCCTGATGTTTTATCCGGGCTGCAGCGTGATCAACAAAACGTTCCCTGACTACCGCAGCCGCATCCCAGCGTTGATCCAGCACGGTGCTGCGGACGATTGGACGCTGGCCGCGCCATGCAATGACCTGGTCCGGATGGCCAACAGGGGCGGCGGCGCGCTGATTGAAATTGATACCTACGACGACGCGTATCACAATTTCGATCATCCGACGGCCCGCGTGCACGAGGTCGAGACCCGTTCGAGCTCGAGCGCCATGGGACTCAGGACCGTGCACACAGGCGGCAACCCGGAAGCCCGTGCAAAAGCGATCACTCGGACCATGGCGTGGCTGCGTGCGCGGTTGTCACAATAACACCAAAAATTCTCGCGATCCGTTTCTTGAGGCGCGAGGATTTGCAGCCTAACCTTTTCGAAATTACGGAGGACAGCATGACAGATCCGATCATAAACGACTGCATCAACCCGACCTGCCCGTTTTCCGGCGAGCCCGTCGAAGCCGGCAGCCTGATGCAATATCGCGGTCATACCGTCGGCTTTTGCAATCCGGACTGCCGTGACAAATTCGCCGCCAATCCGGATGGCTACAAAGACGCCAAGGCGTTGTTCGATGAGCGCATCGACGATTTGGAGACATAATCATGGCCGACCACATCATCGACAGCATCGACGCTTTGGAAGCGGTTTATGACGCGCCGCCGTCCGAGGCATCTTTGACTAAAGAAAGCGCGGTGGTGACGGACACCTATCGTCGCCTGATCGAAGTCGCGCCCTTCGTCGCGTTGGCGTCAAGCGGGCCGGAGGGGTTGGATTGCTCGCCCCGCGGGGACGTTGCGGGCTTCGTGCGTATTTTTGATCCGAAAACCTTGATGATCCCGGACCGGCGCGGCAACAACCGTATCGATACCTTGCGCAACATCGTTCGCGATCCACGCATCGCCCTGTTGTTCTTGATCCCGGGCTCGGGCACCACGCTGCGCATCAACGGCACCGCACAGTTGAGCACCACGCCCGCATTGCTGGAAAGCTTCGCCGAACAAGGCAAATCGCCGCGCTCGGTCATCGTTATCCATATTGAGACAATTTACTTCCAATGCGCGCGGGCCATCATGCGCGCCAAACTCTGGGACCCGGCCAGCCAGCTCGACCCGAAATCGCTACCGACCGCCGGCGACATCCTCAGCGAGCAATCCATGGCGCGCGATGAAAACACCTTTGACGGCACCGCCTACGACGCCGAGTGGCCGGGCCGGGCGGCAAAGACGTTGTGGTGACACTCTCGCTCAAAGATCCCGGATCGCTGCGCGCCCGGGAAGTCGCAGTGGTTTGATTTTTTCGAATTTATAAGTCATCGCGACTTCCCGGAAAGCCCGCAGGGCTTATCCGGGATCTTAGAGACCAACAGTGCCCTTCAAACATCATTTTTTTGAATACATAAAACTTTATCTAAATTACCTGTAAATACTTCGTAAATAATTGTTTTTTATATTGAATTTTATTCTTGCGTCGGACTCCAGTTCGACCACATAGTGCACGGCTGCGTTGCAGCATATATTTGGTTTTTGTTGGCCTGGGAATTAGGTAACATGAAAAAAATCGCGGCCCCAGTACTGAGTGTGATGCTGTTGAGCGGATGCGCCGTGCCGGTCGCCGTCACCGTGGCGTCGTTGGTCGTCGATGGGATCTCTTACGTCACCACGGAAAAATCGCTAACCGATCATGGCCTGTCTGCCTTGTCTGACAGCGATTGCGCGATGTATCGCCTTATCACCACGGGCTATGTCTGCCATCCTCACGACATTGAGGACACTGTCGTCGCTGAAAACTCTCAAGCACCTATCCCCCCGATACAGCGAACGCAAAATCGCTACACCACGTCGGCGTATCAAAGCGTCACCGATGTTGTCAGCGTCCGTGATACTTCGCAACAAAGCGTCGACACCCCTGCGCCCGGTGTCTACATGGTCATCGTGTCGGGGCGCGATCACCGTGCCGCCGAGGACGTCGCCAAGCAGTTTGCGGAAATCTCACCCCGCGTATTCGCGCAGTCAGCCGGCCCCGGCCAAGATATCTTCCGCGTCGTCGCCGGCCCAATCACGCAGGCGCAATACCCAGCGGCGCAGGCCTATGCATCGAAACACGGCTTGTTCAAAGTGTGGGCGCTGATGATTGAAGATCACGATTGGCGCCAAGGCGAGATCATCCTCGCCAACGCTCGCCAAACGACAACGGAAACCGCATTTAATCAATAAGCGGTTATACCTCCAAATCTTATCCTCACGAAACCTTGAGCGCGCTTGATGTGCGGACTTTTAACATTGCGCGTATTATTTAGATGTTCGGAATGCTTGAGTTCGCATTTCTCAACACCTAACGCTGAGGAGACGCAAGATGAAAAACATCCAGAACAATCTTGTTCCGGTCGTCGCGCTGATCCTCGCACTCGGGATCAGCGGGTCGGCTTTAGCCGACCGATACGAAGATCCGGAGGCGACGATCATTGTGGTCGAGCCGACGCTAGAAACCAGCACAAACCAAGCCGTCTTATTCGAAGTCTGCATCTAACTCGAAGCAAGCGGCCATCCACGAAATACCGGCGCCCAACGAGGACGCCGGTGTTTCATATTTATGGCGCTCAAGCTTGCTCACGAAAAAAAGATGAGCCCGGAGCGGTTTGTGAGAGGTCCGTGAGCACGTCGAAATTAAAAACTTACTCCATTGATATTATTATACTTTCTAGTCACGACAGCGTGACGTGACTTTAAATGCGCGGATGACAATCGCGGGCTAGATTGGATGGTGAGAGGACGAAGTGTTCTCAATCAACAACCCGGGCAGCTGCCCAACGAAAAATGAGAGGAAACGATAATGTTTACGAAAAACCTACTTTCCGCATTTGCACTTCTTCTGGCCCTCGGCGTCGCTGCACCGGCGTTGGCAGATCGCTTCGATGATCCGATGGACTACGGCGTCGGCTTTGAAGACGGTACCAATGTAATGACGGGTGAGCAAAATCTTGAGGATCTTGTAAGCACGCGTGCTTAATCATCCAAGCCCACACGACCTCCGAAAACCGGTACTGCATGACAGTACCGGTTTTTCGTTTGGCAGAAGGCGCGCCAGAGCCTCAGCCCGCTTTGAGGCGTTGTTCGAGATACGGCATCAAGCCACCGGCTTCGATGATACCCATCAGATGGTCCGGGATCGCCTGGCATTGGTAGGTCGCAGCTTGCGTTTCGTTGATGATCTTACCTGACGCCGGATCAATCTTCAGAACATCGCCCATATTGATCTGCCCCGCCTCGGCACAGACCAACGCCGGCAGGCCGATGTTGAAGCAGTTACGATAAAATATCCGCGCGAACGAGTGCGCGACAACGCAACGAATACCCAGCGCGCGCAAAAACATCGGCGCCGTTTCCCGGGACGAGCCGATGCCCATATTATCGGTAGCAACAAACACGTCACCTTCGACAACGCTTTTGGCGAAGTTCGGGTCGAGGTCGCGTAAACATTGCCCGGCACCAGCCGACAGATCCCCGGTCCCCGAATATGAGCCGATCGGCGCCAGCGCGTCGGTATCGATGTTGGCGCCATAGGCCCAGGCCCGTCCTTCAATGGTCTTCATGATTAAGCGCCCTCCCCTAAGAATTCCCGTGGATCGGCAATCTCGCCTTTGAGTGCCGAGGCCGCGACCGTGTACGGCGAGCCTAAAAACAATTTTGACGACTTCGGCCCGGCGCGACCGACGAAGTTCCGGTTGGTCGATGAAATGCCGACCGCATTTTCTTCGAGCCTTGCCGCCCCCAAACCGATGCAGCCACCGCAGCCGACCGGCAGCACTTGACCGCCGGCATCTTCGATGATGCCGAGTGTGCCCTCGGCCCGCGCCTGCTCGCCCATCGGAATCGACGACGGTGCGACCATGAATTTAAAGCCAGATGGCACCTTGCGGCCCTTCAGGACTTCGGCGGCCATCCGTAGGTCGTCCAACTTCGCGCCGGTGCAGGCCCCCAGATATGCTTGATCCAGCTTGGTACCGATGTGATCTTCGACCGGGCTCGCATTTTCCGGGCTTGATGGGGCTGCGACCTGCGGGCTCAGCGTGTCACCATCAATCGCCACGGTTTTTTTGTATGTCGCATCCGTGTCGGACCGCCAGGTATCGATATCGATCTCCGTCGCGCCCCAGGCGTCGAGTTGGGCGCGGGTTTTCTCGTCGGGCTGGCAATAGCCGGCTTTGGCGCCCAACTCGGCAGCCATGTTGGCGAGCGTCATACGCTCTTGCACCGACATCGCATCGACGGCAGTGCCTGCGTATTCGAGCGCTTGATAGTTAAAGCCCATAATCCCGTATTCGCCACAGAGCTTGAGGATAATGTCCTTTGCGGAAACTCCAGGCCGCAGCGCGCCCCGCACATCGATCCGCACGGTCTCGGGCACGCGGACCCAAATTTCGCCGGTCGCCAACACGCCCGCCATCTCCGTCGCACCGATGCCGACCATGAACGTGCCGAATGCGCCGCCGGTGCATGAATGGCTATCGCCGCCGACGATGAACTGGCCCGGCTTCACGTGCCCGCTTTCCGGCAGCACGATGTGGCAGATGCCCTGTTCTTTGATGAAGTTCTTCACGTCGTGATCTTTGACCCAGCTTTGCGCATGGCTCTGGATCGCATTGAACGCCTCATCATCGCTGTTGATGTAGTGATCGGTGATCACCACCAGCTTATCCAAATCCCACACAGGCACACCGAGGCCATCCAGATACTTACCCGCACTTCTGGGCCCGGCGCTGTCGTGCATCATCGCGAGATCAACATTGCACGTCACGATTTCGCCCGGCGTCAGGCTGTCGCGCCCGGACGCTTTCGCGATAATTTTTTCGGCAAGTGTTAGCGGCATATTGTTTTTCTCCTGAATTTGCGTTGCGCAACCTGTTTTATCTTGCTCGTCTCGCCGAACGGCCTCGGCGTCATCCTGAACTTGATTCAGGATCCATGTTTGTCCGGTCGCCAACTGTGCGCGTTTAAAAGTGGATCCTGAATCAAGTTCAGAATGACGCGCGATAGTGAAGCCATCTTCATACGATTTTCTTGTCACGCAGGGCGGTGATTTGATCATCATCATACCCCGCGTCCCGCAACAAATATTCCGTATCCGCACCCAGTTTTGGCGCCGGGTTCGCAGGCGCCGGCGCGCCGCCGGAACGCACTGCGGGCGCCATGTATTTGTAGGTACCATGGCCTTCCAGCGGGATTTCCTGAATGCGGCCTTCATCGGTGACGAACGGATTGTCGAGCGCCTGCTTGACGTCATTGATCGCAGCCGCGGGTACACTGCCTGCGAACACCGTCAGCCATTCAGCCGTGGTCTTCGCCGACAATGCGGCGTCCAGTAATTCTTCGATCAACGGGCGATTATCAAAACGTTCTTTGAAGCTTTTAAAGCGCGGATCGCTGCCCCACTCGGGCTTGCCGATGGCGTTGCAGAGCGCCGGCCAGAATTTTTCCTTATTGCACATCAGGTAAATCCAGCCGTCTTTGGTTTGGTACAACTGACACGGCGTCAGCGCCGGATGCGCGGAACGTGCGAGGCGTGTCTGCACATGGCCCTCGTTCAGATACCACATCCCCGGATAGCCGAGGTTGGATAGCGCAATGTCGAATAAGCTCACATCCATATCGCGGCCGATCCCGGTTGCCCGCGCACCCGTGATCCCGGCCAACACCGCGTAGGCAAGTGCCAGGCCGGTCATCTGATCAACCACCGAGAGGCCGAACCGCGTCGGCGGATTTTCCGGCTCACCGGTCAGCGAAAACCACCCGGCCTCGGCCTGCATTAGATAATCAAACCCCGGCCAGTTTTTACGTGGCCCCTCGCGCCCATAGGCCGACAAGTGCGCACACACGATACGCGGGTTCACGTCTTGCAAGTCCGCATAGGTGATGCCGAGCTTTTCCGGCACGTCACCCCGCAGGTTCGACGACACCGCATCGGCGCGCGCCACCAGATCACGGAACACCTGGCGACCCTCTGTCGACGTCAGATCCAACGTCATCGAGCGCTTGTTGCGGTTATACGCATGAAAGAATTCCGAAGACCCATCCTTAAACCAATACGGTCCGATGTCGCGAGCGAAATCACCACCGATTGGGTTTTCGATCTTCACAACCTCGGCGCCTTGATCGGCCAAGAACATAGTCCCGAACGGGCCGGCGCCGTATTGTTCAACCGCCAGCACGCGCACACCGTCGAGAGGAAGTGGGTTATCGGTCATTCAAAGGTCCAAATTCTCTATTCATAAAACCACAAGCGTCATCCTGAACTTGATTCAGGATCCATACTTATCTCATCAGCAATCGTGCGCGTTTAAAAATGGATCCTGAATCAAGTTCAGGATGACGCAAATCTTAAAGACGGTCATTCGTGCCGCTCCACCAGTTGTTTGGCGATGATGATACGTTGCAGCTCGTTGGTGCCTTCACCGATGCACAGCAACGGCGCGTCGCGGTAATAGCGCTCCACATTGTATTCGGGCGAGTAGCCGTAAGCGCCGTGAATGCGCATCGCTTCGGCGGCATTTTCCATGGCGGCTTCGGTGGCGAATAGTTTCGCCATGCCCGCTTCCATATCACAGCGCGCCCCAGCGTCGTAGGCGATGGCGGCATCTTCGACCAGCTTGCGCGCCGCCTGCACCCGGGTTGCCATGTCGGCAAGTTTGATCTGGATCGCCTGATGCTCGCAAATCGGTTTGCCGAAGGTCTTGCGCTGCATGGCGTAATCCAAGGAGTCTTGTAGGGCCGCATCGGCAACACCGACACCACGCGCCGCCACATTGATGCGGCCAAGCTCAAGCCCACCCAGAATTTGTTGCAAACCCCGCCCCTCGGCATCGCCAATCAGGTTTGCCACGGGTACGCGTACATCGACGAACTCAACCTCGCCGGTATCAATCCCCCGATAGCCCAACTTTTTCAGTTTATGCGCTTTATAGCCGGCGGATTTCGGCACCAAAATTAAACTCATACCCCGATGCCGCGGGTCGGCGTCCGGGTCGGTTTTGACCAGCACCGCAAGCATACCGCCTTTGACCGAATTGGTGATCCAGGTCTTGGTGCCGTTGATCACATACTCGTCACCATCGCGCACGGCGCGGGTGCGGATCGCTTGTAAATCGGTGCCGGCATCGGGCTCCGTCAGGGCAATGCCGCCGCGAATGTCACCGGTGGCGAACTTCGGCAGGTATTCCCGCTTCATATCCTCGGTGCCGAAACGCTCGACCGCGGCGGCCATGATCAGGTGCGAATTAAAAATACCGGACACCGACATCCACACGGCTGCGACGCGCTCGACAATTTTCGAATAGGTTTTGATCTCCAACCCCAAGCCGCCGTATTCCGCCGAGATCGTCGCCCCGAACATCCCCAGCTCGGCCAGCTTGTCTGCGACCTGCGTCGGGTATTCGTCTGCCGCTTCCAGATTGCGGACGTAAGGCGCCACGTCTTTTTCCAAAAACTTATCGACCGCATCTAATACCAGGCGGCTGTCATCACTCATAGAAGCGTCCGGCATCTGCTTTCTCCGTTCATTTTATTCTCCGCGCCATGGACCCCCGCCTGCGCGGGGGTGACGGGAAATGTAGGCAAACGCATCATGCGACTTAATAATCCGCCTTATCGTCCACCGCATGGCCCCGCTTCGGGATCAGCATCGCACGCTCGAACGAAATCACTTCGACGCCGTCTTGGTTTTTGCCCACGGTCTTGATGGTAACAATGCCCTGGGTCGGGCGCGATTTGCTCTCGCGGATCGCCAGCACTTCGCTTTCGGCATACAACGTATCGCCGTTGAACACCGGCGCCGGCATTTTGACCTTATCCCAGCCCAGATTGGCGATGGTCTTTTGGCTGACGTCGGACACACTCATCCCGGCCACCACCGACAACGTCAGGCACGAATTCATCAGCGGCTTACCGAACTCGGAATGCTTGGCGTATTCGGCATCGAAGTGCAACGGATGCTGGTTCATCGTCAACAGCGTGAACCATGTATTATCGGTCTCGGTCAGCGTGCGCCCGGGCCGATGCTCATAGACATCGCCGACCTTAAAATCTTCAAGGTAGCGCCCATAAGACTCACGATATCGGTTTGGACCGACTTCTTTTGCTTCTGCGACCATTATTCTGCGGCCTGCGCCTGCGGCTTGCCGGCTGCAAGGACAGCCGAGACCGAGTTCTGCGTCTCCAGACCCATAATCGCGTCAGCAAAGCGACCGGCGCCGTCGACGCCCAGATACGGCTCGGACAGGCCCGAGAATTTGCCGCGAAATTCTGCCACCGTCATAAAGTTCGCAGGCTCACCTTTCGGCATATCGACCAACACCGAGAATGTGCCGCGTGCGGTCTTTACCGTCGCCTTGCCCGCCATGTTGGCCGGGAACAGTGCCTCGACCTCGGGATCATTGACGCAGGTGACCTTTTTGGTCAGCGCTAAGGTGTCTGGGTTTTTCAGGTGTTTGGCGTAGTGATCCCACAGCATCGTGCCCTCACTCAGCACCACAGCCGCGCAGAACGGCATCGAGAATTGGCCGTCGACGACGCTTTCCGGATTGTGTTTGGCGTCTTCGGGGAATGACACGATCTTCATGCCGGTCTTCGGCAGACCGATCTCGACCGCTTCGACTTCATCGGCGGTGACGCCTCCGTCCTTCATGATTTTTTGCAGGGCGTCCATCGCCGCGTGGGTATAACGGCAGCTTGGGAACGGCTTCACCGCCAAGCGCATGGTTTGCCACTCAGTGCCCAAGTCTTTGGTCGCCTTGGCGTGGTCGGCGTTGGGGGCGTAGGCATGCAGGAAGCCCCACTTACCTTCGAAAGCATGACGCGGGCCTTTGAAGCCTTCGAGCGCCATCACCGCGCACATCAGGCCATTCTGCGCCGCTTGGCCGACATGCGAACGCTTGGTCCAGGCGCCATCGGCCAGGAACTGCATCGAGCCCGCCGATTGCGACAGCGCGATCCCGAATCCGCTGTCGATCTGATCAGCGTCCATGCCGAGTAATTTGCCCGCCGCCGCCACGGCCCCAAAGATGCCGCAGGTCGCAGTCGGATGATAGCCGCGATCGTAATGATCCGACGGCCCGAGCGCCAACGACAGGCGGATCTGCACTTCATAGCCGGCGACGCAGGCGGCGATCAGGTCTTTGCCCGACGCGCCCATCATTTCAGCCGCCGCCAACGCGGCAGGCACGATGGGTGCAGATGAATGCAAAGACGCTTCCGCGTGCGTGTCGTCAAAGTCTAACGAGTGCGCGAGGGTACCGTTCAGCAAGGCTGCTGCGGAGGGCGCATAAGTTTTTACGTCGCCCGGCACGGCGCAATCGCCAGTCGCCAGACCCAACCGTTCAATCGCGCGGACCATGGCCGGCGTCGACTCCGCATCATTGCGGGCGCGAACCATGATGCCGGCGGTATCGAGAATAAGAAGCTTGGTGCGTTCAACGACCTCGGCGGGCAAGTCTTCGTAATGTAGGCCCGCAGCAAAGTCGGCAAGTCGGCGGCTAATGTCCGTCATTGGATGTCTCCCAAATGTTCCATATTTACTTTTTAACGTTCGGTTCATGACGACCGATTTGTCGACTATTTCATCACACCCTAGAGCAGATGACAAATTCCATGTGATGCCCGCTGGGCACAATACTTTGAACTCGGCGTACCCCTCGAAGGTCCCGGATATTGAAAGTTGCCCTCCACCTGCGTCATCCACCCCGTGCGTCATCCTGAACTTGATTCAGGATCTTTGGATGTACGAACACGGCGGCTGGGGCGTTTACCTAGCAGTGGATCCTGAATCAAGTTCAGGATGACGCGGGATGGGGGGGGCTAGATATTATCGCGACGCCTTTTGAAGATGGTCGGGCAGCGCAACAGCGGCTAAGCTGCCGTCAAACATGGGGGATTATATGCAAGACATCGCAAAGAGACTGGGCGCGCTCGCCACATCGACATTGGCCAATGCGTTGGACCGGGTCGACTGTCCAAATCAAACGCTGGTCAATTTGAAAGCGGTCAAACCGGGGATGCGATTTTGTGGACCGGCGCGCACGGTGCGCGAAGAAAGCGGCCCCTATGGCACCTTTGCGTCTGCAGATTTTCGTGTCGGTGCAATGATTGATGCCGCGGCCCCTGGTGAGGTCATCGTCGTCGCGGCCGACGGAGTCCCGTATTCGACGTGGGGCGGTATGGCGTCATTGGCGGCTGCGCACAAAGGCATTGCCGGAATCGCCGTCGACGGCGGCGCCCGCGATGCCGACGAAACGGCGGCCGCGGGCTTTAATGTGTTTACCCGCCATCTGGTGCCGACCACGGGGCGGCATCGGCTGCGAGTTGCCGAGATCGGCGGCACCATCGTGGTCGATGGCGTGCTGATCAGCAACGCAGACTGGATCGTCGCCGACGATACGGGAATTCTGGCGGTGCCGGCGGGCGTGCTCGACGACGTCATCACGATGGCGGAGACGTTCACCCTTGAGGACCGCAAAGCCGAAGATGCGATCAGGGGCGGCCTATCGTTTTCAGACGCCATGAAAAAGTTCGGAAATATCTGATGGGCACGCTTGCGGACGAAATTGCGCGCGCGCTGAAGCATCACGGGGTCGCGCGCGTATTTGGCATACCGGGTGGTGGGTCCAGCCTCGATATCATGGACGCGGCGAAACGCGCCGACATGCCGTTTACGTTGGCCCGTACCGAAGCGGCGGCCAGCATCATGGCGGCGGTCACCGGCGAGCTGACTCGCGCACCGGGCGCAGTGCTGGTCGGCGTCGGGCCGGGCGCATCAAGCGCGGTCAACGGCATCGCCTATGCCAGCCTAGAGCGATCTCCGATGGTGCTGTTTATCGATGGTCCGGCGTCGAGCCTACATCAACATTTCGACCAGCAAGCCGTCTATGCGCCGCTGGCCCGAAGAACCGCGCAGCTTCGCCCGGATGTCGGCGCCGCCACACTGAACTCGCTGCTGACGCAAAGCATGAACGCCCCGGAAGGCCCGGTCGTCGTGGAATTGACAGCGGGGGATGCGGCTGCCGAAGCGCGGGCGTTCGAGCCTGTGCCCCACCTCCCCGCCATCGAGCCGACCTCCACCGATGTCGATGGCGCCTCAGCGATGTTGGCGGCGAGCCAGAAGCCCGCGATCATCGTTGGCCTTGAAGCCCGTGCGCATGGTGACGCGGTGCGCGCGTTTGCGGACGCTTTAGGCGCAGTGTGCTTCACGACGTATAAAGCGAGCGGTGTCATCAATGCCGAGGTGCCCCACTTCATCGGTCCGTTCACGGGGGCTTCGGGCGAGAACAAGGCGCTCAGCGACGCCGATCTGATTATCGGCATTGGATTCGACGCCATCGAGTGCATTCCAGGCACTTGGCCGGACACCCTCGCGCCGGTGTTGATGCTGAGCGAAGCCGCCCCGACGAACCCGAGAGTCCCCGTCGCTTTCGCAGTTACCGGCGACCTGTCCAGCACCTTGGCCGCTCTAAAACCCAAACTGCACAGCGCTTGGCAGCGCGACGATATCGCGACCTTACGCAGGCACATGAACGACATCTATACACCCCGCGGAAATGGATTTTCGAATGCACATGTGGTCCAAGCGATGACTGAGGTTGTGGACCCGGCGACGCGGCTTTGTCTCGACGCCGGCGCCCACATGTTCGCCGTGTTCGGCCTATGGCCGAGTAGCAAGCCGTTCGGCATTTTGAAATCAAATGGATTGTCGAGCATGGGCTATGCCCTGCCCGCCGCGATTGCGTCAAAATTGGCCGAACCCGACGTGCCCATGATCGCCTACACGGGTGATGGCGGCCTGGCGATGTGTTTGGGCGAACTGGCAACGGCGTCCGAGCTTGATTTGGATATCACGCTTTGTGTGATCAACGATGCCGCCCTGTCGCTGATCGACATCAAACAACAGCGCCAACAACGCCCGAGCGTCGGCGTGCGCTCGCCGCTGATTGACTATGCCGCCGTCGCGCAAACATTGGGCTGGGCGTCCGAAGTCATCGAAGGTGCGGACACGCTCAAACGTGCGCTGAGCAAACCCGGGCGTAAACTGCTCGATATCCGCATCGACCCCGCAGGTTACGGAGATGAACTGGCGAGATTGCGGGGCTAATACGCGCGATGGCACCAGTGTAGCTGCGCCCCTGCGCCCCAGGCCCTACCCCGCTGCGTCATCCTCTCCCCCTAAGCGGCTCGCTCTAAGGATTTGTTTCACTTTAACGGCGAGAAAGACGCTGGGCTGAGAATCTTATTACGTTGATCGACCAACATACCCGCGGAATTGCGTTTATACGTATCCCACGCCGGGTCGGCGTCGCGGGCCTTGCGACGGGCTTCCATGTCGGCGAAATCCGCATAGCCCCACAAGTGCACGACCTCGTTCACGGAGCCGACAGCGGTGGTAAAGTAACCGATTAAGTGACCCAAATGCTTGAGTTGCACCGGTAATCCCTCAGCCTCGAACACGGCCAGGTATTCTCTGTTACGTCCGTGCGCGATGGTATAGGTGCGATGGTCGATGATCATGGCATGGGGCCTTTTCTGCTAAAAACTTTACGGTGGCATCAACCTGTATAGAGGCTTGCCACCCCGCAACGGGACCGTTATAACCCGCCCGCCCCTTGTAAGGGGCTTTCTTTTTACGCACACGCGCTTAAATACGCATGTGTTGGCGACGAGTTTTAACTGCAACAACATTTAGGAGCGAGAAATGGCCGTTGAACGGACCCTCTCGATCATCAAGCCCGATGCGACCCGCCGCAACTTGACCGGTAAGATCAATGCGCGCTTTGAAGACAACGGTTTGCGCATCATCGCGCAGCGCCGCCTCCAGCTGACCCGCGCGCAGGCCGAAGCTTTTTACGGCGTTCACAAAGAACGTTCGTTCTTCAACGACCTATGCGAATTCATGACCTCCGGCCCGGTCGTCGCGCAAGTGTTCGAAGGTGAAGGCGCTGTCGCCAAGAACCGCGAAATCATGGGCGCTACCAACCCGGCCAACGCAGACGAAGGTACGATCCGTAAGGACTTTGCCGAAAGCGTCGAAGCGAACTCGGTCCATGGTTCGGATTCGCCGGAAAACGCTGCGATTGAAATTGCGTTCTTCTTTGCCGCGACCGATATCGTCGGCTAACGCGACGGAAGATGTTATTGGCGATGCTATTAAAGGGAACCCCCTGCCGGTCGGCGGGGGTTTCTTTTTTATGGGTTCGCCGGATTAATCAGCGCGCCTTCGGGCGGGCTCACACCTTGTACGCGGACCACTTCACCACTGATCCGCACCCGGCCTTCGGCAATCCACTGCACGGCCAGCGGATAGATTCTATGTTCCTGCGTTAATATACGCGCCGCCAACGCATCCGCATCATCCGAGGCATGTACCGGCACCACCGCCTGGGCGATGATCGGCCCCGTATCCATTTCCGGACGCACGAAGTGCACCGTACAGCCGGCGAAGCGCACACCCGCATCGATCATCCGCTGATGCACATCCAAACCTTTAAACGCCGGCAGCAACGACGGATGAATGTTGATCAAGCGGTCCTGCCACCGCTCACAAAAAGACGTGCTCAACAGCCTCATGAATCCGGCCAGAACGACCAACTCACAGCCCGCCGCCGCGATCAGCTTGGTCATCTCAGCATCAAAGCTGTTACGGTCGGCAAAGTCTTTATGCGGCAAGGCGTGCGTCGCAATCCCCGCAGCCTCGGCCAAGGCCAATGCGGGTGCGTTTTGTTTATTGGAAATCACCAATGCGATTTCGGCTGGGTACGAAGGATCAGCGGCAGCCTCGATGATCGCCTGCATGTTGGAGCCCCGCCCCGACACCAGGACGGCTGTCTTCATCCGCGCCATAGCGCCTCACCGTTTTCGATCACCACCGGCGCACCATGATCATGCGCTGTGACCTCGCCGATCTCGAACACGGTTTCGCCAGCAGCCTCAAGAGCCGCTTCGATATCGCGCGCTGCATGCGGGGTCACGATGATCACCATACCGATACCGGCATTAAACGCCCGGAACATCTCAGGCGTCGCCACGTTCCCGGTTTCTTTGAGCCACTTGAACACCGCTAGACCGGTCCAGGCGTGCGCATCCAAACGTGCGCCCATGCCTTTCGGCAATACGCGCGGCAGGTTTTCGCTTAAGCCCCCGCCGGTGATGTGTGCCAAGCCTTTTACGCCGCCGACCTTGATCGCACCCAGGCACGACTTCACGTACATCCGAGTCGGCGTTAGGAACGCTGTTGCGACAGTCTGGCCCGGGGCGAACGGGGCCGGATCGGTCCAGCCGAGCCCGGCTTTTTCGAGAATTTTACGCACTAAAGAGAATCCGTTGGAATGTACACCGCTGGACGCCAACCCTAAAATCACGTCGCCCGCGGCAATATCGGGCTTCGGCAGCACATCGGTGCGCTCAACCGCGCCGACGCAGAAACCAGCCAGATCATAATGGCCGTCTTCGTACATGCCCGGCATTTCCGCCGTTTCGCCGCCAATCAACGCGGCACCGGCCTGCAAACAGCCCTCAGCAATACCGGCGACCACTTGCTCGGCGGTCCCAACATCTAGGTGTCCCGACGCGAAATAATCTAAGAACAGCAGCGGTTCCGCGCCCTGCACCACCAAATCGTTGGCACACATGGCGACCAAGTCGATGCCGACCGTATCGTGGATTCCGCTTTCGATAGCCGCCAGCAGCTTGGTGCCGACGCCATCGGTGCCGGACACCAGCAGGGGGTCCTTGTAACCGGCCTTGGCGACGTCAAACAATGCACCGAAGCCGCCCAGGTCCGCAACCACACCCGGGCGCGCGGTTTTCGCTGCCATCGGACCGATGCGGCGCACAAGTTCGTTCCCGGCTTCAATATCGACACCTGCGTCACGATAGCTCAAGCTGCCTTGGCCGTCTGGGCCACCTGGGGCGTTATCCGTCTGATCGGTAATGGTCTTTCTCCTTGGCGTGAGTGTGCTAAATTACGCGTCACGTTCCCAAGGAACAAGAGACAACGCGTACGGTGGATCACATCCCCATCCATTCTGAATCGTTGATGTGCAAAAACCACACGCCGAGGCCAATTTAAAGACCCGATTAGAGGACCACCTGCATGTTGTTAGCGCATCGACTGAAATCGGCCTTGATCTGCGCGCTCGCGGCATTCGCCTTGCTTGGCGCAGGCAACGCCTTTGCCGCCGAAGAAGAGGTCTTTGAGGTTCGCAACATCGGCGTCGATGTAAAGGCTGAAACAGCCGCCGAAGCACGCGCGCAAGCGCTGCGCGAAGCGGAACAAAAAGCGTTCGAGACCATGTTGGCCCGCCTCACCTTGCGCCAAGACCGGCCAAATATTCCGAGTCTCAGCCGCGCCGACATCGCAGGCTACGTCCGCGATTTCTCGGTCGCGCAGGAAAAAGCGTCCAGCGTCCGCTACATCGCGCGTCTGAATTACCGCTTTAAGCCCGAACCTATCCGCCAATTGCTGCGCGCTTATAACGTGCCGTTCGCCGAAACCAGCTCAAAACCGATGCTGGTCTTGCCGGTGTTTGAGCGCGCCGCCAACGTGGTGTTGTGGGACGAGCCGAACCCATGGCGATTGGCTTGGCAGCAACGCGATGCGCCGGATGGCTTGGTGCCGCTGATTGTGCCCATCGGGGATTTGAACGATATCGTTACCATCGGGGCCGCTGATGCGCTGGCAGGCTCCAGTCTGAAGCTGGCGACACTCGCCGACCGCTATGCGGCGACAGGCAGCATCGTCGCCCACCTGAATTTGACCGTGGACCCGACGACCGGTGCTGAGGCGTCGACCATCACCCTACTTCGCCCGTTCGACCCGATTCCGGTCGAAGCTCGTAGCGCGGTTTTGATCCAGCTTAGCGGCGAAGACATGCCCGCGTTCATGGCGCGTGCCGTCGATGACACGGTCAGTCGCATCAACGAACTTTGGAAGCGCCGCAACTTGATCTTTAACGTTGGCACGGGTGTGCTGGCGGTCACGGTGCCGATCGGCGGCCTCGGCGACTGGCTACAGATCAAAAAGCAGCTGGCCGGCATCGGCATCATTCGGCATACCGAAATCGTGCTTTTATCGCGTGAACAAGTGCGTGTGAACGTGCACTTTGCCGGCGGTGCCGAACAACTAACGACCGCGCTTGAACAAGCGAATTTATCACTGTTGCAAGAAAGCGGCGAATGGCTGGTGATGCCGATCGGCGCCTTCCAACCGCCGAAAGGCTAAGCCTATGAGCCGGGAAGTCCGCATCGTATTTTGGCTGGTGGCACTGATTGCGCTCGGCTTTATCATCAAGGTTTTAAATGATGTGCTGATGCCGTTCGTGGTCGGCATGGCGATTGCATATTTCTTCGATCCAGCAGCCGACAAGCTGGAACGTATGGGAATGGGCCGCACCGCAGCGACATCGATGATTCTGCTTGGGTTTTTCTTGGCCGCCATCGGCGTTGTGGTGCTGATCTTCCCTGCGCTGCAAAAACAGATTGCCGCATTCGTTAAACTGATCCCCGCGTTGGTGGATCGCGTGCAGGCGCTTGCAGGCCCATTTCTGGCGGACATGCGGACCGACATGACGCCGGAAACCATGAACGAAATCAAAGCCGCAGTCGGCAACTACGCGGGCACCGTGTTTAAAGGTGTGACCAGCGTCATAGCATCGGTTTGGAGCGGCGGACTTGCCGTCCTCAACTTGTTGTCGCTTTTGTTGATCACCCCGCTGGTCGCATTTTATCTGCTCCGTGACTGGGATGACATCGTCGAAAAAATCGACGGCTGGCTGCCGCGCGATGCAGCGCCCATCATTCGTAAACAGTGCAAACGAATTGATGACACGCTGGCGGGCTTTGTGCGCGGACAAGCCAGTGTCTGCATCGTACTCGCAGTGTTTTATGCAGTGGGGTTGAGCTTCGCTGGACTTAAAGCCGGTTTGCTGATTGGCATCGCAGCAGGCTTGCTCGCTGTGATCCCCTACATCGGTGCATTCGTCGGCTTTATCATCGGCGTCAGCTTAGCGGTCGCGCAATTTCAAGAGGACTGGGTGTCGATCCTGATTGTGGCAGCGATCTTTGTCATTGGGCAAACCTTGGAAAGTTATTTCCTGACGCCGAAGCTGGTCGGCGGTCGGGTCGGTTTGTCACCAATCTGGATTATCTTTGCGATGCTGGCGGGCGGTGCTTTGTTCGGGCTGACCGGTGTGCTTATCGCGCTGCCGGTCGCCGCCATCACCGGGGTCGTGGTGCGCTTCGCGATCGACCAATATCTGGACAGCGATCTGTATCACGGTGAAAATCGCTCGGACCCATCGTGAGTTCAACCGACATGCCTCGTCAACTCAGCCTTGATCTCGATCCGCGCCCGGCACTTGGCCGGGACGACTTTATGGTCGCACCTTGCAACGCGGAAGCGGTAGCATGGCTAGATCGGTTTCCAAACTGGCCAGCCCCTGCCCTGGTCATTTCCGGCGCGCCCGGATCCGGCAAAACCCATCTTGCCCGCGTGTTCATGGCACAGACCGAGGCCATTCAACTCACCGCCGAAATGCTAAAACGCAACGCCACACCCCACTTCCCGGACTTTGCCGCCATCGTCATCGAAGATGCGGACACCCTAGCCGGCGACGCCGTAGCCGAAGAAGCGATGTTCCACCTTTATAATCAAGCCCGTGAACAGGGCGCCGGCATTTTATTCACCGCCACCAGCCCTGCAGCCCGCTGGCCGCTCAATCTCGCCGACCTGATATCTCGTCTGCGCGCAGCGCCGTCCGCAGAAATCGGTGCGCCGGACGATGCGCTGCTGACCGCTGTGCTTGCGAAACTTTTCTCTGACCGACAGATTAAGATCGACGCAGACGTGCTGGGCTATGTGGTGCCGCGCATGGAACGCTCGTTCGCCGCAGCGCTGAACTTCGTCGCCAATGCTGATCGCCATGCGCTTGAGACCAAACGCCGGGTCACTGTGCCGCTGGCGCGTCAGGTTCTGAACGGCTAAGCGGCCCCCCCACAAAAACAAACCTGAGCCTCGCTTGACCACGGCCTCGGCGTGGATAGAGTGAGGCCACAGAACATCATCATTTCTTGGAGGACATCATGGATTTAGGAATCGTCGGCAAAAAAGCCATCGTCTGCGCGGCATCAAAAGGCCTCGGCAAAGGCTGCGCCGAAAGCTTGGTCAAAGAAGGCGTCGACGTGACGATCTGCGCCCGCACCGCTGAGACCTTGGAAGCGACCGCCGAAGAACTCCGCGCGCTGGGCGGCGGCAGCGTGACCACGGTGGCCTGCGACATCACTTCCGACGAAGGCCGCGCCGAAATTCTCAAGGCGTGCCCGAATCCAGACATCTTGGTCAACAACGCAGGCGGCCCACCGCCCGGCGATTTTCGCGATTGGGACCGGGATGACTGGATCAAAGCGGTCGACGCCAACATGCTGACACCAATCTTCCTAATCAAAGCGACCGTCGACGGCATGATTGATCGAAAATTCGGCCGCATCGTCAATATCACGTCCAGCGCCGTGAAAGCGCCGATTGATATTCTCGGCCTCTCGAATGGCGCACGCGCCGGCCTCACCGGTTTTGTTGCCGGTATTGCGCGCAAAACCGTGCGCCACAACGTCACCATCAACGGCTTGCTGCCGGGACCGTTCTATACAGACCGGTTGATTTCGAACCTCAAAGTGAATGCAGAAAAGCAAGGCGTGTCGTTTGAAGAAATGGCAAAGCAGCGCGCCGAGGGCAACCCCGCCGGGCGCTTCGGCACTGCCGAGGAATTCGGTGATTACTGTGCCTATCTGTGCTCCGCACAAGCCGGCTTTGTCACCGGCCAAAACTTGCTGATGGATGGCGGTGCATTCCCAGGGACGCTGTAACCACATCCCACACACAGAAATATGACAGCGAAACAACGATGGCGGCTTTTAAGCCGCCATCTTTTTTACGCGTGAATAATGCTTTTTACGGCTTTCTGATGTCAGACATAAAACTGTCGAACTCGAAGCTTTACAGATTTGTCATCATTGCGCTCAGTGACAGTGTTCACACGAAGCTGCTATAATTGAGCAATTCTTATCGAGGCGAACACATAAAATGGATGAAACATCCGCGATCAAGCACACTTCTGCGCCAGATACGGTGCCACAAAGCGATAAACCCACATTGAAGGGCGCTGAAAGCCGACTGCTGAACCGCGAGTTGTCTTGGCTCGCATTCAATGCGCGCGTCCTCGAAGAAGCGGAAAATGAAGCGCATCCGTTGCTGGAGCGCCTCCGCTTTCTATCAATTTCGGCTGCCAACCTGGACGAATTCTTTATGGTCCGGGTCGCCGGCATCAAGGGGCAAATTCGTGCCGGTGTCACGCAGCCCAGCGACGACGGCCTCACGCCGACGCAGCAAATTGAGGCAATCCAAATCGAAGCCCACGCGCTAATGCGTGAACAGCACAAAATTTGGGATAAGCTACGCAGCGCACTTCGCGAAGAAGATATATTTATCCTCAGCCGCGACGAAGTTGAAGACGAAGACTTACCGTGGCTCGAACAGCATTTCATGGATCATGTATTCCCGGTGCTGACGCCGCTCGCCGTTGACCCGGCGCACCCGTTTCCGTTCATCCCGAACCTTGGCTTTTCGCTGGCGTTGATGCTGCAAGAACGCAACGACGGCGAAGACCTCCGCGCGCTGTTGCCGGTGCCGTCACAGTTGCAGCGTTACGTGCGCCTGCCGGGGCCGGTGATCCGCTACCTGCCGCTCGAAGACTGGATTTTGTTGTTCTCCGACAAGCTGTTTCCGGACTTTGAAATTGTCGAGTGCGGGGCGTTCCGGGTTATCCGCGACAGCGAAATGGAAATCGACGAAGAAGCCGAAGACTTGGTGCGCACCTTTGAAAGCGCGCTCAAGCGCCGCCGTCGGGGCTCCGTCATTCGTCTGACCTTCAACGCCGATATGCCGGGCCAACTTCAAGAATTGATCATCGGCGAAATGGGTGCTGAGGCCGGCGTTGCAATGCCTATGGAAGGCCCGCTTGGCCTTGCCGATACCAAACAGTTGATCATCAGCGAGCGTCCGGACCTGCTGTTCACACCGTTTAATGCCCGCTTTCCGGAGCGCATTCGTGATTTCGGTGGCGATGTTTTTGCCGCCGTCGCCAAAAAAGACATCATCGTTCATCACCCCTATGAAAGTTTTGACGTGGTGGTGCAGTTCGTGCGCCAAGCCGCCCGCGACCCGGATGTGGTTGCCATCAAGCAGGCGCTATATCGGACGTCCAACGACTCACCGATTGTAGCTGCGTTGATTGAGGCCGCCGAAGCCGGCAAGTCGGTCACCGCCATGGTTGAATTGAAAGCCCGCTTCGACGAAGAAGCCAACATCCGCTGGGCGCGCGATTTGGAGCGCGCCGGCGCGCAGGTAGTCTATGGCTTCGTCGACAAAAAAATTCACGCCAAGGTCAATTTGATTGTCCGACGTGAAGGCGATCAGTTGAAATCTTACGTGCACTTCGGCACCGGCAACTACCACCCGATCACGGCAAAGATTTATACCGATCTTTCGTTCTTCACCTGCGATCCCGCGCTATGCCGCGATGCCGCGCGATTGTTCAACTATATGACCGGATATGCCAATCCTGCCGAAATGGAAAAGCTGTCGTTTGCGCCGCTGACCTTGCGCCAGCGCCTGGACAACCTGATCGATATCGAAATCGAAAATGCCAAAGCCGGCAAGCCGTCCGGTATTTGGATGAAAATGAATTCCCTGGTCGACGGCGAGATGATTGAAAAGCTTTACGAAGCCTCAAACGCCGGGGTGCAGGTTAATCTGGTGATTCGGGGCATCTGCTGCTTGCGCCCGGGCGTGGAAGGTATGAGCGAGAACATCTTCGTCAAAAGCATCGTCGGTCGGTTCTTAGAGCATTCCCGGATCTTCTGCTTTGCCAATGGCGAGGAGCTGCCGTCCAGATCAGCCAAGGCTTACATCGCGTCGGCCGACCTGATGCCACGCAATTTAAACCGCCGCGTCGAAACCCTGGTGCCGATCGAAAACCCGACCGTGCACAAACAAGTCGTCGATGAAATCATGGTCGCGAACTTCCGCGATCAAGCGCAAAGCTGGACCATGAATCCGGACGGTACATTTACACGCGTGCCTCGGGGCGAAGGCATGTCGGCAACCGACTATTTCATGACCAATCCAAGTCTGTCCGGGCGCGGGTCTGCTCTTCAAATCGGCGAAGATCAGCCACGCCAAAAGTCGTCCAAGAAATTCAACAGCAACAAGAAGAAATCCTAAGAACGCCTAGCTCTTGCCCAGGGCGGGATAGCATCGTATTGACGCTGAGCCCGCAACCCTTAGGATCAGCCCGTGGCAGAGAAAGCAATCCCCCGAAAGCCCCCTGCGCGCATTGATCTTGCGCGCATCGGCGTTGTCGACATCGGTTCCAACACCGTGCGACTCGTGATCTATGACGTGCCCGATCGCATGCCGGTACCAATGTTCAACGAAAAATCTGACTGCCGCTTGGTCGAAGGAATGGCTGAAACGGGTAATCTATCGCCTGCCGGCGTCGAGCGTGCCCTAAAGAGCCTGCGACGATTCGTCCGCCTCGCCGACGCCATGGGCGTTATCACCCTAGATCTCGTCGCCACTGCTGCCGTTCGCGAAGCGAATGACGGCGATGCCTTCGTCGAGCACATTCAAGCTGAGTTCGGCATCAAAGTTTCGGTCTTGAGTGGCGCCGAAGAGGCGGAACTGAGCGCCATCGGCCTGATCACGGGCGTTCCGGACGCTGACGGTATTTTGGGTGATCTCGGCGGCGGCTCGCTGGACTTGGTCGGCCTCAACAAAGGCACGTGCGAGACCTTCGGCACCCTGCCCTTAGGTCACGTGCGCATCGCCGAAATGGCCGACGGCAAAATTCGTAAAGCCCGCAGCATTATCGCCGAGCACATCGCGCGTGCGGCGTGGCTACGCCAATCGCCGGGCCGCAATCTATACCTATCGGGTGGCATCATGCGGAATATTGCCCGGGTGTTTATCGAACAGACCGGCTACCCGCTGCACGTCGTCGACAACTACTCGATCCGCCATAACGACGCGCTCAGGTTATCTCGACTTTTGGCCGGCTTGTCGGCAAGCACGCTCAAGAAAATTCCGGCGATCTCGCCGTCCCGCATTAAAAGCATCCCCTTCGCCGCCGAAGTGCTCGCGCATCTGATCGAGACAGTGAAACCCGAAAACGTCATTTTCTCGGGATTCGGCATGCGCGAGGGGCAAATGCTGAAGCGCTTGCCAGAAGCGCTCCGCCACCAGGATCCACTGATCGCCGGCGCCGAAAGCTTGGCCGAGCGCACCGGTCGATTTTCGCTCAACGGCCACGAGATTGCAGATTGGCTGATCCCTCTATTCCCCGAAGCCACCGAAGCCGACAAGCGCCGCACCCTCGCCGCCTGCCTGCTATCGGACATCGGCTGGAATGAGCATCCGGATTACCGCGCCGAACATGCGTTCTATCGCTGTCTACGCCTGCCCTATGCCGGTTTGTCGCACGCGGATCGGGTGTCCATCGCGGCGATGGTATACGTGCGCTATAACGGCAATTCATCCGCGCCCCTGGTGACCACGGTCCGCAGCCTGCTCGCTGAAGATCAACTCAGCAAAGTAGACGGTATCGGCCGCGCCATCCGCCTCGCGCACACGCTTTCCGGCTCAGCGCCCGGCCTATTGGTGCAGACCAAGCTTGAACGCAAGGCAAAGACCTTGGTCCTGCACATGCCGGGCAGCAGCGGTGTTTTCCAATCAGAAACCGTGGAACGCCGCTTCCGCGGCCTCTCCAAATGCCTCGGCCTACGTGGATCGATTTCCTTGAAGTAACACATCCTTCGAGACGCCGCTAGCGCGGCTCCTCAGGATGAGGTTTTTTACAAGCCCAATATCGCAAGGTGCCCGGAAAGCCTCATCCTGAGGAGGCCGCAGGCCGTCTCGAAGGAGGGGGCTGGCCGCCATTGTTAGGCCGTCGGTTTTTCGGCGATGGCGACGCGGTCGCCGGCCAACTCAAGGCAGATTTCGCCCTTCCGAAGCCGCAGCGCATCTTCGCCGAAGACCGACAGCCGCCAGCCTTTGAGCGCCGGCACGTCGGCGTCTTCGCCGAACGCAGCAATGAGTTCCACATCGGCGGCGTTGGCAACCAGCTTGGTGGCAACGTTCGCTTCGGCGCACTTCATTTTCAACAGCACCTTGAGTAAATCCGCCGCCGCCGCCGTCCATGCAGGCAGATCAAGTTTTTGCGCAGGCTCAGGCCATTCGGACTTGGGCGCATCGGCACCTTTATGGATCGCTTTCAGCAACGTCTCACCGCTTGAGCCTTCGGCGAGTCGACGGCCCAGACCACGAGTCTTGGCGAGTTCGTCTACCGTCTTTGGGATGCGATGCGAAATTTCCAACAACGCTTCATCACGAAGAATACGGCTGCGCGGCATGTCGCGACGCTGCGCCTCGTGCTCACGCCAAGCGGCGACGGCACGCAACACCGACAACTGACGGCCTTTTGCACCCCGGCTTTTGATTCGCTTATAGGCTTCGTCCGGATCGACGATATAGGTTTTTGTATCTTCGAGGATCGCCATCTCGGCGGCCACCCAAGATTGCCGCCCCGACAACTCGAGCTTACCGGCCAGTATTTCGTAAGCTGGGCGCAGATGCGTGACGTCTGCGAGCGCGTATTTAATCTGTTTTTCGCTGAGCGGGCGCAGCTTCCAATCGGTAAACCGCGATCCCTTGTCTATCCGCGCATCGGTCAGCTTACTGATCAGCGCTTCATATCCCACGGAATCGCCAAAGCCACAGACCATCGCCGCCACTTGCGTATCGAAGATCGGACGCGGTAGTTCGCCGGCGAGATTGAGAAATATTTCCAAGTCCTGACGGGCCGCATGAAACACTTTGAGCACCGAGGTGTCGGCCATCAGCTCATACATCGGCGACAAGTCGATCCCGTCCGCCAACGCATCCACAGCGTACGCTTCTTCGGCCCCACCGAGTTGCACAAGGCAAAGCTCCGGCCAAAACGTACTCTCGCGTATGAACTCTGTATCGACGGTCACATAAGGCTCGTCGCGCAGCCTGTTGCAAAAATCGCGGAGCGTTTGTGTATCGGTAATAACATCAGACATGCGCGGACGTTACACCGGGATCATGGGCACCGAAAGGCAAAGACGCGTGTTTTTATATGAAATCATCCCTCAACAAACGGATTATCGCGAAATGCGTCCAATGCCTCACCCGCGTCACGGAGCGCTGCCAGCTTGGGCCACGCATTCAAATTTTTAAAATCCGGCACCTTTGCAGACAAATGCGTCAGCGCCGCCGTCGCCGCAAAATCCGCCTGGGTTGGACCTGCGACCAAGCTGGCATCCGCAGCCCACGGCGTACCGCAATCACGCTCTAAATAGTCCAAACTGGCGCGCAGCGCGCGCTTATACGCCTCAATGAATTCCGGGTTTTGCAGATGCTGCGGGCGACGCACCGTCTCGATTCTAAGCTGCACCGCGCGATCCGACACCCCCATAAACAAGGTCGCCAGCCGCAGCACGTCGCGGCGTCCGGGCCCTGAGCGCGGCGTTAACGCACGGTCCGGTCCGGCAATCTCGTCTAAATAATCAATGATCATTGCGCTATCGATTAACGTCTCGCCATCATCGATGATCAATGCAGGCACTTTGCCGAGCGGGTTGAGGCGTCGCACTTCATCTGTATCGCCGAACACCGACAACACATGGCGATCAAACGTCAGCCCGTAATGGCTGAGCGTCGCCGCGACACGCCGCACAAACGGCGAATCGAGTTGGCCGACCAGGATCATCATGCCCCAAACCCCCAGGCTTTATCTCTACCCTATAGTTTAGCGACCTAAGTGCCGCTCGCTCAATCCCTTTACCAGCAAGCGCTCCGGCAATTCGTGCGCAAGCGCTGAAACCGAGCGTCGCGACATTCCGTGCGCGCAGCTAAGGATCAGTGATAACCTTGGCCCATGACCGACGACCGGCATAATCAACCCTTGCAGATGATCCGACCGCGCCGATTGCCCTATCTGGCGGCGAGCGCAATTTTGCCCGGCCCGGTTTTGGCGCTCTTAATTTTGCGCCGCGACATCGTGATCGAGATCGGCCTGCTGCCCTGGATGATCGCAAGCGGGCTGATGGCGGCTGCGCTTGCATGGGCATTGCTCAGGCTTTCCCGACCGAAGCCGTTGATGCGTATTTCGCCGTCTGGTATTGCGCTGCCGGGCTTACTTAACGACGAGCTTTCATGGCGCGACATCCGCTTGGTCGAAGCCGCGACCCGAAAAAAGTCCGTCGGCGACGTGCAAGACCGCTTGATCATCCACCTGATGCGCCCTGCTGTGCTGGATTGGCGGACCCGCCGATTGCAGCGCCTCTACGGCGGCATCCCACAGGCCGCGATTGCCGTGGACATCACCCTAGCCTGGCCGGAACGGGCCGAGATTGTGTGCGCCATGATCCGCGACGCTGCAAAAAGCTTTGCCGCCGCGCCCGCGCTGCAATCCATGGCGCGGCAAACTGCAGCGCAAGCGCCCGGTCGCAGATCGAAACTGCTGATGGCGGGTGCTGTGTTTGCGGCGGCAAGCGTCCCGATCCTCATGCAAACGCTGAACCTCGGGGCACCCCGGCTGTTTTCCGACGCGCTCAATCTGTATCAGGCGGGTGATGTGGCGGCCGCCTTACCGTTGTTGCAAAGCGATGCCCGCGCCGGCGATGTGCAGGCAGCGCTGGCCCTCGGCGCGTTGTATCTTAATGGCGATGGGGTTGAGCGAAATCCGTCGATGGCCGCAGGCTGGTTCCAGCGTGCCGCCGACACCGGCGATGCCATGGGAGCGTATCGATTGGGCGATGCCTATCGACTCGGTCTCGGCATGCAGCAAGATGTCGCCCAAGCGCGGCACTGGTATGTGCGCGCCGCCGACGCCGGCGCGCCCGAAGCCGCATTCGCCTTGGCGCGGATGTATCGGCTGGGCGATGGAGTCAGGCGCGATTACGCACAAGCGATACATTGGCTTAAACGTGCCGCCGCAGCCGGCTTTGCACCGGCCGAACACGACCTCGGGCAACTGTATCACGACGGCATCGCCGTGCCGCGCGACCCGCAAACCGCCGCCAACTGGTATTTGAAAGCGGCAGAGCGCGGCCATATTCCTGCCCGATACGATCTCGCCCGCCTTTTGTTAGACGGTGGACCGGACTCCCGCAAACGCGGCCTCGAACTCCTGCGCACGGCGGCAGAAGCCGGCTATGCGCCGGCGCAACGGCGCTGGGCCTTAAGCATCAATCACGGCCTCGGTGTCCCGCGCGATCCGATTGAAGCCTATAAATGGATGTCTTTGGCCGAGCGCACCTGGCCGGCTGCAACCCGTGCCGACCTGGTCCGCGAAAAAGCCCGCATCGCCGCGCATCTGGACGCCGCCGCCCTCAACGAAGCCAAGTCCCGCATCCGCGCCTGGCGCCCGACGGGGCGTTGACGGAGTGCGAAGGAGGTCCCGGATAATGCTAATGCGTTTCCGGGATGACGGTCTAAATAAATTCGTCATCCCGAAACGGCGCAGCCGTATCCGGGACCTCCCCGTCAATTAACAAACACCTACGTGTATCAAGCCCTTTCAGGCACACCCTCCGGCATGCTAAGACCCGCCCTATGCTGAGCATTCAAGACCTAACTTATCGAATTGGCGGGCGCGTGCTGTTGGACGGCGCGTCGTTGACCATTGAACGCGGCCAAAAGTTGGGGCTCGTCGGGCGCAACGGTACCGGCAAGTCGACGTTGTTCAAACTGATCAACGGCACGTTACAAATGGATGGCGGCATCATTCAGATGCAGCGCGGCATTCGCATGGGCGAAGTGGCCCAGGAAGCCCCTGCCGGGCCTGAAAGCCTGATCGAAACCGTACTCGCCGCCGACCTTGAGCGCGCTGAGCTGCTGGCGAAGGCCGAGGTCGTCACCGATCCAACCGACATCGCCGATGTGCACAACCGCTTGGCCGACATTGATGCCGAGCGCGCACCGGCGCGCGCCGCACGTATTCTGGCAGGTCTCGGCTTTGATGAAGCCGCCCAGCAGCGGCCATGCTCGGATTATTCGGGCGGCTGGCGGATGCGGGTGGCACTGGCCGCCGCATTGTTTGCGCGCCCGGATTTCTTGCTGCTGGACGAGCCGACCAACCACCTGGACCTGGAAGCCGCGCTGTGGCTGGAAAACTATCTGCAGAACTGGAACGGCACGCTGTTGGTGATCTCGCACGACCGGCGGTTCTTGAACGAAGTGATCGAAGGCATCGTGCATCTGGCCGACCTGTCTTTGACTCGCTACGCCGGCAACTACGACCGCTTTGAGCGCACGCGCCGCGAACGGCTTGAGCACGAAGGCAAGATGCGTGAAAAGCAAGAGGCCGAGCGTGCCCACATTCAGAGCTTCGTCGACCGCTTCCGCGCCAAGGCAAGCAAGGCCCGCCAAGCGCAAAGCCGCGTTAAAATGCTGGAAAAGATGGAGCCCATCGTCGCCGTGATGGAAGACAAATCCATCGCCTTCCAATTTCCGGAAATTGCGCCGCCACCGCCACCTCTGCTGGCGATTCAAGACGTCAATGTCGGCTACACGCCGGGTAAGCCGATTTTACGACACCTTAACTTGCGGGTGGACCCGGACGACCGCATCGCGCTGATCGGCTCAAACGGCAACGGCAAGTCGACACTGGTAAAAATGTTGAGCGACCGGCTCGGCATCGAAGAAGGTACCATCGTCAAGGCACCGAAGCTCGAAGTCGGCTATTTCGCGCAGCATCAAACCGACGAATTGCACATGGACGAAACCCCGTTCCAGCATGTGCAGCGCATGCGGCCCGAAGACAAAGAAAGCCGGGTTCGCGGCCACCTTGGGCGCTTCGGCTTTTCAGGCGACCGCGGCAACACCCTGGTCTCCAACTTATCGGGCGGTGAAAAAGCGCGATTGCTGTTTGCGTTGATGAGCTGCGGCAAGCCGAACATTCTATTGCTCGACGAACCGACCAACCACTTGGATGTCGACGCCCGCGAAGCCTTGGTGCATGCGCTGAATGCTTTTGAGGGTGCGGTAATCTTGGTCAGCCATGACGCCCACTTGATCGAATTGGTGGCCGATCGCTTGTGGCTGGTCGCCGACGGCACGTGCGCGCCTTATGACGGCACACTCGCCGACTATGCCGCCGAGTTGCAAACGAAACGCCGCAAAGCCCGGCAATCAGATAAGCCGGCGAACAACAGCGATGCCCCACGTGACAACAAAAAGCAGGCCCGCAAAGACCGGGCGGAACAACGCCAGATGACTGCCAAACTGCGCAAAACCGTCAAAGAATCAGAAGCTGAAATGGCGAAGCTCGAGAGCAAGCGCGCAACCCTTGAGGCGAAACTCGCCGACCCGGCGATCTACAACGGCCCGACCGGCGACTTGATGGACCTGCAACTCAAGCATGCCAATGTCAAAGAAGCCTTGGCAAATGCTGAGAGCGCATGGATGAAAGCACAAGAGGCACTTGAGGGCGCCGCGTGAGCTTGCCCCGAGCGGCAGGTATCGATGCCTTGGGCAAGGCACACACACCGGCGCCGAACGCGCGCATCTTGTCTCTTGTCCCCAGCCTGACCGAACTTTTGTTCGATCTGGGCCTCGCCGATAAATTGGTCGGGCGCACCCATTACTGCATCCACCCCAAAAAACGCATCGACGAAATTCCGTCGGTTGGCGGCACTAAAAAAATCAAGATGGATCGGGTGCGTGAAATCGCCCCCACGCATGCCTTGGTCAACATCGACGAAAACCCGCGCGACATGGCGGATGATCTGGCGAATGCCGGCATTGAAGTGATTGTAACGCACCCCTTGCGTCCAGATGATAATCTTGATCTTTTTCAGCTTATGGATGCAATCTTTGATGCACCTGCCGCAGCAAACCTGTATGATGCCTTTATCAAGGCGCGGGATCGCGTGGGCGCGGTTGCTGATTGGCCGATGCGACGTGCCCTGTATCTAATTTGGAAAGACCCATGGATGGCGGTTTCCCGAGATACGTACATTGCCGCGATGCTGGGGCTCGTAAACTGGCACATCGCAGCAGGGCCGGATCGCTATCCCGAGATTACGCTGGATGACGCAACGTTGTCTGAGGTCGATCTGGTGCTGTTTTCAAGCGAACCCTATGCGTTTACCGATGCACACATTGCCGCGTTTCAAACCGCGCATCCGGCGCATGCGCATAAAGCGCACCTGATTGATGGCGAAATGACGTCTTGGTATGGATCCCGCGCCATACCGGGGCTCGACTATTTGAATGATTTTGCGCGGCGACTCCCCGTATGAGCAACGCTGTTCGCTTATCCGCGCTGTACGGCGGCATGTTCTTGGTGATCGGCATCATGATGCCGTTCTGGCCGGTGTGGCTGGATGCCAAGGGATTAAGCGCCGCTGAAATCGGCCTCGTATTCGCTGCGGGCAGCACGGTGCGCGTGCTCAGCGGTCCGCTCGCAGCCCGCATCGCAGACCGCACCGGTGAGCGCAAACGCCCGATCATCTTCATGACCATATCGGCATTCGTGTTGTTTTTACCGTTCGCCGTTGCCGACAGTTTCTGGACGATCTTCATCATCCAAGCCTGCTTGTTCGGCGCACTGGGCCCGCTAATGCCGATGAGCGAAAGCCTGACCATGCTGGGCGCCAAGTCGCACGGCTTGGATTACGGTCGCATCCGGCTTTGGGGGTCGATTGCATTTATCGTCGGCGCGTCGGGGGTTGGGTTCTTCCTCAAAGGCGGCACACCGGACATGATCTGGACCGCCGTGCTGATGGCGATTTCGTTTTACGTGCTGGCGTCTTTCTTTATTCCGGATTTCCGCTCCAAACCCGGCGGCAAAGACTTAGCACCGGTCAGCCGCGTACTCGGCGATAAAACGTTTTTGCTGTTCATCGCCGCCACCGTCTGTATCCAAGGCTCGCACGCGCTGTATTACACATTCGGCACTCTAAACTGGCTGCGCATCGGCTTAGGCGAAGCGGTCATCGGATTGCTGTGGGCCGAAGGCGTGATCGCCGAAGTGATCCTGTTCGTGTTTGCTGCCGGTACCATCCGCAAGCTGGGCCCGGCACGCCTGATCGCGCTTGGTGGACTCGCATGTCTGATCCGCTGGCCGCTGATGGCGGTCGCCGATGATATTTGGATGATCGCCCCGCTGCAATTGCTGCACGCGTTTACGTTCGGCGCCTCGCACTTAGGCGCAATCTATTTTATCGCCGACCGCATGCCCGACGAAGTTTCCGCCACCGCACAGACCCTGTATGCGCTGATCGTGTCCGGTCTCGGCATCGGCCTCACAAGCTGGGCGGCCGGGCATTTGTACGAAGTCTATACCGGCGATGCGTTTTTTATCATGGGCGCCATGGGCGGCGTCGGCATGCTTCTGGCGTGGACGCTACGCAGGCCTGGGTAAAGTAGCCCCCTCACCTAGATCGTTGCAATCGGTGTCACCGGTGAGCCGACGGCACCCGGCAGGCAGAGCGGCGGTGCGGTCAACATGAACCGTGACCGACCCCGTTCACGCAGCGCGTTTGCGAGTTCAGACAAGTGCCACAACTCGCCCAAGTGGACGCCCAAGCGGAACAGACAATGGCGATGAAGCGGCAGACGAGAGCACCCACCCTGAGTCTCGCCGTAGCCTTTGGAATCTTCGACGGCCATATTGTCGGACACCAACGCGACGACGCCGCTGTCGGTGATCCATTGCAGCAGCTTGTCGTCATAGCCGTTCAGCACCGCACCACTGCCGTGTAATTTTTCGGCATCGGGCGCGCCGTTCATTTCCAAGATCATGTCGTCCCAACCGGTGTGGAACAGGAAGAAATCCCCCTCTTCGACGTCGATCTTGTCAGCTTCCATCATCCGCATCAATTCATCATAACCGATGACGGCGCGTTCCAGCCCCACATGCGGCACCATGTCGAGCATCACGCCCCGGCCCTGCATACCGGCCTTAGCCATACCAGCCACCGACAGGGCGCGCGCGCCCATGCCGTCGGGGTGGTCCGGGCCTAGAATGTGTTCGTCGGCGCGGAAGCCGTTGTAATACACGCGCTCAAGCGCACCGTCGCCATCGGCGTCGAACTGGTGACCGACGTGTGCGAAGCTGTCCCACTGGGTCGAATACTGATTCCACAGTGTCGTGCATTCATCGGACGAAACGTCCATGTTGCCGTCCTGCCATTTCGACCAGTCCATGTTGTAATAATAATCCTTACCACCCGGCGGATGGAACACCGGCCCAAGCTTCGGCGGATGACGCTTCGGGTTTACGCTGTTGCCGCCCGGCAAATCCAACGGCAGCGACAGACAAAACGATAGGCCGTCTTGCACTTCGGCAGCTGCCGCCTTGATGCGCTCAGCGGTCAAAAGGTTCACACGGCCGAGTTGGTCGTCATCTCCCCAATCCCCCCACGTCGAGCCTTCCGGCCGATTCACCCAGCGTTTCGTCATGATGTTCTCCCGGTGTTGTTTATTGAATTATATTTCTGACTTGAACCGTATCGATCTTGCTACGCTTTCTGTTCCCAGCCGCGATCGCTTTGCTGCCAGTATGTCAGTGTATGATTGGCATCTTTGAGGGTTTTCCAACGTGCACGCGCAGCCGCGACGGCATCTTCGTTGTGACCATCGAAGATATCGAAACAGCGCTCGAAGTTCTCTGTTTTTTCGGACACGGCGCCGTCGGCTAAAAACAAAAATGTGGCGGCGTTGAGATTGGTGTCTTCGGTCGAAAGCCACACCGGTTGTTCTTCCGGGTCTTTGTCACGGGGCGTGCCGTGCGGCAGCCAGGATGCAGGTTCGAACGACCACAGATGGCTGTCTATATCACGCACACGGTCTTCCGAGCCCAGTACCACCAAGGCCCGCTTGCCCGCAGCCAATGTCTTTTGCAAAAGCTGCGGCAGGACCTGTTCAAGTCCCGAGCGGGTCAGGTGATAAAAGCCGATTTCGGTCATCCGAAGGGCGATATCCTCAGCCGTAGTGATCGGCGACGAAACGCTCAAGCAAGCGCACGCCGAACGCGGTGCCACCGCGCGGCACCAGGGTGGTATCTTTTTTCGACCACGTCACACCAGCGATGTCCAAGTGCACCCAAGGCGTGTCGCCGACGAAGCGCTGCAGGAATTGCGCAGCCGTGATTGAACCAGCCCCGCGCCCACTGCCGATGTTTTTCATATCCGCCGCATCGGTGTTCAGGTCCTTGTTGTATTCCTCACCCAGCGGCAGTCGCCAGACGCGTTCACCAATGGTTTCGCCGACGGTATGGATACGCTCAGCCAGTTTGTCGTCGTTGGAGAAAAGCCCCGCCCGCTCGTTTCCGAGTGCGACGATGATGGCGCCGGTCAACGTCGCCAAATCGACCATGAACTCCGGCTTATACTTGGTGTTCACATAGTGCAGGACATCGCACAGCACCAAGCGACCTTCGGCGTCAGTATTGAGGATTTCGATGGTTTGCCCGGACATCGATTTGACGATGTCGCCGGGTCGCGTCGCATTGCCGTCAGGCATATTTTCGACCAGGCCAACCGCGCTGACCACGTGACACTTGGCTTTACGCCCGGCCAACGCCTTCATCAGACCCGACACCACACCGGCGCCGCCCATATCCCATTTCATGTCTTCCATGCTGGCCGCGGGCTTCAACGAGATGCCGCCGGTATCGAAGCACACACCCTTGCCGATGAACGAAATCGGCTTGGAGGTTTTCTTTTTCGACGCTGGCAAGCCGTTCCATTCCATGACCACCATTTGGCTTTCACGGACCGAACCGTCACCGACCGACAACAGCGAGCCCATGCCGAGTTTGCGCATTTCTTTTTCGCCCAAGATCGTCACTTTCACGCCGACCTTGGTGAGGTCTTTTTTCAGGCGCTGTGCAAATTCTTTAGGGTACAGAACGTTCGCCGGCTCGGACACCAAGTCGCGGGTGAAGTGAACGCCGTCTGCGATCTTGGAGAGTCTGCCGAACGTGGTCCGCGCCGCAGCTGCGCCGTCGCACAGGATGGAGAGCGCAGCCAGCGGGGTTTTCTTGTCGTCGGCCTTTTTCGATTTGTACTTTTCAAACACGTACGAGCGGAGCGTTGCGCCGTAGCCCAAGTTTGCCGCGATGTCGGCAGCTTTAAGGCTGCTTTTATCGATACCGTCCGCGTGCACCGTGACCGGCCCGGCAACGGTGCCGATGGTGGCGAACAAGGTCCCGCCGGCCTCAACCAAGCTTTCCGGCGTGATGTCGGCAGGCTTGCCGAGACCCAAGCACAACACCCGGTCCAGCGATGAGCCGCCCGGTGCCAGCACGATCATGGTTTGGTTCTTCTTGCCTTCAAAGCTTGACGCTTTGGCGGCACGCTTGAGAGCCCCTTTTAACTTGGTATCAAGGGTTGCCGCGGTCTTTGACCACTTGCCGCCTTCGCTGCAAAGCACGACGGCAGTTCCTTTAGTGGGGGCGGCCGGGTTGGCAAAGCTGATTTTCATGAAGAACCTCTATCCGATCTAATGTGAGTGTTGATGTGAGTGTATCCGCCGCGCGCAAACGTTCAAGGGAGCGTTATTGCGGCCGTTATAACCAAAGCGCGCCACGTCGTATTATTTCGGCGTCTCGCCGCTGTGCGAAAGCTCTTCTTCGACGGCGGCTTCGGCTTCGGCAGCGGAAAACACTTCACCCTTTTTGCGGCCCAGCAGCCACAAGATACCGGCAGGCGCCGCCATCACGATGGCCATCACGCCCAGGCATACCGACAGTGCCACCGCACCGCCCGCCGACACCCCGACCAGCCCAAACGCCCATTGCATGGCGTATTCACGCACCCCCCAACCGCCGATGGAAATCGGTAGGGTCGTCATCAACAGCACCGGCGGAGTCAACACCATGCTATCGATCCATGTCACCGGCAAATCCAACGAAGCAGCCAGGAAATACACGCTAAGCGCCATATTCGCGTGCGCGAGCACACCCCAAAAGATGGCGTGCAGCGCGTTCGCCGGCGACAGAAACAAGCGCCGCGTATCGGACGCCAAATGCGCCAACCCCATCACCAGTCGAAAATGTTGAAAGCGTGCCGGCACGCGGTCCAAGAACATAATAAATGTGAGCCCACCGACAATGCCCACGCCCAGCGCGCCCAATCCCGACAGCGCCAGCATCCGCATCTCGTCGGTCAACTTATCGGAAATGATCGGAAACAACACCGCAACCAGCAGCACCAAGCCGATAATCGCGACGCCGCGTTCCAGCATCACGCTGTTGATCGATTTCGACAGCGGCAAGCCGCCTTTATAGGCCATGTAAATCCGGATAGGATCGCCGCCCACAGATGACGGCAGCGCCTGGCTGAAGAACACACCAATATAAAACAGCCGGGTCATTTCGATCAGCGGTAACGGTTTTTCAAAAGCCCGGAGCGTCGCCCACCAGCGCGCACCGGCCAGCGCCATCTGAAGGTACAGCATCGCCAACGCGGCCAAGGCCAAGCCGATATCGGCAGACATAATCCGGTCGCGCTCTGCGCCCAAATCGATGTCGCTGAACAAAAAATAAATCAAGCCCACCGAAACGACGATCTTGAGCGCGATCAGGATGTGTTTTTTCGTCATGGACCGATGGACTGCTTCGATATTGTTTCAATGCGTTTATGGGGTCGCGTTTAGCAGGTCGGCCTTATAATGTCACGCTGTCGGACGCTTGAAATGCAACGGCACACGCTTGCGCCCCCAATCGCCGCGGGTTTCCTCGAACACGCCTGCCAGCTGCGTGCCGCAATTTTTGCAGTCCGCCATGTGGTTGCCGCCGAACTGTAGCCCCCAGTCTGACAATTCATACCAATCGCGCCCGATCAGCATCTCGCCGCACTGGTGGCAGTAGGTGCTTTGCGTCGGCTTGTCATGAACATTGCCGGTGTACGCATAACGCACGCCGTTTTTGATCGCAATTTCACGCGCCCGGATCAGCGTTTCAGGCGGCGTACTTATCTTATCGAGCATCTTCCAATCGGGATGAAACGCGGAAAAATGCAACGGCACATCGGGGCCGAGGTTTTCGACGATCCATTGTGTCATCGCTTCGATCTCGTGTTCGGAATCATTTTCGCCCGGAATCAGCAGGTCGGTGATCTCGAACCACACATCGGTTTCATGCTTCAGATACATCAGCGTTTCCTGCACCGCCGCTAAATCCGCCGAACACAGCTTGCGATAAAACTCCTGGGTGAACGCTTTTAAATCGATGTTCGCCGCATCCATGTATTTGAAGAATTCGATACGGGGCTCGGCACAGATATAGCCCGCCGACACTGCCACGTTCTTAACGTCACGCGCTCGACACGCTTGGGCCACATCGACCGCGTACTCCAAAAAGATCACCGGATCGTTGTAGGTATAC